>MTBK01090262.1_pt1 | contig 158927 bp, 147 predicted proteins | sample 1535981 | NCBI WGS metagenome assembly MTBK01 (sample SAMN06109225, study PRJNA356200) | anaerobic digester metagenome | isolation source: biogas reactors fed with pig manure or primary and secondary sludge | place: Spain | collected 2016-06-30
TACCCGTTGGGGTACGTTATTTCAAACACTTCACAGCAAGAGGAAAAGTGTGCGGGAGTTTCTATAGTTAATCCTTGGTTGTCCGCTCCCATGGTAAACGGTACCTCCCGGTTTGTGGAGAGCATGCGTACCGATTGTACTTTACCGCGTATCCGAAACAAGTCAATTTTATGTCCTGCATAATTGTCCATTACAAAAAGGAACACGGATTTGTCCTTTCTTGTCACCTCACCCCAGGGGAACATTTCTCCAAAGGGATTGGCCTGCGAGGCATAGAGGGCACGGCTGTTGGTTTGTACCCATCGGCCTACCTCCAAAAAAACGTCCTGTTCAAATTCCACCAGGCTTCCGTCACCACGCGGACCTAAGTTGAGCAGGTAGTTTCCCCCTCGGCCTACCACACGAACCAAGCTTTCTATTTTCTCATCTACCTTGGGCTGCAACGCTCCGCGTTCTTGCCACTGGCGGTAGCCCCACGTTTCTTTGAAAACAGAAGCGGGTGTTTGCCAAGGGACGGCCAGGTGGTATTCCGGGATTTGGTTGTCTGCCATCACGCTAAAATCGCCAAAATCATTGCCCAGTCTGCCGCTTACCATGCACCCGGGCTGCAGCCGGGTTACCAGTTGGTACAATCCGCGGCTCTGCTCCACGGTCAAGGATCCCATATCAAACCAAATCTCGGAAATGGTTCCGTACCGCGTCATCAGTTCCTCTACCTGAGCCAGATTGAATTGGTAATGTTCCGGGGTGAGCGGATCTGCGTTGTGTCCGGACATGGGGTTCGCCTGTGGAAAGTGCCAGTCAATGAGCGAAAAGTATACGCCAAAGGCTATTCCGCCCTCTTGGCAGGCATGGGCAAGTTCCTTCATCAAGTCCCTGCCGTACGGCGTGGCCTCCACTATGTTGAAGGGGGTATGGCACGAATGGTACATGCAAAAGCCGTCGTGGTGCTTGGCCGTGAAGACAATGGATTTCATTCCGGCCTTTTTGGCCAGCGCTACTACTTGGTGCGGGTCCCAATGTACGGGGTTAAACTGCGCTGCCGCCGCCTGGTACTTATGGCGTGGGATTTCTGCAAATGCTTGTATCTGCTCGCTGTATCCGCGTGTAACGGGCCGGTCTTCGTACATGCCACCGTACGTGGAATACAGTCCAAAGTGAATGAACATGGAATACTTTTGATCCAGCCAGGTCTGCGAGGGTTTGTTGTGTTGCTGTTGCAGTTTGTCCTGAGCTGCAAGGGCTGAGAACCCCGGCATACAGAACCTGCTGATTAGCAGGCAAATGATCAATGCGAGTGTTTTCCTCTTGTATGTATAAGCAGCCACGGGAGTTTTTTAAAACGTTACTATTTTATCGCTATCTGCTACCCAATCTGCCAGAAAGCCCATGGTGGATGAATTGGCTCCGGGGAAATAAGGGTGATTCCTGTGAATTCCGCATCTGGCCATACAAGTTCCACAAACTTCTACACGTACTCCTTGGCCTATTAAATCCTTTAACATTTGTGACAGGTCTTGGTCGTAGCCTTGTGGTGGTTTGCAAACGTCTCTGGCCATATCTACTGAATCGTTCATCAGAAAAATTCGTACTTCGTGTCCTTTCTTTTGTAGGGTGTCTGCCAAGCGCAACCCGTTCCACGTTACATCCGTGCTGTCGTAAGGCGGACGGTTAAAAATGATTAGTATTTTTTGCATAGTTAAATATTAAAACCTCAAGTTTTGTCTTGAGAAATTTAGCCTTGTAAATGTAGAAAAATTATTATCTTTATCAAAACTTTTAAAATCACGAAGTTTTGATAAAGTAGGGTGTATATCTCTGAAAAACTGCGATTTATGAAACACTTAATTGATAGGCATATATATATTCGGCAATTAGAAAAATTGAAAGATAAGCACATAATTAAAGTGGTAACAGGCCTTAGGCGTTCAGGCAAATCCACTTTGTTTCAAATGTTTTTTCATCAAATCATTTCATCGGGGGTAGCTACAAGTAGAGTTCAGAAGTACAATTTTGAAAAGCCCATTTTTCCTGAAGAATATACTTGGCGCGATATCTATAATGAAATATTAGCAAAAACAGACAAAGAAAATATGAATTATATTTTTCTTGATGAACCACAGCAAATACCCAGTTTTGAACGACTTATTGATGCCCTTTATATTGAACAACATATTGATTTGTATGTAACAGGGTCAAACGCCTATTTTTTGTCGGGAGACCTTGCCACTTTGCTTTCAGGGCGTTATATAACCATTCATATGTTACCCTTTTCATTCTCAGAATACTCAGAGAGTCAGAAAAACACAACATTAAACAAGTATGAATTATTTAATAATTACCTCTACGAAACCTCATTACCACAAGGCGTGATGTTGCGAGATCAGGGAGCAGATATTCAAAACATGTATATTAAGGATGTTTATAACACCATTGTAGAGAAGGACATTAGGCAAAGGTACAACATACAGAATATGAGAAGTTTCGATAACCTTTCAAAGTTTCTAATGGGATCAATAGGGAATATTGTTTCTCCGGGCAATATTTCCAAAGCTATGAAACAAGACAAACAAAATATTCACCACAATACAGTAGAACGCTATATTGAATATCTGGTAAATTCTTTTGTTTTTTATCAGGTAAATCGCTTTGACATTAAAGGTAAACAGCAATTGGCAACACAAGAAAAATATTACTTGGCAGACATTGGATTTCGGAATTTGAAACTCGGGAAATTTCAATACCAAGACATAGGATATATTTTAGAAAATATTGTCTATTTAGAGTTGTTAAGGCGAGGCTATCAAATTTGGGTTGGGAAAGTTGCAGAATATGAAGTGGATTTTATAGTTAGGGATGCTTCAAACAAATTTGAATATTATCAGGTAACGTGGTCTATGTCTGATCCAAAAACAGCAGAACGTGAAATTCGCGCATTAAAATCCATTGATGATAATTATCCCAAGTATATTATTTCCTCCGATGTAATAACTTCTGACATTGAAGGAATTGAACACAAAAATATCGTAGACTGGCTTTCTTTTACCATGTAACAATACCATTATAGATGCATAAGAATACAATTTACCAAATAGATGCCTTTACGGCCGAGCCTTTCAAAGGCAATCCCGCCGGCGTGATGCTGGTGGATGAGCAAATGACTGCCGAACGGATGCAAAACATAGCCGCCGAAATGAACTTGTCAGAAACGGCATTCATCCTGCCCAAAGGGATGGGTTTCATCATTCGTTTTTTTACCCCCACCACGGAAGTTCCGCTCTGCGGACATGCCACGCTGGCCAGCGCGCATACCATCTATGAATTAGGCTTAAAAAAGGCGCACGAAACCATAGAGTTTACGGCAGCCGGAGGAAACCTGAGCATAAGAAAAGCCGAGGCTTGGATCATCATGGATTTTCCCGCCTACCCCATCCAAAAAATGGACATCCCCGCGTGTTTTAAGCAATGTGTGGGATTTGAGCCTGTGGAAATGTACGAGAGCTTGTACGACTGGAAAATAGCCATAGCCAACAGCGAAGCCGAGGTTGCCAACGCCCGGCCCAACTTTGAACTCATGAAAAGCAACGGCTTGGGGGAATTGATGATCACAGCACAGAGTGAATCATATGACTCGGATTTTGTTGCCCGGTGCTTTGCTCCGGCCTCGGGCATAGACGAAGACCCTGTCACCGGCTCGGCCCATTGTGCCCTTACCCCCTTGTGGGCAGAAAAACTGGGAAAAACAGCCATGGAATCCCTGCAACTCTCAAAAAGAGCCGGCCGTCTAAAGGTGAAACTCAACAACGACCGCGTGGAAATTCAAGGACAAGCCGTGACCATCTTGGAAGCGAAGCTGAAAGTGTAGCTCATTTTGGACAAGAATGTAGCTCAAAAGCACGGTTGTTTGAGCTACAATAATTATATTTGTGAGCTGAAAAATAAAACTCTATGATTGATGAAAGAGAAATAAAAATAATTGCGTTTATTAAAAAGACTCAAGAAGCCTCCTCCAGAGAAGTGTTTGAAGGCATTGGTATGCCCATCAGTTACTCTACCGTGAAAAGAGTTCTTACAACATTAGTTGATGAGAAGCATTTAATTAAAAAAGGTCAGGGGAGGTCAACAAAATATTTGATCTCTCCGGCTTATGAAGTTCTATTTCCAGTGGATGTAGAGTCGTATTATGAAAAGGAAATTGACGAAAGAGATATTAAGGAAACCTTTAATTTTCAGCTCATATCCAAAGTTCTGGAAGATATTAACCTGTTTACCGATAATGAACTAGAACATTTGAATATACTCCAAAATAAATTCATCAAAAATATTTCCCAACTATCCGAATTAGGATACAAAAAAGAATTTGAAAGGTTTGCCATTGACTTAAGTTGGAAATCTTCACAGATAGAAGGAAACACATACTCTTTGCTAGAAACAGAAAGGCTTCTCAAAGAGAAGGAAACAGCTGTGGGGAAAACAAAAGAAGAAGCAATAATGCTTTTGAATCATAAAGAAGCTATCGACTTTATAGTTGAAAACCCCGATTACTTATTCACAATATCTGTCTCAAAAATTGAAGACATTCATGGATTACTTATAAAGGATCTTGGAATTGATAAAAACATTAGAAAGAGGAGAGTGGGAATTTCGGGAACAAATTACAAACCTCTGGATAATGAGTTCCAAATTAAAGAGGCCCTCTTGAGTATGTGTGAGCTCATTAATAAAAAAGAAAACGTGTTTGAGAAGGCTTTGCTCCTGTTAGTGCTCATTTCATACATCCAGCCTTTTGTAGATGGAAATAAAAGGACCGCCAGAATTGTAAGCAATGCAGCTTTAATAAACCATAAACATTGTCCTCTTTCATTTAGAACTGTTGATTCGGTAGACTACAAGAAGGCTATGCTTCTGTTCTATGAACAAAACAACATCTGGGCTTTCAAGGAAATTTTCATTAACCAATACGAATTTGCTGTAAATACTTATTTTTAGTATTCCGCAATTTAGGCCTAAATTGCTGGTTATAACATATAAATTCAAGCTGCTTTTATTGTTGATAAATTGTACTGTCGGAAGGATTTTTTGTGGCCTTTTTTTGGTAGGTTTGCAGCATTATGAAAGCTCAAAAAAAGTTGGTTCATTTTGCCGATGAAATCTTTAAAGCCTACTGTGTTACGAACTTCGACACAGACGGGGACGGAGAGATTTCTTTTGCCGAGGCTTTGAATATCAGAACAATACATTGTGATGACATGCATATCACGTCCCTGAAAGGCATTGAGCATTTTACCAATCTGATGGCTCTGTATTGTAATGACAACGAAATAAAGACACTGGATCTGAGCCAAAACAAGAAGTTGGAAAAGGTGTATTGTGAACTAAACCAAATGACTCGGCTTATCACAGGAGATAACCCTCGGTTACAGATATTGGACTGCATGACCAACAAAATAAAAGCTCTTGATATCCGTCTTAACACAGGGCTGCGATATCTGGATTGCACCGGCAACAAACTGTCCGAACTGGATGTGAGCAATAATGTACACCTAAGAAAACTATATTGCGGTGCGAACCTGCTGACTACGCTGGATGTTAGCCAAAACACAGAGCTGGAGGTCCTGATGTTCTATATAAACGATCTTAGAGTTGCAGATCTGTCGCACAACCTGAAACTCAAGCAGCTGGATTGCTCTATGAACCATTTGACACAATTGGATGTCAGTGCCAATAAAAAACTGGAGTACCTGGAATGCACCAACAATAATATCGTGGAGCTGGATGTAAGTCAAAACCGTTTCTTATTCAATCTGCAGTGTTACGGAAACCGCTTGAGAACGCTCAATCTTAAAAACAACCAAGACCTGGAAATACTCAATTGCGGAGCCAACAAGTGGGATTACATAGACCTGAGCAGCAATTCCTCCTTGTCAGAACTCGTTGTCCTACGCGAGCAGATAGATTTGTTTGACAACGGACCCATTGCCTCGGCGTAAGTTTGGTTATTTCACAAAATCCAAAAAGTTGGTTTTATTAATAACGTTGAATGTTGCTTGTGGGTAGTTTTCTACAAATCTGGAGGGAGCTTTCACTTTTTTCTTACTCCATTTGCATTCGAACGCTGCAATTGTACCGTTGACCTCTTCTATCAAATCTATCTCCTGCATACTGTAACTGCGCCAAAAATAAAATGATGCAAACTCGTTAGCATTGTTCCTTTTTTTCATTCTTTCCCCTATAAGAAAGCTTTCCCAGAGCAGACCTACATCTTCCCTCATGGAAATCACTCTGAAATCATTAATAACCGCATTTCTTATCCCATTATCTATAAAATACCATTTGCTGCTTTTGGATACTTCTTTCCGTTTATTTTTTGAAAAAGCCGGAAGTTTATAAATAACATATACTTTAGAAAGCAAATCCAGGTATTTCTCTACCGTATTACGACTCAATCCAAGTTGCTTTGCCAACTCGTCATAAGAAACTTCACTACCCATTTGAAATGCAATGAGTCTTAATAAGTCACGCATTTTTGAAGAATTCTTTATGCCATCAATCATTAATATATCTTTTAGAAGATAGGAGTTAACTATTTCATGCAGGTATTGTTTCTTTTTAGCAAAATCAAGTATATGCCTCAGCTCTGGATACATACCATATATAAGTCGTTCCTCCAAATGTCGCATAGTATCAATTCCGGACTCTTCCTCGGATACCTCTTTCACTGAAAAAGGAAATAGTTGATAGTGAGTAGCTCGTCCCACGAGTGGTTCACCAGCCATATTGTACAAGTCAAAGGATGATGATCCCGATGCAATCACAGATAAACCTTGTATATGGTCAACTAGTAATTTGAGAATATTACCAATATCGGGAATGTTCTGAGCTTCGTCTATAGCAAGTAATTTTACCCCCTCAAACAGCTGTTTATAACCGGATATGGTTCTTGCTGAGAGCATTTCTAAAGTGGCAAAATCCTCTCCATTTAAAAAAACTACACCATCTCCAAACTGCCTGATTATTTTTTCCATAAGTACAGTTTTCCCAACACGTCGTGCACCCAATAGCAATACAACTTTTTGTGGTTTAATATCAGATAATATTTTATTTTCTAATTCACGTGGTAGCATAATATCTTTATTTTCACATAGCAAATATAATAAATTATTCAATCAATTGAAGATATTACCGGTAATTAATTCATTACGTTGAATATTTTATCGGATTTTATAGTTCTATAATTTTTTTTGTGTCAAACAGATCGTGCTCTTCCAAGTGTACGTATCCCAGTTGGTTGGTAACAAGCCGGGTATTGCCAACGCTAAATTCCGGGACATTAATATGGTGATGGCCAAATACCCAACAGGCAATGTCCGATGCTTCAATCAGATCAAACAACTCAACTGCAAACGCCTCGTTCAGCACACTGCCTTTGTATTGCCTGGGGTAATTGAAAAACGTAGGGCAATGGTGGGTAAAAACAGCCGTTTTTTCATCCTTCTCGGCTTTTATCTCGGCGCGCATAAATGCTAGGCTCTCTTCGTGCAGTTGGTTAAAACGTTCTGCAGAAAAGCGAAATTTTTTGTGTCGGATTAAACGAAAATCATTCAGTCCTCTTTCTATCTGCCATTGGTAGCTCGGGCTGATGCTACTCCAAAGCGTAGAAAAAAGAAGCTTTACACCCCCATGGACTGCAGTTGTATTGTTTACTAGAAATACATTGTTACGGATAGGTTCAAACAGCACACCACTCTTCTGGGTAATGTCAAAATGGTAGTACTCATGATTTCCGGGAACCCAATAAGTTGTTTCAAAATGGTCACTCACGTAGGAGAAAAAGTCTTTATGCTTGTCCATTACCGCAAAAGGCACAATGTCGCCGGCCAACACCAACACATCCCCTACCGATTGTAGCGGATTCCGGCTTAAGTACTCCTTATTGGCGGGAAACTCTAAATGAAGGTCCGAGGCGTATTGGATGTTATATTTCATTCGCACTAAGGTAGCATTTTAAGCTAAACAACAGTTGCATTTTTAACGGACTGTTTGGCTTTTGTTGAAATACTTGTACCTTTAAATCAAGATAATAACTTGTCATGCTTCTATAGCATCAAAATATATATGAACTACAAATTACGCAACTGGAAATTATCGGATTCAAGGAGTCTGGCTAAACATGCAAACAATTACAATATTGCAAAATGGCTGACAAATAAGTTTCCATACCCATACACAGAGAATGATGGTAAGGCATACATAGAGTTTGTTCTAAAAGATAATTCATCAAAAAATTTTGCTATTGAAGTAGCAGGAGAAGCGGTTGGCTCCATCGGCATTTTTCCACAAGCAGATGTCCACAAAAAAAGCGCAGAGATTGGTTTCTGGCTTTCCCAAGAATATTGGGGAAACGGTATCATTTCACGAGCCATAAAAGAGGTTGTTGATTACGGTTTTGAGAACTATGATATTGTGAGGATTTTTGCCCGTTCTTTTTCTACGAATAAAGCTTCTAAGCGAGTACTAGAGAAAGCGGGGTTTGAATTAGAAGCAAGATTAAAGAAAGCGGTGTTCAAAAATAGCGAATACCTAGACGAATTAATTTATGTGAAGTTAAAGGAGAGAACGGCCTAAGTTCACGGCTTCTACTACCGCTGTTCTAACAGGAAATACTTTAAAAAGCATTCCTCGGTCTGCCCTTCACAAACGATGAGGAATGTTTTCCTCATTTTTATACTTCCATGGATCGCAGTTGTATTGCTTACTAGAAATACATTGTTACGGATAGGTTCAAACAGCACACCGCTCTTTTGGGTAATGTCAAAATGGTAATACTCGTGATTGCCGGGAAACTCTAAATGAAGGTCCGAGGCAGATTGGATGTTACATTTAATACGTACTAAGGTAGTATTTTAAGCTGAAAAACTATCCGATTACATGAATAAAGTTTGCAAATTTACTTTTCAATCGTAAATTTGCAAAGAGATGATTAAGCGAAGCATAACAGAAAAGTTAATAGCAATGGGGAGCAAATTTCCTATTGTTACTCTCACAGGTCCCAGACAATCGGGTAAATCTACATTACTTAAGTTCATATTACCGGACTACAACTATGTTTCTATGGAAGATCCGGATAATCGACTATTGGCTATTGAGGACCCACGTGGCTTCTTAAAAACGTATCCTGATAAAACCATTATCGATGAAGTGCAGCGTGTACCGGAACTGTTTTCATACTTACAAACTCATGTAGATACTGAAAACAGAGAAGGTATGTATTATCTGGCCGGTTCACAGAATTTTCTGTTAATGCAATCCATTAGTCAATCCCTGGCAGGCAGAACGGCTATACTTAAATTGTTGCCGCTTTCACATGGTGAAATGAAAAAAGCAGAGATTTTACCTACCCCTGTTAATAAGGAAATCTTTCAAGGCGGGTATCCTCGGATTTATGATAAAAAGATTCAACCAACTGACTTTTATCCAAACTATATTCAAATCTATATTGAAAAAGACCTTCGATTACTAAAAAACATTGATGACCTAAGTAAGTTTATTCGGTTCATCAAACTCTGTGCAGGACGTATAGGTCAATTGCTAAATTTATCCTCTCTTGCCAATGAAACAGGCATAGCAGTTTCTACCGTTCAATCTTGGTTATCAGTTTTGGAAGCCAGTTATGTTATCTACTTGCTAAGACCGGATCATAACAATTATTCAAAAAGACTTGTAAAGTCCCCCAAGCTCTATTTTTACGATACAGGGCTGGCATCATCCCTGTTGGGTATTGAAGATGAAGAGCAACTATCAACTCATTTTTTAAGAGGTGGTTTGTTTGAGAATATGGTTATTAATGAGTTCGTTAAAGATGCATTTAATAACGGAAAAGAGCCAAATGCAACTTTTTGGCGTGACAGTACAGGAAATGAAGTTGACTTACTCATTTCTAAAAAAGGGAAACAATTGGCTTATGAGATAAAATCCGGTGCCACATATTCATCCAATTATTTTAAAGAAATAAAAGTATGGGCCAATCTATCAAAAACAAGTCCTGAGGACTGTCATCTTATCTACAGCGGAGACAAAAAACTAACCACTTCACATGGTGAGGTAATACCGTGGAATAACATGTAGTATAATCGGATTTGTTATTTCCCTTGGCATATTACTGGCTTCAGTGGCTACTTGGTCTGTACTAAGAATCTGTGCAATTATTCTGTAGTGGTCGTGAAAGTTCTCTGCTGACCGTAGGCAGTCCCCACTGAATTCGTAGCATACGCCCTTATATAATAAATTGTATTAGGTGACAAGCCGGAAATATTACTGCTATAAGTGCCCATACCGGTTCCGTTTGTTGTCTTTGAATCCCCTGTGGTAGGATTTTCTGCAGTACTCCAGCAAACACCACGAGCTGAAACTTCCTGTCCACCATCCCCCCATACAAAACTCGACCAGTTTGCTGACGTTGTTTTAACATAATCCTCTCCTGTCGTAACAATGGGTTGCCCATAACCTTTAATACAGCGTACGCTATAACCGTTATGCTTAGGATAATTATTATAAAAATCAATCCGACTAAATCACTCGTGGTGGAAGAGTAAAAATAAGAACCCGATCCTAATTCAGAGAAAAAAGTCAAAGTATCACGACCATATATCATGTATCGTCTGCTACCTCCCGGTAGAGCTGAAAAACCACTCTCGTTAGTTGCATCTGTATTGGGATCAGACCAGTGTTTTATACCCGGTTCTTTCATTTTTCCTCCTGCTAAATAATACCCTCCAAGAAAAGTAATAACTTCCATCCACTCATCATAACTCGGAAAATGCCAACTTTCAGGACAGGCAGTGACTGCTGCATACCAGTTGTACAATACACCAGGGGTCCCAGAAAAACTCCAAACGGCGTTCCTGCACCTGATGTAAGTGTATAAGAAACGTTGTTAGATCCGGGAGCGTAAACACCTATTACATCACCTTCTTCCCATAAGGTTAGTAACCCATCAGTATCCAATGTGGTCCGGGTTGAAATATCCTCCCCCGATTGAAGGACACCTCCTATTCATAATTGCTCTAGTCTATAAAAGATTGCCGTCATCAATATAACCACCGGCACGCAGCTGAGTGATTAATAAATCAAGATGCATATCCTGGCAAGATATTTTTATAGTAATATTGCGATCTTTGGATGTAGTATTCGGTTGTAGAGTAAAAGACAATTGGGACTCACCGGCACTCCCTGTTACGGTATTCAACGTTAACCAGTTACAGCTTCCAATAATTTCTGCTGTCCAAGAAAGAAAAGCCGTTATGATTATGGTACTGTTAAGTCCTCCCTCCGGCATAACTGTTAGATTGGATTTTGATAAGGTGCAACTTGCAGGTGTTTGCAGGGTGATCTCTTGTCCGTAAGCTGTACCGGCTGCATTAGTCGCATAAGCTCTTACATAATACGTGCTTCTGGAAGCAAGGTTGTCCATGGTACTTGTAAAAGACCCTGATCCTGTACCATCTTGCGTACGGGTAGCCAGCGATGCAGTCGGTTGTGGAGACTTACTCCAACATACGCCGCGGGCAGTTATGTTTGAGCCTCCGTTATTGGTTATGTTACCTCCGGTTACTGCACTAAAAGATGTTATGTTGGAAAACTGAACTGTTGAAAGCGTTGCTTTGGCTGCCCGGGTTGTGAAAGTAACTTGTGCTCCATATGTTGTTCCAACTATATTTGTAGCATAAGCCCTCACATAATAAGTGGTATTGAGCGAAAGCCCTGTAAGGTGTGCTGTGTAGGATCCAAGACCGGAACCGTTAGAAGTTGTCGAATCTTCAATGGTGGGGTTCTCCGAAGTACTCCAGCAGATGCCTCGGCCTGTAACGGAAGCGCCGCCATCGGCAGTGACATTACCAGTACAACTTGCTGTGGTTGTAGTAATATCTGAAACATTTCCGGTAGTTACAGTAGGAAGGAACAGTTGCGCATTGGTACTGAATGTTTTCTGCTCTCCATAGCCAGTTCCTTCAGAGTTTGTAGCATAAGCCCTNACATAATAAGTGGTATTGGGTGAAAGCCCTGTAAGGTGTGCCGTATAGGATCCGAGACCGGAACCGTTAGAAGTTGTCGAATCTTCAATGGTGGGGTTCTCCGAAGTACTCCAGCACACACCTCTGGCAATAACAGAAAAATCATTATCTGCTGTTACCTCACATTCACAGGAGGCTGTTGTTGTAGTAACCATAGTAACCTCAACTGTAACCACTATGGGAACCAAAGGTCTTTCCTGGGGTCCACAGGAAACTAAGAGCATCATCATTAATAAATAACAAATAATTTTTTTCATTTCCGCGTACTTTGAGTAGGTGTGTTTTTGCAATGGATTTCATATATAATTGCCTGGGTACGATTAGTAAATGTGAGAACAGCTTTTACCTTATGGTTACCTGGTACAAGGGAAACAACATCACCTGTATTATAAGGTTGGTCGTTAAAAAACCAGGTTGTTGACTCTGGTCTTTCAACCCCTTCTAATGTAGGGTCATCGTTCAATTTAAAAGTATAAGTATCACCTGCGTAATAGGTTCTACCCGTGTATGGGATCATATAATACCCCAGAGAAAAAAGTTGGTTGTCGGCCTTTTCCACCACAGCCGATATCTGGATGTTTACGTCAATATTGTACAATTCTTTCCATGTACCGGTCAGAGATGCTATGTCTGTCCCCACATAACCGCCCATAGGAGCCATTGGCCCGTTGTCAGTGGCCAACGGATATCCGTTATCACTGTCTATAACGTAATACCCAAATTTCATATCCTTTCCTCCCGGAATAATCAGACCATAGGGAGATAGATCAACTTGCATCAATGTTCTAAAAGATGGATTTGTCAATGCATTTGAAAACACAGTTTCATTTCCAACTGTTATAAACACACCTACTTCAGTGGCAGTGGTCCCGGCCACCAAAATTGACATAGAGGCTATAGAGCTGCCTTCATATGAAGCAAGCTCTTGGGCAGAGAATCCAACGGCTCCGTATATAGTGCCACCCGGAGATCCGTATCCAATACAATATCCTTCCCATGTACCGTGTTTTTTTAAGGTTCCCTCTCCAATAGGTATAAGAGTAAAATTGGCAATAAACGTTCCGGAGTGGGATGCATCTACTTGGTCATAAGCCGAGTAGAAACCCTCCTTTATAACTTCAAGATAATAAGTCCCTACGCGGCAAGATGTTTCAAAAACATAGGTACCTTCCACTCCTGTAGTTACGCTAGTTCTCTCCTCCCGGGAAGTTCTTGTGGCAGAAGGCTCCTCGAAGGATAAAGTAACCACAGCTCCCGCTATAGGACTCCCTTCAGAATCAGAAACGCATCCGGTTATTAGTAAAATATTATTCTTGCTAATTGTAAAAGACGCCTGATTGCCGTTATCCGCTATATTAGTCAAGTAGATCCCGGTTGGATAACCTGCAAAATCTATAGCTGCAGGGGTTGAAGTATCTGTAAATGAGGTGTTGTTTGTACTGCCCGGAAAGGGTACCTGATCCTCATGTTGTACTGCAGATTCTGGATATACAGCTTCAATCAAATCGCAGCATTGGTGTGAAGCATACGCATTGATACCGTCCCAATCGTTCCATCGTGCAGCTGCCGTTTTCCCTCCCACCAGATTATCTGACTTATCTATATGATAAATAAGCAGGCCGGATGGTACAAAAGCGTCCCACCCTGCATTTTTCCTGTATTCATAAAGAAAAAACTCTCCTGCATTGGTAGTTTTGCTCACGTAACAAGCATTTTCCGAAACTGGGCCTAAGGAATAATCCCCCTCTTGTTCAATCACCTCGGCTTCATTATCAAGATCAAGCCAGCCCAACATGTCCCTTTCTATGGAGGTCAAATAAGGTGGTGTTCTGCCGTAATTATTATAATTACCATAAGACATCAGAGAGAAAGATCCCAGTCCCCTGGCTAGTCCATTTTCCTCATAATCGGTATCATAAAAATCAGGTAAACCTAATACATGCCCAAATTCGTGGCAAAAAGTACCTACACCGGCTATAGTACTTCCGGAAGATCCTCTTAATTCGGAAGTACAGGCATATCTTCCGGTTTTCACTCCGTCGACCGTTTTTTGATTGTATATTGACGAGGCGTGAGGCCAGATAGTATCATCCGGACCGCCTTCTGCCTCGTTGTGTCCAGCAAAAAAGACAAAAATATTATCTATATATCCGTCACCATCGTTGTCATATTGCGAAAAATCCACCCCCAGCTGGTCTGCCAAATCAACCGCTTCCACTACCATTTCCCTCGCTAGCTCGTATATAGAATTTTCCTCTTCATCGTTGGCACCATAATAAGAAACCGGACGGGAGAGTGTTACGGGTCCGACCACATCAAACTGAGGGTCAAAAGTGTTGGACGAATTTTCGTGGAAATAATTCCAGGCAGAACCTGTAGCCCCATTCACGGCATAACCGTCCTGATTTAGTAGATTAAAGAATTCACTCTGGGGATTTGCTATGGTAAAAGATAAATCGCTAAACTGAACCAAAATGACCAGGAAATTTTTTCTCCCCGAAGATATTGCCCCAGAGGAAACGGGAACAGCAGAAGCTGTTACATTCAATCGTGACGCAGGGGTTCTGCCGGAAAATGTCTTGGCAAAATCTTTCCTTCTTGCCATAGCCCTCTCAAAAGCGACCGGAGGGGGAGTGACGGTTGAGATCCCCTGCGGTGCAAACACCGACTGCACTCGCGTTGTAGTAGCCTGGACTATTCCTTGGGAAGAGAATGTAGCCAAGTAATAGAAACCATCGGTACCTTGTTTTACAAGACGTCCACTGCTGGTTGTCCAGTTCAGAAATTCGTCGCCATGCTTCCGGATGGTAATGACCGATCCATCCGGTTGTCTGACCTGTATGGGATAAGGATAAGCCTTGACGGCATAAGCACGCTGTGAGAACCCAAAAAGTAGGCCCGAAAACAGCATTACTATAGCTAAAAACTTTTTCATAGTACACTAATTATAAACAAGATAACTGGTCTGACTCTCCAGGTCATATAATGTCAATGTGTTACCGTCTTTACGAACAACTGTAACACTTCGTTCTCCCGGTAATAAATCATCTATTCCAAAAACATTAATCTCGATAGTAAAGACTGATCCGAGTTGAGGATCCAAGGGAATAGCACCAATAGTTACTACTTTTTTCTGCAAGTAATTCTGGATCCTGAAATCATAATGGGTATCATAAGTAATGATACTCCATTGATCCTCAAATTGCCGATAAGTTATAAGAGTATCTTCCAAATGATAAATACCGAATGTCTGGTACTCTTCCGGAGATTCTTTGTCTATGATGGTTGTCTGATCTGTCAATTGGGAAAGAAACAGAGGAATGTGATACCGATGTCCTGCTTTCATATTTTTCGCAGACTTGACTGTTGTTGTGGAAGTGTGGTTTTCTGTTTCAAGGATGATTTGTATATCATCACCTGCATTTACAGTAGCGTTCAAAAACATTTTGACGGGAAGAGTCTTTCCTGATTCCAAGAACGGAGAGTTTTTCCACCTAACACGTACCATATCAGAAGCTTCTTCATCAAATACAGGTGTTGCTTGGGATGTATTCAAATCAACACAAAAATCTCCAGCTAGTTTTCGGCCGGGAACACAAAATTTTATGGATCTGAGTGTGTCGCCTATCAGAGTTGTTCCACTTACGTCAATGGTAATATCCATCATGGCCATGATCTCTCGAAAATGAATGCGGTACCCGTCCTGGTCGTTTCCCTCAATGAAGGAACCAACCTTCCAGTCATAAGGAGCAATGTAGTTGCCGCTTTCGTTTTGAACCTGTTCTGAATCCAGAAATCCGCGTATAGAAGTAAAGTCGTTTCCGGCTGATTTCGTATAGGGATAATAAGCCTTTACAGGAACACCTGACTGTGATCCTCTGAAAATCCCGTAATTAGTTCCTGTACCCGAAATCAGTATCATAGGAATATTGGAAGAACTGTTACTGTAAACCCCAATAGTATCTCCTTCTTCCCATAAGGTTAGTAATCCGTCTGTATCCAACGTGGTTCGAGTAGAGATATCCTCACCGGATGGTAGGATGCCCCCTATTTCAAAATAATCTTTTTGAAGAAGAGACATTCGCCTTTCTTCCTGTCTGCAACCAATAGCAAACAGGGCAAAAGATAATACTATCATAATCTTTTTCATAGTCCCAATCGTTTATAAAAGAAATTCCTCACCCATTTTATTGCCTGTATAAATTTAAGCAATTTATTAATTACCAGCATACTAAATTATAATTTGGTCATCTTGGGTTTGATTTTGGTGACTCTGGGTTAGATTTCGGTTAATTAAATGTAATTTTCTTAAAAAATTGAGTTTTTAAATGAGGAAGGAAATGTCATGAAGTAGGAATTTTTTGGTAATTTTATTATCTACATTGAAACCAATATCACACAGACATGACACAAAAAGGAAGCTTAGCAGATTCAGTACTTCTAACCAATGAGTATAAGCGTAAGTTTACATTATGGGAGTTGTATCGCTCCTTTGTTTTTGCTCCAAGAGCAGTATCAAAACTTATAGGTAATAATAAAACCAATCTGGTTGATCCTAATTTCATAAGACGGTTGCAATTGGCTGTCACCCAGGTAAACGGTTGTGCAGCTTGTTCCTATCAGCACACACAAATGGCTTTGGAACAAGGCATGAGTAATGAAGAAATAAACAGTTTCTTAAGCGGAGGAAGCGATTTTATCATAGTAGAAGAAGCAAAAGCCATACTGTTTGCTCAACACTTTGCCGATTCCAGAGGAATCCCACAAAAAAGTACTTATGATTCTATTGTGGAAGAATATGGCCGGAAAGAAGCCCGGATTATTCTTTCCGCATGCCAGACCATGATTGCCGGAAACATGTACGGAATCCCTTTTAGTGCCTTTCTCTCAAGACTCAAAGGCAAAAAATACAAGGGCAGCACCTTGTTCTACGAACTGGCCATGCTTCTCTTAGGCTTTTTGCTTTTACCCCTGGCCATTATTCATGGATTCCTAAGGGCTTTAGTGGGATTACCAAATGTAAGATTTGGCTCCACTCCCCAATAACCACATTATAGTGTGATTTTGTTGTTTGTTTTGACATTTACACTTATATTTGTTGTCAAAATCACATTATAATGTTAGTCAAGCTACTTGGAAAAACAATAAAAGAAAGGAGAGAAGAGTTAAGCATAACGCAAGCTCACCTAGCTGAGTTAGCGGGAATCAGTATTAACACCTTGTATAAATTAGAACGAGGGCAAGCTAATCCTTCATTACATCTGTTAAACAAATTAGCCGATGTTTTAGGAATGGAACTGAAGCTAGAAGTGAAAAAAACATCATAAAGAGTGTAAATGAGAGCAGTAGAAGTATATCGTAGCGGTATATTGGCAGGAACGCTGGTAGAAGAAAATCGTCATCAATTCGTATTTAGATATGATGACAATTATTTTACAGACGTAAGTAAACCGGCCATCAGCTTAACGCTTCCTAAAACAAAAAAGGAATACAGAAGTGAGTTTTTGTTCCCCTTCTTCTTTAACATGCTTAGTGAAGGGGCAAACAGAAAGTTACAAAGCCTTCATTTACATATTGATGAAGAAGACAGTTTTGGATTGTTAATGGCAACAGCACAAACCGATACTGTGGGAGCAGTTACAGTAAAACCAATACCTGTAAAATGAAACCGGATGAAATAAAATACTGCCCGGGAACATTAGCCGAAGGCCACACAACGTATAGTCCAAGCTGTTTACGAAATATGTTTAATGGCAAAAAGGTAAGTCATATATTACCTTATGAGTACCCTCAGCATAGCGAAGAAGTAGCAGAGCTGTTTTTGGAAAACCGTAAACGTATATCTATATCGGGTATTCAGGAAAAGTTAAGTTGTATTCTTGAAAAAAACACGTTACGCCTGACTAAGGAAGGGGAACAAGGAACGTATATATTTAAGCCCATACCAAGAGATTTAAAAAAGGTTGATCAGGTTCCGGCAAACGAGCATCTGACCATGCAAATTGCAAAGCAAGTTTATGGGTTACATACGGCTGAAAATGCTCTGATATTTTTCAAAGACGGTTCACCTGCGTACATCACCAAACGATTTGATGTGAAAAAGGACGGAGGCAAGTGGGGAAAAGAAGATCTGGCAACCCTTGCCGGTAAAACAAAAGACAATGCAGGGGCTAATTTTAAATATGAATACAGCTACGAAGAAATTGGGAGGCTTATACAAAAATTTGTTCCTGCGTGGAAGGTGGAAATAGAAAAATATTTCTCTCTGGTTGTCTTCAATTTTCTATTCTCAAACGGTGATGCACACTTAAAAAATTTCTCTTTATTGGAATCGTCTCAAGGTGATTACTTTCTCAGCCCGGCTTATGATTTGATAAACACAAGACTTCATGTGGACGATGCTGATTTCGCATTAAACAAAGGCCTGTTTGCTGACAGTTTTAAAAGTGACGAATATAAGAAAAGCAGACACCCCTCAAAAGCTGATTTTATTGAATTTGCCAAAAGAATGGGTGTAATTGAAACTAGAATTAAAAAATTGTTGAATCCTTTCTTAAAACAACAACCATTGGTAGAGACTCTGGTAAATCGTTCATTTTTAAGCCCGACTAATAAACGCGGCTACCTACTAATGTATAACACTAGAAGAAATCTCTTAAACAGTTGATGAAAAAAAGTAAACGAACCTTATTCTCAAGAAGCGGAAGAGCAACTTTGCTAACTACAAACTTCTAGAATATCTAACTAATGCTTTATGGTTTGCGGTGCTCACTAAACTGAAAATCATAAACCCTACAACTCCAATGGCCGCAATTGTTTTCACATCATGTTTAAACTCGTCGTAAATAGAATTCTTTTTGTCTCTGGCGCGGAAAATATACAATAGAGACAATGGAATTATGATTAAGACGAATATTTTCGCAAATATTGATACTATCATATTAAAAACATTGCCTTTGTTTGCAATGATTGAATACACAATACTTCCACAAAGACATAAGCCGCCAAGAATAAGGATTATAAGCGGGACCAGCGTGTTTTCAACATTAAAAATAAGAAAGAGACAGGCGAGAAATATGGATATAAAGGGAAGAATTAACAAGGTAAAATCGAGCCAATTTGCAATTACAACCATTGTTTTCCTCCTGGCTTTAACCATTGCAATGATGTAACAAATAAAACTACAACTCAATACACCCCAAAAAGAATACCGTAGAAGTGGTAGAATTTCTGTTTTCATAGATTTTTTTACAAAGCAGGTGCGTGTTTTCCTTTATGAGGACCATTAGGATGTCTTCTACAAGAAACACTTGTTAACACCGCAACCGAAGAATATTTCAATCCGCAATATTCACAATAATAATTTGCCATAATATAACCTCCTTCATTTATGTTTAGTCGTTTTTATAGATATCCCACAATCCTTTTGCCCAGCTACGAAGTTGGTACCGGAGTGATTGCGGTTCTAATACTTCAATCTTAGATCCCACCCTTAATAACTCCATACAGAAATCATAAGTAGGTCGCAAGTAAAGTTCAAAATCTGAATATTCATCAGAAGTATATATTTCTTTCTGAGAGTGATGTAGCGGTAACGTACGCAGGTAATGTTGATGATCCTTGTCTGCCCGTAACACAATGCGCTCTTCTTTTACACTTGTATCTAGTACAATACCAAAAAAAGAAGCAAAATAAGTTTTTGCTTCAAAATCTTTAGGTAGAAAAAATTGACTATCAGTCACTTGAACGCCTTCCATTCTATCCATCGCATAAATCCTCATTGCATTATCGTTTATGCGGTGACCCAACATATACCAGCGCTTATGGAACAATTTTAAGCAGTAGGGTTCTACCGGAAGCATAGAGGCGACATCCCTTTGAAATCCTTTATAGGTAAGGTTTATCACACGATTGCTTTTCATGGCATAAATGATTTCTTCCAAGTACTCTTTACTGGACGGAACCTCCTCCACCAAAATGCGATCCCTTAACGCAATACTTTGCGACAGGGAGTTAATCGTTGAAAACGAATCAAGCAACCATCGGCTCAGTTCTCCCTCTTTAAGAACCATGGGATTATAAATGAAGTACTTATAACCGGCTTTCAAGTTGCAGTCAATAATGACTCCAAAAAGATCAAGTATGCCCGCTTTCCACCGGTCAAATGTTTGCCGAGGAATAGGCATACCACCACTCAACTCCGTATTCACCCACTTTTCATTCAGTTCTTTCAATGAAATTTGCTGATTACGACGTATTGTCTCTATAACCCACACCTACTTTAGTGCGACGCACTAAGTACTTAACCCCTTGTATTATAGTCAGTTGCTCAAAACGTGCCCCAGGGGCACGTTTTCAATAACCCGCAGTTAGTCAGCAAGTTAACCACCGAGTGCGACGCACTCACATGTGTCTCTACAAGTCTTTTTAAATAAGGACGCCCATACATAACCACCTCTTATAAAAATATTTTACTCAATATTTTAAAAGATCATCCGTGTCTTATATTTCTTTGGCGATTTTAAATAAAACCCCTACATTTGTGCAAAATAGAAATCTTATTTATGATATGCACGATTTACTGAGTAGAAGTATAGAATCTTTTGTAAAAGAGAACCTAAGCATATTCCCCGCTGTTGCCATTTTAGGACCCAGACAATGCGGGAAATCCACTTTGGTAAAAATGCTCTATCAAAATTCAGATGCTTATTTATACTTAGACCTCCAAAATTTAGAAGACCTGAATAAACTCAAAGAGCCTTTGTTATTCTTCCGTGCTAATCAGGATGTAACCATTTGTTTGGACGAAATCCAGTTAGCACCCCAACTGTTTTCTGTACTCAGAAGCGAAATAGACCGTTACCGTCACCCGGGAAGATTTATTTTACTTGGATCTGCTTCGCAAGATCTTATTCAGAAAACATCAGAATCGTTAGCCGGAAGAATCGGTCTTATTGAACTCACGCCCTTTACAATTACGGAAGCTGAACAAAGCACACCTTTTGATTTACATAAGTTTTGGCTTCGTGGAGGATATCCCGATAGTTACCTGGCATCATCAGACCGGGGAAGTATGCTTTGGAGAGAAAATTTCCTTAGAACATATGTGGAAAGGGATATTCCACAGCTCGGCTTTCAAATTCCAGCCTTGCAACTACGTCGTTTGCTAACGATGTGTGCACACAGTCAGGGACAACTTCTGAATTCGTCCAGGTTAGGTGAATCGTTGGGAGTAACCTATCAAACAGTTCGTCGCTATATAGACCTAATGGAGCAAACTTTTGTTATCCGTTCTTTACCTCCGTTTGAAAAAAACGTTAAAAAACGTCTTGTTAAGTCTCCCAAAATCTATGTGCGAGACAGCGGCCTGCTACATAGACTGCTCCAGATAGATGATTTTAATTCTCTTATGGGACATCCTGTTTTTGGTGCATCATGGGAAGGTTTTGTAATTGAAAACATCATGTCATCATTACGGGATTGTAAGTTCACCTTTTATCGCAGTGCTACAGGAGACGAGTTAGATTTGCTTATAGAGAACGGCACCACAACAATTGCTGTAGATTGCAAAGCATCAATGGCACCACAGGTAACCAAAGGCTTCTGGAATGCTCTGGAAATTACAAAGCCGGACAAAACATACATTATTGCACCCGTACCAGCACCTTACTCTTATAAAAAAGATATAGAAGTTTGCGGGCTAAGCGATTTTTTAATTACTAACGCTATTAGCTTATAACTTAAGCCTTACTGTTTTATAAAACAGAATCAATGCCAGCGGAGCATACACTGCAGCAATCAACAAGCCGCCCCAAATGGGAGGATCAACCCAGTTTAGAATAATAATCAGACCAAACACCAAAGCTAACGAAGTAGGAATGCTCACGGCGGCATCTACTTTGATGGTACTGCCGCAATCTGGGCACTTCCATTGTGATAAAGTTCCACCCGTTACAACATGGCGAAATTTCTGTTTATGACCACAGTTGGGACATATAAAAGTCTTCGTCTTCATAATATTCAATGTTTTAGTACGATGCACTCAAAATTAATTAAAAGTATTCCTGCTCTTTAAAGTATTTCAGGTAAACAGATACCAAGCGTTTTTTGTGAAGGAGTTTTGGGATTCTCGTGTTTTTCAGAAAACGATGAGTGTTGGTCATATCGTAACGCGGTTGCAGCGGTCCAAAGCGCGTAATCAGAGAGTCAGTGCTTTGCCCGTCCTCGGTGCTTTCCTTTGGGAATAACGAGGCCAGAACTCGCAGGGGGTTTTCCCTTATGTGGGTTTGCATCAGCTCGTTCCTCCAGTTTTCGTAAGGTACTATCCGGTTCTTGTACCCCATACGACGGATGGCTTTTACCATGGTCTTTACGTCTACCGATTCCGGACCCAGAATATTAAAAGCCAAGCCGCAAGCATCGTCTTGCATAGAAATACGAGCTATGGCGTCGCTTACGTAATCCACCGGTACTATATGGAGCCGGGTTTTGATTTTCGGAGATTTTTGCAGGTGAATGCATCCCACAATCAGACGGCTCAGCAAATCTTTCATCTCCCATATACCGTTAACGGTATCGCCGGTTATGTCTCCGGGCCTGTAAATACAGGCTTTCAGGCCACGCTCCCGGGCTATTTGCACCAGTTTTTCCGATACCCATTTGGTTTCTGAATACCCAAGCGAAAAACCTTCTCCCATAGTGAGAGGGTCTGCTTCAAATACTTTTTTCCCCAAATGGGAAGGCGTATCGTACACGCTGTAGGAAGAAATGTAATGGAAATACTTGGCCTTCCCGGTACAGGCAAAACGCAGGCATTCCCGCGTACCGTCCACATTCGTTTCTTTCATGAATGTGTAGGGGAACAGAAAATTGAGTAGGGCTCCGTTGTGATACACCGCATCTACTTGCCGGCTCAACTCCTGGTAAACGTCCTCTTTAATTCCCATCATGGGCTGGTCCAAAGAGCCTGTAACTACTTGTATATAATGTGCATATTCATCTCTCCAACAACGGTAGTGCTTCATGTTGTTGATGATTCGCTCCTTTCCCGTTTCTTTATTTTGCGCTCGTACGTGGCAGGTTATCCGAAAGCCTTTCCGGGCATGTTGTTCAATGAGCGACCGAATGAGGAATGCCCCCAGAAATCCTGTACTCCCGGTCAGAAACAAATGCTTGCATCCACTAAGGGAATGTTCATACGGTGCCTGTGGAGCAATGGAAGGATCCAGCGTACATTCCTTGTGCAAGTCTATTTTTATAACATTCCCGTTCCCTTCCAGCACGTAATTTTCTATAAGTTCCGTAATCCCGTTCACAGAAGTATTCAGACTTATCTGGTTAACATCCAGCTTAATGTGAAACGTTTCTTCCAACCGGCACACACATTCTACCAACCGGAGCGAATCGCCCCCCAACTCCAGAAAACCGGCATTGGGGTCGTAATCCTCCCGTTCCAGCAATTCATTGAACACGGCCTTCACTTTTTCATGAATACCGTCCGGTGCTATTTGGGAAAGGGCTGAGTTTTCCCGTGCCAAAGCCGAGGCCGAAGCCGAATCCCGGCTCCCGGCAGCATCCCGGCTCCGCGCAGCATCCCGGCCTCGGGCCGAGTCATGGCTCCTGCTGCTAAAGAGCACCTGCAACATATCTGTACCCTGTACAGACATGCCCGGCAACAACTGCTCTCCCACTCGCTCTGTAAGTGATTTTTGAGAGCCTCGGTTTAGCATGCCCTGCAAGTACAGTTCCTTCACTTTGTGAGTTCGGACCTTCCGGTTGTCGGTCCTGGGAAGACTGTCCTTTTTCACAAACACCACATCGTAGAACGAGAATTCAAACATCCGGGCAGCTATTCGGTTCACCTGTACGGCCAAAGCAGCCGGGTCAAGATGCGATCCGTTCATTTCTATACAGGCTACCACCGCTTCTCTATGTTTTGCTTCTACAGTAAAGAAAACAGCAGAGTCTGCAGACAAGGCCGGAATGTTTTTTCTGAGTGCCGCTTTTATGTCTCCCGGATACACATTGTGCCCGTTGATAACCAGGATTTCCTTAATGCGATCTGTCATGTAGAAATCCCCTTGGTATAGGATTCCCATATCTCCCGTTTTGAAAAAATATCCATCGTGACCCTCCACCTGAACTTTAAAATTTTCGTTATCCTTTACCTTGCCCCAATAGCCTTGGCTTACCGTATCACCTCGGATGTACATCTCCCCCACTTGGCCTTCTTCACAAGGTTTTCCGGTGGCGGGATCAACTGCCATCATGGTGATGCCTTTCAAAGGTTCACCCAGGCTCACCAGTTCCTTGCCCTGCCCCGATTCACACGGAACAAAACGGTTCTTGCGCAACGGTTCTTCCTCTACCCACAAGGTTTTGTAGTGATCGATTGCTGCCGTCACCAGGCAGACATTTTCGGCCATGCCGTACCCGCAAGCGAATGTCTCGGCTTGTATTCCAAACAGCTCGGCAAAGGCCCTCAGGGTGACAGGATCTATGAACTCGGAACCGTTCAGAAAGTATGAGGTATGCGAGAGGTCAAAAGACGCGGCCGCCTGCGGAGTCAGGATGTTCGGGTACAAGGCGTATGCGGTATTCGGGCCGAGGGTGAGCTTCACCCGGTACTCGGAAAGGAGCCTTAGCCAAAGTGTGGGCTTTTGCAAGAATTGCAACGTTTGTAGGAAATACACTTTGCCCTCCAAAGCCATGATGGGCAGGAAAACCCCAAAAAGTAGCCCCAGGTTATGGAAAAAAGGAACCCACATGGCCAGAGTACTTCCGGTGGAATAATCATAAATTTCTTGCACTTGGGCCATGTGGATCATCAAGTTCTTTAACGTAACCATAACCCCTTTGGGCTCGCTGGTTGAACCCGAGGTATATTGTAAATAAATGACCTCGTCCGGCCCTGCCTGATGCAACGGGAATTCGCGTGTAGTAGGGGTTATGCGATCTGTATAAATCCTTTTTAAACGGATGGCCTGAAAGAACGCCTGCCTAAGCAGCTGTTTTTTTAAATACCGCTGCTTATTGAAAGACAGCTGCGACCGTATGTTCGAAGTTTGCTGAGTGCTTTGCTGTGCGCTTGTACCCTGCTGTTCAAGCGCGTAATTGGAAATCACAAATTTTGGTTTGCACGAGGCAACCACCGATACAAAACGCTCTATTTTCCCCTCGTCTATGGGCGGAGGGATTACGGTAAAAATGGTTCCTGCCATCATGGCTCCGTAAACCGCATACAAGGTACCGGCATCCTGCATGGAAAATATAACTACCCGGTCTCCTTTTTTCGCACCCTTTTCCTGCAACTCTGCGGCAATGGCTTTAGCATTTTCAAAAACCATCCCTGCAGTGACCTCGGTAACGGTCTTTTCTTCTGTAGAATAATCAACAAAATGGAACAATTTATTGTTGGGACTGGTTTGGTTTCTTTCCAGGAGTATCTCAATAATTCCTTTCATACTTCTTTATTTATGCGTTTCCCACTCTTCACCCTTCACTCTTCATTTACATACATTCCTGTAAATGCTTTTTCATCCGAGCAAAAAGTTCCCGGATCTTTTCTTTGTCTTTTTCATTACCGCGTACTGCTGTGGTAAAAATCAATGTGTTGCGAAACATCTGAATAAAAACGGTAATGTTTGGTTTATACTGAGACGGACCCATCAGCATAATATCTAATAACGTGAGGTCCCCCAGTTTCAACTGTTCTTCCGGAATCATGCCTACGTTGCTAAATCCCAGCACCGGTGGAGTAAACCAACATAATGTTCCCGGCTTTACCAGGAAAAAAGGCAGCCTATAGCCCAAACGGATAAGTGGAATGCCGTGAAGTCCAAAAAACCGTTTATTCTTTTCACGCGTTGTAGCTTCTTTAACTTGTTGTATAGTTTCTTTGATGGTCGCCCCACAGCAGTCAACTCTCATTTGCATAAGCCCTACGTGATTGGTCAGGCCCATAGTAACCGGCTGTGATTCCTTAGCTGTCGGCTGTTTCATGTGCCTTCTGTTGTCCACCATACAGGTGATGGTAAGCGGTTTGCCCAACGGGAAGCCGGACGTTTCATGCAGTGCTTGTACATAACTGGCAAGCAACATATCATTAACCGTAACGTCTTTTTGTTTTGCAATTGCCCTAACCCTCGCAAAAGAATCGATATCCCATTTTTGGCTAACTATCTGCAATTGATCAGACAGTTCTTCCGGGGTATAGGCAAAAGTTCGTTTCTCTTTCAGCCGTGTGATGTTCTTTAACAGTAAGTTGGCCCTCACCCTTTGCGGTAAGGACATACCGGTATAAATTTTGGAGTATTCACGGCCACCGGTTTCTAAAACGGGCAAAGGCAACCCTGCATATACCCTCTGGTAGCATAGGGCAAGTTGGTGCAGAAAAGTAAGTATGCCTCGGCCATCCATACACATATGGTTGATCATAATACAAAGCAAGGATCTGCTTTCCCGGTTGTTTGGTGCGTCTGCCCGGTTACTTGGTGCGTTTTCGGGATTGATGACTGCCACCCTATATTGCACATTACAGTCTGCCGGAATAACCCGGTTCATGAAATCTTGCCGCGCCCGGCTCGGCTCTTCCGTGTGTATTACCGTCAAAATATCATCTAGGGTGTAAGGCCGGACCTCCCAATACGGATTTATAAAGTGGTCCCGGAACGAGCTGTGCAATACGGGGTGTGTTTCTGTGACATGCAACAGGGCTTTTCTCAAAACATCGTCTTGGATCAACCCGTCGTACAAAAGCTCCCCTCGCATCATTCTATCGGTCGAGTGGTTTAGAATAAAATGCAACTTATCCCACAATTCGGCCCTCAGCTTATTTTTTGTAGATGGTTTAAAGGAACTTTTGTTCACTTGTTCTTTACTCACTTACATTTAACTCTTTACTTCTCACATTTCACTTCTCACATTTCACTTCTCACATTTCACTTCTCACTTCTCACATTTCACTTCTCACTTCTTACTTCTCACTCTGTGTAGATTAAAATAATTTAGTTTGCAAAGATAAAGTATTCATTGAAATATGCGTAATAGTGCAATTTACTCATTTTGTCCATTTTATAAATTAACTATCTTTGCGATTTATTTTTAAAACTGAAAACATGAAACAATGCATTAAGTATTTAGCAGCCATAGTATTAACGGCTGTGTTGTTTGTGCCTGTCATTAGTAACGCACAAAAAATGCCTAAAAAGCACAAGAACGCTCCCGAGAAAACCGTGGTGGTTGTTACAAATCCTCTTGTAGAAAACTTTGACGCCTCTGAATATCCTCATCTGCAATTTTATTACACACCGCAGGAAATGCCTCATTTTTTGGAAGTCCTAAATAAAGTCAGGCCCATTCCTCCCAAAGAAGGAATCACCGGCATAGTAGTTGACAAAGAAGGAACCATTGCTTACGTCAGGCTCTTCAGCGATCAGCTGTCAAAAAATATGGATAATAGAGACGAGACCAGCTTTACCATCTTGTCAGTGGCCGCCAGAAAAGGCAGCAGTGGCGAGTCGAGGCCGTTGGAAGACCAACTGAAAAATTACGTTATCAGAGAAAAGGTTGCCAAAAAAGACAGTAAAAAATCGTACACTCCTGGTCAAGAACCCACATTCAAAGGCTGGGACAAAGGCCTAATAGAAGGCATGGAACTGCCCGACTTCAACCTGGTAGCACAAGACGGAACTGAAACCTCCATTAAAGAAGTCCTTGACGGAAAACCGGGTTTCGTTGTATTCACAAACATCTCTGAAGACGGAAAAACAGTTAGCCCCCTGCTCTGGCATATAGAGCACATCCTCTACAACTACTTCCCGCCACGTACTCGCAGATAAGTGCGCCACGCGCGCCCAACTTAGTGCGGCTGCCATGCACGCGCGCAATTTAGTGCGTCGCACTAAGCACTTAAATCTCTGTGTTATAGCTAGTTACTCAAAACGTGCCCCCAGGGCACGTTTTTGTTAATCTGCAGTTAGTCAGCAAGTTAACCTCCGAGTGCGACGCACTCAAGTTTGGCCGGCCGGCAGGCAGCAACTGTTCAGTTGCAGCAAATCGCGAAAAGCCGTATCTTGTATTGTATGTACACATTCAAAAACAGTATAGGAAATACCATTAAAATTTTTGCCGACAACATAGAGGCCACGGCTTTGGAGCAAATCAAAGACCTAGCGGAATGCGAAGCCTATCGGCAAGAAAAAATCAGGATTATGCCCGATGTGCACGCCGGCAAAGGCTGTGTAATTGGTACCACTATGACCGTAACCAACAAACTCACACCCAACTTGGTGGGAGTGGACATAGGCTGCGGCGTTACGGTAGCCAAAATCAGGTTGGACGGACCCGGCCGCAGCAAATCGGGCCGTAGCAAACTAGACCTACACAAGCTGGACAACGCCATTAAAAAATACATTCCCAGTGGATTTTCCGTAAAGGACAAACCCCTGCCTTTCGATTTCAGCAAGCTGCGTTGCGCACGCTACGTTGATCTGAAGAGAGCGTACCATTCCATTGGCACCCTGGGTGGCGGAAACCATTTTATAGAAGTAGGAAAAGACACAGAAGGAGCACTCTATTTGCTTATCCACTCGGGCAGCCGCAACCTGGGCGTAGGAGTCTGCAGCTATTACCAGAAACGTGCACAGAAACAAATCAAAGACACAGGTAAAGATTACGTACACCGCGATCTGGCCTGGCTGGAAGACTCCTTGTTTGAGGACTACCTGAACGATATGGAAATAACGCAACGTTACGCCTCTCACAACAGAGACGTCATGTTGCAAACCCTCACAGAGAAAATGAATCTAACCTGTGAAAAGATAGTAGAGACCATACACAACTATATAGACACCAAGAACATGATCCTCAGAAAAGGAGCCGTAAGTGCCCAAAAAGGAGAACTGTTGGTAATTCCCTTAAACATGCGCGACGGCACACTCCTATGCAGAGGCAAGGGAAATCCCGATTGGAATTACTCCGCTCCGCACGGAGCCGGGCGCATCTTAAGCCGCACCAAAGCGAGGGAACTGTTAGTGATGAAAGACTTTGTCCAATCCATGGATAATATATACTCCACCTCGGTAAGTAAAAAAACGTTGGATGAAGCGCCTCAGGCCTACAAACCCAAGGAAGAAATCTTGCAGGCCATAGAACCCACGGCAGAAGTGTTGACTGTTATACGACCCATTTACAACTTCAAGGCCGGGTAAGCTTAACAGAAACACTTAGTTTTACCTATTAGATTTCCTTCTGGTGCTATGTCTCCAAAATTTTGCAAATAGTTGTCAGCGCACCTACCACACATACGGCACCAATCGGTATCTGACATCCCGGCAATAGTCTGTGTAGCCGTCCAATTCGCACTGGAGAGTGGTGTCTTCATAATAAGTCCTGAGGACAATCAGTACCACCATGAAAACCATGGGAATCAGTGCTAGTACAGAACCCAATACCAACGGCATGGACAAAGAACTCAGGATCATGCCCAGGTAGCCCGGGTGGCGGACTACGCGGTAGGGACCGGTACGGATTACTTGGTGGCTTTTGTCTTGTTGGATGCGTACGGTTGTTTCAAAGAAAGGGTTGTGAATCATGGGCCATACAGAGAAAACGGCAGACAGCAGGTACAAGATGATACCGGTATACAAATAAGCAAAAGGAAGGGTGTCTGCCAGGTGTATGCGTCTGTCCAATCCGGCTACAAGGGGCGTGACAAATAGGGCGAGCAAGAAGTAGGTTAGGATGATGTATTTATCCAACGGCTTTGTGCCTTCTTGCATTTTCTCTCTGTCTTTTAGCAGTTGCGAGGCTTTTTTATAGAGCAATAGGCCTATGGCAATGCCTCCCAAAGCATATACGGCAAGGTATATCCATACCCGCACATTGCTCAAATCACCCGAGGCGGCAAAGAACACCAGCCCCGTTATGATGATCCACCGGATGGGCGCTAAAAAGACTTTCATTTTTAAATATAGTATCTTTGTTCTTATGTGCAAAATCCTCACCATCACAGCGGCCGTACTGCTGATTGCAGGGCCGGGCCGCAGCCAACAACGGGAGCGGATTCCCGGGTCTGTATTTTACGAAAACATGCGGGAATTGTCGTTCGAAGACAGGGAGCAAGCCATTTGGGAGCAATTCCAAAACCGCAATTTCCCGGAATTCTTGCTGGATTTTGTACCCATAGATACGGTACTGGCAGATGCCCAAGGAACGCAGCGGCACGTCATTTTTTATGTGTCTCCCGATTACTTGTCCATTGGTACAGAAGGCGATTACTTTATTATCCCCCTGGGGCCCAAAACGGCCCAGAAAATAGCCGATATGCTGGATGCTTCCCTACCTACTCCCAAGGTGGTGGATATGGTCTACGAGAAAGCCATACTGAAATTGGAGCCCTTTAATTTTATTCCCCGAGGCATACGGAATACCACGCCCGATATCCTCTACGACCATTCCAATATAGTCCAGGCACAACGCAAAGCTGCCGGCCACAAGCCGGGTGTTTTTGTAGCCGGCACCAAGAAAGACATTGTCATATCCGGGAAATTGGCCGATACGGTCCGAACGCGCCACGTGACCATTTACGGTTGGCACAAGTTGGATGGGATTCGCATACAGCCGGTCACCAACATCCATATAGATACGTATGTGGACTACAGTCACGGAGCCCGGTTGATTTCTAACAAAGTGTTGATTGACGGCCAAGAGCACGACTACCGCCGGGTACTACAAGATCCCTTGCTACATACCTTGTTGAATAACGAGCCTACACCCCTGGTTAAGACAGCTTATCCGTATGAATGACAGCCCTGTTAGACGGTATGAAACACCACTAACCTGCGTTCCCGCAACTTGTCGTCCCTTTGGTCCGCTAAATCAGAGATGGCACACGTCCACACATTTTTATACCCCCAGATCTGCTATAGAAATAACGTTTACTCCGTCAGGCCTTGTATAACTCATCTCAGTACCGGTTACTACATTTAAAGAAATAGGTTTATTCTGTTTTGTAACATCAACTAACTGACTTAATCTTAGCAAATTGAACGCTGCTTGGTCTGTCATTCCAGCTCCTAGTTTTACTTCAAATGCTGCCCACGTTCCGTCATTTTTTTGAACAATAGCATCTACCTCTAAGTCCGATGAATCTTTATAATAAAAAATTTCAGCATCATTAGCTCTTGCATACATTTTCAGATCATGGTAAACTAAGGACTCAAATAAAAACCCACAATATTTTAAATCCTTCATCAACCTATCTTTATCTAATTGCAATGCAGCTATAGCAAGCGAAACATCACAAAAGTGTCTTTTTGGAGATTTTCTTAGAAAACTGGAAGAGCGTATATGCATATTAAATGCCTGTTGTTCTTCAAAAATCAACAATTGAGATAAGGCATCTAAGTAGTCTACAATGGTTGGCCGGGACAATCCTTCATTCTCATTAGACTTAATATCTTTTGCGTACGTAGTATTATCTACTGTAGTGGCGATGTTTCTTGCTATGGAAGAAAGTAAGGCACGCACCTTGATCGGGTCACGTTTTATATTAGAAATACGACTCATATCTACCTGTGCCAATAAGTCTATATAACTTCGATTTATAATAATAGCCTGATTAAGTGAAGCACCCAGCAAAGCCGGCCAGCCCCCTTTTATCATTCTTTCTACAATTATCTCAATAGTTAAATCATTTTTTGAATACCTAATTGCATTTCCTTTTAATAAATCAGATAAGCAGACATGTCCCGAGGAATAGCCCATTTCTTGCCAAGCCATTGTCTGCATTTCTACTACAGTAAATCGCCCTGCCCCACTATGTAGTTTAATCTCTTCATTTGGATTTGCAGAACCGGTTAGAATAAATTGTGCTTTCTTTCTCCTTTCATCCACCTCGTGCCTTATATAATTCCATAGCTTAGGTTGTTCTTGCCATTCGTCTATCAGACGAGGTGTTTCACCCTCTAGCAAAAAACGTGGATTAACATCCATTACCACCGGAACTTGTTCGTCTCTATCTACCTGTAATATGCTTTTAGCAAACCGTTTAGAGGTTTCTGTTTTACCGCACGCTTTCGGCCCCTTGACTAACAATGCTCCAGAAGCTAAAAGTTTTCTCTTAATCTCTGCTTCGATAATTCTTGGGTAATATTTCATATTGCTCATACTACGTGCAAAGATATCAAATTTTATTTCACTTTACACTTTTAGAGTGTTTTAGCTTACACTTTTGGAGCGTTTTAGTTTACATTTTTGGAGCGTTTTGCTTTACACTTTTAGGTGCGCCAAGCAGATAGGTTTCCAGCCGGCGTTCCCACACCAGCACCAACGACATCAGCCAGCGCGATAGCAGCATCCAGGGCAGGCTGCCCCCTATGGCCACAAACAACAACAAGTCTTCTACGTTGCTGTGCGATACGGCAATATGATGGTTCAGCAAATCAATATCTGTTTTTGACAGCTTGCCTGTAGCCGCCTCGTCAATCATTACAGCCGCCCCATAGGCCAAGCCCAAGGTGTTGGCCACAATCCATAAAAAGGCCGTTTTGGCAGGCAAACCAAAAAAGACCATCACCGGCTTCAGGAACTTGGCGATATACCGTATCACCCCAAACTCGGACAACAACCTCTGAATTACCGTAAGGGAAACTACCAGCAACACCATGGGTATGGCAATGCGTACCGTACGCACCAACCAATCTAAAAGCATAGGCCCTAAAGCCCCCTGCTCTTCCTGGATCCATTCGGCCGCTTGCACCATAGCTTCTCCCGGCATAACCTTATGCAACACCCATCCCAAAATCAAAGACGACAAGGTACGCACCGCAATCATACGTAGCGCAGAACTGCCCGTTTTCTTTTGCACGGCCGTTTCAATGGGAAGGTTATGTGCACATAATACCATGGTAGCCAAAATGGTAGTAGCGCGCACATCTAAAGAAAGTGTAGTCGTCACGGCAATGGCAGAGTAGCAATTCACAAAATAGCCGGAAACGTATGCCAGTGCCGCCTCTCCAGGCAACCCAAAATAGGAAAACAAAGGCGTCAAGTGGAAAGAAAGCCACGAAATCACCCCAAAATACCTTAAAAAGGTAATGGCCAGCGTTACCACAAACATGATCTTGATAAGCCACCAAGCCGTTTTCAGAGCCCCGGGAGCCACTGCCTTAACGGAACGTATTACTCTTTGGCGTACCGTTTCCATTACCAACCTTGTACATTGGCCGAGATAAACGGAAGTGCCCTGCGGAGCGCCGCCCGCCAATACGCCCAGCTGTGGGCTCCGTCGTAAATCCGTACCTGCAACGGAATGCCTTTCTCTTTCATGGCCAGTGAAAATTCCACATTGGAGCGGTACGTGAAATCGTCATCCCCGCAATCTATCAGCCATACAATGTCTTTCAAAGCAGCCGCCTGCTCTGCCGTAACGTTTTCTATATACCGTACTGCGTTGTTATCTGCTACGCGCTTGCGAATCTCTTTATGCACCGGATCGTCCGTATTGTACATAGAAATAGGCGACGGGTACAAATACGCACTCATGGCATACACTACGGCAAATACATGGGGCCTGTGACAAGCATACATGACCGATCCTTGGCCGCCCATAGACAATCCCGCAACAGCCCGAGCCTCTTTTCTCGATTTAATCTTATACCGGGCTTCTACCGCAGGTATCAGTTCCTCAAAAAAATGGTCTTCGTAATTCCAGCCGGGCCCGTTAAAATACGTCATCATCGTTGTTCCGGCATCGGGCATCACAATGACCATGTCCCTGGAATCCCCCGCCTTCATCAATTGATCAGCAATAGCTTTTACATGCCCCAAGTTGTTCCAATCCGTCCAAGTTCCCGCACCACCATGCAACAAATACAAAACCGGGTACTCCCTATCGGAATCCGTTCCAAACCCGGCCGGCAAGTACACAGCAAAATGCCGAGTTTCTCCCAGGATGGTGCTGTACATAGAATCTGCCACATAAGCACTTTTGGTTTTGGGCTGAGCCGAGGCAGAAGCGGTAGGTTGTGCCGAAGCCGTAGCGGCACCCAAAAAGACGGCAACAAAGAGCAACATTTTTTTCATAGACAACTCCTTTGATTTGTGTACAAAAATAATACAATATTCATCCATTATACTATCTTTGTAAGACATCGGTTCTGAAAGGCCTGAGAACGGCCTCAAAGATTAAAAGGGAATGCCGTGCAAATCGGCAACAGTTCCCGCTGCTGTAATTCCCGGAACATACGTTCCAACGTTTTGTCCATCTTGCCACTGACCTTAAGAGATCGGGAAGGCGACTGAAACAGGGATAAGTCAGAAGACCTGCCGGTGTACAACTAGCGGAGAACTAACTAATTTTCTCAATCATGAAATACCTATCCATTTTTGGCATACTGTGCCTTTCTGTACTTCTGGTACAATGCCACCCGTGCATTCCCGGCGAGCCGGAACCTTTTTTGATTACGTTTGAACACGCAGAGGCAGCCTCGCTCGTCAATTCAACATACGGCGACAACTTGTACGACGGCAGCTACGTTCCCTATCGGGACCAGGAAACAGGGCTTAACTTTTCCTACCATTTCACGTCACAAAGCTTTGACGGATACGAATTTACCACCTGGGACGGCATAGTTCTTTCCCAAATGAACGACACCCAAACTCCCGGGTATTTGAACCAGTGCAGCGTTTTTTACAAAGATCCCGAGACGGGTAAGGGTGGCCATAACCGTTCCGGGACGTTTGCCCTGGTCTATATTGGAGAAGAAGAGGCTTCTATGTATTTTGAAGACCCCAACACAGAAATGGTCTTCCACACCGTGTTCATTACCAACAGTACCTACACGGCTTTGTCTATGCTCCACGGCGATGCGTTTACCAAAGCTTTTTCTTACGAAGATCAAGACTGGCTTAAACTCACCTTTACCGGTTACAGCAAAGAGGGTCACCTGACCGGTACGGTAGCATATTATCTGGCAGATTTCCGAACGTCCACGTCTCCGGGAGTTACAACCACCTGGCAAAAAGTGGACCTAACCCCATTGGGCCGTGTAAACAAGGTTGCCTTTTCTTTGGAAAGTACAGATATGGGCGACTGGGGCATGAATACCCCGGCGTATTTTTGTATGGACAACCTGATTGTATCGGAGTTTTTTGTACTATGAAACCATCATACCTTCTCCGGCTGCTGATTGCTTGCCTGTGGCTCTTTACCGCTGCAGCCTGCATGAAGTACGGACCGCCCACAACGGAAGATTTTTCCCACGGTCCTTCCGGAGAAGGGTTGTTTATAGTTAGCCAGGGTAATTTTATGTACGCCAATGCCTCGCTCAGTTACTACGTACCGGGCTCTAAAAAAATAGAAAACCATGTGTTTCTGCGCGCTAACGGTATAAACTTAGGAGATGTGGCACAGTCCATGACCTTGTACAAAGACAGAGGGTACATAGTGGTTAATAATTCCGGAGTGGTGTTTGTGATTGACTTGCAAACGTTCCGGATGAAAGGAACCATAACGGGAATGGTATCGCCTCGCCACATACATTTTATAGACGATCACAAAGCCTACATCACAGATTTATATGCAGAAAAAATTACCATCATAGACCCCGGTACGCTGCAAATTATCGGCTCTATCCCCACCCCGGGACATAAGTCCACAGAGGCCATGGCCCAGAGAGATCAGCTGGTGTTTGTCACCTGTTGGTCTTACGATAATTACGTGCTGGTCATTGACTCGCAGACAGACCGCATAATAGATTCGCTTTCTGTGGGACATCAGCCGTCACAACTTCTGACAGATGCCGCCGGCATGTTATGGTGTACCGTCCGGGGAGGTGTGTTGCGCATAGACCCGCTACAAAAAAAAGTAACCTTACAATTGCCTGTCAGCACAGAAGGATACCAAACATATATAGCCCTGAACGGCACAAAAGACACCTTATATTACATGGATAAAGACCTGTGGCGCATGCCCATAGAAGATACCCAACCCCCGTCCTTGCCGTTCATTAGCCGGCAGGGACGCCTCCCGTACGGGCTGGCTGCGGATCCGGTTACGTCTGATATTTATATGGCCGATGCGCTCGACTACATGCAAGAGGGAAAAGTGTACCGTTATACCGCACAGGGAGTGCCTCTGGATACGCTTACCACAGGAGTAAACCCCGGATTTTTTTGTTTCAAATGAAAAGAAAACAACATACAAAAACGCGTATCCTGCTGCTTCTAGGTATGCTGTTTCTGGGCAGTTGCAACAAAGGGCGGATACTTTACCTGGAGCCGGCTCCTGTTATTGAATGGGAAACCCCCGACGGAAAGTACAGCCTGAAAGTGGGTACTTCCCTTGTCCTAGCTCCTAAGGTCTTATACGATACAAATGCCCAATACGAATGGCAGCTGGAAGGACAAACGGTGGGAACGGGAAAAACGTATGAATTTCACGGTGTAGAACCGGGTACGTTCCGGCTGGTTTTTAGAGTAACCCGGGAAGACGTTTCTGTTGAGCGCGCCGTAACCCTATACGTTCTGGACAAAATGCCTCCGGTAATTTACTTGGCTATACCTGTGGGTGGTTTTACCGTGGCAACCGGCGATACATTGTTGCTAAACCCTTTTATTGAACATCCGGAAAACACCCGGTTTCTTTGGGAAATAGACGGTATGGAAGCAGGAAGGGAACGTACGTATGCCTTCTTGAAAGAAGCGATCGGAAGCCATGCGGTAAGCCTGCAAGCCGAGAACGAAGACGGAAGCGATGCGCTGCACTTTACGGTACATGTGAAACATCCCGAGGATATGCCCCCGGAAGAAGGTTCAGACTCCCATGTTCCCTCGGGCAAATATTACAGACCGGCACAGCCTCATAGCGCTGCAGACTGGAACGTGATATACACCTACACTCCCGCCCCCGGCCAATTTATAAACGACAGAGAAAAGGCCGGATTTTCCGGGGAGAACACCCCCGAAGAAGCGATACAATACGCACAAAACCGTTTAAAAGAAGGTCTTTTTGTTTCCCTGGGTGCCTATGGTGGCTACCTTGTTGCCGGGTTTGATCACAGCGTAGTAAACGACGGAGAATACAATTTGCTGATAGCCGGCAATGCCCACGAACAGTCTGCAGAACCAGGCATTGTTTGGGTGATGCAGGACAGCAACGGTAACGGCCTGCCCGACGATACCTGGTACCAATTGAAAGGAAGCGAGCACGGCAGCCCCACCACCTTGCACAAATATTCCGTTACGTATTTCAAGCCTCGGGAGCAGGGCAAACCGGTGTACTGGACAGACAACAAAGGCAATCAAGGAGCCATAGATTACCTGGAGCTGTTCCACTCACAGGAAAGTTATTATCCGCAATGGATCCTGTCAGACTGTTATGCGCTCACAGGAACGTGCTTGGAACCAAGCAGTTACCGCCAGCAGGACGGCAGTTGGGTAAACCTCCCTTTTGACTGGGGTTACGTAGACAATACAGACCAGGTGCTTTTCCGTATATCCGATGCCGTTACAACAGACGGTCAACCCATTCACTTGGACTTTATTGACTTTGTCAAGGTACAAACGGCCGTAAACGCAAAAGCCGGCTGGTTGGGAGAACTCTCCACAGAAGTAACAAGAATCTGCGATTACAACCTGCTCAAATGAACCTACCCAAATGAAAGCGCTTTTGATTTTTCTGCATACCGTGTTTCTGGCAGCTTACCCGCCCCCTGTCGGCAAAGCGCAACAGCAGGCAATCAGCCATTCGCAACAGCAGAAATTCAGCCATGCGCAACAGCACAACAACGGCAAGGCGCAACAGCACACAGTCGGCTACCCGCAGCGGCAGACAGCCGAGTCGACGTACCGCGACACCGTCCCTGCCCGGCAGCTACAGGCCGTTACCGTAACGGCGCAGGCCCTACTGCGCGACCAGGGCATGCAAAAGACCGTGCTGGATTCTGTGGCTCTGCACAGCGATGTGACCGGGTCCCTGGCACAAGTCCTGGGGCAAAACAGCACCTTGTTTATCAAATCGTACGGCAGGGCAACGCTTTCCACCGCCTCGGTGCGCGGTACCTCGCCTTCCCACACGCAAGTGACCTGGAACGGCATCCCCATCAATTCTCCCATGCTGGGTATGGTCGATTTTTCTACCATTCCGGCTTTTTTCATAGACCGGGTACACGTCTATCACGGGCCGGGCGCCACGTCTGTCAGCTCCGGCAGCCTGGGAGGTGCCGTAACCCTGGCCACAACCCAACCCTTGGAAGACGGTTTTTCCCTGCAATACAACCAGGGGGCAGGCAGTTTTCTCACGTTCGACTCCTTTCTGCGGTTTTCTTACACCGCCCCCGGCTGGAGTACTTCTACGCGCGTGTACGGAGCCTCGTCAAAAAACGAGTACTCCTACACCAATTACAGAAAAAAAGATTTTTCATACGATGAAGAAGGCAACGTTACAGGTTTTACCTACCCGGTAGAAAAAAACAAAAACGGCCATTTCCGGGACCTCCATATATTGCAGGAATTCCAAATAAAAGGAACGCACGGCGGGCTGTGGGACGTACGTGCCTGGTACGCCCGCACAGACAGGGGCATTCCCTTTTTGAACGTGGATTACAAAGACAACCAAACGGTAAAAAACAACCAGACAGAAGACACTTTCCGCAGCGTGGTGCAATGGCGCAAGCTGCGGGAGAACAGCAAATGGGAAGCCTCTGCGGGGTATGTCTATTCAGACATGCTGTACGAATACATACGACGCCTGGGTGACGACAGCTGGGCCAATATGGTACATTCGCAAAGCAACACCCATTCTTTTTTCTTCCGTACAGAAACGGAATACCACGTGGGCAAATGGATGTTGTCGGGGAACGTAAGCCTGAATCAGCATTTGGTAAAAAGTATGGACCATGCCGTCATTTCCGTGGAAGGCGAAGAAGCAGTCCTGGGTTACGAACAAGCCCGGGCAGAGGCCTCGGCTTTTCTGGCCGCCCGGTACCGTCCGGTGGAAAGACTGGGGCTTTCACTTACCCTGCGCGAAGACGTGTACGGAAAAAAGGCCACCCCGCCCATCCCTTCCTTCTTTGCCGAGTACCTTATCTCACACAAGGGAGAGGTGCTTGTAAAAGTGTCTGCCACACGCAATTACCGCTACCCCACACTTAACGACCTCTATTTTATGCCGGGCGGCAACCCCTTGCTGGAACCGGAACAAGGCGTATCTTTTGACGGAGGCCTTTCTTTTTCACATAGTGGCAGGCACGTAAGCTGGAAAGGCTCAGCCGGAGGGTTTTATTCCGGAATTTCCAACTGGATTGCCTGGATGCCTACCCACAAAGGCTTCTGGTCTCCCCAAAACGTTTTACTAGTACAAAGCTACGGAGCCGAGGCTACGGGCTCCCTGGACATCCGGTGGAACAGCCAATGGAAAACACAGGCCGAGGGCCACTTTGCCTGGACCCGGTCCTTGTCCGAGGGAAAACAACTGCCCTACATCCCCCGGTTTTCTGCTGCCCTTACGGCGCGCCTGCTGTGGAAAGACTGGACACTCACCTACGACTGGACGTACTACAGCAAACGATTTACCACGCTGGGTGGTTGGCAGAACCCCCTGTTGCACGAACTGGGGCCCTATTTTATGAACGACGTAGCCCTGGAAAAAAAGACGATACTGCCGCGCGTAATTCTGCATATAAAAGCCATCGTGCGCAACGTATTTAACGAAGAGTACGAATCTGTCCTGGCCCGACCCATGCCGGGTATCAACTACACCCTTTCTTTAGGAATTGTACCGTTGTTTTATTGATTTTTCATCCACTCGTACGTCACGTAATGCTCGTCGGTCATGCCCAGCCGGGTATATACATTGCGCGCCGGCACGTTGTTCTTATCTACATACAAACGGATGCCTCGTACCCGGTCAGACTCCCGGACAAGTTGTTGTAAATGAGCATAGAGGGTTTTGTAGACTCCCTTCCCGCGGTACTTGGGCAGCACATACACGCTTTGGATCCACCACATCCACGCATTCCTCCAATCGCTCCACTCCGGGGTAACCAGCAGGGAACCGACAACCTGTCCGTCTGCCAAAGCCACGTAGGCTGTACCGCGAGTTTCGTCTTTCAAGTATGCAAGCGTTCCTTGATATACGGTGATGTAATCAAGCTCCAGCCCTTCCGATTCACGAGCCATGGCCACCTGGTTGCGGGCCAGGGTTTCGGCATCTTGTAAAACGGCTTTTCTTATGATCATTGGGCAAATATACGTATTTTTGCACCATGGAAAACAGAAAAGACAAAGTGCTTAGACAGCTTGAAGCATGGAACATCCCCTACCAATTGTACGAACACCCTCCCTTGCACACGGCAGAACAATCTATGGCCTACTGGAAAGACATAGATGCCCAACATTGCAAAAATTTATTTTTCAGAAACCATAAGGGGAACAAGCATTACCTGGTAGTTTTTGATTGGAAACGACAACTTCCCATCCATTTGATAGAGAAGATGCTCAAACAAGGCAAACTCACCTTTGCTTCTCCAAAACGCATGATGCGCTATCTGGAGGTAGAGCCCGGTTCTGTTTCTCCGTTTGGATTGATAAACGACACAGAAAACCACGTAATCCTGTTTTTGGAAGCGGGGCTGAAAGACGTACAGGAAATCAGCTTCCACCCCAACGACAACCGATATACCGTAGTCATAGGACAAGAAGATTTCCGTCGATGCTTGGAGTTGCTTGGCAACCCTTATGTTTTTCTGGATATTGATTCTCCGGAACTGGCCAACGGACTTCCCGGCTAAACGTTCTCTCAGAACAAGCGGCGGGCTCCGTCGCTGATCAACACGTCATATACTTTGGGTTCTTGCCCAAACTCCCGGGTAAATGCTTCTTTGGCCCGGTCAAGAAACGGCTCGTAAAGCGCATCTTCTACCAAATTTATGGTACATCCGCCAAAACCTCCGCCCATCACGCGCGAACCGGTAACCCCGCACTCCAGGGCCACGTTGTTCAGGAAATCCAGTTCACGGCAACTGACCTCGTACAAATCCCTCATGCCGTAATGGGTCAGGTACATCATTTGGCCTACCGTCCGATAATCTTCTGCTTCCAAAGCGTCGCTTACTTTGAGCACACGTTCCGTTTCTTCAATAACGTATTGTGCTCTTTTGAAGTCTTCTGCAGAAATCACTTCCCGTACTTCAAGCAACATGTCCATAGAAACATCGCGTAAGAATTCTACGTGAGGATATCCGTTGTCGCGAACGGCACGGGCTGCATCTTCACACGACTGGCGACGTTTGTTGTACGCAGACGAGGCCAGTTCGTGCTTCACAAGCGTATCCAAGAGTACCAACCGATATCCTTGTGGACGGAACGGAAAATACGTGAACTCCATGCTGCGTGTATCCAGCCGGATCAGGTGGTCTTTTTTTCCAAAAAGCGAGATAAACTGATCCATGATTCCGCATTTTACCCCCACGTAATTGTGTTCTGTTGCCTGGCCTATACGTGCCAGTTCCATAAGGTCAAAATCCAAGGAAAAAAGTTGGTTCAGTCCGTATCCATACACGCTTTCCAGCGCGGCAGAGGAAGACATGCCGGCCCCCAGGGGTACGTCCCCCGCAAAGGCCGTATCAAACCCTCCCGGCTTTTTGCCGCGTTTGATCATTTCCAGGCATACCCCAAAAAGATAGCGGGCCCAGGAAGCTTTGGGAAGGTCTTCTTCTATCATAGAAAATTCGACCTTTTCCCGGTAATCCACAGACCAGGCACGCACTCGATCCGTTCCATTGGGACGGATTATGGCCATCATACCTTTGTCTATGGCCCCGGGGAATACAAAGCTCCCGTTATAATCTGTATGCTCTCCAATCAGGTTCACCCTGCCGGGCGCGGCAAAAGCCACGCCTGCAGGGCTACCAAATTGTTCTTCAAAGTGTTGCTTAACCGTTTCCAGTTTCATAATCCGTTCCGTTACAGTTCCCAGGCCAATGCAGCGGCTCCCAATATGGCGGCCTCTGACCCCGGCAATTGAGAGGGGATGACTTTCACTTTGTCTTTCCAGATGGACAGCAAATTGTCTTCCATGGCTCGGACGGTAGGTTCAAATATCAGGTTTCCGGCCTGTGCCAGGCCTCCAAAAAGTACGATGGCTTCGGGAGCGCTAAAGGCCACAAAGTCTGCAAATGCCTCTCCCAGCAGCCTGCCTGTAAAGGCAAAAACCTCTACAGACAGTTCGTCTCCCTGTGCAGCAGCCAAAGCCACGTCTTTAGAGGTGATATCGTCTGCCGTCATGTTACGCAGTAAACTTGGCTTTTCGGGGTACATTTCTAGCATTTCTCTGGCCGTTCTGGCCAGTCCTATGGCAGAGGCGTACGTTTCCAAGCAACCTATTTTACCGCAGTTACACTGGCGTCCTGTACGACGTATGGAAGTAGTATGTCCCAGTTCTCCGGCAAAACCGTCGTGACCGTACACTACTTTGCCATCTATCACAATGCCGCTTCCCACGCCCGTTCCCAACGTGATTTCAATGAAATTTTTCATGCCTTTGGCAGCACCGTAGATCATTTCTCCTTGGGCTGCCGCATTGGCATCGTTCGTTACTACTACGGGAAGCCCCATGGCCTCTTCTACCGTTTTCTTTAGGTACACCACCTGAGGAGCACCCGTAGCATCGTGAGTCCATCTTAAGTTGGGGGCCGCCTCTATCGTTCCTTGGTAATAGTTGCCGTTGGGCGCACCAATACCTATTCCTTTTACGTTATTTTTTCCTCCAACGGCCGGGTTATCAATAAGATTGTTCAGATTGTTTGTAAACGCCTGTAGATAATCTTCCAGCCGCGTTATGTTGCTTGAATCAAAAGAAGTTTGGACAACAATGTTTCCGCGGGCATCGGCTACGCCCAATTGCGTACTTTGCCCTCCAATGTCCACCCCTATTACGTAAGGTTTTTGCATACTTATTTTATATTAAGGTTCTTACTAGTTTCTTTCTTTCACTACTTGTTTGGATCCCACCAAGGCATAGAATAAGAGGTAGGCCAGTCCTGCCAGAACTACCCAATAACTGGACAGCTCTCCTACTTTGTCTGCCACCCATCCCTGGAATGCCGGCAAAATACCGCCACCACATACCATGACCATAAAAATGCCCGAGGCTGCCGCCGTATATTTTCCCAGTCCTTCTACCGCCAAGTTGAAAATTCCACCCCACATCACAGAAGTACACAGTCCCACCAGCACAATGAACATGGCATTTACAGGCACGTGAGCAAGACCAAAATACAAAGCTCCCGTGGGTGAGTATTGCAATACAGGTAAAGAAACCATGGTTTGCTGAGGCATAAAAATGGCCAAGAGAACGAGTATCATCCCCACCAGAGAAGTGAACGATAACATGCTTTTGCTAGATACCTTGTTGCCTATAGATGCTCCTGCCAAACGACCTATGAGCATGAGGAACCAATACGTACCGGCTACAGAGCCTGCAATGGTTTTTCCAACTTCTGCATATTCGGACAGCCAATACAACATAAGGTACGGCGTGCCAACCTCTACACCTACATATACAAAAATGGCCAGGGCACCCAGTATAAAATGCCTGTACGCCAAAGCGCCTTTCATCAAGTCTTTTAACGGCTCATTTCTCTGTTCCACATGCGGTTCAGGTATCCTTACGGCCATCAATACAAAAAAGACTAAAGCAAATACTCCCAGGGCGATGTACAACACCGGGAACACGTCTTTAAGGTTGGCTTTGGCTGTTTCTCCAATGAGTACCCCCACAAAAGCCGGGGTTATGGTGGCCATGACCGAGTTAAATGAACCGCCAACCTGAATCAGCTGGTTGCCTCGGTTACCACCACCACCCAACGTGTTGAGCATGGGGTTTACCACAATGTTCAGTAGACACATGGAAAAACCGGCAACAAAAGCTCCCAACAGGTACACGCTAAACGCGGCAGACTGAGGCGAATGGCCGGAAAAAAATTGAATGAGTACTCCCAGGAACCCTACAGCAATAGCAATAAGGGCCGTTTTTTTGTAACCCACGCGCTGCAACAGCAAACCTCCGGGGATACCCATAACGGCATACGCTATAAAGTTAGCAGCATTTCCCAGTAGTCCCTGGAAATTAGATGCACCAAACTGCTCTTTCAATACTTGTCCCATAGGGGCAGCCAGGTTGGTCACAAAGGAGATCATACCAAAGAGCACAATCATCATGATGATTGGCAATACGTGGCTTCTTTTCTCTGTTTTCATATTTTAGGAATATTTAGTAAATGTTATCGAATGTAAGTTTTCAAAAGTAAGGATTTCTTTTCAAAAGTCATTTTTTAAACAGTAGGGGAACAAATTCTGTCAGGTAAAACCGCCAATTTGCCCATGTATGGCCACCTTCGCTTTCTAAATAAACATAGTCCATACTTAGTTTGTCAAGCAGCCGCCTATATTCTTTATTGGATTTGTAAAGAAAATCATCTTTGCCTATGGCTATCCAGTATAGTTTGTAACCGTTATAACGCTGCTTTTCAAGAGATTTTTCTATGTCTGCATAAACAGGACTGCCTGCATTACGCTTATCGGGCATAGTTGCCGCAGAAAACAACCCCATATAATCAAAGGTGTTGGGATAATATCGGGAAATATGGAGGGTGTGAAAACCACCCATAGAAAGACCTGCAATAGCTCTGGAATTGCTTTTAGGAATAACTCTATAACGCGATTCTACAAAACGGATTACCTCTATGAAAGAAGTTTCAAATTGACCGTCCATAGTACCTTCCAGTTGCATAGAAGGTTTATATAACCCAAGAGATGACTCTCCCGGAGCCGCTTCCTGAGCTACGTTCCCGTTGGTCATAACCACAATCATGGGCTCTGCTTTTTTTGAGGCTATCAGGTTGTCCAAAACCTGAGCTGTTCTTCCCAGATTAATCCAAGCTTCTTCGTCTCCGCCCATTCCGTGCAGAAGATAAAGTACCGGGTATTTTTCTATACTTTCCTCATATCCCGGAGGGGTGTACACGGTGACTCTGCGTTTTTTTACATAAGGGTTAGCAGAACTATCATACCAGGTACGTGTTACAGTACCGTGTGGCACGGCCTGTACAGAATACAAATCCCCCTGACCACCACCTACTATAACAATATTTGTTACGGTAGCCACATCTCTGATCTGATGCACATTGTTTGGGTCCATCATTTTCATGCCATCTACAAGGAAGGAATATCCATATAAATCAGAGGGTAAGGGCTTTGTTGTATAAGACCATATTCCTTTTTCGTCTTTAACCATGGCCTCACTTCCGGGAATCCATCCTTTGGACGGAATAAAATCTCCAGTCAGTTTTACTTCTTTGGCGTTGGGAGCCATAAGCCTAAACGTTACCGAATGATTGGCATGAACCTGGGGTGAGATGATATCGTACCCTCGCCCAAAAAGAGCTTGTTGTGCTGTTAATACAGAACAGAATAGTAAACAGCTAATTAGTAAAGAAATGGTTTTTTTTAACATAATTACAGTTTTTTATAACGGAAAGGCTTGATGTCTGTTCCCAGACGACGCTTGCGATTTTCTTCGTATTCGCTGTACGTGCCTTCAAAGAAATACACTTCTGAATCTCCTTCAAAGGCTAGGATATGCGTAGCAATACGGTCCAGGAACCAGCGGTCGTGCGAGATAATAACGGCACATCCGGCAAAATGTTCCAACCCTTCTTCTAAAGCCCTTATGGTGTTGATATCTACATCGTTGGTAGGCTCATCCAGAAGCAGCACGTTGGCGTTTTCTTTCAACGTAAGCGCCAAGTGGAGGCGGTTGCGTTCCCCACCGCTTAACACACCGCATTTTTTCTCTTGGTCTGCGCCGGAAAAATTAAACCGCGATACGTACGCACGTGCATTAACCTGACGGTTGGCCAGTTGTACATATTCTGAATTCTGCGCTATGGTCTGGAATACCGTCTTATCCGGATCTATTTGTTTGTGTTGCTGATCCACATAGGCCAGGCTCACTGTTTCCCCAACAGTAAAAGTACCGGAATCGGCTGTTTCGTGCCCCATAATCAGGCGGAAAAGCGTGGTTTTTCCGGCTCCGTTGGGGCCAATGATCCCTACTATACCGGCCGGCGGTAACTTGAAGTTCAGATCGTCAAACAGCAGTTTGTCTCCGTATGCTTTGGATACGCCTTTGGCTTCTATCACGCTGTCTCCCAAACGGGGACCGTTGGGAATAAAGATTTCCAGACGCTCTTCTTTCTGTTTTCCGTCTTCGTTCAACATTCTTTCATAGGCAGACAATCGGGCTTTGGATTTGGCGTGCCGAGCCTTGGGAGCCATACGCACCCATTCCAATTCCCGTTCCAGTGTTTTTCTGCGTTTGCTTTCCTGTTTTTCTTCCATTTCCAGCCGCCGGGCCTTTTGCTCCAGCCAAGAGGAGTAGTTCCCTTTCCACGGAATGCCTTCTCCCCTGTCCAGTTCCAGGATCCATCCCGCCACGTTGTCCAGGAAGTATCGATCGTGCGTTACGGCAATGACGGTACCCTTATATTGTTTCAAGTGGATTTCCAGCCACTGTACACTTTCTGTATCCAGGTGGTTGGTGGGCTCGTCCAGTAACAACACATCAGGTTCTTGCAGTAACAGCCGGCACAGAGCCACCCGGCGCCTTTCGCCTCCGCTCAGATGCTCCACAGACGTATCCGGCGGTGGACATTGCAGGGCGTCCATGGCCCGTTGCAAGCGGGAATCCAGATCCCACGCCCCGGCGTTGTCAATTTTTTCTGTCAGTTCTCCTTGTTTTGCGATCAACTCATTCATTTGATCGTCATCCATGGGCTCGGCAAATTGCAGGTTTATCTGCTCGTAGGCTTCCAACAGATCTACCAGCGGCTGCACCCCTTCTTTCACAATGTCTATAACCGTCTTGGACGGATCCAGGTACGGTTCCTGCTCCAGAAAACCTACCGTATGTCCCGGTGCCCATACTACTTCTCCTTCTATGTTTTTCTCTATGCCTGCAATGACCTTCAGTAACGTTGACTTACCCGATCCGTTCAATCCTATGACACCAATCTTGGCTCCATAAAAAAAGGAAAGGTAAATGTCTTTTAGAATGATCTTATTGCTGGAAGGCAGGATCTTGCTGACCCTGTTCATAGAGAAAATAATTTTTTCGTCTGCCATAAGTGTATTAGAATTTTTTTATGCGAAAATGACAATACGGGTTGTCACCTGTTTTCCTATAGTAATGTTGGTGGTACTTTTCTGCGGGCCAGAACCGACCGGCCGGGGTAAGTGCCGTGTGTACAGTGTGGCCTTTTTCCTTCAGTTGTTTCATGAATTTTTCTGCTACTACGCGTTGCCGGTCATTGGTATAGAAAATTTCTGACCGATACTGCGGCCCAATGTCGGGTCCTTGGCCGTCTTTCTGCCCCGGATCGTGGATTTCAAAGAACAGTTTGCACAATTCTTCAAACGAGACCAGTACAGGGTCAAACTCCACTTCTACCGCCTCGGCATGTCCAGTTGTCCGGGATTTCACTTCTTCGTACAGGGGTTCTTCCTTATGTCCGCCCGTATAACCCACTGTCGTCTTAATAACACCCGGAACACTATCCAGGTAATGCTGCACGCCCCAGAAACAGCCTGCTGCGAAGATTGCTTTTTCCATAAAACAAAGATATAAAAAAAGAAATGCGTTCCATTCCTTATCTTTGCACCATGCATCCGCTCCTTAAAATGATTCGTGAAGGGGAACATCGGCATCAGGATTTTAAGTATTTCCTGAGCGATGCCCGCAAGATTGCCAGAACCCTGGCTGCTTTTGCCAATACAGAGGGAGGCCGCATGTTGGTAGGAGTGAAGGATAACGGAAAAATTACAGGGTTAAAACATAAAGAAGAAGAAGCCTATGTAGTAGAAGCAGCCGCTCATGTCTTTTGCAAACCTGCTGTAACGTACGAAATCAAAGAATGGGTTTTTGAAGGTAAAACCGTGCTGGAAGTGCACGTTCCTAAAAGTCTGAAAGCTCCTCACAAAGCACCCTCGGAAAACGGCAGATACACAGGGTACTTGCGTAAGGGAGACGAAAATAAAGTGGCTACTGCATTGGAAATGGCCGTCCTGTATAAATTGCGGACCTCAAAACCGCTTTCCTTTACTCTGGACAGCCGCCACAAACGGCTGCTGGAAGTGCTTAAAACACAAGACGGCCAAAACAATTATGATGTGAAGACACTTTCGAGGCTGAGCCTGATGACGGAAAAAGAATGCATAGACGTGCTATCCGGCCTGATTGCCGGCGGTAGCCTGCCACACCCCTTCACACATTCAAATACCCCTTAAGGGTTTCTGCGTATTGGCGGAAGGCATCCAGTCCCCGGTCGGTAATGCGGCAAAGAGTTCTGGGCTTTTTGCCTTTAAACGTTTTTTCAATTTCTATATACCCTGCTGTACTCAGCTTGTCCAGCTGTACACTCAAGTTCCCCGACGTTGCCCCGGTTTGTTGCTGTAGAAAAGTGAAATCTGCTTTTTCTACAGAAACCAGAACAGACATAATGGTCAAACGCAGCGGGGAATGCAGCAAAGGATCCAGTTCTTTACGCATGGCTTTACTGTTTTTTATGCAAGGCATGTTGCAACAAGTGACCGGGAATTACCATCATAACGGCAAAAACCAAGGCCAGTGCCGGAAGGTACAGTAACCCGGTAAGCCACAGAGAAGCAAAGGATAGCAGTACTCCCAGAATACCACACACTACAAAGGGTGTATACTTTACCACCAATCCGGTGCAAGCCACCCCCAGACCCGTTAGCAGGATAAAAAGAAAAGGAGCAGGAAAAGCTTGTTCCACAAAGATGATTACCATAGCCAGAACCATAATACCGGAAATCAGCAACCAGATACGCGTGATCAGGATGCTTATATGAGTACGAGGGGCTTCGGTTTTCCGGCTACGGTTCCTACCCATAATAGCGAGTAATAGCCAGCCCAACACAGGAACAGCCGCCCAAAGAAAATGGTATCTGTAATTGCCTGTGCGGGAAATTAACAGCCATACTGCCAGTGAGGTGATTACACTCAAATAACCAAACAGGAGCATAGGAAGACCGGCATGCTTCTCTACCCTGCGGCGTGTTTGTTCAATCGTTCTTACGATCAAATCCATACTTTCTTTTTCGTTTAATACATTTTCCATGATTACAGTGTTTGAATTTCACTTGCAAATATAAAGTACTTTATTTTATAAACCAAATAATATATCTTTAAAATGAAACAGAATTTAAAAAAGTTGCTATATTTGCACCGTGAAAAATCTTTCTCACACACTTTCTATGATAATGCGAATGCATCGATAAGATGCATTTCCGCGGGGATTTCTCTGTAATCCCACCCCCTTTTCCAACATTTTCATAATTTTTTAATTAACTGACTTATGTCTGTTTTCAATCGTTTTGAGACCTTACAGGTCCATGCCGGGCATACACAAGACCCGGCTACGGGAGCTTGTGCCACCCCTCTCTACCAAACGGCCTCGTTCTGTTTTGACAACATGGACCACGCCGCACGCCTGTTTCAGCTGCAACAGGAAGGTCATATTTATTCCCGATTGTCCAACCCTACGGTGGCCGTGCTGGAAGAGAGGGTAGCTGCTTTGGAACAATGTACAGCAGCACTGGCCGTCTCGTCCGGGCAGGCAGCTCATTTTTTAGTCTTTGAAAGCCTTGCACAACCGGGTGACAACATAATTACTTTTCCCGCTTTATATGGAGGTACCTATACCCTCTTTAGAGACCGTTTCCGCAGCCTGGGTATAGAAGTCCGCTTTGCAGACGGACAAGAACCGCACCATGCAAAAGCCCTTATTGATGACCGTACCAAAGGTGTTTTTACTGAAACCATAGCCAACTCTAATTATCATGTACCTCATTTTGACTTCCTTGCAGAGTTCTGCCTTAAGAAACGCATCCCCCTTATTGTGGACAACACCTTTGGAGGAGGGGGATACCTGTTCCGTCCCGCAGAGTATGGAGCCGCCCTGGTAACACATTCTGCTACCAAGTGGCTAGGAGGTCACGGAAACAGCATTGCCGGGATCATTGCCGAGGCAGGTACCTTCCCATGGGATAGTGGCCGTTTCCCGCACTTTGAAGAGCCGTGTGCTTCGTACAACAACCTCAACTTTTTGACCGCTTTTAAAGACAGAACCTTTTGTGCACGGGCCAGAGCCCTAGCTTTGCGTGATTTTGGCTGTTGCCTGTCGCCTTTCAACGCTTGGCTCATTCTACAAGGCACAGAAACGCTGTCTTTACGTATGCAGCGGGCCATGGACAACGCCTTGGAGCTGGCCCGGTGGCTTCAATCGCAAAAGCAAGTGGAAAACGTACAGTATCCAGGACTAAAGACACACCCGTCTTACGAAAACGCCCGCAAGTATTTTACAAAGGGAAGCGGATCTGTCCTCAGCTTTACGCTTAAAGGTGACCGCAGCCAAACGGCCGCCTTTGTAGAACGGTTGCAACTGATAACGCATCTGGTAAACGTGGGAGACAACAAAACGCTCATTGCCCATCCGGCTTCTACCACACACGGCCAAATGACAGATACCCAACTGCGCACAGCAGGCATTAACCCCGGCACCCTACGCCTCTCTGCAGGCATTGAGCATATTGACGACATAAAGTCCGACTTGGAGCGGTCCCTTAAAAAGATCCCGTTATGAAAGCACAGACGTACCTTACAGAACATACTTTTACCAATTCTCATCCTTTTCCTCTGGAAGGCGGCTCTGTGCTTCCCGGGATCCGGGTCCGTTACCATTGCAGCCCGGGCAGTCATCACAATAGGCGCGTAATATGGATCTGCCACGCCCTTACGGCCAACTCCAACCCATGCGATTGGTGGCCTACTCTAGTAGGTAAAGGAAAGTTTTTTGACCCCTTCCGTGAATTCATCATTTGTGCCAACGTCATCGGTTCTTGTTACGGTTCCACGCAACCGGACGGTCCCGATTTTCCGCTCATTACTATCCGCGACATGGTGCAAGCCCACGAATTGTTGCGCCGGGAATTAGGTATAGAAGAAATTCATCTGTTAATTGGTGGATCAAGCGGAGGTTTTCAAGCCGTAGAATGGGCCGTAAGCAACCCTTCGCTTATAAAAAATTTATGCCTGATAGCCTGCAGCGCCCGTATAAGCCCCTGGGCTACTGCTCTGAATGAATCGCAACGCATGGCCCTTCTGGCCGATTCCACATTTGCTAACGGCAACAGCTCCGCAGCAGACGGAAGCAGCACAACAGCTAGTAGCGACAAAGCTGCAGACGGCAGCAGCAGCAGCAAAACAGCAAACGGTGCCGGGCGGCAGGGACTGGCAGCCGCGCGCTCCATAGCGCTCCTTTCATACCGCTCGTACGAAGGGTATTGCCAAACACAGGCCGAGGCTTGTAACAACGTGCTTACGGCCACCCGCGCCTGCTCTTACCAACAATATCAGGGAGAAAAGCTGGCCAATCGGTTCTGCGCTTATAGTTATTACGTTCTCACGCGCAGCCTGGATTCCCACAACGTGGGACGCGGGAGGAGCAGTGTAGAAAAAGCGTTGTCGCAGATAGCGGCACGTACCCTTTGTATTGGTATTGACAGTGATCTTCTTTTTCCGCTCTCGGAAATTGATTTCATGGCACGTCATATCCCGGAAGCCCGGAAAGAGGTCATTACCTCTGATTTTGGACACGACGGTTTTTTATTGGAATACGAACAAATTACATCATCATTATGCAAGTTCTTAAATTTGGAGGAAGTTCAGTAGCCGATGCTTCTTCTATAAAACAAGTAGTACAGATTATTAAAGAAGCGTCTGAAAATGACAGAACCATTGTGGTAATCTCTGCTTTGAGCGGGGTAACCAATACGCTCACAAACACAGGCCGGTTGGCTGCCGGCGGCCATACGGCTTATCTGGACAATATCAAAGAACTGGAAGAAAAACATACAGAAGTCATACACCAATTGCTTCCGCCCGATTTTAGGAAAGAAGTAAGCCAAACACTCTCGCAGTTGTTTGAAAAATTGCGCGACATCTGCCGGGGAGCCTTTCTTATCAGAGAGTTAAGCCCGGCCACGTCCGATTTGATTGTTAGTTTTGGAGAGTTGTTGTCTACGCGCATTCTGGAAGCCATGTGCACGCTTGCCGGTATGAGCTGCCGCTGGACAGACGCACGCGAAATTGTCCGTACCGGTCCTTCTTCGTCGCAAATTACGGTAGACACAGACACCACCTTCCGTAACATCCGCCAGATGGTAAAATCCAATCCCGTTAAGACTTTTATCGTTCCCGGGTACATTGCCTCGGACGCAGAAGGCCGCACCACCACCCTGGGACGCGGGGGTTCGGACTATACGGCTTCTCTTATGGCCGTGGGGTCTAAGGCCCGTATGTTATGGATCTGGACAGATGTAGACGGCATGATGACGGCAGACCCGCGCATTGTGTCGGATGTGCATACCATAGAAAACATTTCGTACAAAGAAGCTTTGGAGTTGTCTCACTTTGGTGCCCGCGTAGTCTATCCTCCCACCATACAGCCTGTCGTTTCCAAAGGCATTCCCATTATGGTAAAAAACACGTTTCATCCTCAAAGACCTGGTACGCTCATAGAACAAGATCCGCCGGAAGGAAAAGAGAAAATCCGAGGCATTTCCGGTAGTGACCGCATTGCTCTTTTATCTATGGAAGGAAGCGGTATGGTAGGCATCCCGGGGTATTCCAGCCGCCTGTTCAACGCCCTTACGCAAGAGCAAATCAATATCATACTCATTACACAGGCCTCTTCTGTCCATACCATGCTGGTGGCCATAGAGCAAAAAGATGCAGAAAAAGCAAAAAAAGCAGCCGACGATACGTTTGCCTACGAGATTTCGTTGCAAAAAGTAGAGCCGCTCAAAGTAGAAAGCGGGTTTTCCATCATCAGCCTGATTGGAGCCGATATGAAGAACCAATCGGGGGCCAGCGGACGCATGTTCGAAGCCATTGGACGTCGCAACATTACCATCCGTGCCATTGCGCAAGGTTCTTCAGAAAAAAACGTTTCTGCCGTTGTCAGCACCGGCGATGCAGACGAAGCCATCCGGGCCGTTCATCAAGAGTTTTTTGGTTCTCCCACACGCCGCCTCAACCTCTTTATTGCCGGATGGGGGAATGTAGGCAAAAGCCTTACGTCAATGGTCTTTTCCCTGCACAGCTCTTGGCTGGAGAACGAAGGAGTTGATGTGCAGATCTGCGGCATAAGCAACAGCCGCCGAATGATCTTTCGCAAAGAAGGGCTGGATGCAGAAACCATACATAGTGTGCTTACGGGAGAAGCAGATGGCGAAGCCAACCGCAACGGGGCTTTTATTGACAAAATGATAGAAGCCAACCTGCAGAACAGTATTTTTGTAGATTGTACGTCAGACAGATACATTGCCGCACGTTATGCAGACATTCTCTCGTCCCGGATTACCATAACGGCATGCAATAAAATTGCCAATACCCTGCCCATGGATTTTTACAGAAAAATAAGGCAGAAAACAGTAGACCAAAAAGTTCCTTTTCTTTACGAGACCAATGTAGGAGCTGCCTTACCGGTCATATCTGTCCTACGGCAAATGAACCGCAGCGGCGATACCCCCACCCGTATAGAAGCGTGCTTGTCCGGTACGCTCAACTATGTCTTTAGTGAATATAACAGTACCACCCCTTTCCACCAGGTAGTGGAAGAAGCCAGGCAATTGGGCTACACAGAACCCGACCCCATGACGGACCTTTCCGGTACCGATGTCATCCGTAAGGCCCTTATCCTGGCCCGTGAATGCGGTCTGGACATGGAAGAAAACCAAGTGGAAAGCCACTCGTTCCTGCCCCCTGCCTGGCCTGATGAAGTTCACTTTCAAGCCCTGTGGCAAGAGACCCAAAAGAGCGGCACCCGCCCCCGGTATGTGGCCCGTATAGAAACCGATCCTGTACAAGCAAAAAACACAACGTCAAAGACAAGCACTGTGCAAGTAGGTCTAGAGTTTGTGCCGGAAGACCATCCCTTTTACAGCCTCTCAGGCACAGATGCCTCGGTAGTTCTTTACAGCCGTATGTACCCCAACGGCATACGTGTTGAAGGAGCCGGAGCCGGAGCAGAACAGACAGCCTCTGGATTGATTAACGATATATTCCAATGCGTATGAATTCCTTAGATAAAACAAGCAACGCCCGCGTAATCGCAGGCCGGGTAACTGCCTCGGAGCACACAGTCAAAATCGCTGTACCCGTATTGGTAGCCGGAGCTACCGGACTGGTGGGCCGTACCATCGTGCGCCTGTTGGAAGAAAGAAATTTTCCCGTGAAACAGCTCATTCCCGCTGCTTCTGAGCGCTCGGCAGGAAATATCGTCTTGTTCCGAGGCTGCGAAATTCCCGTGGTACCCTTGGAGCAAGCACTAAAAACAGAGCCGGGTATAGCCCTTTTTTCTGCCGGAAGTGCCGTGTCAAAAATATGGGCCTCCCGCTTTGCAGAAGCAGGATGGAAAGTAGTGGACAACTCTTCGTGCTGGAGGATGGACAGGCGCGTTCCTTTAGTAGTTCCGGAAATCAACGGGCATTTGCTACAACCCTTCCATTGTCTGGTAGCCAACCCCAACTGTTCTACCATACAAATGGTCATGGCTTTGGCCCCTTTGCACAAAGCCTTTACATTGCAGCGCATTGTAGCCGCAACGTACCAGTCTGTGAGCGGTTCCGGACGCAAAGGACTGGACCAATTGGAGTACGAACGCCAACAATGGATGGCAGAGGGGGCCACCCCACAAGGATGCAATAAGGCGACCGGTAGCAGCAACAAGGCGACCGGTAACAGCAGCGTCGCGAAAAATATTGACAGTGTATATCCCTACCCCATTTACGGCAACGCCATTCCCCTGATAGGCGACATACTGTCTGACGGATACTCAGAAGAAGAAAAGAAGATGGCCCTGGAAACAAGAAAAATATTCAACACCTCTACCATAGGGGTTTCGGCCACCACCGTACGGGTCCCTGTAAGAGGGGCGCATTGCGTAAGTATAAACGCACAATTTGCCCGTCCTTTTACTATGGATAAAGTGCATCAACTGTTGCACACCTTTCCCGGGCTATCATTGACAAAGAATTCGGAAAAACAAGCAGAAGTGGCTACACCGCTGGAAGCCGAAGGAACAGACCTTGTGTATGTGGGGCGGGTACGTCGCGACGTTTCAGTTCCCAACGGACTGGAACTATGGACTGTGGCAGACAATCTGCGCAAAGGAGCCGCACTCAATGCCGTTCAAATAGCAGAACGGCTGTACACATAGAAGGGTAGTGAGTAGCAGCTTTGAAGAAAGCGCGCTAACACGCAGATATATAGCGAGTTGCAATAGGGGGCGCTTTTCAAGCACTTACTACCCTTTCGGCGAAAAGGGCTGTTTTTCAATCCTTGACGCAGCGCACGGAAAAGCCTTCGCCTCCCGCGTACTGCCAACGGCCTACATAGGCATTCTCATTACTCAGGTACCGGGCCCATATTAAATAATCAAAAAACCCTGTGTCTGTGGCAGTCCACCAATACCCATACGTGCCCATTTCAATAAACTCGTGATCTTCCTTTACTCCATCCACCTTGAGGCCTTCTTTCAGGTATCCACCCGGGAGGGCTGTGAAACCACTGGCATTTGTAGCCCCTACGTTGGAAGCGTTCCAATGCGTCGTACCTTGTTCTTTCATCTTGCCGCCCTCATCATCCCCTCTCCACATTTTACTTTCTTCTGAAAAATATTGTTCATCCATGCCAAGAAACCTTTCTAATTTTTGCCATTCTGCCTCACCGGGCAAATGCCAGCCGTCAGGGCAGGCCTCCATGGCCGCCTCCCAATTGTACAAAACACCATAGGTCTGATAGTTAGGAGTAGCCTTGGCAGCTGCTACATCATTACCGTCGTAATCGTACACATAGTAACGCTTGCCGTAAGCAACCAGTTCCGAAGGTTTATAAACAGAGGGCAGGTATTTCAAATTTTCTGCCATCCAAACCTGAGTTCCAATGGTTACAGTCGTGTACTCCGTTTGGTCACGACCGTCCACAAACGCACCAAAGACGATATCGCCGTTGCCATTGTTGTTTCCGTTCCCATTACCTTCCGATGCCCGGGTCGTGAACGAATCTTCTTCACCATAAGATGTACCCACACTATTGGTCGCATATGCACGTATATAATACGTAGTCTCTGGAGTCAGTCCGATAAGATTTCCTGTAAATGCACCCAAGCCTGTTCCGGCCTCTACCACATTGTCATCTGTGGTGGGATTCTGGGCAAGACTCCAGCAGATTCCGCGTTCAGTTACTTCTGCACCTCCTGTTTTTGTTACCTCTCCCTCAACATCAGCAGAAACATCAGTGATATTTGTTATTTCACCGGTAACCACCGTAGGTTCTGTCACAGGCTTTTCCTGTGGCTTGCATGCAAACAGTATACTGCCTGCAAGCAAAAGAAAGATTGTTTTTTTCATTCTTATGTGCTTAGCATTAATTCATTAAAGATATGAAAAAAGAAGATGAATTAGCGATTCAGTTTATAATAATGCGGCTTCCTTTCTATGTAATATACACCGTAGCGGAATCCGCAACTTTGGAGCATGTCTGTGTAATAGGCAAAATGTTCACCTATTCGTTCCGCTTTGTGAGCATCCGACCCAAGCGCCACGGCCTCTCCGCCCAGTTCCCGGAAACGTTTGAGTACGTTAACATCCAGGGTAGGAATGCCGAACCTTTGTTGCTGGTACGTTTTGGTGTTGATTTCAAAGGTCTTTCCCTCTTGTACCAAAAGGTGTAAGATGGGATCCAGTATGTCCCCGAAAGTTTTCTGGGAAATTTCATGAACGGAGTACGGAGCGTAACGCGCTATGTAATCATAGTGTCCCAAGATATCGTAATCTTTAAACCGTTCCATGCAATAATAGATGTCTTCCAGGTACATGGAATACGCCTTTTTGTAGTCGTACGCTTCGTAGAAAGGTCCGTGATACGGATCTATACCACGGATAAAATGCATAGAGGCTATGACTATATCAAACGTATGGCGGCTCATGAATTCTCTGATGGTATCCAGACTGATGGGCTGAATGCCTATTTCTACACCTTTTAATAATAAGAGATGGGGATAGGTTGTTCTAAGGGCATCTATCTCTTGCTGCTGTGCCTCCACATCAAACGTAAAGGCAGAGGTATCGTGCGGAGCGTCAAAATCAAAATGGTCTGTAAAACCCATCCCGGAAAAGGACTTTTCCAGGATGGTTTCTGCTGCTTTCTCCATAGACATACGACTGTCTGTGGAGTGGTGCGTATGTGTATGAACGTCTACCAATGTCAGGCGTTTTTAAAAGCTTTGATTCCGGCAAACCGGGATAGTTCTCCCTGTTGTTGTTCTATGCGCAAAAGTTGGTTGAATTTCTCTACACGTTCTCCGCGACAAGCACTTCCCGTTTTTATATGTCCGGCATTTACAGCCACCGCCAAATCGGCAATAAAGGAATCGGAAGTCTCTCCGCTGCGGTGTGATACAAAGGAGTTGTATGCATTTTTTGAAGCCAGTTCAATGGTCTCTAACGTTTCTGTAACCGTTCCAATCTGGTTCAATTTTATAAGAATGGAGTTGGCAACACCGGCTTCTATGCCCTTAGCCAGAATGTCTTTGTTGGTGCAGAACAAGTCGTCTCCCACCAACTCAATGGAGGTTCCCAAGGTATCGGTCATGTTTTTCCAACCTTCCCAGTCGTTTTCTGCTAACCCGTCTTCTATAGATACAATGGGGTATTGCCTTACCCAGTCTTGCCAGAGTTGCACCATGCGGTCGCTCGATATTGCTTCCCGGGTGCTTTTAAAGAACACGTATTTTCCGTCTTTCCACATTTCACTGGCGGCCGGATCCAGGCAAATGCTTACGTCGTCACCGGGACGGTATCCGGCTTTTACAATGCCTTCCAAAATCATTTCTACGGCTTGATCGTTCGTTTTCAAGTTGGGGGCAAACCCACCTTCGTCACCCACACCCGTACTCAACCCTTTGGCTTTCAGGACGTCTTTAAGGGCATGAAACACCTCGGTCCCTATACGTATGGACTCACGGAAAGAAGGAGCGTTGTGCGGAGCAATCATAAATTCCTGAAAATCTACCGTATTGTCTGCATGAGCTCCCCCGTTAATTACGTTCAGGCAGGGCACGGGCATAAGATAGGCGTTGCTGCCTCCCAAGTATTGGTACAGCGGAATGCCCAGACTATACGATAGGGCACGTGCATACGCCATAGATACGGCCAACAGTGCATTGGCTCCCAGTTTTCCTTTGTTGGCGGTCCCGTCCAATTCAATCATAAAATAATCCAACTCCCGTTGATTGGCAAATTGTTTACCCTCAATGGCTTTAGCTATGATGTTATTTACATTGGATACGGCTTTCAGGACGCCCTTTCCTCCGTAACGCTTTTTGTCTCCGTCTCTGAGTTCAACGGCTTCCAACTCTCCTGTTGATGCCCCACTCGGTACCATGGCATGAGCCCGGGTTCCGTCTTCTAAGGTCAAATTGGCTTCTACAGTAGGATTGCCTCTTGAATCGAGTATCTCTATGGCATTGATTTTTGTAATTTTCATTGTGTATCCTCCATTATATAGTATCTTGTGTTGAATAATATCTTACAAATTTACTTCATTATTATGATACTGAAAAATGAAAAAGATTATTTTATTTTCAATGATTGGAGGGATACTGATTCAGTGTACCCCCAGAGAGGTAGTACCTACCACTCCTTCTGTTAATACCGGAGAAATTACTGCTATTACAGCCACAACAGCCACTTGCACCTGCGAAGTAACAGCCGACGGAGGTTCCCAGATAACAGCCCGTGGCGTTTGCTGGAACACATCAGAGAATCCAACCACAGCAAATGCGAAGACTACAGACGGTTCAGGCCATGGTATATATACAAGCCATATTTCCGGTCTGACTCCCAATGTTACATATCATGTTAGAGCCTATGCCACAAACGCCCAAGGAACTGCTTACGGAAGGCAAGAATCATTCACAACAGATCAAGGTGAAGTAGGTGCAACATTTACAGACTCCCGTGATGGCAAAGTGTACAAAACAGTAGTCATAGGGGATCAAGTCTGGATGGCCGAAAATCTGGCCTATCTGCCCAGTGTTCAAGATTCGGCAACAAGCTCTACTACAGAGCCTTATTATTACGTTTACGATTATAACGGTACCGATGTGGTTGCAGCCAAAGCCACCGATAACTACAAAACCTACGGAGTACTTTACAACTGGACGGCTGCCATCCATGGAGCAACAAGCAACACAGCGAATCCCGGTAGGGTACAGGGAGCTTGTCCCGCAGGCTGGCATTTGCCCCGTAACGCAGAGTGGACGCAATTAGAGACCTACCTGGCCGATAATGGTCATAATTATGACGGGACTACTGGTGGTGGAAATGCGAAAATTGCCAAATCATTGGCGAGTGAAAGCGGCTGGGATTCTTCTGACCAAATAGGTGCTGTAGGCAATACCGACTATCCTAATTATAGAAACAAGTCGGGTTTTTCGACTCTTCCGGGAGGCATGCGTTTCAGTAATGGACTATTCAGCTACATGGGTAGCCAGTGCTTTTGGTGGAGTGCTCCGGATGAGGGGGCAAGTAGCGCCTGGGGCCGGGCCATTGGGTACGATAGCGCCACTGTCTTCATGAGTGGTGGAACCCATGATCACGGGTTCTCTGTTCGTTGCCTTAGGGACTAGGTTATTTGGGTAAAAAAAAGGCAGCCAATGGTCTTAGCTGCCTAATATTTATCTTTCTTCTGTGGTGCCACCGGGAATCGAACCAGGGACACAAGGATTTTCAGTCCTTTGCTCTACCAACTGAGCTATGGCACCTTTTTTGAATTAAGGTTGCAAAGATAAAAATTTATTTTTTGCCCTCAAAATATTTCTAAACATTAAACCATTTGTGTTGGTATCTATCAAATGTGTACATTTGTCAAATTTTTACTATGAAAAAGAAGAATATCATCATCTGGAGTTCTGTGGCCGTAGTAGCCATTGTACTTATAGTTATTTTTGCAGCCAGGAAAAAAGACGTTTACAAACCGCAGGTAGTAAAGGCGCAGCGAGGACTTTTTGAAATCATTGTGACTACCACGGGTGAACTGGAAGCAGAAAACAACATTAAGATTGAAGCCCCTACCGGGATGAGAGCCAGAAACGTTCGTCTGGGTGAAATCAAAATTCAGGACCTGGTACCCGAGGGAACAGTTGTGAAAAAAGGAGATTATGTAGCCATGCTGGACAGGACCTCGGCAGACAACTCGCTGAAAGACCTGGAAGACGAATTCGAAGCATTGCAAGGAAAGTACGAAAGAACGCTTTTGGATACTTCTTTAAACTTAAAAGGGCTGCGCGACGATATTGAAAACCAAAAATTTAATATAGAAGAAGCAAAAATCGCCGTTGAGCAATCTATATACGAACCGCCTGCCACGCAAAGGCAATATACCAACAACCTGGAAAAAGCCCGCCGATCTTATGAGCAAGCAATCAATAATTACGAGCTGAAAGTAGAACAGGCACAAGCTACCGTCAACGACGTTCTTATTGAACTTAACAGGAAAAGAAGGCAGCTGGACGAGCTGAGGGAAGTGCTCAGCAATTTTACCATTTTTGCTCCTAACGACGGCATGGTAATTTACTTTCGAGATTGGAGCGGAGAAAAACGTCGCATAGGCTCTTCCATCAGCGGTTGGGACCTGGTGGTGGCCACCCTTCCGGACCTGAGCAACATGTTGTCTAAAACGTACGTGAACGAGATTGATATTTCTAAAGTAAAACCGGGGCAACCGGTACGTATGGGAGTAGATGCTTTTCCGGAAAAGAGCTATACGGGAATAGTAAAAGAGGTGTCTAACATTGGGGAACAACTCAAGAATGCAGATGCCAAAGTATTTGAAGTCATTATTAAGGTAGACGGCGAAGACGAAATCTTACGTCCGGCCATGACCACAAGCAATAAGATTATTACGGCCTCTATAGATTCGGCTGTATTTATTCCCTCAGAAACCATTTTTGAAAGGGACAGCATTACCTATGTGTACAAGACAAACGGAGTACGGCAAATAGTGGTTAAAGGGCCTTCCAATGAAAACTATACGGTTATTGAACAAGGAATACACTCCGGAGACGAGCTGTACTTATCTCTTCCACAAAACCCAACCCGGTTCAAACTTCAAGGAGATGAGTTGATCCCTGTGATCAAAAGCCGACTGAGGCAAGAAGCAGAAAAAGAGGCGGAGGAGGAAAAAAAGAAAGCCGAGCAGGAAAAAGGCCGAGGAATGCGCCGTATGGTAACAGGAGCACCCACCGGCATACAACCGGGACTATAACAAAGAAAAGCAGACTAGTATGAATATTTTTTTCATAAACAGGTATTTGCACGACATACTTATTGCTGTTGAATCCATCATCAGCAACAAGCTGAAAAGTTTTCTTACGGCTTTGGGTATTGTATTTGGTGTAGGAGCTGTTATCAGTATGCTGGCTATTGGTAACGGAGCTCAGCAAGAAATTCTGGACCAAATAAAAATGGTGGGAGTAAACAATATTGTCATCCTACCGGCTACCGTAGAAGACATGGAAGACGATGCGGAAAACGGTGCAGCCAGCCAGACAAGGAAATTTTCCCCCGGGTTGCAACTTGCCGATGCAGAAGCCATACGGCAAGTCTTACCTTCTGTCAAGCATGTATCTCCGGAAGTGAGCGTATTTAGTCATATTACGTACAGTGGCATTCGTCAACCGGCAAAAGTACTTGGAGTAACGTCTGAATATTTCAATCTCTACAACATTGAGCTTCAGTCCGGCGAATTCTTTAGTCCGGAACAGGAATTGAACTCCATGGCCGTGTGCGTTATTGGACACAACATAAAAACCCGTTTTTTTCAACAAAATGACCCTTTGGGTCACTTTATAAAATTTGGTGCCAATTGGGTAAAAGTAATTGGAGTACTGGAGCAAAGTGCTTCGGGAGCTACTAAACCGTTGGAAAACGATGAGGAGTCTTCCGGTACGGCTTCTACAGCACGGTCGGGGTCGCTGGGAACTATTGGATCGGAAAGTATGGGTATGCAGGGGTACGACGATCAGATTTTTATTCCCATCCGGACTATGTTGTTACGGCAAGAAAATAGAGCGTTAGCCATTACCAATCCGGGTTCTGCTTCAGGAGGGGTGTTTATGATGGGAGGCGGACGCAGACGCGTTAGCGTAAACGTAACTACTTCTAGCTCGGGAGGAAGTACCAATTACCACCAACTGGACAGAATTACCGTACAGGTAAACGAAACAGAAGAGCTCACCTCGTCTCAGGAAGTCATCACGCGCATGCTCAGGCGTCGCCACCAAGGCGTACACGATTTTGAAGTAACCGTGCCCGAGCTTTTGCTTAAACAACAGCAGCGTACCAAAGATATATTCAACATTGTGTTGGGGGCTATTGCCGGAATTTCCCTGCTTGTGGGAGGTATTGGCATTATGAACATTATGTTTGCGTCTGTTATGGAACGGACTAAAGAAATTGGAACACGTCTGGCCATTGGGGCTAAAAAAGCAGACGTAATCGCTCAATTTCTCTCGGAAGCCATACTCATTAGCGCGGCGGGAGGAATCATTGGTATAGTAGTAGGTGTGGCACTGTCCTTTGTTATCAAATCTTTCTTTGATATTACCACCATTGTTTCTTTTTCATCCATAATCATCTCATTTGGCGTATCTGCCGCCGTAGGCGTAATTTTTGGATACTCTCCGGCCAAACGGGCAGCAGAACGCGATCCCATTGAATCTCTCAGATATGAATAATCTTATGAAGTCCAAAGCAGCTATTTTATTATTCTTTACGGCCGGTCTTTTTTTCACAGCCGCAACCCTCTCTGCTCAACAAACAGAGACAACGGCCCGGCCGGGCTCCGCAGGATACATTCAACATACGTACGACCTCACTTTGGACGATGTGTTGCATTTGGCTGCTACACAATCCAACGAAGCACTGCGTGCCAGAAACACTTTTCAGGTGGGGTACTGGGAGTACAGATCGTATAAAGCCAATTTCTTACCCAACCTGATGTTTACGTCCCAACTGCCCGAGTTTTCCAGAAGGATTGTGGACGTACCCAGTATTGACCCCGTAACAGGCGAAGTAAGACATGATTATTCTTCCGAGTTTTACAACGTCTTTAGCGGCGGACTAATGATCCGGCAGAACTTGCCTACAGGGGGAACGGTATCTGTCAGCTCTACCTTGCAGAGGACGGACCGCTTTAGCGGATCGTTCAACAACCACCAAAGTACGGAATACCTTTCCACAGCCCTTAATGTAAGGCTATCGCAATCTATTTTTGGGGTTAACGAGATGAAGTGGGACCGCAAAATTTCTCCTTTAAAGTATGAGGAAGCCAAGCGCAACTACATAAAGAACATGGAGAATGTGAACCAGCGCGCCATACAGCTCTTTTTCAACATGGCCATTGCACAGCAACGTTTGACCATTGCCGAGTTTAATCACGCTAACAACGATACGCTATACAACATTGCCTCGGGGCGGTTTGAGTTGGGAACCATTGGAGAAAACGATCTGCTTCAGTCCGAGCTGGCTTATCAGAATGCCTTAAAAACCCTGAACGAAAACAGACTGAACCTTGAAAACGCAGAAAACAGGCTTCGCTCTTATTTGGGTTTCACAGAACGTGTGAAAATTAATATTGTCATTCCTCAGGATATTCCTCAGGTACTCTTAGACATTGAGCAAGTCTTACAACTGTCTTTTGAAAACAATCCGGAATTGATCTCTTACCAACGCCAGCTGATAGAGGCTCAGAAAAACGTAGCTCAACAGAAAGCCAACCGAGGGTTTCAGGCAAACCTGAACGTAGCGTTTGGGTTGAACCAACAGGCAACGGGCTTGTTTGAATCGTACAAAGACCCTCGAGATATGCAAACCGTTAGCATTGGGCTTACTGTGCCTATTTTGGATTGGGGCCGAGGCAAAGGAATGGTAAAAATGGCGCAAAGTAACCAAGAATTGGTTGAGCGTCAGGTAGAACAATCGCGACAAGATTTTGAGCAGGACATCATCCTTAACGTACGTCAGTTCAATATGCAAGGGCAACAGTTTCTGATTGCTGCCAAAGCCGATACCATTGCGCAAAAAAGGTATGACGTAGCCAAGCAGCGGTACTTGATAGACAAAATTACAGTAACCGACATGAACAATGCCCAGCTAGACAGGGACGAGGCACGTGTGGGTTACGTCCAGGCTTTGTTTAACTACTGGCGATACTATTACGAATTACGAGCTTTGGCTCAGTACGATTTCATAGAAAGAAAGCACCTGGGCGCAGACTATGAAGCATTGGTAGATTAACAACCGGTCTTTAAGATCAAATGTCTATAGTGTAACACCTTCTGCGGCGATGCATACGGTGTTCAAAGAGCTTCCATTGGGTTTGAACGCTTACGTTGTCTTCCCTTTCGGGACCTGTCTCTGCATATTCCACCCCATATTTGATGGCATTTAAAATGCTGTTGTATAAAATAACGGCATTAACCCCTCTGTTTTGGTAAGAAGGCAATACGCCTATATGGTACATATCCAGAACTTTCGCTTTTCGTACGTCACGCATAACTCCTAAATAGCCTAAAGGGAACAAGCGCCCCCTACCCAGACGAATCCCACGACTGATGGAAGGCATCACCAAACCGTACCCTACAATTTTCCCTTCTTTATTTTCTACAACGGATATGAATTCTTTCCTTAACACAGGTAGCAGTCCTGCTGCAAATGTTTCCATTTGTTCTTCCGATATAGGAATGGGAACGCTCAAACCCCTGATGACACCATTCAAGATGGGAAGCACTTCCTTGAAAACCGGTTTCATATCTTTGGCTCGTTTAAACTGTCGGAGGGAATAGCCGTAACGCTTCATAGCGGCTTTGGCCACTCTTTCCAATTTAGGATGCACCTCATTGGGAACTTTTACCTGATACTCTACCCAGTCAGTTTTCTTTACCAAGCCCAAACGTTCCATATGCTTGGGGTAATACGAGTAGTTGTACGAGGTAGAGTACAAGTCCATCTCTTCAAACCCCTCTATAAGCATCCCTATCCTGTCCATGTCTGAAAAACCTAAGGGACCTATCACTTCATTCAGTTCCATGGATTTTGCCCACTCTTTCACTTTGTTGAAAAGTGCTTCAGACACTTGGTAGTCATCTATGAAATCAAAACGGCTAAAACGCATCTGACGCGAATTGGTTTTGTAATTATGCGCGTTGTTGAGTATAGCAGCTATCCTGCCTACTACTTTTTCATTTTTGTATGCCAGAAACATTTTGCACGATGCATACTCAAACGCAGCATTTTTTAAGGGATTAAAATTTCTCATCTCTTCCCTTGACAGCTCCGGAACGTACCAAGGAGATGACTTATACAAGGATAGGGGAAAAGACACAAATTTGCGTTTCGCAGATTTGGATATGACTTCTTTAACTGTTACCATAACAGCATGCAAAGATATATAAAAAAAAACATGTAAATTTGTATTCATTAAAATTCTTACTATTTATGGCAACAACAGCAGATTTTAAAAACGGTATGTACATTTCTTTTAACGGGAAGCCTTGCTCTATCATTTGGTTTCAACACGTAAAACCGGGGAAAGGAGCTGCCTTTGTGAAGACAAAACTTCGCAACTTGGAAAACGGAAGAGTACTGGAAAATACATTTACAGCAGGGGAAAGAATAGATACCATTCGCGTAGAAAGACGCCCTTACCAATACCTTTACCAAGACGATACAGGTTATCACTTTATGCATACAGAAACTTTTGAGCAAATTTTCCTGCAGGCCGATTTGCTTGAAAATCCGGACCTTATGAAAGAAGGGCAACATGTAGAAATGATGTTTCTGGCAGATGAAGAGCGTGTACTCACTTGCGAGTTACCTCCTTTTGTAGAAATGGAAGTAACGTATACAGAACCGGCCGTAAAAGGCGATACAGCTTCTTCCAACGTCCTTAAGTCTGCTACCATAGAAACAGGGGCGGAAATTATGGTGCCTCTTTTCATAAACCAGGGAGACCATATTAAAGTAGACACACGTACACGTGCGTATTCAGAACGCGTAAGATAACCTGCCAATTGTTAATGGTAAAGTAAGGTACACCTTCTTTTTTCATCCCAAATTTGGTTGGCTGCTTCCATAATTTGCAGCGGTGTAACAGACTCTATTTCAGACACCAACTGACTATGAGTTAAGACTTTCCCAAAGGAAAGTAAGCTTTTCCCCATAGAAAGACATTGTACTTCGTGGTTGTCTTCTGCTATAGACACTTGCCCAATAAGTTGTTTTTTTGCTCTGTTCAATTGCAAACCAGTCATCCGGGAACGGCTGTATTGAGCAATTACTTTTTCTACCAATTCCCTGCAACGCGTTACGTTGGGAGCATCAGTTCCAAAATAAATACCGGCGAACCCCGTATCTGTATACGGCTGGTAAGAAGCCTCTACCGTATAAACAAGTCCGTGCTTTTCCCTTAATAACATATGCAACCGAGCATTGGATGCCGGGCCTCCCATCACGTTCATCAGCAGCACTAGGGGTATTCTGTATTTATGATGCAGTCCATAGGCTGTAGATCCGGTAAGGCAATGCGCTTGGTACGTTCCTCTTTTCTGTGCTTCTTCAAAAAGACAGGCAGGTTCACAGAAAGAGTTTCCGTTTTCCGGTCTTTCTGTCTTTTCTGTTGGTAAAGAAATGGAATTCTCTCCAAAGTATTTTTCTGCCAACGCCCAAACACGTGACTGAGTAGTATTCCCCACTATGCTTAACGCCATGTTTCCCGGAACAAAGCGTTCTTTCATAAACGCCTTCATATGCTCCGATCCTATCTTCTTCAATTCCCGAGGATAGCCCAGAATGGGTTTTGCCATGGAAGTGCCACAAAACAATTTTTCTTCAAACGCATCGTAAATCAACTCTGTGGGAGAATCTTTGTAAGAACGAATTTCTTCCAGAATGACTTCTCTTTCTTTAGCAATTCCCTCTTTGGAAAAAACAGAATGAAGGACCAGATCCGACATCAATTCCAGGGCTTTATCCAGATCTTCACGCAGTACCGTGGCGTGGAGTACTAACTCTTCTTTTGTGGTAAAAGCATTGATTTCTCCGCCTAGCCTTTCCAATCGATTGTTTATGTGCCAAGCGTTTCTTTTTACCGTTCCTTTAAACAACATATGTTCACAAAAATGCGCCAGTCCCGCAAGGCCTTCCGGTTCAAATCGGGTACCGGCCATAGTGCTCAAAGCACAATAGCTTACAGGAGAAGCAGTGGTGCCTATCACACACGGAATGCCGGAAGACAAGGTGGTAAGTAGAACGTTATTCATTGTTTCAGCAAGTTAACCGAGCCGCAAAAATAGGGATTATTTCTTATCTTTGTTCGTTATGAATCCCTTTGTTGTTTCTGCCCGTAAATACAGGCCTCAGCAATTTAACGATGTTGTTGATCAGGACAACATTGTAGCCACACTCAAAAATGCCATAAGCCGTAAACAACTGGCTCACGCCTATTTGTTTTGTGGTCCCCGAGGAGTAGGCAAAACAACGTGTGCCCGGATTTTTGCCAGAACCATCAACTGCTTTAATCCTACTCAAGACACAGAAGCCTGCGGCGAGTGTGAATCTTGCAAGTCCTTTGCAGAAGGCAGGTCTTACTCTATACACGAACTGGATGCCGCCTCTAACAACTCTGTGGACGACATACGGGAATTGATTGACAAAGTAAGGATTCCGCCACAAATTGGCAAGCATAGCGTTTATATCATAGACGAGGTGCACATGCTTTCGCAGTCTGCTTTCAATGCTTTTTTAAAAACGTTGGAAGAACCACCTTCCTACGCACTTTTTATTTTGGCAACAACGGAAAAACACAAAGTACTGCCTACCGTTTTATCGCGCTGTCAAGTTTTTGATTTCAACAGAATTTCCATAAAAGCCATGATGGAGCGGCTGGCACAGGTAGCTCAAAACGAGGGAGTAACCATAGGCCGGGATTCGTTGCACGTGATGGCACAAAAAGCAGACGGAGCCATGCGCGATGCCCTTACCCTATTGGATCAATGCATTGCCGTGAGCGGAAAAAACATTACGTATGAGCAGGTCATTGATAACCTGAACGTTTTGGACCGTGAGTATTATTTCCGGCTTACAGACATGGCACTGGAAGGTAAGTACGAAGGCATGCTTTTGTTGTTGGATGAAATTTTGTCCCGAGGTTTCAACGCCTTGCACTTCATTGGCGGACTGGCGTCGCACTTCAGAGACCTTCTGGTGTGCAAACAACCCAAAAGCCTTCCCTTACTGGAATACGGTCCTGATATCGCGGAAAAATATACCCGTCAAGCAGAAGCTTGCTCTCCTCTTTTTTTGTTTCACGCACTGAACATATGTACTCAGACCGAGTCTGCCTATAAGGAAAGCAGTTTTCCCAGACTTCACCTGGAAGTGGCTTTGGTAAAATTGAGCCGCCTTGCAGAAAGCGAGCGGTCGGCAGCACAAAAAACTGTCGGGGTTCAATCGCCTGTTGCTTCTGCTGCAACTCCGGCTCTTACAGACACCACAACTGCAACTCCGGCTGCTACAGATACCTCGGCTACGTCTTCTGCTCCTACAGACACCGCAGCAACAACTCCTGCTGCTGCCGCCTCGGCAACCACTCCTGCTTCCGGAGCTGCCCCACCCTCGATCAAGGACAGAATTCATCAAAGAGAAAAGGCTAGGGAAGAAGATAAAGAGCTAAACGACCAGCCGCTGGAAAATCTGATTCCCAATGAAGAGGACTTAAAAAAAGTCCTTCCCGGCTTTTTCGATCTTTTTAAAAACAAACCTAATTTATCAGCCACGTTGTCGCGTTGTGAACCGCAAATAGTAGAGGGAACAAAAATACAGTTTAGGGTGGTTAACGAATTACAAAAATCATGGATAGAAGAACATTACGGCAGAGTCATCAATTCATACTTAAGAACAGCCCTTAAAAACAAGCAGGTGTGCATGTCACTTGTGGTTGAGGAATCTAACAATACGCCCACAGGAAACAATTGTTACATGCCGGAAGAAAGAATAAAATTTTTGGCAGAAAAGCACCCCGAGGTAGCCAAACTTCGTAAAGATTTACACCTGGACATCAGTTAACATTCATTATCATGCGCCTGCACTGTCACAACCTTGTAAAAAGATACGGTTTAAGAACCGTAGTAAAAGGCATTTCCATATACGTAGACCAAGGAGAAATTGTAGGATTGCTGGGACCTAACGGTGCCGGAAAGACAACCAGTTTTTACATGATTACCGGTTTGATTAAACCTAACGGAGGTAAAATTTTCTTGGATAATGAGGAAGTCACTACGTACCCTATGTACCGGCGGGCTCAAAAAGGCATTGGCTACCTGGCACAAGAAGCTTCTGTTTTTAGGAAGCTGAACGTAGAAGACAACATCATGTCTGTTATGGAATTTTCTCCTTTAAACAAAGCCGAGAGGAAAGACAGGATGGAACATTTGATACAGGAATTTGGTTTGCAAACCGTAAGGAAAAATTATGGGATTCAGCTGTCGGGCGGAGAACGCAGGCGTTGTGAAATTGCCAGGGCGTTGGCACTCGATCCTAAGTTTATTTTACTGGATGAACCGTTTGCCGGGGTAGACCCCATTGCTGTAGAAGACATTCAGCAAATTGTAGCCAGCTTGAAGACAAAAGACATTGGTGTGATTATTACTGATCACAACGTACACGAAACACTAGCCATAACAGACAGAGCCTACCTGCTTTATGAAGGCAGTATTCTGGAGAGCGGCACAGCAGAAGAGTTGGCTTCTAACCCCGAGGTAAGGCATAAATACCTGGGGCAAAGTTTTGAATTGCGAAAAATCATTCCCGTTGCGCCACGTGAAGAACCGTCCCCGTTGGCTGACTACTCTGCTAAGGCTCTGGAAAGGGAAAAAGATCTCACTCAAAACTCAGACCGGCATACTCAATAATCTGAAGGGCTTTTTCTTTATAGATCTCGGGTTGTATGTATTTGCGATAAGGCAAAACAGAGGCTAAGAAATCTTCCATGCGACCTTCTTCAATAGGGTCTGCCGGTAGAGATTCCATAGTTAAAGGATTTACGGGCTTTCCGTTCTTCCAAACACGAAAATCCAGGTGTGGCCCCGTTGACATGCCTGTACTTCCCACATAACCTATAACTTCTCCTTGTGCTACGCGTTTCCCTACTACCAGCCCCGATGCAAAGCGGGACAGATGAAGGTACGCCGTAGTATACACGCTGTTGTGTTTAATTTTAACGGTATTGCCTCCGCCACGTGTATACGTTCTTTCTATTACTCTTCCCTCTCCAATGCTCATTACAGGAGTACCTGTAGGTGCTGCATAATCTACCCCGGTATGGGGTCGTACTACACGCGTAATGGGATGCCTGCGGGCATAGGAAAATCCGGAACTGATCCTGGAGTATTTAAGAGGTGCTTTTAAGAAGGTCCTTTGTAAATTTATTCCTTCTTGGTCCCAGTACCCCGGAATGCTATCCTGTATGTACCGGAATGCAAGCCGGCATTCACCGTCTCTTGTATAAGATGCGGCCAAAATGGGTCCGGCATCTACTTCTTTGCCTTGGAGCAGGTACGCCAGGTAGTAAGCCCTAAAAACATCTCCTTTGCGAAGTCCAAAAAAATCTACCGTCCAGGCAAATACTTCTGACAGCCCGTTAGCTACCAGCGGATTAAAACCGGCGTCTGACAAGTCTTGCCATAAAGAACGATCAATGGTTACTTCTATGCATTTTTCTTCTACTTGTAGGGGAATCTGGGAACGAGCAACCCACAAGCTGTCTGTAAGCGAAAAACATATGTACGTTCTGAAATTTTCCTGATATACTAAATAGGAAGGTTCTTCTGCTTCATTCGTATATAAAAGCGAATAGGCGTTGCCTGCCTTTAGTTTTCGCATGTCAAATATTCCCCGGGCAGCTTCCGATACAAGAAATACTTTTTGATGCCCTATTCCTTTGTTTTGCAAAAGGGCAGAAAAGTTTTCGTTCCTTTTAACCACGTCATTTTCTATACTGTATTCTTGGCTTGGCAACTCAAAAAGGCTGCAAAACTCCGCCAGTTGGCTACTTACCGGGGTTTCTTCCCGCTCTTGCGGCAGGAGATCTGATTTTTCTTGCGATACAGAACAATGGACCCATACAAAGCAAATTGCTAAGAAAATAAAACCTTTGATTTTCATATTGCCTTTCTTCTTTTCATACAAAACTATGAAAAAACGTATCAAAGTGGAAATATTTGTAAAAAAATGGAAAATAGTGTAAAAATTTTTATATTTTTGCATCTAAGAAAAGTATCTGAGCGTGGCAAAATTTATAGGAGAATACAGTGCAAAACTAGACGACAAAGGTCGTCTGGTATTTCCTGCTGCATTGAAGGCACTTGCAGATCCTGATTTGCCACTGCGGTTTGTTGTAAAGAAAGATTTGTTCAGTCCCTGTCTGGAAATGTATTCATACGACGAATGGGAGAAACAGTCAGAGGCAGTTAAAAGCCGATTGAACCCTTCGTTTAACCGTGAACACGCTGTCTTTTGGAGGGCTTATATGAGCAACAGAGCCGTTGTTGAACCCGATGAAAAAACAGGAAGGATACTGATTCCCAAACATTTACTCAACATGATAGGGATAAAAAGAGAGGTCGTTTTTGCAGGGGCTGATTTTAAAATTGAATTGTGGCCAAAGGAGTCCTATCAAGCGAGTTTGATTAGTGAAGATAAATATGTATCGCTTGCAGAAAAGCTGTTGTCTTAATATTGGCTCCTATGGTTTTCTATCATATACCGGTCCTTTTGAGAGAAAGTATCGAATTCCTGGCAATCAAACAGGAAGGCACATACTTAGACGCTACATTCGGGGGCGGAGGACATACAAGGAACATTCTGGAGTGTCTGGGGCCCGATGGTCGGTTGCTGGCTTTTGATTTGGATACCCAATCACAAGATAATCTTCCTAACGACAAGAGAATACACTGGGTTCATTCCAATTTTCGGTTCATACATCAAGTTTGCAAGCACAAAGGCATCTTGGGAGTAGATGGCATATTGGCAGACCTGGGGGTATCTTGGCATCAATTTGATACCCCAGAGCGTGGCTTTTCTTTCCGCTTTGATGCTCCTTTGGATATGCGCATGAACAGGAAAGCAAAAAAAACAGCAGCCGTAGTACTGAATACATACGAACAGGAAGACCTGGCTTCTCTTTTTAGACGGTACGGAGGATTAAGTCGTGCCGGAGCGATGGCTGCAGCTGTGGTACAATGGCGCCAAAGAAAACCCCTTCAGACTACGGAAGAGTTACGGGCTGCTTTACAACCTTTCATTCCGCATACAGGAGAACATAAGTTTTTGGCAAAAACATACCAAGCCCTACGGATTGAGGTAAATAACGAATTGAGGGCCCTGGAAGGACTGCTTACCCAAAGCATTCCTTTATTAAACCCGGGTGGTAGGCTTGTGGTCATAACGTACCACTCTTTGGAAGACAGAATAGTAAAGCATTTTCTAAGGGAGTCGGCCTCTGCCGGCCTCTTGTCTGTACTAAACAAAAAGCCCGTTACGCCCACAGAAGAAGAAATAAAAGAGAACTCCAGAGCACGAAGCGCCAAGTTACGGGCAGCGAAAAAAAGGGAGGATGCAAGCCATGCGTAAAAGTGAACAGATCATTGCCACCCTTTTTGGAGGCAGGACCTTATTACAAGGTGTCATTTCCAAACATCTGAGCTTCATCTTATACATTTTTCTGCTGCTCATTCTGTACATCAGTATGAACAACACAGTGCAAAATACGCTGTTGGCCAATTACAGATTGGAAAAAGAGCTACAAGTACTGTATGCAGAGTATACAAGAAAAACAGCCGAGCTCATGCAATTGAGCCGACAACAAGAAATAGAAAAACAACTGAAGGCACGCGGGTCTGACCTAAAGGCCCCTACCCATCCGCCTGCCTGGATTAAGAGCAAGCCATGAAGACGGCAAACAAAATGCTGATCGTGTACTTCGTATACCTTCTGATAGCCTTGCTGGCTATAGGACAGATTGTATACCTGCAGTTCTTTTCCGATTACAAAAATCAGTTGGACTCTCTTGTGTATCGCACCTTTGACGTTCCGGCCGGTCGCGGATCTATTTTGGGGTACGATGGCCGGGTATTGGCCAGCACCGTTCCTTTTTATGAAATAAGGATGGATTGTTCCATACCGGATCAAGCCTTGCTTGATCGGAACCTGGGAGCCCTTGCTGCATCACTCTCAACCCTCTTCAAAGATAAACCGGCCGCTGCCTATGAAAGAGAAATTGCAACGGCACGCAGAACAAAAAAACCGGGATACCGCAACCTGCAGCTTGGCAACCGGTTGGTATCTCACAGTGAAATGCTGAAGATTAAGGAGTTCCCCATATTTAATTTGGGGCAGTTCCGCGGTGGTTTTATTGTAAATCAAAAAGACAAAAGGATCTATCCTTACGGAAGACTGGCTTATAGAACCATTGGGTATATAAGCGATAACGAACAGGCCGGAGTAGGTATTGAATATGCCTATCATACGTACTTGAAAGGACATCCGGGAAAACAACGTGTACGCAGACGTTCCGGAGAGGATAAATGGGTTCCTGTTTCCGGTCGCCCGGAAATAAACCCTAAAAGCGGGCTGGACATTTTGACGACCTTGGACATCACCATTCAAGAAGCCGCAGAAAATGCATTGCGTGAACAACTCTCCAGAGATTCTACTTTTGAAGGAGCTACTGCCGTAGTCATGGAAGTGAGTACAGGGGCCGTAAGGGCCATTGTAAACATGAAGAAAATGAAAAACGGCTCTTACGACGAAACATTCAATTACGCCATAAGCGAATCTACAAACCCCGGTTCTACTTTTAAACTGGCAACACTCATTGCCCTTCTGGAAGACGGTTACATAAATCTGAAAGACAGTGTAAGAACAGGAAGAGGCGGATGGCGTTATTACGGTAAGAATTTTACGGAGGCCACCTCTTCTTTTGGTACCCTCACGGTGGAACAAGCTTTTGAAAAATCTTCTAACGTGGCTTTTGCCAAGCTGGCAGTAGATAAATACGGAGACAAAGAAAAGCGGTTCATCAACCGATTGTACAACATGAAGTTGAATGAAAAGTTAAACATTGAACTGCTTGGAGAAGGCAAGGCTATGATTCCTTTTCCGGGAGAACCGGGATGGTCTAAGCTTTCCTTACCCATGATTGCTATGGGGTACGAAATACAACTTACCCCTCTTCATGTACTTACGTTTTACAATGCCATTGCCAACAACGGCCGTATGGTTACTCCGTATTTCATAGAATCGTTTATGCAACACGGAAAAGTGACAGAGCGCTTTGAACATACTCCTCTTAGCGGAACACTGTGCACTCCTTCTACACTACGGGACGTTCGTCAGGCACTCAGAGGAGTGGTAGAATACGGAACAGCGGCCGGGATAAACGATTCCCGTTACAGCATATCGGGTAAAACGGGAACGGCACAGATCGCTTACGACGGAGCTTTTGTGCATAACGGGTATAGAAAACATCAAGCTTCTTTTGTGGGGTTCTTTCCTTCAGAATCACCCAAATACAGCATGATTGTGATTTTATACTCCAGCCCTACCCGAGCCAATTTTTACGGGGCCTCTTGGGCAGCTCCTGTTTTTAAGAAAATAGCAGACCATATATACATTACAAACCCCTTCTGGAACGCTCCTTTAGAAGCTCCGGAACAAGCTTCCTAACAAAAGGATATATGAAACTGAACTTACTCATACAAACGTTAAAAGAAAAAAACGTCATCGGGCCGGAAGAGGTTCGCATAAACGACATTTGCCAAGATTCTCGTCAAGTAAGAGAAGGAGATCTTTTTGCTGCTCTACCCGGTACAAAAACAGACGGGCATCTGTTTGTAAGAGAAGTGGTAGAAAAAAAAGCCGCTGCCGTTTTGTTCCAAAAAGGCTGCCTGGAAGACTGGGAGGTAGTTGATGAATATAAAGAAACAACAACATTTATTGAAGTGCCCAATGCTGCGCAAGCTTTAGGTATCCTTGTTCATGCCAGGTACGGCCATCCGTCAGAAAAACTCACCTTAATAGGTATCACCGGTACAAACGGCAAAACAACAGCCGCCACCCTGCTGCATAGGCTTTTCAACAAAATGGGATATAAAAGCGGGTTGCTCTCTACCATTGCCAATTATGTGGGCGAAGAGACAGAGCCCGCCAGCCTTACTACCCCCGATATTTTAACAACCAACCGTTTGTTATCAAACATGGTAGAACAGGGCTGTGTTTACTGCTTTATGGAGGTAAGTTCTCATGCCATTGATCAGCAAAGAGTGGCAGGGCTGCATTTTGCCGGAGGCATTTTTACCAACCTTACACACGATCACCTGGATTACCACCAAACGTTTGCTGCTTACAGAGATACTAAGAAATCCTTTTTCGATGCCCTTCCCACCCGGGCCTTTGCTCTGGTCAATACAGACGACCGCAACGGAAACGTCATGACCCAAAACACCCGGTCCCGGATTTACACATATGCCTGTAGAAGAAAAGCGGATTTTACAGCACGCATACTGGAGCATAGCGCAGACGGCATGGAGCTGATGATTAACGGAATACACGTATGGAGCCCTCTCATTGGAGTTCACAACATGTACAACTTGTTGAGTGTATATGCCTGCGCTCGGCTACTGGACCAACCGGCAGAAGAAATCCTGAGAGTACTTAGCTCTCTAACAACGGTAAGCGGTCGGATGGAGTACGTAAGAGGAGGTAAAAACCTAACAGCTGTGGTAGATTATGCACATACCCCCGACGCATTGCAAAATGCATTGATCACCTTGCGAGACTTGCTTATTCCCGGGCAGCAGTTGATTTGTGTGGTGGGGTGTGGTGGCAACAGAGATACTACAAAAAGGCCTTTGATGGCACAAGTGGCAGACAAATATGCAGACGTCTGTGTTTTCACCTCTGACAACCCCAGGTTTGAAGATCCCGAGATCATACTGGATCATATGTTCGCAGGTCTTTCTCCAGAGCGTCAGAACAAATGCTTACGCATTACAGACAGGTTTCAGGCCATCAAAACGGCTGTGAAACTGGCAGGAAACGAAGCCCTCATTCTTGTTGCGGGAAAAGGCCACGAAACGTACCAAGACATTAAGGGCGTAAAGAAGCACTTTGATGATAAGGAAATACTTACAGAACTACTAAAGACCGGATAATATGCTTTACCATTTATTTGAATTCTTAAAACAACACGTAGATTTTCCCGGAATTGGTCTGTTTCGCTACATTTCTGTTCGGTCCATTGGTTCTGTCATTATAGCCTTGCTTATTTCCCTTGTAGCCGGTAAACACATCATTGCCCGTTTGAAAAAAAACCAAATAACAGATACGGTTGTTAAAACCGGGGAAAACGGTAAGTCCGGGACCCCTACCATGGGAGGAATCATCATTATTCTTTCTTTGCTGGTTGCCGTATTGTTATTGTGCGACCTTACCAACCTGTACGTTCAATTGCTACTTGTTTCTACCCTATGGCTTGCTCTCATAGGCTTGTTGGATGATATACTCAAGCTCAGGCGCAAAGCAGGAATAAAAGACAGCAAGGTTATGCGTTTCTTTCTGCGTTTTCAACGCAAAGACCGCGATGGGATGAAAGGAAAACTTAAAATATATGGACAAGTAGGTCTGGGATTGATTGTGGGGCTGGCGTTGTATATGAGCGACAGAGCAGTTATTGTTGAAATGGGGAAACTGCCCAAAGAAACAGAAAGTACAGAACAAGTAGTGTTTCCGGAAGATATACGCCATGTAAAAAGTACAAAAACAACCATTCCTTTTTTGAAAGACAATTTGTTCGATTACTCGTGGCTCACTCCTTTGAAGGGAGAGGCAGGACAAAAAGCAGGATGGGTAGTTTACATTCTGGTAGCCATTTTTATTGTAACGGCCGTATCTAACGGGACAAACCTGGCAGATGGACGGGATGGTCTGGCCACAGGAACCGTGGCTATAGCAGGAATTACCTTGGGCGTGCTGGCTTACTTGTCGGGGAACATCATTTATGCTCGCTATCTAAACATTATGTACATCCCAAATTCGGGAGAAATGGTGGTCTTTATGTCTGGACTTATAGGGGCTCTCATTGGGTTTTTATGGTACAACACCTACCCGGCCGAAGTGTTTATGGGAGATGTGGGGAGCCTTACCTTAGGTGGTATTGTGGCTGTTTTTGCCCTGATGATCCGTGTGGAATTGCTATTGCTTATTCTTTGCGGAATATTCTTGGCAGAAAGCGTTTCTGTAATCGTTCAGCGTTTTTGGTACAAACGAACACGCCTACGCAAAACAAAAGAACTTATAAAAGAAGGAACCTATAAACCGGGAGACGTAATTACGGGCGAAAGAGTTTTTGTGCGGGCTCCCCTTCATGACCATTATATATACGATCGAAAAAAGGTGGAAAGCAAGATTCGTTTAAAAAACCCGGAAGAACCTTTAGCAGAACCTAAAGTAGTTGTCAGGTTTTGGATCATAAGCATACTATTGGCAGTTCTAACCATCATAACACTAAAAATCAGGTAATAACACATGCAATATGAGTAAAAAACTGGTTATACTGGGAGGGGGCGAAAGCGGAATTGGAGCGGCTGTGCTTGCTAAAAGGCAGGGGTACGACGTGTTTCTTTCCGATTCGGGTGTCATACAGCCGCAGGCAAAGAAAGTGCTGAATGAGCTGAACGTACCTTTTGAGGAAGGAGTGCATACTTTCTCAAAAATGATCACAGCCGCAGAAGTAATCAAAAGCCCGGGAATACCGTATACGGCACCTGTTGTAGAAGACTTGATCCAACAAGGAATTCCCGTTATTTCTGAAATAGAGTTTGCCAGCAGATATACCCGAGCCAAAAAAGTATGCGTAACGGGAAGCAACGGTAAAACTACCACCGCTTCTTTAATTTATTATTTGTTAAAGAACGCAGGATTAAACGTGGGGTTGGCAGGAAACATTGGAGAAAGCTTTGCTTTCCAAGTAGCTACACAAGATTACGACATATACGTTCTGGAGCTTAGCAGTTTTCAGCTGGACGGCATGTACGATTTTAAAGCAGACATAGCCATTTTGCTAAACATTACACCCGACCATCTGGACCGCTATGGTAATGACCTTATGGAATACGTGCGGGCCAAGTTCAGGATTACGCAAAATCTGGAGAAAGAAGATTGTTTTATTTTTTGCAGGGACGATCACATTACCATGGAACACCTAAATCACATTATCCTGAAAGCCAAGGCGTTGCCACTGTCACAGAAAATTACGGTTGCACAAGGTGCCTATGCAAAAGAAGGGAAAATGCACGTTACTTACGGAAAAGAGGAATTTGAAATGTTCCTCAACGAGCTGGCCCTTCAAGGGAAACATAACGTGTATAATTCTATGGCAGCAGCCCTCTCGGCAAAGATCATGAACTTGAGCAACCCGCAAATCAGAGAAAGCCTGACCTCTTTCAAAGGCATTTCACACCGTATGGAAGAGGTAGCCAAGGTAAGGGGCGTTTTGTATATGAATGATTCTAAAGCCACCAACGTCAATGCCGTATGGTACGCCTTGGAAAGTATGGATACTCCTGTGGTATGGATTGCCGGTGGAGAAGATAAGGGAAACGATTACAGTGCCCTCTTTGAAACGGTCGGCAAAAAAGTGAAAGCACTTATATGCCTGGGGGTAGATAACGAAAAATTGATGATGGCCTTTAAAGACAAGGTGCCAAAAGTGGCAGAGGCTCGTTCCATGGAAGAGGCCGTTGCCAAAGCCTATGAATGGTCTACGCCCGGCGACACCGTACTTCTGTCGCCTGCATGTGCCAGCTTTGACCTGTTTAAGAATTACGAAGACAGAGGAAACCGGTTTAAAGAAGCCGTAAGAAAATTATAAAGATGACTAAGAGCGTAAAGAAAGACATACGGTTGAAGGGTGATACTTCTTTGTGGGCATTGATCATAGTATTTTCATTGGTTTCACTCGTCTTTGTGTATTCTTCTTCCAGTCGTCAGGCAGTAATGGAAAACACCACTACTTTTTCCATTATGCTCAAACAAATGCGCCATATCATCATTGGCTTTGTCATAGTCTATCTTGCTCATATTTTTCCCTTGGGTTTTTATAGAAAACTGGCTTACGTTGCCTATGTTGTGGGTCTGGGATTGATGATTTATACCCTTTTTGGAGGAATAACGCTCAATGACAGCACCCGGTGGTTGTCCATTGCCGGCTTTCGCTTTCAACCTTCAGAGTTTGCAAAAATTTTACTGGTGCTCTTTGTGGCAAAAACGCTTGAAGATAACAAGCTCGGCACATTTAAAGATTTTTTACTAAGGTTGTTCCTGCCGGTAACCGTCTTTATTCTACCCATCATGTGGGAAGGTTTTTCTACAGGAGCCTTGTTGTCTTTTACTGTCCTTATTATGTTGCTTGTTTCACAAGTCCCGTTCAAGTACGTTGCCCGGGCCGTTGGAATAGTAATCTTGCTTGCCGGGCTTAGTTACGGTGGCATGGTGCTTCACCGTACTGTCAAAAAGAGTACCAATCCCTCTTTCACTTCCACTTCCAGGCTGGCCACGGTAGAAAAACGTATAGGTGATTTCCTGAACAAAGATAAAGAAGAAGAAAAAATAGAGAACGATCAGGTAGTATTCTCAAAAGTAGCCATAGCTACCGGAGGAATTGGCGGGAAAATCCCGGGGAACGGAACGTTGCGAGAAGTGCTTCCGCTCTCTAACAGCGATTACATTTTTTCCATCATAGTAGAAGAAACGGGATTAGCGGGAGGAGTGGTTGTCATTGGCTTTTATATGTGGCTTTTATACAGTGTTGTAATCATTATTAAAAAATGTAAGAAAACCTTTTCTGCCATGCTGGTGTCTGGCCTTGGTATACTAATAGTTACTCAGGCCATGATACACATCCTGGTAAATGTGGGCGTTCTGCCGGTAACGGGGCAAACGCTTCCGTTCATAAGCCTGGGAGGGTCTTCCATTATGGCTGTTGGCCTTGCTTTTGGTATGATGCTATCTGTGAGCCGAGCATTGGAAAACGAAAGGTTGTATGAGTTGGAACTTACAGAAAAAGAAAAACGAGAGTTGATGAAAGATGAAACAGAGCCGAAATCGTAATATCATAATAAGCGGAGGAGGAACAGGCGGACACGTTTTTCCCGCCTTATCCATTGCCCATGCCATCAGGGAAAGAGACCCCAAGGCAAAGATCTTATTTGTAGGAGCCCTGGGTAAAATGGAAATGGAAAAAGTTCCTGCTGCCGGATATCCCATAAAGGGACTTCCCATTGGCGGATTCCAAAGGGGGTTTTCCCGGCGGGCTTTAGTGAGCAACTTTAAGCTACCGTTTCAGCTGTTGGTAAGTATTCTGAAATCTTTCCAAATTTTACGTCGTTTTCGACCTCACGCAGCCGTAGGCGTTGGAGGGTATGCCAGCGGTCCTTTATTATGGGCAGCCGCAAGAAAAAAGACACCTTACTTACTGCAGGAACAAAACAGCTTTGCCGGCAAAACAAATAAGAAACTGGCGGCGCAAGCTGCACATATATGCGTAGCTTATCCCGGGATGGAGCGATTTTTCCCTGCCTCAAAAATAGTACTCACAGGCAACCCCATCCGGGAGAACATTGGCCCGGCAACACAGAAAGGGGTAAAAGAAGGGTTGGAGTATTTCCGGCTCAATCCCGAACAAAAAACCATACTGGTCATTGGAGGCAGCTTGGGTGCAGGAACGTTGAACAGGTGCTTGGAGGCCTATCTGCCTCGTGCCAAAGAGCAAACAGTCCAAGTCCTCTGGCAATGCGGAAGAAACGGAATTGGCAGAGCTCAAGAGGCACTTAGGCAATATCCGGACGTACCTGTATATGTTCACGAATTCATCGAGCGAATGGACCTGGCTTTTGCAGTGGCAGACCTAGTTGTTTCCAGGGCCGGCGCCGGAACTATTTCCGAGCTGTGCGCAGCAGGAAAAGCCTGTATTTTTGTGCCTTCTCCCAACGTGGCAGAAGACCACCAGACACACAACGCCATGGCTCTTGTAAAAGAAAAAGCGGGCTGTTTGGTTCCGGACAACAAAGCCATGGAGGTTTTGATGGACAAAGCACTGGAACTTGTATTTGATAATGAAAAATTGCAAATTTTATCAAGCAATGTATTGCAATTAAGCCGACCTCATGCGGCAAAAGATATTGCAACGCTTGTATTGGAGTTATGATAGAAAACGTTTATTTCCTGGGTATTGGAGGCATTGGAATGAGTGCATTGGCACGGTACTATAAACATACCGGTGCTTATGTATGTGGCTACGATTTAACGCCTACTCCTCTTACAGATGCCTTGCTTTCAGAAGGAATGGACATTCATTTTGAAGATGATCCCGGAAAGATTCCTGCAAAAATAGTTCAAAACAAATATAAAACCCTCGTTATTTTTACTCCTGCCCTTCCGCCAGACCATAAAGAGCTACTTTGGTTCAAGGAAAAAGAATACCGCATCATTAAACGTTCCGCCGCCCTGGGACAAATTGCAGAGAAACACATTACCTTGGCCGTTGCAGGAACACATGGAAAAACTACCACTTCTACCCTGTTGGCTCATATCCTCAAACATTCGGGAACGGGATGCACGGCTTTCCTTGGCGGAATCTCAAAAAATTACCATACTAACCTACTGTTGAGCGACAGCGGTTTTTTGGTAGCAGAAGCAGACGAATACGACCGCTCTTTTTTACAACTGCATCCGCAGTCGGCGGTCATTACCTCTGCACAGGCAGATCATCTGGATATTTACGGCACTCACAGTGCTATAATAGAAGCTTTTGGACGGTTTGCCTCACAAATTACCCGGGGCGGCTCGCTTTTGTTAAAAAAAGGCGTGCATATTCCATTGTCTCTGCAGGAAGACATAACACTTTTTACCTACGATTACCAAGAGCCGTGTGATTTTTACGCTTGCAACGCACGTCCAAGCGCGGGTGGAAAATATTCTTTTGACCTTATGCTCAACGGACACCGGCTTGAAGGTTGTACTTTAGGCATTCCGGGAAAGATTCATGTTGAAAACGCCGTTGCTGCTGCGGGCCTGGCTTATATCAACGGAATAGAACCTGCCGGCATCAGAGAAGCCCTAGCTGCTTTTAACGGAGTAGCCAGGCGAATGGACGTTCGCTACCTCACAAACGGATGTTGTTATATAGACGATTACGCACACCATCCGGCCGAGATAAAAGCTACGGTACTTTCGGTAAAGGAATGGTTCCCCAACCGGAAAATTACCGGTATTTTTCAGCCGCACCTGTATTCCAGAACCCGAGATTTTGCCGCAGCCTTTGCTCAAAGCCTGGACCTGTTGGACCAGGTAGTTCTTATGCCTATATATCCCGCACGCGAAGCTCCCCTCCCGGGGGTAAGCTCAGAAATGTTGGGCCGCATGCTTACAGTAAAAGAACATTGTGTATTACCTTCTTCGCAGGTGGTAGATTTTGTGAAAGAACACCGGCCGCAGGTACTGCTTACCATGGGAGCCGGTAACATTGACCAACTGGTACATCCCATTACCGAATGTTTAAAAGAAATGGGCTTATGAAAGCGCTAAAAATAATAATAAAGATGCTGGGGTACCTGTTATTAACAGGTGCGCTGGGAACTTATTTTTATTTTGCTTCTGTGCTTGTTTATAAGAAAAACCAGGAAAGATGTCAGGAAGTAGATATCCTTATAAAAGACAGCATTGCTATTCCTTTAACCTATGCCACGGAAGTTCTGTCTACCCTGAACAAGAAAGGTATGGTACTTCCCGGGAAGCATTTTTCTGAAATCGATTTGTTTCAGGTAGAAAAAGAAATAGAATCTCAAGGCGCCGTACGCCAGTGCAATGCCGTTAAAAATATAAAAGGAACCTTAAGTCTGGAAATTTGGCAACACCACCCACTCTTTCTGTTGGAGACACAGGTCGGAACGTTTTACGTAACCAACGAACGTTTTGTTTTCCCTGCCCGATTGGAAAAACCTCTACCGTTACTTACGGTACACGGCAACGTGCCGTTTCCTTACAAAAGTTCGTTTAGGGGCTATACAGATTCCACCCAAAGATGGTTAGAAGAGCTCATACCTTTTGTAGCCTATGTAGTAAATGACCCTTTCTGGAAAGAAAAAACAAAAAGCATCTGGGTGAAAAACTCGGAAGAGATTTGCATCCTTCCGGAAGAAAACCTGATATTAACGTTGGGTGATACAAATCGGTTTGTAGCAAAAATGAACAAACTGCGTGAATTTTACCGCGTTTTGGCACCGCGTGGCGGGGCAGAAAAATACCAAGTAATAGATGCCCGGTTTAAAGACCAATTGGTATGCAAACAAAGAAAAAATTAAAAATATAGAATAAGACAGACCTATGAAGAAGACTATTTCTGTGATTGACCTGGGGACCACTAAAGTGGTATGCTTGACCGGCATAAAAACCCCGGAAGGCTATAAAGTACTAGCCGCTTGTGAAGCTCCCTCTGAAGGCATTATGAGAGGGGAAGTGGTTAACAACCAAAGTGTACTTAATACCCTTAAACCGCTTCTGGAAGAATTAGAGGCAAGAACAGGAGAGCCTGTAGAAGAAGCTATTGTGGGAATAGCCGGGCAATACGTCCGCTGTTCCTCTGTCAGCAGCAATACCAATCGTCCCGACCACAACAAAGAAATATCCGAGGAAGAAATTCGTACCATGTGGCGGAATATGTACAACTCCAGAGTTAAGCCGGGAGAAGAAGTATTGCATGTAGTACCGCAATCATACCATATAGATGAATACAGAGACCTTACCAATCCTGTTGGGGTTTGTGGCAGTTCCATTGAGGCCAATTACAAAATTTTTATTGGTAAAAGCGTTTCTGCAGAACACACCAAAAGAAGCATTGAAAATGCAGGTGTAAAGTTAAACAAGCTTATACTGGAACCCCTGGCAACGGCAGAAGCTGTTATTCAGGAAGATGAAAAAGAGCTGGGGGTTGTTATGGTAGATATTGGAGGCGGAACTACAGATCTTTTGGTTTACCACGACAACATTGTACGCCACACAGCCGTTATCCCTTTTGGAGGCAACGTGATAACAGAAGACATTCGCCAGGGCTGCCAGGTCACTTTCCGCCATGCAGAACAAATGAAAATTCAATACGGGTCTTGTTACGTAGATCTGGCTCCCGAGAATAAGGCCATTGTTATTTCCGGTATTGGAGGAAGAGAGCCTAGAGAAATTTCTTTTAAATTCTTATCCAGGATTATCGAGGCACGTGTAGATGAAATTCTGGAAGCTGTGTTGTATGAGATTAACCAAAGCGGTTATGGAGACAGGCTTCCGGCAGGTATTGTTCTTACAGGAGGAGGTTCTTTACTTACCCATTTGGTTCCGTTTATTAAGTTTAAAACAGGTTACGAAGCCCGGGTAGCACGGCCACGTGGCATCATTACCCAAGGTGGCGACGACGTAAGTCAAGTGACCCATTCCTGTGCCGCAGGGATGCTCATTTATGGTTTTGAAGCGCAAAGTCAGCTTTCAGCCAAACGAGAACCTACTTTAACAGAAATATTTGCAGGAGTAGAAAGAGTAGCTCCCGGAAAAACAAAACGATCGGTCCGAGTTTCCGGGAAAGGAAAAGACAAAATAGAAAAACCTAATATGGGCAACATTTTTAACAAATTAGACAGGTTTTTTAAAGAAACAGATAACGAAGCATGAGATTATGAAAAATAAAGAAGATGAATTTATTCCCCTAAATTGGGAAACAAACCAGTCCATTATAAAAGTCATTGGAGTAGGTGGTGGAGGCGGTAACGCCGTAAGTCATATGTTCCGACAGGGATTGACAGACGTAGATTTTGTGGTTTGCAATACAGATTCGCAGGCATTGGACATGAGTCCCGTACCTGAAAAACTTCAGTTGGGTGCTGTCTTAACAGGTGGCAGAGGAGCCGGTTGTAATCCGGAAATTGCCAAACAGGCAGCCTTGGAAAGCGAAGACCGTATACGTGCCTTATTTGAAGGGCTAACAGAAATGGTTTTTATTACCGCAGGAATGGGAGGAGGAACCGGTACGGGAGCAGCTCCCGTTATTGCACGCGTTGCCCGGGAACTGGGATTGCTTACCGTTGGTGTAGTCACTTTGCCTTTCCGCGACGAAGGAAGAGATTTTCTGCAAAGAGCCCTTGACGGCATTGGAGAAATGCAACAGTATACAGATTCCATGCTGATCATAGATAATGAGAAATTGTATAAAGTTTACGGAGATCTTCCCATTTTTGAAGCTTTCCAACGAACAGACGATATTCTGAATACAGCCGTCAAAGGCATTTCCGAAATTATTACTCGCCCCGGATTTATGAACGTAGATTTTGCAGACGTTAAGATGGTAATGAAGGACAGCGGTATGGCTTTGATGGGGTCGGGGTCGGGGTCGGGAGAAAACAGAGCTCTTCAAGCCGTAGAGTCTGCTTTTACTTCTCCTTTATTGAATGACGCCGATTTAAGCCGGTCTAAAAATGTACTCATCAACATTACTTCCGGTAAAGAAAAAGCACTTTCTATGACAGAGCTTTCTCATATCATGCAGTACATTGCAGATTATACCGGAGGAGTATCCAACTTCAAACGCGGCATTGTATGTGACCCCTCTCTGCAAGACGAGATAAGGGTTACGGTTATTGCTACCGGCTTCAGCATTCACTCCCTTCCCCCCATGGCTGTTTACGGAGCAGAAAAAGAACAAAAAGAAGACGGCAAAATAACTGTTTTTCTGGACGACAACTCTTTGGCAGATGACCATTTACCATTATCTGACGATCCTGTAGAAACAACCGAAGAAATGGCCTCGGAAGGCTTTCGCATTACACACAATCCAAGTGTGTTTCCTGTAAATCCTTTGCCTTCTACCCATACGGTTCCGTCTGTTTCTAAAAGCAAACCTGTTCTTATTGTAGAACCGGGAGAAGACATCAGCAAGCTGGAACAAATCCCTGCCTACAAAAGAAAGGAAGTACCCGGTCACATGGCCGAAGGATCAGACATAGTTGCCCCTTCTAAAAACACCCTTACCTCAAAAGACGGAAAGCAACGGCTAGAAACAGACAACGCATTCATACACCAAACACAAGACTGATATGCAAGAAAAGAAAGTAAGGGTACGTTTTGCTCCCAGTCCCACAGGACCTCTGCATATGGGCGGTGTTCGTACTGCGTTGTTCAATTATTTGTTTGCTAAAAAGCATAACGGCACTTTTGTTCTTCGCATAGAAGATACAGATACGCGGCGTTTTGTACCGGGAGCAGAAGCCTATATTACAGAAGCTCTTGACTGGTGTGGCATTTTCCCTCAAGAGGGCGTACTACCCGGGGGCCAAGTGGTATCGACTCCCTCGGAACAACATCCTTTTGCCCCTTACCGCCAAAGCGAACGAAAAGAACTATATAAAGAGTATGCCTTGCGCTTGGTAGCACAGGGAAATGCATATTATGCCTTCGACACGCAAGAAGCATTGGACCGATTGCGTTCAGAAGCGGAACAACGAGGAGAAGCCTTTGTATACGACAGTCAGTTTAGAGAAAAAACCGCTAATTCTCTGAATATGACGGCAGAAGAAACTGCAGAAAAAATAAAAAAAAGCGACAATTGGGTGATCCGGTTTCACATACCGGAAGGAAAAACCGTTGTGATGAACGACCTGATTAGGGGAGAAATACAAATAAAAACAGCGACCCTGGATGACAAAGTGTTGTGGAAAGCCCACGATGGGCTTCCTACCTATCATCTGGCCAACATAGTAGATGATTACCTGATGCAGATAACACACGTTATCCGAGGCGAAGAGTGGCTTCCTTCCCTTCCCCTTCATTATCTCTTGTACGATGCTTTTGGCTGGCAAGAACAACGGCCACAATTTGCACACGTTCCCTTATTGCTCAAACCCAGTGGAAAAGGAAAATTGAGCAAACGTGATGGCGATAAGATGGGCTTCCCCGTTTTTCCTCTGGAATGGACGGATCCCCAAGGGGAAAAAGCAACCGGCTATAGAGAATCGGGATATTTCCCCGAGGCCTTTGTCAACTTAATTGCCTTGTTGGGATGGAACCCGGGAACAGAACAAGAGATTTTTTCTTTGGAAGAACTGGTGCAAGCTTTTTCTCTGGAAAGAGTGCTTAAATCGGGAGCCCGTTTTAATCCGGAAAAAGCCCGATGGTTCAACGAACAATACTTGCGAAAACGCTTCCCTGCTCAATTGATGGAGCTCTTTATACCCATACTGAAGGAAAAAGGAATAGAAGCCGACACTGAAAAAGTAGAAAAAGTAATCTCTTTGATGAAGAACAGGGTTGCTTTTGTCCATGAATTCTGGGATTTGTCCTATTATTTTTTCATTCCTCCTTCCGAGTATGACGAAGGCATGAAGAAAAAATTTTATACGGCAGAAACTCCCCAACTCATTCGTCAGGCCATAGATGTACTTGCTTTGTGTGCATCGTTTGAGGCAACGGATATTGGGAATACCCTCACACATTGGATCAAAGAGAAGCAACTGAAAATGGGACAGGTTATGAATACCCTCAGGCTTTGCATAGTAGGGAAGCCTACAGGTCCGGGAGTAGCAGAAATCATGGATGTTCTTGGGAAGAAAGATACATTGGATCGCCTTACACGAGCGTTAACACAACTGTAATATGAGCCGGCACAAACCGCGGTGGTGGCCTTTGCTGACAACCAATTTTGCAGGAGTCTTTAACGATAATTTTTTAAAGACCCTGGCTTGTTTTATAGCCGTGGGCTGGGTAGGAGCAGAGTACGAAGGGCCACTTGTTTCTCTCGCCGCCGGACTGCTGGTAGTTCCCTACGTTTTCTTTTCTCCTCTGGCAGGCAGATGGGCCGTTATCTTTAATAAAATTTGGGTGGTACGCAGTGCCAAGCTGGCAGAAATTCCCATCATGATGCTGGCCTCGGCAGGGTTCCTTATAAAAAACGTTTGGATGGTTATGTTTTCCATTTTTCTGATGGGCGTTCAAAGTTGTCTTTTTTCACCTTCTAAGTATGGGCTTATAAGAGATATAGGAGGTCCGGAGCGGATTGCCTTTGGGACAGGAAATATGGAAACGGTTTCTTTTCTGGGCATGATCCTGGGAACCATGTTGGCCTCGTTTTCTGCCGGAACGGTTTCTGCCATGGGGCTGTCTGTGATCTTTCTTTTCATTGCCCTGGTTGGTTTTCTTTTATCGCTGACTATAAAAGCCACAGAGTCTCCTACCACAAAAGACGAAGAAACGTTAAGGCCTTTTCTTTTTTTCTATAGAAGTGCTAAAAAAGCCACACATTATAAGGGGCTAAACCCGGTAATCATAGCACTGTCTGTATTTTGGTTCGTTGCAGGAACCGTACAAATGACTTTATTGGTATTTTGCCGCCGGACTTTGGAAATGACAAATTTTCAGACCGGACTGGTATTAACGGCAGCTGCCGTAGGCACAGGAGGTGGTTGTTTTTTGTCGGGCCTTGTTTCTAAGAAGTGGAGCAAAAGTATTTTTGTTCCTTTATGCAGCCTGGGAATAACGTTAGCCTTCCTGGCCGTATATTTTTTCCCCATTGACGGTGTATGGTTTGGTTTGTTGTTTTTTGTCACCGGAATCCTTTGCGGTTTATACAAAGTACCTTTTGATGCAGCCATCCTGGGCAAGGTTCCGGGCCGCAACCTGGGGCCTATGCTGGCTTATGCCAACCAAATGTCATTTTTATTCATTTTGGCCGCTTCCGGTGTTTTTGCCTTGATAACAAAATTTGGGAGTAGCCGCGATGTTTTTTTGTTTTTAGGAGGAGTCATGGGATTAACCACCGTCTTTGTAGTTTTTTCTAAGTATCTTTGGAGCCCCAATCATTGGCTATGAAATGAAAATAGAAGAAGGCACCCTTAAAGGAATATGGATTATCTCGCCTCGGGTTATAGAAGACAAACGAGGGTATTTTATGGAATCGTATCTGAAAGAAGTATTGGAAGATAAAACTGGGCCTATAACCTTTGTTCAGGAAAACGAATCCATGTCACGTTACGGAGTAACCAGAGGATTGCATTTTCAAAGAGAACCTTACGCTCAGTCAAAGTTTATACGGGTTGTAGTGGGGCAGATTTTTGATGTAGCGGTTGATATTCGGGAGGGTTCTCCTACATACGGCCGGGTTTTCTCTATGTACTTAAGTTCCGAAAACAAAAAACAGTTGTTCATACCTAAAGGATTTGCACATGGCTTTTGTGTATTGTCACCCAAGGCTATTGTACAATATAAAACAGACGTTCTTTATCATCCGGCTTCTGAAGGAGTCTTTCGTTACGATTCTCCCACACTAAATATTCCGTGGCCACTGCCTTCTCACCAAATGGTTCTTTCCGGAAAAGATAAAAACGCTCCTTATTTTACAAAATGAAAAACGTAATTGTTCTGGACAAACATGCTTTGACAGGCTCGGCTCCCGGACCTGAGATGGCTGTAAACCAGGGGCTGGTACTGTGCATAAATAAACCGCTTGGCTGGACTTCCGCAGATGTGGTAAGAAAGGTCCGGTTTCGGTTGCAACGTCTTTGGAACATAAAGAAGATAAAAGTAGGCCACGCCGGCACGTTAGATCCGCTGGCCACCGGTTTGTTGATTCTTTGTGTTGGAAAAGCTACCCGCCTGGCCAATTTGTTTCAAGCACAGGAAAAAGAATATCACGCCGGTATAAAATTTGGTGCTACAACAGTATCTTACGATTTGGAGCACCCTATAGACGCCACCTACCCCTGGAAACATATTGACCGAGCCGGGCTCTTGAACATATTGGACGGTTTTTTGGGAAAGCAACTCCAGTTACCTCCCGTATATTCTGCTAAAGTAATTGACGGAACACGAGCTTATGAATTGGCCAGACAAGGAGTGGAAATTCCGGAAATGAAAAAAAACAGCATTGAAATATATGCACTGGAAATCATGGAGTTTTCTCCTCCTCAACTTCTGTTAAAGATAAAATGCAGCAAAGGAACGTACATCCGCTCCTTGGCACGCGATCTGGGAGAGGCTTTAAACAGTGGCGCTCATTTAATTTCTTTACACCGCTCACAGTCAGGTGAATATAAGTCTAAAAACGCTTTTTCCATGGAGGAATTTGAAATTCTTTTCCATTAAATGAAACTTTTTTAAATATTTTACGTATAATACATCGTTTATCCCTTCTCTTAAAACGACTGTATGAAGCTTTCACAATTTAATTTTGATTTATCGGCCGAACTGATTGCCAGTCATCCGGTTCACAACAGGGACGAATCCCGCATGATGATTCTCCATAAAGACACAGGAGAGACAGAACATAAGATCTTTAAAGACATCATTAATCACATGAATGAAAAGGACGTGGTGATCTTTAATAACACTCTGGTCTTCCCTGCACGTCTTTTTGGTAACAAAGAAAAAACAGGAGCAGAAATTGAAGTGTTTCTCTTAAGAGAACTTAACAAAGAGCAGCGCCTGTGGGACGTGTTGGTAGACCCTGCCCGTAAAATACGGATAGGAAATAAACTTTACTTTGGAGAAAACGAGGCCCTGGTAGCAGAAGTGATAGACAATACCACTTCCAGAGGAAGGACTTTGCGGTTTTTATGCGACGGAACGTACGAAGACTTTAAAGCCACCCTCTACCGCTTGGGACAAATGCCCATTCCTAAGTGGATTCGCAAACAGGCAGACCCCATAGACACAGAACGTTACCAATCTGTATTTGCAAAAGTAGAAGGATCCATTGCAGCTCCGGACGGGGCTCTTCACTTCAGTAGAGAACTTCTTAAACGTATGGAAATAAAAGGAGTAAAAACAACGGAAATCACATTGCATATGGGTATGGGACATTTTAGGGCCGTAGATGTGGAAGATTTGTCAAAGCACAAAATGGATTCTGAACCTATGGTCATTTCTTCTGCAAGTACACGTGTTATCAACAAAGCAAAACGTGCCGATCATTCTGTTTTTGCTACTGGAATAGATGTGTTGCGTGCCGTGGAAACTTCTGTAACCACAAAAAGAGAACTGAGTACCTTTGAAGGTTGGACTAACAAATTTATTTTCCCTCCCTACGATTTCTGTATTCCCCATGCACTGATCACCAATTTTCACCTTCCGCAATCTACCATGCTTATGTTTACGGCAGCTTTTGGCGGTTACGAAATGGTGATGGATGCTTATCAAACTGCCATAAAAGAAAAATATCGATTTGGAGCCTACGGAGATGCTATGTTGATAATATAACCTGTATCTCTTATCTTTGGGTATGATTTGTGATGAAGAGGAATTGTGGGTTTGTGCTCTTAGTCTGTGTTTGAGGTATGAAGGAGGTTTGGCAAGAAGGCTGTACGACTGTTATGGCAGTGCCCAAGCCATTTTTGAGCAACCTCCACACGAACTGGCCAAACATAAAGGCATGCGAAAAAGCCTTCTGACAGCGTTGAAAGACCCGGAACTGCCCAAACAAGCAGCCCGTACAGTTCAATGGCTACAGTCTAAAAAAGTACGTTCTGTTTTTCTGTACCATCCGGACTACCCTTATAGGTTAAAGGAGTGCTCGGATGCCCCTTTGCTTTTGTATGCTTCGGGTAAAACGGAATTGAATAAGGTTCGCGTGCTGTCTGTAGTAGGAACACGAAAAGCAACAGCGTACGGAAAAGCCTTGTGCCATGATATTATTTCCGGTTTCACCAAATTGGGACTGGCTCCGGTTATTGTGAGCGGCCTGGCTTTTGGTATTGACGTTACGGCTCATAAAGCAGCACTGGATAATCATTTGTCCACGGTAGCCGTACTTCCTACGGGAATAGACGAAATTTACCCGGCAAGTCATCGGTCCGTAGCCGTAGAAATTGCCAGAAAAGGAATGGTAATAAGTGAGTTCCCGCCGGAAACAAAAGGCCATAAAAAAAACTTCCTGCAACGTAACAGAATCATTGCAGGCCTATCAGACGCCACATTGGTGGTAGAATCTGCTGCAAACGGAGGAGCACTCATTACAGCGCACTTGTCATTGGGATACTCACGAGACGTGCTGGCCGTTCCGGGCAGAACCACAGACGTAAGATCTGAAGGGTGCAACCACTTGATAAAAGACAACAAAGCAGCTCTGGTAACGTGTGCCAGAGATGTGGCTCATATGTTGCAATGGGATATTCCGGAAGAAGATCCTTTGGCTGTTCAGCAGCAGTTGTTTGACACTTTAGAAGAGCAGGAAAGGCAAGTGCTTGCCCAAATACACGAAACAGGAGGGGATATTAATGCCTTGGGAGAAAAACTAAACATGCCACTCCCCGAGCTCTCAGCTATAGTAAGCCTGCTACAGGTGAAAGGATTTATTAAATGTATGGAAAATAAAGAATTCAGAACTACCTATGATTGATACACACGTACACTTATACGACCAAGCGTATGACAAAGACAGGGACCGGGTAGTAGCCAGGGCCAAAGAAGCCGGAGTTACCCGATGCATCCTTCCGGCTATTGAAAGGAGTACCTACAAGGCTATGGAAGCGTGCCTGAAATCATACCCCAATTGGACATTCAAAGCCATGGGAGTCCATCCGGGATCGATAGGTTCCAATTACAAAGAAGAATTGGATTTTGCACGTACCCACGTTAACAAGGCAGTTGCCATTGGAGAAGTAGGATTGGATTTTTATCGTTCAAGGGAATTTCAGAAAGAACAAATAGTTGCCCTGGAAGAGCAAATCCAGTGGGCTAAAGAACTGGATTTGCCTTTGATCATTCATTCCCGTTCTGCATTTCCGGAATTGCTTCAGACTTTTAAAAAATGTAGCCATCCCAACATGAGGGGAATCTTGCATGCCTGGTCCGGAGGAGTGGAGGTTTTTAGGGAAGCCAACCGTTACGGCCATTTTTATATGGGTATTGGAGGTGTTCTCACCTTCAGGAATGCACGGCTTGCAGAAGTAGTCAAAGAGACCCAACTGAACCAAATTGTGCTTGAAACAGACGCTCCCTGGTTGTCACCGGAACCTTTCCGAGGCAAACGAAACGAGAGTGCTTACCTGGTGTACATTGCAGATAGACTGGCTCAAGTTAAAGGTACAAACAAAGAATACGTAGTTGCCGTTACTACGCAAAATGCATTATCTTTGTTTTTCACAAAAGCTTATGAATAAACTATCCGTTCTTGTCATTTATACGGGAGGAACCATTGGCATGAAAGCCCATCCGGTTACGGGGGAATTGGTCCCTTTCCGCTTTGAACACGTACTTGAAGAAGTCCCGGAACTTAGAAAATTTGGATTTAGAATAGATACCTATTCCTTTGATCCTATCATTGATTCGTCTAACATTGTTCCGGAATTCTGGGTTAAATTAGCGCTTCTGATAGAAGAAAAGTACTCTTTGTACGACGGATTTGTCATTTTACATGGTACAGATACTATGGGGTACACGGCCTCTGCCCTTAGCTTTATGATGGAAAATTTAGAAAAGCCGGTGATCCTTACAGGAAGCCAGCTACCCATTGGTATGCCCAGAACAGACGGAAAAGAAAATTTCATTTCTGCCGTAGAAATTGCAGCTAAGAAAAACCAAGACGGACACGCTATGGTACCCGAAGTATGTATTTTCTTTCAGGAGCGATTGTTCCGTGGCAACAGGGCTTTTAAATACAATGCAGAAGAGTTCCGGGCCTTTCGTTCGCCCAATTATCCACCCCTGGCAGAAGCGGGAATTCATATAAAATACAACAGCCATGCTATTAGCTACCCGGCCGTCTGGGGCAAAAAATTAAAAGTTCACACCCGGCTTGGGACAGATGTAGCCATTCTTAAAATCTTTCCGGGTATGGAAGAAAAAGTGGTACAAGCCGTGTTGCATACTCCGGGCTTAAGGGCCGTTGTGCTGGAAACGTACGGACAGGGAAACGCTCCTTCCCTGGATTGGCTACTTGATTTGTTGGCTAAAGCCGTAGCCGGGGACATCATCATACTGAATATCACCCAATGTCCGGCCGGACGGGTGTCTATGGATTCGTATGCTTGCGGAGCCAGATTAAAAGAGGTCGGGGTCATAAGCGGCTACGACATGACCACAGAGGCTGCTTTGACTAAAATCATGTTATTAACAGGATTATACACTAGCAATGAGAATGTTAAAAGGTTTTTAGACATTCCTTTGAGTGGAGAATTTTAACACAAATGTTTGCATTTATACTTTTTTAAGTAACTTGCGATGTTTTTAACTTGTTTACAAGGAGAGGTGGCCGAGTTGGTCGAAGGCGCGCGCCTGGAAAGTGCGTAAACTCCAAAAGGGTTTCGTGGGTTCGAATCCCACTCTCTCCGCATAATATATATATAAAACGTTTGATAACTATAAATTCTTAACTCTAATTATTCAACAGAAATGAAAAAGTTTTTCGTATTTTTAGCAGTCCTTGGGTTCATTACCATTTCTGCTCAGTACGCAGTTGCACAAACAGCCACCCCTACGGGTGAGACAGAACAGGTTGAAATACCCGTTCACCAACAACTTAAAACCAAATTTATTGAAGGTGGTGCCGGCTTTATGGCAGTTATTCTACTTTGTTTGGTATTTGGACTCGCTCTGGCTATTGAGCGTATCATTTACCTAACTCTGTCAGAAACCAATACTGCAAAATTGCTAGATAAAATTGAAGGCGCCATAAAAGAAGGTGGAGTATCTGCTGCCATGGATGTTTGCCGCAACACACGCGGACCGGTAGCAAGTATTTTCTACCAAGGTCTGTCGCGCGCAGATCAAGGGCTTGAAATTGTTGAAAAATCCATTACTTCATACGGTTCTGTTCAAATGAGCCAGCTTGAAAAAGGTCTTTCCTGGATTCAGCTCTTTATTGCCATTGCTCCTATGTTGGGGTTCATGGGAACGGTTATTGGTATGATTGCGGCCTTCGACGCCATTGAAGTAGCAGGAGACATTTCTCCCAACATTGTGGCCGGAGGTATTAAAGTAGCTCTTATTACTACTGTATTTGGTCTTATAGTGGCCATTATCCTACAATTGTTCTACAATTACTTGGTTGCCAAAATTGACGGCATTGTATTAAAAATGGAAGATGCTTCCATAGCAATGGTTGACATTTTGGTTAAATACGAAAAATAAGACATTGCAATGAAGAAGATTTCAAAAATAACCTTATGGGTACTCTTTGCAATCAGTATCTTGCTCACTATATTGTACTTTCTCAATTTAAACGGCACTAAACTGGATGCATGGACCTACACGTACCTGAACTGGGCTTATGTGATGATAGGCCTGGCCATTGTTCTTATTATCCTGTTGCCCATACTAACCATCAAGCAAAGAAGCATAAGACTAAAACCTCTATTGATAACCTTGGCTATTGCCATAGTTCTGGTAGGTGGGGCTTATTTGCTGGCTCCGGGCACTCCGATAACCCTGGCAACAGGTACTGTGGTAGAAGGCTCTGTAGTAAAAATTACAGATACTGCCCTTTATTTGACATACATTCTGGTGATATTTTCAGGCATTGCCATTGTAGGTGGCTCTGTCTATAATGCACTAAGAAAAAACTAATTTGGTAAATTTATAATAATTATGGCAAAACCAGCAGGTGAAATCAATGCAGGTTCAATGGCGGATATAGCGTTCCTGCTGCTTATCTTCTTTCTGGTAACCACTACCATGGATGTTGAAACAGGCATTCAGCGCCGTCTACCTCCCATGCCGGATGAAAACCAGCAAACTGAGGTGGAGCAAATCAACAAGAGAAACATTATGGTAGTGTTGATCAACCAGAGTGACCGCTTGTTTGCAGGCGGGCAGGAAATGCATATTACCATGCTGAAAGACAAAGTTAAGGAGTTCATTATCAATCCCGCAAACTTGCCGGATCTTCCGGAAAAGCGGGAAAGAGATATTGAAGGCCTTGGCTCCATCATGGTTTCTCGTGCCGTTGTATCTCTGCAAAACGACCGTGGTACTTCCTACGATGCTTACATCCAGGTTCAAAACGAATTGGTAAAAGCATTTAACGAAGTACGGGATGAGTTTGGTATGCAACATTTTGGAAAAAAATACAGTTCCCTGGATGATGACCAGCAGCGTATAGTAAGAGAGGCTGTTCCTATGAACCTCTCTGAAAGAGAGCCCAGGGAAGTAGGAACCAGAAGAAGAAGAAGATAGGAGGTAATAGTTATGGCAAAATTTAGATCCAGTTCAAGTAAAGAACTCCAACCCCTAAATACGGCTTCCCTTCCGGACATCGTATTTATGTTGTTGTTTTTCTTCATGATTTCTGTTAGTTTTCGACAAACTGAACGGGTTGTTACTGTAAGGTTACCGGAAGCTACAGAAGTTGCGAAATTAGACAGAAAAGACTTGGCAAGCTATATAAACATAGGTACTCCTATAGTTGCGTTCCAGTCTCAATACGGTACAGATGCAAGAATTCAGCTCAATGACGCTTTTAGCAACATTGACGATATCCGTGACTTTATTGCCGCATCGCGTGAATCTATGTCAGAGTCTGACCGCCCTTTTATGACGGTTGCACTTAAAGTAGATGAAAACGTGCGTATGGGAATTGTTACTGATGTAAAGCAAGAGCTTCGCAGATGCTCTGCTTTAAGAATTATGTATTCTACAAGAAGGAAATCTGAACACTACGATTTCTGACAAAAGATTTGATAAGAAGAGACTGACCAAACTCCGCTTTGGTCGGTCTTTTTTTTTACCTTTGTATAAACAAAAATATACTTGTTATGAAACGTTTACTTATCCTTTTTACTTTAGCTTTTACTGTAGTGGGTTGCCAGCAAAAAGCACCCCAAGCCAAATATGTGTTTTATTTTATAGGTGATGGTATGGGACTGGCTCAGGTATCTTTGACAGAAGCCTGGCTGGCAGATCGGGAAGGTCACATTGGATCTGTCCCCCTTAGTTTTTCTGAATTCCCTGTATACGGAACTGCTACAACACATAGTGCCAGCAACATAATAACTTGTTCTTCGGCTGCAGGCACAGCCCTTGCCGTAGGAGAGAAAACGACAAACAATATGTTGGGTATGAGTCCCGACACTCTGCCACTGCAGTCTATTACTTATAAAATCAAAGAAGCAGGTTTTGCAGTAGGCATCACTTCTACCGTAACTTTGGATCATGCCACACCGGCAGCCTTTTATGCCAGTGCTCCGTCCCGTTCAGACTATTACGATATAGCCTTACAGCTTCCGGAAACAGGCTTTGACTTTTTTGGTGGCGGTGGGTTCATTCAGCCGGAAGGAAAAGAAGAAGACAAACCCTCTGTACTTCCCATAATAGAAGAAGCCGGATACACCATAGCTTACGGAATGGAAGAGTTTGAAGCATTACACGGGGCAGAAAAGATGGTACTGATTCAGGAAAAAGACAGAGACTACCTGGGAGCTATTCCTTTTGCCATTGATCGCACAGAAGAAGACATGACGCATGCAGAAATTGTGCGGGCCGCCATTTCATTCCTTGATAACGAGAAAGGATTTTTCCTTATGAGTGAAGGCGGACGCATTGACTGGGCATGTCATGCAAACGACGGACTCACCACTATTTTGGAAACCATTGATATGGACCTGGCCGTACAAGTGGCTATTGAGTTTGCAAAAAAACACCCCAACGAGACGTTAATTGTAGTTACAGCAGACCACGAAACAGGCGGATTGTCCCTAGGTTGGGAAAAGCGTTATACCATGCATTTTGACCAACTGGAAGAACAGTATGCTTCTAAGGACAAACTATTGGATGATGATAAAAAAGACGTAGTAGAACAAATAGAAGAAATGAACCGCAGAGCACGTATTGGATGGACTACTTCTTCTCATACAGGCATTCCTGTTCCTGTGTATGCTATGGGGGCCGGAAGCGAACTTTTTGCCGGAAGAATGGACAACACAGACATACCTAAAAAGATCTGTGAAGCCATGGGCCTCCTTTTCTAACGTGTAAAAACCGGGTTCCATCGGGGAAAACCCCTGCATTCATCGGGTTTCTGTTGTGTTCAAGTATAGGTACCCTTATTTTTGTGTCCATACATAGTAATCCTTATTGATATGGAAATTTTAGACAACCAGGAACACGACTTCAGAAACATGGACTTTCATGAGCCGGGAGAGAACAGAAACCGTTTCCCCGGTGGTGTTTTTGTAGGCCTGGCTTTTGTAGCTGCAGGCCTTATTTTATTTTTATCTTATACAGGCTGGATTTCTTTTGGTTTGCGCCGCATCTTGCTTTCATGGCAAATGTTGTTGATAGCCATAGGGATTTTCTCGCTAATACAGAAACAGAAAACGCAAGGCATTGTCTTGCTGTTTATCGGATTGTTTTTCCTGCTCCCCAGGCTGGGAGGATTGCCTTTTCTGTCTGATTGGAAGTGGTTAACGTATTTTAGCTGGAAAAACATGTGGCCACTCCTGTTAGTAGCCATTGGTCTGCTTATTTTTGTTCGTTCCAGAAGCGAGAGTTGCCACTACAAAAATCAGGAATACCATCCCTACAGACACGCCTCCCGGAGTTTCAGCCGGAGCAAAGACGGCTACGTTTATTATTCTCAGGTTTTCAGAGGAGCCGAAAATGTTTTTTTGGAATCGGAGTTTCGTGGAGGCGAAATTGAAACAGTATTTGGAGGCATAACTTTGGATTTAAGAAAAACCAACCTGCAAGAAGGTGTCTCTGTTTTAAAGCTTTCTGCTGTATTTGGCGGAATCACGCTGTACGTACCTCCCCATTGGAACATAGAGCTGCGGAGCGAATGTGTTTTTGGAGACTGTAAAGACAGAAGACCCTATACAGAGGTCACAGATACCTACTCCAAGTTGGTTATTAAAGTAGAATGTGTTTTTGGCGGTGCCGAGATTAGGTAAATACAATAGGGCATTAACCGGAGGTGCCATCCTCTTATTGGCATTTCCGGCCGCTTTTTTGCCCGGTTTCTTGCTATCCCTCCCCCCTTTACTTATGCTTGCAGATGCTTTAGCTTTGGCTTTAAGCCTGTTCCTCCTCGGCTTTTTTACCCTAAGCATGCATGAGTATGGCATGCCCGATTTTGTGCAACTGCTGCTTTTTTTCATAGGCGTTGCCGGCATTCCTCCTCTGGCCCTCTATTTGATGTTAGATGCCGAGGTTTTTCACCTGTACCTTCCCACCCTTCCGTTACGCTTCTTCTTCACCTTCCTGATGTGTTTGTTATTTACATTCCGGAAGAAAACCCTCAGGGAAAACTTTCAAGAACAAACCCCTCCTCCGGTACCCGAAACAAGCACACAATCCAACAACGCACCGGAAAATATATTGGTTCGCTCGGGCAGTGGAATACGTGTAATTCCCACAACAGACCTGCTTTTTATCCGGGCAGACGGAGATTACGTTCGTCTGGTAACCGAAGAAGGTTTCTGGCTTAAAGAAGAGACCATGAAACATCTGCAGGAAACCCTACCGGCTTCGCAGTTTGTGAGGGTGCATAGGTCCTTTATTGTAAACATCTCTAAGATAAGCCGTTTGGAACGGTGCGGTCAGCAACAATACCTCTTTCTTACAAACGGTGAATCCATTCGAATTAGCGCTACAGGATATATTGCTCTTAAGGAAGCTTTGCGTTTTTAAGACCTGTTTCTTTTTGCTTAACTTTGCAAAAAGTAAAGACAATGGATTATAAAATAAAAGACCTGAAACTGGCAAGTTTTGGAAGAGAAGAAATTTTACTGGCAGAGCAGGAAATGCCGGGACTTATGGCTTTGCGTAAACGTTACAAAAATCAGAAACCTTTACAAGGATCCAGAATTACCGGAAGCTTGCACATGACCATACAAACTGCCGTTCTTATTGAAACCCTTACCCTTTTAGGTGCAGACGTACGCTGGGCCTCTTGTAATATTTTTTCTACCCAAGACCATGCTGCCGCGGCCATTGCAGAAGCCGGTATTCCTGTGTTTGCCTGGAAAGGCGAAACAATTGAAGAATACTGGTGGAGCACCCTGCAGGCGCTTTCCTTCCCCGGAGGGCTTGGCCCTCATTTGATAGTTGATGACGGAGGAGATGCCACTCTTTTGGTTCACAAAGGAGTACAGGCAGAAAAGGATCCTTCTATATTAGAAAAATTAAATAATAACACAGAAGAAAGAGCCATTGCCGCTCTGCTGAAAGGCACATTACGGGATAATCCCGGGATGTGGACCCGTATGGCAGCTGAAATAAAAGGGGTGAGTGAAGAAACAACTACCGGAGTACACAGGTTGTACCAAATGTTTGAAAAGGGAGAATTGCTCTTCCCGGCCATTAATGTAAACGATTCTGTAACAAAATCTAAGTTTGACAACTTGTACGGATGTCAGGAATCTTTGGCAGACGGTATAAAACGTGCCACAGACGTAATGCTGGGAGGAAAGGTGGTGGTGGTGTGCGGTTACGGAGACGTAGGAAAAGGATGTGCCAGGAGCATGCGTTCGTACGGGGCCAGGGTACTTGTTACAGAGGTGGATCCCATATGTGCTTTACAAGCTTCTGTAGAAGGTTTTGAAGTACGTAAGCTGGAAAACTGTCTGGAAGAAGGCCGTATTTTTGTTACGGCCACAGGTAACTGCGACGTAATTACCACAGAACATATGGCTGCCATGAGAGACAATTCCATTGTGTGCAACATAGGTCACTTTGATAACGAAATACAGGTAGACGGACTGCTGGCATACCCGGGTATAAAAAGAACCACCATAAAGCCGCAGGTAGATAAATTCACCTTTCCGGACGGACACTCCATCCTGCTTCTGGCAGAAGGCAGGCTCGTAAACCTGGGATGCGCCACAGGACATCCTTCTTTTGTCATGAGTACTTCGTTTACCAATCAGGTACTGGCACAAATAAGCCTTTGGACAGAACCTTTTAAAACAGGAGTGTACCTGCTTCCAAAAAAATTAGACGAGGAAGTGGCACGACTGCACCTGGATTACTTGGGGGTAGAACTGACCGCCATGACAGATAAACAAGCAAAATACATTGGGTTCTCTAAAGAAGGACCTTACAAACCCGATTTTTACAGATATTGATTATGACAAAATCACGGACCAAAATTAAAGACGTCCTGCAAATGCAGGCCGGAAACCCTGTGCAAGTTAAAGGATGGGTACGAACAAAAAGAGGTATTAAAAACATCACCTTTATAGCCCTCAATGACGGTTCTACCGTTCACAACGTACAAATAGTATGTGATATGAAAGATTTCACAGAGGATCAGCTGCGACCCGTTACTACCGGAGCTTGTATAAGGGTCCGGGGTATGCTGGTTGATTCTCCCGCAGCCGGTCAGTCTGTAGAGATCAACGCTCAGGAATTAGAAGTGTACGGAACAGCAGACCCTCATACATATCCCTTGCAAAAAAAGGGACACAGCATGGAGTTTCTTAGAGAAATCGCCCATTTAAGGCCCCGAACCAATACGTTTGGATGTATCTTTAGAATACGTCACGCCATGGCTTATGCCATTCACAAGTATTTTAACGATAAAGGTTTTGTATACATCCATACGCCCATCATCACAGCCTCTGACTGCGAAGGGGCCGGAGCCATGTTTCAGGTGACCACGTTAGATCTGAACAATCCGCCCAAAGGAAAAGACGGGAAGGTAGATTACTCACAGGATTTCTTTGGAAAACTGACAAGCTTGACTGTTAGCGGACAGTTGGAGGGAGAGTTGGGTGCTATGGCACTGGGGCAAGTGTATACTTTTGGTCCTACTTTCCGTGCAGAAAACAGCAATACTCCCAGGCACCTTGCCGAATTCTGGATGATAGAGCCGGAAATGGCTTTTTACGACATCCACGAAAACATGGACCTGGCAGAAGACTTTATCAAATACTTGGTACGTTACGCTTTGGAACATTGTCAATCAGACCTTCAGTTTTTAAACCAAAGAGTAGATAAAGACCTTATCAACAGGCTGGAAGGCGTTTGTAATACGGAGTTTGCCCGCCTTACCTATACAGAAGGCGTTACTATACTTATGCAAAGCAAAGAAAACTTTGAATTCCCTGTTTCCTGGGGAGTGGACTTGCATAGCGAACATGAAAGGTACTTGGTAGAAAAACACTTTAAACGCCCTGTAATCCTTACCGATTACCCTAAAGAAATTAAGGCGTTTTATATGAAAGAAAACGAAGACGGAAAAACGGTACGAGCCATGGACGTTCTTTTCCCCAAAATTGGAGAAATTATTGGAGGTTCACAAAGAGAAGAAAACCTGGACATACAGAGGCGCAGGATTAAGGAAATGGGCCTTTTAGAAGACACCCTGGACTGGTACCTGGATACACGTCGGTTTGGAACGGCTCCACACTCCGGTTTTGGACTCGGCTTTGAGCGCTTGCTCCTTTTTGTTACAGGAATGGCTAATATACGGGACGTTATTCCTTTCCCAAGAACCCCTAAATCTGCAGAATTTTAATTATGTTGGTTATTGGTATAGCCGGTGGAACCGGTTCAGGAAAAACAACGGTTGTAAATAAAATCTTAGAAAGCCTTGATAAAAATCAGGTTACCGTAATACCACAAGATTCTTATTATAAAGACAACTCGCATCTGCCCCTGGAAAAGAGGCAGGAATTGAACTTTGACCACCCTCAGTCCATAGATTGGGAACTTATGGTAAAACACCTGCAGAGCCTTAAGGCCGGGAAACCCATAGAACAGCCCATGTACTCTTACATTACTTGTACTCGTTCTAAAGATACCATCCACATTACCCCTACCCACGTTATTATTGTGGAAGGAATCCTAATCTTTACAGACCCGCCGCTACGCGATTGCCTGGACATGAAAGTTTACGTAGATGCAGATCCGGACGACAGGCTTTCGAGGGTCATAACCAGGGACATTATAGAAAGAGGCAGATCTGTAAACAAAGTACTGGAAAGATACGAGAAAACAGTCAAACCCATGCACCTGCAATTTATTGAACCCACCAAACGATACGCAGATATTATCATCCCTCAGGGAGGACACAACAAGGTCGCCATTAAAATGCTTATTTCTGCCATAGAACAAGTCCTGCGCTCCAAATAAAATTTCTGCAATGAAAAAAGAAACAAAGACAGGAATTTACCTTACCGTCATAATACATCTGATCATACTTATTGTTTTCCTGGTATTACAGATCTCGTCTTTGGTAAGGAAAGAATCCACCTTTGTTTTGGATTTTACTCCACAAGAAGAATGGGAAGCTACACAACGCAGGGAACAAATGAGAGCAGAAATCAGTGAAGGGCTTGACCAGCTGATTTCTGAAATTCAGAGTCAGACCAGAAACGTACCGGTAGATGCTACCCTGCGAAACCGTATGCTAAGGGACGACAGACACAGAGACCCGAGCCAAGTGTATAAAGAGGCCGAGGAGTTGCAAAAGCGATTGGATGCTGCCAGAAAAGAAGTGGAAGAACAAAGGGGCACAGAAGCGGTGGCTGCACATAAAGACAAAGAGGAACAGACCCGTGAAGACCCTTATACCGGCCCTGCCGTACTTGAATATTCTCTGGAAGGACGTAAAGCCACTAGCCTACCCATACCTGTGTACAAATGCCTGGGCGGAGGAGACGTAACCGTTGCCATCCAGGTTGACAGAAGAGGTTTCGTAAAAAAAGTGGCCATTCTGCAAGATTTCTCGTCGCAAGACAGGTGCCTCCAGGAATTTGCCTTACGCGCTGCACGTCAAAGCCGTTTTACAGCCTCGGAACAGGCACCTCCCCTACAACCGGGAGAAATTGTTTATCGTTTTATTCCGCAATAAATATGTAAGTAGTGAAAGAAAAGGAATACCGTGAAATAAAAGAAATGCTCCGCCAATTAGAGCAAAAAATAGACACTCTTTACAGAGCTTCTACCGAACAGGAATTCGAGCTTGAAGTGCTGGTTGAGCCTGCAGAAGTAGTTAAACCTGCAGTAGCTGCCAAACCTGTAGTAGCTGCCGAACCTGTAATAGTTGCCGAACCTGTAGTAGCTGCCGAACCTGTAGCAGCTACCGAACCTGCAGTAGTTGGGGATTTGTTTGCTTCTATGGCACATCGTCCTACCGTGGCCGATTCGTTGGCTAAAAACAAGAACAAAGGCCGTCTGAAAGATGCCATTCCTCTGAATGATAAGTTTTTATACGTCAAAGTACTATTCTCGGAGAATACAGAACTATACGAATCCACTTTAGACCACCTGCAGTCTTTGGAAAATTTGCAGCAAGCAGAAACTTACCTGGCCGAGGTTTTTCCCAACTGGGAGTTGTTTTCACCTGCCGTACAAAAATTTCTTACATTACTGAAAGATGTGTTCTAAGCTTATTATAATACCTACTCCCATAGGGAATTTGGAAGACATAACCTTGCGTGCCATCAGGATGCTGAAAAAGGCAGACCTGATTTTAGCAGAAGATACGCGTACCAGTGGTACTCTTCTGAAAAAACATGCTATAGACACCCCCATGGAGTCCTACCACACCTTTAATGAACACAAACGAATTACTTCCATTCTTAAAAAAATACAAGACGGTACACAGATAGCCCTGATTAGCGATGCCGGAACCCCGGGGATCTCAGATCCGGGTTTTCTTTTAGTAAGGAAGTGTCTGGATGCCGGCATAGAAATAGAGTGTCTTCCGGGAGCTACAGCCCTTATCCCGGCGCTGGTAAACAGCGGTTTCCCAACAGATCGTTTCTGTTTTGAAGGGTTTCTTCCGCTCAAAAAAGGAAGGAATGCCCGAATCCGGTCATTGGCAGACGAAACACGAACTGTAATTTTGTACGAATCGCCTCATCGGTTATTAAAAACTATAGAACAACTGATTCCGGTTTTAGGCAAAGACCGTCAGGCAGTTGTTTGTCGTGAACTGACAAAAATATACGAAGAAAACATAAGGGGTTCCTTGGATCATCTCTGTAATTGGTTTAAAGAGAACCCTCCAAAAGGAGAAATAGTCATTGTGCTGAAAGGTAGAGGAAAGGATGAAAAAAAAGAGCAATAGACACAAGTATCTTATTCATGCATCAGGGATTGCAGGTATTCTAATCCTGCTTCTATTACGAATTATTGTAAGACAAATTCATAACGAGAGGGTTAAGCTCCGGGAACAGGAAGAAAATGTTTTTTCTCTGTACCACCGGCAAAACGATGAATTCGAAGACAGCCCGGCACAAGAACACCCTGCTCTTAAGCCTGCAAAACAGTCTGCACCTAGCCCGGAAAGAAAACTTGCACGACAACCGACAGAAAGCTCTGCCTTCCGGGAAAAGGAGCAACACGTTGAAAATAAACAACACGTTAAGCAGTTGACTACCTATCGCTTGCATACTCCCATGGGGGTTGAGCTCAACACGGCAGACAGTGCAGAGCTGGTAACATTGTATGGTATTGGCCCTTATTATGCCACCAAAATCCTGGAATACCGGGCGCGATTGGGAGGATTTGCGGTTCCTGAACAACTTCTTGAAATTAAGGGATTTGACACAGAACGCCTAGAGGGCTTCTATGACCATGTGTTTACAGACACCTCTTTTATAAAGAAACTGGATTTAAAAACGGCAAGCGAAGACCGCCTGGCAAACCACCTATACATTGGTAGATACTTGGCCCGATGTATTGTAAGGTATCGAGAATCCATTGGACCCGACTCCTGTTCTTTAGAACACCTGGTTCGTGACGGAATCTTAAGCACAGAGCAAGCTCGTAAAATTGGATGGTATCTGCATTGAGCAGCTTTTTTTTCTATATTTGTTTCATGAATATTCTAGCAACTAAAAATGTAGTCAAACGTTTTGAAGGACATTTGGCTTTAGACAAAGTGAGCCTTGAGGTCCCCCGGGGGAAAATTTTTGGCCTGCTAGGGCCAAACGGGGCCGGAAAGACTACCCTTCTGAGGATTGTTAATCAGATAACTGCACCCGATAGCGGAAGTGTTTTTTTTGATGGGCGCCCACTGGCTGCCAAAGATGTCTATAGCATTGGGTACCTTCCGGAAGAAAGAGGTTTGTACAAAAAAATGAAGATTGGAGATCAGGCCATGTACCTTGCCAAGTTAAAAGGCATGACGCATGCCAAGGCCCTGGAAAGCCTTAAATCCTGGTTTATTCGTTTTGAAATACAGTCCTGGTGGAACAGAAAAATTACAGAACTGTCAAAAGGAATGGCACAAAAGGTACAGTTTGTAACCACGGTAATGCATAATCCCATGTTACTCATTTTGGATGAGCCTTTTAGCGGCTTTGACCCCATTAACGTAGAGGTCATACGCAATGAGATCAGCCGGCTTAGGGAACAAGGAACGTCTGTTATTCTTTCTACACATAACATGGAGTCTGTTGAAGAAATGTGCGATCAGATTGCTCTGATAGACAACGCACGTCTTATTGCGGCAGGAGACTTACATGAAATCCGTAGAATCCATGGAGACAGTCACTTGGAAGTTTTATACAAAGCTACCGAGCAGGTATCAGAACCTACGTTTAGTAACGCTCCCTTTACCATTGTATCTAATGGGGAAAAAGACGGTTCCTATCGAATGGTTATTGAGCCACAAAAAGGGTACAGCACCAATGAAATCCTAGAGGCACTTATGCCTTATATGACTATCGTTGCCGTAAGTGAAATCATCCCCAGTATGAGAGATATTTTCATCAAACTGGTAAACAAGAAAGGAGGAAATTAAATGAACCTAAAAAAAATTAATCTGATCGTTGGTAGGGAGTTTATTATTCGGGTCAGGAAAAAATCATTCCTCATTGCCACTTTCCTCACACCTTTGTTTATGGCGGCTTTAATAGCCGTTCCCATACTTATGACTGCTGTAAAAGATACCAGAGAAAAAGTCATTGAAGTATTGGACCCCTCGGGTATTGGCCAAGCCGTTCTGGAAGATGGAACGTATACCCGCTTTGTATTTAATGAAATAGGGGATTTAGAAGAATACAAAAGAACGTTTGACTCTAAAGATATTCATGCCGTATGTGTTATTGAAGAAACAGAAAACCACGTACCTGATATTAAAATGTACAGTACGGGGCAAATTGATTCTGAAATCCAGAGGTACATAGCCAGACAGGTAAGTGCCGAGGTGGAAAAACGCAAATTGTCCTCTTACAATATTCCGCAACTGGAAGAGATTATTGAAGATATAAAAACCAACATTCCTATTAAAGTGTTTACCTGGACAGAAACAGGAGATGAAAAAGAGACCATTACAGAAGTATATATGGCCATAGCTTATTTAAGCAGCTTCCTTATTTACATGTTTATTTTCATGTACGGGTCTATGGTCATAAGAGGTGTGATTGAAGAAAAAACAAACAGGATTGTAGAAGTCATCGTTTCTTCTGTTAAACCGGTAGAGCTTATGTTGGGGAAAATCATTGGTATTGCGCTGGTGGCCTTGTTGCAATTTTTGCTGTGGATCATACTTACAGGAATTATTCTACTGGTGGTAATGGCCATAGTAGGTACAGGCGCAGCTGTTGAAATGGGACAGGCTGCTCCTCAACTTCAAGGAGGTCTTTCCGGTGCCATAGCTTCTTTTGATACAGGCGACGGGATGCTCACAGCCATTGCAAGTACGTTGTCGCAAATAAATGCAGTAAGGTTCTTATTAAGCTTCTGTCTGTATTTCGTTGGCGGCTACTTAATGTACGCTTCTATGTTTGCTGCCATAGGTTCTGTGTCCGATGCAGAAACAGATACTCAGCAATTTCAGTTACCCATTACCATTCCCCTTATTCTGGGACTGTTTATTATGATGCATACGTTTCAACACCCGGACAGCTCTCTGTCTGTATGGGCCTCGATCATACCTTTTACCTCTCCTATGGTTATGCTTGCCAGGCTGCCGTTTGGAGGGGTCCCCCTGTGGCAACTGCTCAGTTCTTTGTTGCTGTTATTCCTTACTTTTCTGGCTGCTGTCCATTTCTCGGCAAAAATTTACAAAGTGGGAATCCTCATGTATGGAAAAAAAATTACCTGGAAAGAACTTTGGAAATGGATGAGATACAAAAACAAATGAAAAAGTTTTTTTTAACAGCCGCCTTACTGGCAACCGTTGGTGTATCTTTCTCCGGGGCGCAAACCCTCCGAGCTTCCCGTGTACTTATGGACACTATGGAATACAGGCAGAAAGCCTCGGAAGAAATGGTGAACTTATTGAACACTTATGCACCTTTGCTGCATGAAAAAATGAATCAGGTAGTAGGCTATACAACGCAGACCATGTATTCTCACCCTCCGGAAAGTACATTATCCAATATGGCTGCAGATGCTCTATTATCAATGGCTAGAAGGCATTATGGCCAAGATAAAGTAGATTTTTCATTTACCAACTTTGGCGGTATCCGCACCTCTTTTCCAAAAGGAAACCTTACGCTTTATTATGTGTATGCAGCATTTCCCTTTGAAAATTCGCTTGTGCTTGTATCCTTAAAAGGTAAGCAGATAAAGGCCTTGTTTGATCACTTTGCCCAACACCGTGTAGAAGCTTTGGCCGGGGTAAAATTGGTGGTTGAAAATCAAAAAGTTGAAGAATTATTGATTGGAGGCAAACCGCTGGAAGAAGACAAAGTATACCACCTGGCAACTATTGATTTCCTGCTTGGTGGGGGAGACAGGATGACTGTACTCGCTGACAATTTGGGCGTTGATTATTCCGGCATTACGCTCAGGGCATTGATATTGGAATACATAAATGTTTTTTATCAAAAAGGAGAACCCATTCCGGCCAAAATCGACAGACGTGTTGTGGTAATCAATAATAACGAAAAATCATGAAGAAACAACTTAACATCCTGATACTTATCTTGGTGTGCATTGCTCTTGCTTTGCCTGCAAGAGCACAAGATCTTGTTATTGTTCATACCAATGACCTCCACAGTCAGGTAGAGGCTTTTACGGAAGGAAGAAATGCAGGTTCGGGAGGTTTGCTAAGCTTATCGGGGTATTTGGAAGAAACAAGAAAACAATATCCCAATTTGCTTTATTTGGATGCCGGAGATTACAACCAGGGAACACCTTATTACAATTTGTTTGAGGGAATGGTAGAAGTAGAGGCCATGAATGCCTTAGGGTTGTATGCTACCACACTGGGTAATCACGAATTTGATAACGGACTGGAAGATTTGGTGCAAAGACTTAAAAAAGCAGAGTTTTACACTTTATGCGCCAATTACAACATCAGGTACAGACCTTTGAGAAAACTGATAAAACCCTACGTTATATATAATACAGGCTCAAAAAAAATAGGTATAATTGGTCTGACCATTGACCTTAACGGTTTAACATCCGGAGAAGTACTGCAGAAGATGCAATATAAAGATCCTGTGAAAACGGCCAATCGACTGGCCAATGTACTGAAGAAGAAAGGCTGTCATCTGATTATCTGCCTCACACACTTGGGGGTGCAAAAAGACATTGATTTGGCTGGCCTTTCCAGAAATATTGACCTAATCATTGGAGGTCATTCGCATACGTTTCTTGAAGAACCGTTACTGGAAAAAAATCTGGACGGACAAGACGTAATGATTGTTCAAACTGGAGCAAAAGGTGTTTACACCGGACGTATAGATGTTCATTTTTAAACAAGATTGCTTATATGTTTCTGGAAGCGCAAAAGAAAAGCGGACGCATTGAAGTCATTTGCGGTTCTATGTTTTCGGGCAAAACAGAAGAACTTATACGCAGATTAAAACGAGCCCGGTTTGCCAATCAAAAGGTGGAAATCTTTAAACCTCGTGTTGACAGTCGGTTTTCACCGGAGCAGGTGGTTTCACATGATCAGCACTCCATACCTTCCACTCCGGTAGACTCAGCAGAAAGCATTCTGCTTATGGCCAATAATGCAGACGTTGTAGCTATTGACGAAGCTCAATTTTTTGAACAAAATCTGGTTAGGGTATGTCAGCTGCTGGCGAACAACGGAATCCGAGTAATTGTTGCAGGACTGGATATGGATTTTCAAGGAAATCCTTTTGGTCCCATGCCTCACTTGATGGCTGTGGCAGAACACATCACTAAAGTACATGCCATTTGTGTTCGCTGCGGAGATCCTGCACAATATTCACACCGCCTAAGCGACAGTACCCGGTTGGTAGAATTGGGGGAAAAAGATATTTATGAACCTCTGTGCAGGCATTGTTTCCATATGACCAAGCAGGAACGAAAATCAATTTACACCTCCAATGATTAGTTCATCATTCTGCAGACCATTTCCATAAGCAACTCTCCGTCTGTAGCCCCTCCCCTGTCAGAAGATTTGTACAGGCTGTCGTAGTAGTAAAGCCAGTGAACGGCCCTTAAGGTGCGTTCAAAGGTGAAGAAGCGAGTAGCCTTAACCGTTTCTTTAACAAAATAATAAGAATGGATACCTATGTTTTTCCCAATGTCTGCATCTGATAAAGAAGGACGCTCCATTTTTAAGGCATGGAACTTCAGTATCCTTGATAGATGAGTGTGGAAAAGGCTTATAAGCATAACTAGCGGATACTTTTTGGGGTTTTCTGCAAAGTATTGTGCTATAGGTTGTACTTTGGCAAAGTCACCGTTGGTCAAATGACTAAACATAACAAATGGGCTAAAGTCACGGTTTATGCCTACAGATTTTTCCACCATGTCTGTTGTGATCAACCATGTGTCTTCCGGAGCAAGAATAAACAGTTTGTCTATCTCCATGGCCACTCTCTGCAAATCTGTACCTAAAAAATCTGCTAACAAACGGGCTGCTTGTGGTTCTATGTTGGTGTTTCTCTCTTTCATATAGGAAACAATCCAATCCTGCATCTCGTAATCCCTTGGAGAAACAGATTCCAGGATTTCGCAATGTTTTTGTGCTGTTCTCCAAAATTCCGTTCTTTTATCCACCGATTTCCCTATAAAACAGAGTACCAGAACACAGGAAGGATTCAGCGATTTCAAATAATGGCTTAACCCGTCCACCCCCTTAAGATGCTGAGCTTCTTTTACTATGATAACTTGTCTTGCAGCCATTACCGGATACCTCATAGCACTGTCAATAATTTGTTTTACTGCCGCATCTTGCCCGTAAAAGACCATCTGATTAAAAGATTTCTCTTCTTCTGTAAGTGCATGAGCGGCAATGTAAGAAGCTATTCTGTTTACATAAAAAGGTTCTTCTCCCATAAGCAGGTAGCAAGGCTTGTAGTTGCCTGTTTCCAGGTCTTTCATAATCTTGTTGTATACAGAAAGGGTATCTTTAGAGGTTATTTTAGCCATACAACAAATTTACATAAATTTGCACAATGAACAGTCCTTCCCTTATTTACTGTGTTGTGAGAAAAAAATGGGTTGATCGCACACCGGAAGAAGAAATAAGGCAAAAACTCATCAAGCACCTGAATATAGTTTGTGGTGCTCCCTTGCATCTGATGGTATGCGAATACCCCGTTCAGCACTTGAACCAAAGAGCAGATCTGGTGGTACATGACCGGAAAGGAATTCCCCTTGTATTGGCTGAATTCAAGGCACCTTCTGTAAAAATCGACCACAAAGTGATTGAACAAATCAGAAGCTATAATGCAGTAATTCTGGCAGACTACCTTTTAGCCAGTAACGGATCGGACACCCGGTTCTGGAGGTTCAACAAAACCAAAAGTACTTATGAACCTATGGAAGACATACCTTCTTATGAAGAATTACTTAAACTGTACCGGCCATGAGAGCCCCTTTACGATCAAGGATTTTTAAAATTATATCGGAAGAAGCCGAGCTAAACAATGTAAGGGCCTTTGTTATTGGAGGTTATGTGCGTGATTTTCTATTAAAACGCCCTTCTACAGACGTAGACATTGTAGTAGAAGGAAGCGGCCTGGAGCTGGCAGAAAATGTAGCTAAAAAACTAAGCGTTGGCGTTACACAGTTCAAAAAATTTGGTACGGCCATGTTCCGTTACCGTGGAATGGACATAGAATTTGTAGGAGCCAGAAAAGAATCTTACACGTCTGATTCCAGAAAACCGGCGGTTGAAAACGGCACACTGGAGGACGATCAAAAAAGACGAGATTTCACCATCAACGCGCTGGCCTTTAGTTTGCAAAAAGAAGATTACGGAAGCCTGATTGACCCCTTTGGCGGATTGGATGATTTACGTGATAAAATTATAAAAACGCCGCTGGATCCGAGGAAAACCTTTACTGACGACCCTTTGAGGATGATACGGGCCATACGTTTTGCCACACAGTTGCAATTCACCATACACCGGGATTCATTTGCTTCCATTAAACAACATGCAGACAGGCTGCACATTGTGTCTCAAGAACGGATTACGGCGGAACTCCAGAAAATCATGGCTTCGGAAAAGCCTTCTTTGGGTTTTTACCTCTTGGAAGAAAGTGGACTTCTACAGAAAATCTTACCCGAACTATCTGCTTTGAAAGGGGCAGAAACCATGGAAGGGAAAGGCCATAAAGAAAATTTTAGCCATACCATGGAAGTGTTGGACAACGTGGCCAAAGAAAGCAACAACCTATGGCTGCGCTGGGCAGCGTTGCTACACGATATAGGAAAGCCGGCTACTAAGCATTTTGATAAAAAAACAGGTTGGACTTTCCATGGTCACGATTTTGTGGGAAGCAAAATGGTCCCTTCCGTTTTTCGTAAACTCAAGTTGCCTTTAGGAGAAGAAATGCGGTACGTAAGAAAACTGGTTAAACTTCATTTGCGCCCCATTGCTTTGGTTGACGAGGTAAGTGATTCCGGCGTTAGAAGGCTGCTGTTTGATGCCGGGGATACCATAGACGATTTAATGCTTCTATGCCGAGCAGACATTACTTCTAAAAACCCGGCTACGGTCAGGCGTCATATAGGAAATTTTGGACGTGTAAGTCAAAGGTTGATTGAAGTAGAAGAAAAAGATGCTATCCGTAACTTCCAACCTCCCGTCTCGGGAGAAAAGATTATGGAAACATACGGTCTTCCGCCTTGCCGTGAAGTGGGCCTTATCAAAGATTATATCAAAGAAGCCATCCTAGATGGTAAGATTGGTAACAATGCAGAAGAAGCCTTGGCATTGATGGAAGAGCGCGCTCGTGAACTTGGAATAAGCAAGCCTGTTGATAAGGATAAGTAGCTCCGTTAATGAAGCAAATGCATAAATTCTTCCCGGGTACGAACGTCTTTCAGAAAAGCTCCTGTAAAAGCAGAAGTCACCAGTTTTGAGTTCTGTTTCTGAACCCCTCGTATTTGCATGCACATGTGCTCTGCTTCTATTACTACGGCTACGCCCATAGGATTTAGGGTCTTCTGAATGCAATCTCTTATTTGTACAGTAAGACGTTCCTGTACCTGAAGCCTTCTTGCATATGTCTCTACCACTCTTACAAGCTTACTCACGCCTGTAATAAAACCGTTGGGAATATAAGCTACGTGTGCTTTCCCGTAAAAAGGCAGCATATGGTGTTCACAAAGGGAATACATTTCAATATCTTTGACGAGCACCATTTGCTGGTATTCTTCAGTAAAACGAGCCGAGTTAAGAATATCGGCCGGATCTTCCAAATACCCTTTAGTCAGAAATTGCATAGCCTTTGCTACCCGGTATGGTGTTTTGACCAACCCTTCTCTCTCTTCATCTTCTCCAAGCAGCCTGAGTATTTCTTTATAATGTTTTTCCAGTTCTTTTGTTTGAGACATGATCATAAAACAGATTAAATGTATGCAAAAATACAAAAAAATAGGCTTATAGTCCTTAAACTTTTAATAGCAACTTAAGTCAAAAAGCAAACAGCACCATACTATTCATTTTTTTTGTACATTCGCAGCTATGGAAAAAGAAATACTTATCAAGGTTGAGGGAATTAAAAAAATCTACCAGATGGGAACGCAGGAAGTACGTGCCTTAAACGGAGTAGATATAGAAATCAGGAAAAACGAGTACGTTGCCATCATGGGACCCTCAGGATCGGGGAAATCAACCTTGATGAACTTACTAGGTTGTCTGGACACTCCAACTTCAGGAACATATATCCTAAACGGTACAGACGTAAGTCAAATGAGAGATGACCAGTTGGCAGAAATCAGAAATAAAGAAATTGGTTTTGTTTTCCAGTCTTTCAATCTGTTACCCAGGTATGATGCATTGAATAACGTAGCATTGCCTTTGATTTATGCAGGATTATCAAGGCAAGAGAGAGAAAGAGAGGCTAAAAAAGCACTGAAAAATGTTGATCTTGAAGACAGAATGGATCATAAGCCCAATGAGCTTTCCGGAGGTCAAAAACAAAGGGTGGCACTTGCTCGTGCTATGGTAAATAACCCGTCTATTATTTTGGCTGACGAACCTACAGGGAACTTGGATACTAAAACATCATTGGACATTATGGCGCTCTTTGAACAAGTTCATGCCAAAGGAAATACGGTGCTTATTGTTACGCACGAAGAAGACATTGCTCGTTATGCAAGGCGTGTTATCCGGTTGAGAGACGGACTTATTGAAAGCGACCAGATAAACGAACATCCGGTTTTAGAAAATTCATGAACAAAATCTATACAGGCAAAGGAGACACAGGAAACACCTCTTTAGCCAATGGAAGCAGGGTGTCAAAAAGCCATCCGCGCATAGCAGCTTATGGTAAAACAGACGAACTCATTGCATGGGTAGGATACCTTCGTTCGCATCCGGATTTTTCTTCCATAGAAGCCCTAAAAGAGCTTGGCTTATTTTTAAAGACCGTACAAAGTGATCTGATGTATTTGGCTGCTAACCTGGCCTGTGCACAAACAGAGGACGAGCTTGGGCATGATTTTAAAAAAGCCGTTACCGCTCTGGAAGAATCTATTGATAGCATGCAAGCTGATCTTCCTCAATTGCGTTCATTCATCTTACCGGGAAAACCTTCTCTAGCTTCTGTTATTCACATAACACGTACCGTTTGCCGTGAAACAGAAAGGCTAACCGTTGTCCTTGGTACAGATGCTGTCAACACAAGTTTGTTTATTTATTTAAACCGTCTTTCTGACTTTTTTTTCACTTTGGCACGGTTTGTTACCTTAGCCACAGGTTGCAAAGAAGACTTTTTTGTGTAACTTTGTTCACTTTTTTAAAACCTTGCATTAATGTATTGGACACTTGAATTGGCATCTAAACTTGAAGACGCCCCTTGGCCGGCAACCAAAGAGGAACTTATAGATTATGCCACTCGCTCGGGCGCTCCGCTGGAAGTAATTGAAAACTTAACCGAATTGGAAGACGACGGTGAAGTTTACGACAGCATAGAGGATATCTGGCCTGATTACCCCAGCAAGGAGGATTTTTTCTTTAACGAAGACGAATATTAGGTAATGAGCTGATGAATATCATTATAGCTGGTGCCGGTGAAGTAGGTTTTCATTTGGCAAAAATGCTTTCCAATGAAAATCATCAAATTTCTATTATAGACAAAGATGAAGCGCGACTTCATTATATAGCAGAAACGTCTGATGTAATACCCATCACAGGTGAGGTAACTTCAATTTCTACCTTAGAAAAAGCAGGAGTGAACCGCTGTGATTTGTTTATTGCTGTAAGCCCGGCAACTTGGCAAGACGTAAACATTGTAGCTGCTCTTTTAGCAAAACAGCTTGGCGCCAAACGAGTTATAGCCCGAATCAACAATAACGAATACCTAACGCCTGAAAACAAAATCTTATTTACAGAGCTAGGAGTAGATTTGCTGTTCTATCCGGAAAAAATTGCCGCTTATGAAATTCTTGACCTTCTAAAGCAGTCGGGCACTTCTGAGTTTATGGATTTTTCAGGAGGCAGGCTGCAGCTCATTGTGCTTAAACTGCTGGAAAGCTCCTCTATTTTAAACAAAACTATGGAGCAAGTGGCAGAAGAAGCCATAGGTGAACCCCCTTATAGAGCCGTAGCTATTGCCAGAAATGGAACTACCCTCATTCCGCGTAAAAACACTGTTTTTCAAATCAACGATGTAGTATTTGTCATCACAAAAAAAGAAGCCACTCACGCGGCCATGGCACTGAGTGGAAAAGAAAAAATAGTGGTTCGCAACCTCATGATCATGGGAGGAGGAAGGGTTGGCCAAATGGTAGCAAAGCAAATGGAAACCCGCATTGAAAAAGTACGGGTTATTGAGCTGGACAACAACCGCTGTCAGGAGTTGGTTGTTACGCTGCCAAAATCATTGATCATTCATGGAGATGCTCGTAATACAGACTTACTCTTAGAAGAAGACCTGCCCAATATGGATGCTTTTGTCGCTGTAACATCCAGTTCAGAAGCAAACATCCTTTCTTGTATGGCAGCAAAAAGGGCCGGCGTAAAAAAGACGATTGCACAAGTAGAAAACCTAGACTATATTAAATTAGCGGAAAGCGTTGGAGTTGACGCAACCATTAATAAAAAGCTCATCACAGCAAGCAGGATTTTTCGCTTTACCATGATTGGAGACGTTCCCTCTATGAAGTGCTTGCATGGCACAGAAGCAGAAGTAATAGAATTCATTGTTAAACCCGGAAGTCCTGCTACCCAAAAGAAAGTACGAGATTTGAATTTCCCCGGACAGGCCATTATAGGAGGCGTTACACGAGGAAATACCGGTCTTATAGTCCGGGGAGACACACAACTTAAGCCCTACGACAAAGTAGTTGTCTTTTCACTTCCGACTGCTTTGCAATCCCTTCATAAATACTTTGTATAGTCTTTGTGTTCCTGAATCTTGTGAAAATATTGGCGTGGTGTACAAAATTCTTTTGCTTTAAAAACACGCGAAAAGGATCTGGCAGAATTAAAACCGCAAGCCATGGCAAGGTCTTCCAAATCCAATCTGTTTTCCATACACTCTTTGATAAACTTTTTAGCAGCTTCTATTCTATACAGATTTACCCACTCACAAAAATGAGTACCATACATCCTGTGAATGGCTCTAGAGACGTAAGAACGGTTTGTGTTGGTGGCTCTGCATAGTTTTTCAATAGTCAAATTAGGATCTTTAAAGTATTCGTTTTGTACCATTAACTGATTTAACCTGTAAACAATATCCTCCGGGTTGTCCGGATAGGCGGCATCTTTTTTAAAAAACAATATGGGGTTTGTTAAAAACCAACCTTTTACACAGTTTACTGACTGTGCAATGACTCTTTTCATGGTTACGTAGTTTATGCTGATTTTTTGTTTCTTTGACTTTTACACCACTCTCCCGGGGGCATTCCTATATTCATACGAAAAGCTTGATTTAAAGCAGAAAGGGATCTGAATCCTGCCACATTACACAACTCAATAAGACGCGCATTAGGAAATTGCAAAAAATATTCTTGTGCATACATTACCCGGTAGGCATTGATAAATTGTTTGAAATTAACTTGTGCATATTGCCTTATGGAATGTGACACATACGTTGTGTTTGTTCCTACGGCAGTAGCCATTTCTTCCCTTGAAAAAAAAGGCGACCTATACGGATGTTCTGCCTCCATGTACTTTACAATACGTTTAAATACTTGCAGATATACTTTGTTGATCCTTTCGTTAGCCTCTTTAAGCACTTGCCAGGTTTCGCATTTTTGTTCCGGAGGCTCTTCCTCTAACTGCCTGACTTTGCGTTCCGGAGTAATCTCTTTTGTAATTATGCCCATAATAAACACTATATGTAGAGGTATAGAACTTGTGAAAAGAATACTGGAAGGCCATACTACTCCAAAAGAAGCACTTAGGTAGGACACTAAAGACATGGTAAAAAAGAGCGTTATTATAGTGTTAAAAGACATGATTTCTTTTTTGCAAATAGTATTATAGAATTTGAGATTCTTTATTAGTACATAAAACAGCATAAAGCCTGTAAGAATGCTTGTCAGGCATAAAGCACTTAATAAGTGCAATAAAAAGGTGTAAATAGTGAACTGTCTTTTAATCCACCAATATCCCAAGCAAAAAGCCGTAGTAAGGAGTGTAAAAAGAAATGTGCTTTTTCTGTACAATATTTCTCTAACCTTCCCGGCTGTGACAGACGCAGTCATAATACAAAGTGCCGGGGCGCATGTGGCAGCAATACGAAGAAAATAATCTTTTTTAACAAAAAAACTCAATATTTCTTGGTTACAATAAGCTACCGTTACACGCATAAAATAAACAATTCCTAAAACAGCCAGTGAGCAAAAAAGACAACGCAAGGCTCCGGTGGGTAAATAATGAGAAGAAGCTTTGATTTTAATTTTTACCAATAACAACGATGCAGCTATAAAATAAAATATAGCTGCAATCAGGCTTGTAATAAAGTAGAACATGGAAAGTTATATTTTTAGGTATAATGGCACAAGTTCTGTCAAAATTACAAATCATAAGTATATTTAAAAATGGATTTACATGCCATAACCATCATAAGAATTGTCTAGTCTTTTTGTCCAGTTTATACAGCTTACAATCAACTTCTTATTTTTTCATTTGTTCATAAAATAAAATAAGATTTTTATTATTTAAGCATTTCGTTTCTAAGAAATTTATAACTTCTCCTTAAAATTTGTTTTTATTACCTTTGTGCTTTCATAAAAGAGAAGGAATAGTATGGAGTATAATTTTTCCGAAATTGAGAAGAAGTGGCATTCTTATTGGGCAAATCACAAAACTTTTAAAGTATCAGAAGATCCTACCAAGCCAAAATTTTACGTACTGGACATGTTTCCCTACCCCTCCGGGGCAGGACTGCATGTAGGCCATCCCTTGGGATACATTGCAAGCGATATATATGCCAGGTATAAACGGCTTAAAGGCTTTAATGTGTTACACCCTATGGGGTACGACGCATTTGGTCTTCCCGCAGAACAATATGCTATCCAAACAGGACAACCGCCACAGCTAACTACAAAACAAAACATTATCAGGTATAGAGAGCAACTGGATAAGCTGGGGTTCTCTTACGACTGGGATCGGGAAATTTGTACTTGTGATCCTACGTACTACCAATGGACTCAGTGGGTTTTTCTTAAGATGTTCGATCATTGGTATAATACGGAAGTTGACAAAGCCAAACCTATTGAAGAATTGAAGGAAATATTCAATCGCCGGGGAAACGAGCAAATACACGCTGCACATCATTGCGAAAAATCTTTTACAGCTGCACAATGGAATGATTTTTCTGAAAACGAAAAAGAAGATATACTCATGTGCTATAGGATTGCCTACCTGGGAGAAACGTTTGTTAACTGGTGTCCTCACCTGGGAACCGTACTTGCCAATGATGAAGTGAAAGAAGGCTTTTCTGTACGGGGTGGTCATCTTGTAGAACAAAAAAAGATGAAACAATGGCAACTGCGTGTTTCTGCATACGCCCAACGTCTGCTGGAAGGGTTGGAACCCCTTGCCTGGTCAGATTCGTTAAAAGAGATGCAACGCAATTGGATTGGAAGATCGGAAGGCGCAGAAATGGAATTTCAAGTAACCTGTTTGACGGAAAAGTATTCTATGGACATTTTCACCACAAGACCGGACACCCTGTTTGGAGTGACTTTTATGGTTTTGGCACCGGAAAGCGAATGGGTAAACAAATTGACCACTCCCGAACATAAAAAAGAAGTAGAGCAATACCTTTCTTATGTAAAAACTAAAACAGAAAGGGAAAGGATGACAGAAACGCACCGTGTTACCGGTGTTTTTACCGGTTCATACGCCACACATCCTTTTACAGGAAAAAAACTCCCGGTATGGATAAGTGAATATGTCATGGCCGGCTACGGCACAGGTGCCATCATGGCTGTTCCTGCTCATGACAGCAGAGACTACCTGTTTGCCAAGCACTTCCAATTGCCCATCGTACCCATTATAGAAGGATGCGATGTGAGTGAAGAAAGTTTCGAGGCCAAAGAAGGCATCCTTTGCAACTCGGGGTTCATGAACGGTATGACGGTAGAACAAGCAATTGTTGCCGCTATTGAAGAAGTAGAAAAACAACACTTGGGAGTGCGTAAAACGTATTACCGTTTGCGGGACGCTATTTTTTCCCGTCAGAGGTATTGGGGCGAACCGTTTCCCATTTATTATGAAGACGGCATAGCCAAACCTCTTCCGGAATCTGAGTTACCGCTTACATTACCACATATAGACTCTTTTCAGCCGTCCGGTTCCGGAGAGGCTCCCTTGGCCGGTGCTAAAGATTGGAATTATAAAGGATATCCGTTAGAAACATGCACCATGCCCGGATTTGCCGGAAGTTCTGCTTATTATTTAAGATACATGGACCCTCACAACCGGGATGCCCTTGTATCTGAAGAAGCAAACCAATACTGGCAGAATGTAGACTTGTACATTGGTGGAACAGAACATGCTACAGGTCACCTGATTTATTCTAGGTTCTGGAATAAATTCCTTTACGACCTGGGGTACGTTTGCCGGGAAGAGCCTTTTAAAAAATTGATCAACCAAGGAATGATCCAAGGACGCTCCAACTTTGTGTACCGCATACAGAATACCAACACCTTTGTTTCCCTAAATTTAAAAGATGATTACGAGACTACAGAAATTCATGTAGATATCAACCTGGTAGAGAACGATCAACTGAACATAGAAGCCTTTAAACAATGGAACCCGGAATATGCAAATGCCCAATTTATCCTGGAAGACGACCAGTATATTTGCGGCTGGGCTGTGGAAAAAATGAGCAAATCTATGTTTAATGTGGTAAACCCCGATGATATCTGTGCCCAATACGGAGCCGATACGTTGCGTATGTATGAAATGTTTCTGGGCCCACTAGAGCAATCCAAGCCGTGGGATACGAATGGAATTGACGGAGTACATCGTTTCCTGAGAAGGCTCTGGAGGTTATTTTTTGATAAGGAAGGAACGTCCCTTATCACTAAAGAGGCTCCCGACACCGAAGAACAAAAAATTCTGCATCGGCTTATCAAAAAAATAGAAGAGGATATTGAAAATTTCTCTTTTAATACTTCCGTCAGTGCTTTTATGATTGCAGTCAATGAGCTTGCCGGCCTGTCATGCCACAAACATGCAGTTTTAGAGCCCCTGGTCATTTTGCTTTCGCCTTATGCGCCTCATATAGCAGAAGAATTATGGTCTTTGTTAGGAAACGCTCCGTCTGTTGCTAATGCCAAGTTTCCTAAATACAACCCGGAGTTTATAAAAGAACAGGTTTTTGAATATCCCGTTTCATTTAACGGAAAACTTCGTTTTAAAATAAACCTGGCAGTGGACCTTTCCAAAGAAGCCATCGAACAAGCCGTTCTGGCAGATGAAAGAATTCATAAGTATACGGGAGAAAAAGAAATCAAACGAACAGTTGTTGTTCCGGGCAAAATTATAAATATTGTAATATGAAAATAGTTAAAGAGTACCTGCTGATTACCCTTGGAATTTTAATTTACGTGGCCGCCTGGACCATCTTCATTATTCCTAACCATTTGGTAGGAGGTGGCGTTGCAGGCATTTCTACACTTATCTTCTATGCTACCAACCTGCCTATAAGCCTATCGTTCTTTGCTTTTAACGTAGTGCTGATCATTATAGGGCTGCGTACTGTAGGATGGAAGTTTGGTATAAAAACTATTTTTGGTGTAGGGATAACAACAGTAGCTTTCCAGCTGATACCCAATATCATTCCTCAAGATTTAATACAAGCCATTGCTCTGGATAACGGGAAATTGATCTCTGCCCTTATGGGTGCCGCTGCCTCGGGGGTAGGTATTGGCATGGTCATGGCACAAGGAGGAAGTACAGGAGGAACCGATATTCTGGCACAAATTGTTGGTAAATACAGAAACATTTCACCGGGACGTTTTATGATGGCCTGCGATTTGATCATTATTGCATCTTTGTTCTTTGTGTCTGACGAACCTACCCTGGGCCTTAAGTTGGCAGCCGTCCTTTACGGTTACCTTATTATTGGACTTTTTGGCTATACCGTAGATGTGATGCTTTCCGGAGCCAAGCGTTCTGTACAGTATTTTATTTTTAGCGAAAAATACCAGGAAATTGCAGACAGGATCTCTAATGAGCTGCAACGCGGAGTAACGGTAGTAACGTCACAAGGATGGTATACAAAAAAAGAACAAAAGGTGCTGCTTGTTATTGTAAGAAGAACGGAAGCCAACGCGGTGGCAAAAATTATAAAAGAAATTGATAAACACGCTTTCCTTTCTAAAGCAAGCGTTTCCGGAGTATACGGGACAGGTTTTGAAGTTCTCAAAACATAATCAACAAGTTGACTCACATAATCAGCGCGTTGGCGCCAATTCAAAATATACGGGAATCGTAATTCTAACGGGTACTTTTTTGTTGTTTTTTTCTCCCGGTTTCCATTTAGGCGATGCAGAAATAACACGCACAGCCTCTTCATCCAGCAATGGATGAGCAGACCGTTCTATGGTTACGTCAGCTACCGTTCCGTCTTCTTTGACAAGGAAAGAAACCATTACTCTACCTTTGATACCCAAGCGTATGGCTTCTCTGGGATACCTTTGGTATTTATACACCCAGTTATCCAGGAAAAATTCTATATCTCCTTTCATAAACGTTGGAGGAACGTCTGCTTCTGTATAAAGAGGGGTACCAGTTTCTGTATGAACAGGCGAAAACAATTCTTCCGGACCGTTGGCGGTTTCCCATATAAAACGCAGGATGTATTGACAGAAAGTATCCATTTTCTCATAATCCAGACCGTCTGGAACATCTCGCATGGTTTGCTGATACGGATGCAAACCCGTTGTAAACAAACAAGCAGGTATGCCTTTTTCTATAAATGCTTGATGGTCAGAAGAAAAATAGTCAGACCCATATACTTGTACCTGCGGCATAAAAGGTTGCATGGTAAGGGTTGTAAGTAAAAGCTCTCGTTCGTAATGAGGCTGACCACAGAAAGCCATAGGAACGTTATCAAAAGAAGACCGTCCCATTCTGTCCAAATTGATCATCAGTTTAACAGCGGTATGCGGGAAGGCTCTGTTGATAAAATACCAAGAACCCAATGCCCCTTTTTCCCCGGCACCAAAAGCAACAAACAACAAGCTTCGTTTATACATAAAATGCTGCTTCTGAGCAGCTCCTGCCAATTCTATCAACGCTGCCACACCCGATGCATTGGCATCTGCTCCAGGATATATGCACACGCTGTCTTTACCGTTTACCTTCATAGTATAGGTGCCCAGGTGATCGTAATGTGCCCCTATGACAATATATTCTTCGCGTAAAACGGGATCATACCCCGGTACAACAGCCACTACATTTTGAGAATAAAGAGTATCTCCCGTAGCTTGGTCAAGAAAAGAAAAGTCCTGAATTCCACCAGGATAAAGCAATTCCAAACCGTTGTCTTTAAAACGGGCCGAGATCCAGGCTGCCGCTATGGCTTCTTCTTCTGACCCGGTAAGCCTGCCTTTGTACTTTGCATACGTCAGCTCTCTTACATGCCCTTGCAAGGCCTTCTCAAAAGAATCCTGAGCCTGCAAAGAAGCAGTGCTCAGGAGACAAAAGGCCGCAACTAAGAAATATTTCATTATGGTTTATAAAAGGGCGGTCGGACTATAACGGCTTTTAACATACGGTTTCTTACCTTTATGTAAAGCTCTGTATCCGATGCCGCATGCTCGGGTGCTACGTATGCCAAACCTATGCCAATTTTAAGCATAGGAGACATGGTCCCCGAAGTAACAGTTCCCACTTCTGTTCCATTCTCTGTGCACACAGGATATCCTTGACGAGGCACCCCTCTATCTATCATTTTAAACCCTACAAGTTTACGTGGAATCCCCCGATTCTTTTGTTCTAAAAGGAACGTTTTGTCAATGAAATCTCCTTTTGTTTCTGAAAATTTTGTAATCCATCCCAGACCGGCCTCCAATGGTGATGTAGTGTCGTCAATATCGTTTCCATACAAGCAAAAACCCATTTCAAGGCGCAATGTATCCCTGGCACCGAGCCCCACCGGCTGCAACCCATAAGATTCCCCGGCGGCAAATAAAGCTTTCCACAATTTTTCCCCGTCCTCATTCGCTACATAGATTTCACATCCTCCCGAGCCGGTGTACCCGGTAATAGAAAGTAGAGCATTGGGGATTCCGGCCACAGTACACTTTTTAAACGTATAGAACTCCATATCTGTAACGGGCGACTCTGTGATTTCCTGTACAATTTTCATAGCATTGGGTCCCTGGACAGCCAAGAGACAGATTTCATCCGATGCGTTGTAAAGTTCTTTTCCCGGGGTAATTCCAAAGTCTGGAGCATACTTGCAAAGATGGTCCCAGTCTTTTTGAATGTTGGCAGCATTTACTACCAGCATATACGTTTGAGAATCTACTCGGTAAATAAGCAAGTCGTCTACTATACCACCTCGTCCGTTAGGAAAGCAGGTATATTGTATTTTACCATCTTCTAATCGGGAAGCATCGTTTGTAGTCACGTATTGGATAAAGTCCAGAGCCTTGGGCCCTTTGACCCAAAATTCACCCATGTGACTTACATCAAAAACGCCTGCGTTTTCGCGCACCTGAATATGTTCTGCATTGATACCCCGGTATTCAATAGGCATATTGTAGCCGGCAAAGGGTACCATCTTGGCTCCCAGTTCTTCATGGAACCGGGTAAAAACTGTGTTTTTCATAAATTAAAAATGTAGATTTTGGTTGGTATCATAAACCCAGACATCGTACGGTGTGATGTCAAGGGTAAACATTTTATACATCCTGTTATAAGCATCCGGTAAGGAGTTGGTCTGATAGGCAGAGATGACAGAATAACCGTTTTTGAATTCTATCCTAATGGGTTCATAGCCATCTTTTTCAATAGACTGCATCATTCTCCGGGCGTTATTATCCATGATGAAGCTTCCCAAAACCACATGGTATCTTTTAAGCACCTTTTTTTGGGCCTCTACCTGAGCCAGAGAGTCCAAGTACAACTGTTCCAGCCGCGCAGCTTCTTGCTCTGCAGCTGCTTTTTCTATAGAATCCTTTATCAGCTGCTCCTGTTTCTCTTTCAGCTCTTTTGATGTGGGCATTCCCAGTACGGAACGAACCCAATCGCAGGAGTTCAAGCTGCCTAGCAACATGACTCCAATGAGCAACGGGAATATTTTCTTCATAATAAAGTGATTAGATGATTAGCATTTGACAAATATACATGAAAAAAACGTGAACTGTAAAAAAAAGGGTAACTTGCATATCCATTATGAAAAATAAACGGTTCGTCATTTTTTTCTGTTGGATGATTTGCGTTCCTGTGTATCTTTTTTCACAACAAGAGCACCGTGTTCGTTTTTGTTTTACAGGAGATTTGATGCAGCACGGAGCTCAAATCCGATCGGCCAGACAATGGGACGGTAGTTATTCTTACGATACGTGCTTTGCTTTTATCAAAGACCGCTTTACCAATGCAGATTTTACCGTTGTAAATATGGAAACTTCTTTTAGCGGCCCTCCCTATACGGGGTATCCTTCTTTTTCATCGCCTAATCAACTGGCCCAAGCCATTCAGCGTGCCGGTGCCAACGTATTTCTTACGGCAAACAACCATATCCTGGATAAAGGCAGCTCCGGTGCAAGCAAAACTGTGACCTTGTACGATTCGTTGGGAATCTTTCACTGCGGGACCACTAACCCCTGGGTGATACTTGGCAAAAACGGAGTTTCTGTAGCCGTTCTAAACTACACCTACGGTTCTAACAGGCAAACCGACCCCCATGCTTTTCCCATGAATTACACAGATACGCTACTCATAAAAAAACACATAGAAGAAGTTCGTAAAGAAGGGGTAGATGGCATTGTGTGCTGTATGCACTGGGGCGTTGAGTACGAGCTTACTCCTTCTGCCCGGCAGCAATTTTTAGCTCATTGGCTCAGACAACAAGGGGTAGTGGCTGTTATAGGTTCGCATCCGCATGTTCCGCAACCTATCCAAACAAAAAAAAACAGCCATGGGGACGTCACTTTTCTTGTAGCTTATTCATTGGGGAATTTTATTTCCAATCAACAAGATCTCATCCCAAGACTGGGGATGATTTTACACTTTGATTTTGTAGTAACCTCAACAGAAACGTATATTGATAATCCGTGGTACGAATGGATTTGGACCTGGCGCCCTGTGACGGATCACAAAATGCTCTACCATGTACTTCCTGTTTCGGACCCTACGCTGTATAGAGAGATAGTTACAGACCCTGCAGACACACTACTTATTGTTAAAACAGTAAACCACCTTAGAAAACATATGAGTGAAATGCCGGATGGCATTTTTGAACGTAGAAGATATCAGCCTTATGAACGAAAAAACCTTTATTTTGGAGAACATCCATCCTTCCGTCCTGTATGGACCGGGGAACCCGTTTCTACCTCTTCTAAAAGAGACGTTTCCTCAATTGAAGATTATTGCACGAGGAGAACAATTAAAAGTTCAGGGCCCCCCGGAAGAGATTGAGCGTTTTGAAAGAAAACTGGACAGCATCGTGGCGTTGCTTGAAAAGAGGCATCACCTGACAGAAGAAAGTCTGCTTTCTATCTTAACAGGTGCTGTACAGTCAGAGGAAGGCACATTTTTTAAACATGAAAATATTCTGGTTTACGGCATCAACGGGAACTTGATAAAGGCACGTACAAAAAACCAAGCGCTTTTGGTATCGGCTTATGAGCGCAACGATTTGATTTTTGCAGAAGGCCCTGCAGGAACAGGAAAGACCTATACAGCTATAGCTTTGGCCGTAAGGGCATGGAAAAATAAAGAGGTACGAAGGATCATACTTACCAGGCCGGCAGTAGAGGCAGGAGAACAATTGGGTTTCCTTCCCGGAGATATGAAAGAAAAATTGGATCCCTACTTGCAACCGCTGTACGATGCCCTAAGAGACATGATTCCCGCCAGAAGACTAGAAACACTCATGCAAGAAGGGGTTGTGCAAATAGCTCCGCTGGCCTATATGAGGGGGCGTACTCTAGATCATGCCTGTGTTATACTGGACGAGGCTCAAAACACCAGCCTCTCACAATTAAAAATGTTTCTAACACGTATGGGAAAAGACGCCAAGTTTATTATTACAGGCGACACCAGTCAAATAGACTTGATGAGAAAAAGCGACAGCGGTTTATCAAAGTGTATGGACTTGTTAAAGAACATCAAAGGCATTGCCTTTGTACGTTTTGACACGACTGATATTATCCGTCACCCGTTGGTTAAAAAGATTGTGACGGCTTTCCATCAGTTACCAGCTTCCCGAGGCTCCGCCACCTCCACCCAATCCCCCGCCAAAACCACCAAAGCCACCGCCTCCGCCAAACCCTCCGGAGCCTAAACCGCCTCCAAAAGTCCCTGAGCGAGATCCTGAATTCCGGCTCTTCCCTCCCAGCAAATTGGCTAAAATCATTAGTTCCAGCAAGCTGGGACCCTTCCTATGGTTTCCTCCCAAGTTGGTAGGCCCTTTTTTCTTGCCGGCAACAGCAATGATCACAACAAGCAATAAAAGCGCAATGAGTCCGGCCATAAAGAAAGCTACTATACCGGGAATACCTTCACTATCTGTAGCATCGTATTCATTTTTAACAACCTCCATAACAGAGGTGGCTCCGGCCCTTATCCCATGGTAATAGTCCCCTTCTTTAAAAAAAGGAATCATATCATAAGTTATAATCCGCTTTGACAAAGCGTCTGTAAGCACTCCTTCCAGACCGTATCCCACAGAAATGGCTACCCTTCCTCCCAAAGTTCCCGGCCGGTGCTCAACAAGAATAACGGCCCCGTTGTTGTTTTCTGCAGAACCTATCCCCCATTCAGAAAGTATACGGTATGCCGCCATATTGATATCTTCCCCTTGAAGGTCCGGTACAGTAACCACACATACTTGGGTAGAAGTAGCGTTATCGAATGCTACCAACTCTCCCTCCAATTGACCTATTTGATTGGCAGTCAGTATTTTGGAAAAATCATTTACCAACCTCTGTTCCAGTGGACGTCCGGGCACCTGTGCCTGCAAGCCTGATAAAAAGCTTGTTAAAAAGACAGTGCAAAATAATAATCTGATAGTTTTTCTCATTCTCTTACAGCTACTCATTCTCCAATAGATACTTCATTGGGCAGCTCGTTTATACTCCCTTCTTGGTAAGGAAAGAAGCGAGCCAGTTTCTTGCCTACCTTTTTTACTGCATCACAAATGCCTTCCACAAACTCACCTGTTGTAAAGGCATTCAACATGATCTCTTTGACAGATTCCCAATACCCCTCAGGAACTACCTTATGAATTCCCGTATCTCCTACTATAGCAAACTTTTTAGACTCGGTAGCCAAGTATATTAAAACGGAATTTCTATCTTTTGTTTTGTACATTTTCAATTGATTAAAAACAAAAACTGCCCTTTCCAAAGAAGAAGAAGGACAGTATGTTTCTATATGTACCCTTATTTCTCCGGAAGTGGTTTGTTCTGCCTTTGTAATAGCAGCAGTAATACGTTTTTTATCACGAGTAGAAAAAAATGCAGCCATTTGTATTTACTAGATTTGCGGTATTTCTTTTGGCTTACGTACGCATCTTACAGAAGCGTACACAGCCGTTTTATCTGCAGCAGCACATGAGAATCTATCTATTGCATAATGAATCAGTCTGTAATATCCTTGGTTTCCATTGGCACAGGCAGCCCACCAAAAAGAGGTCTGTCCAAAGCCGGAAAATGTTTCCCCTCCCAAAATAGCATACCCTGCAGGTAAGGCGTTCCAGCCGGTTGTATTTGTTTTTTCATTATCGGGATGGTACTCCCAAAGTTTCTTTTCATTGATTTTGGCATCCGCCGCAAACTGCCTACCCAAACCGTTCCAAGGATCAAAAAAACCTACCGGGGTCTCGGAAAAAGCCGAGGCCAGGTCTGCCCAATCCTCGGCTGTAGGAATACTCCATCCCGGAGGGCATACTCCTTGAGGCCCTTCTCCCAGTCCTACTGAAATTTGAGGGATTTCAACCGGGGGTTCTTGTCCGGAAATAGCCTGATTCCATGTATATAACCTTCCCATCATGGTACCCAATGCAGGTGCATTTGAATACGTTAAGCCGGCTTCTTCCCAGTTTAGGTTCTGGGTAAACCACTCCAGATTCCCAAACGTTTTGTAATAATATACTTTTTTGTCTCTGGGATCAGTAATGGAGTCTGATGGCGTTTTTATCCCTTCATACATAGACACGTAATGCCTGTGAATGACCGTGGTAGTACGACTTACAGTAGTGCTTGCATACCCTTCTGCCGAAGCCATAAGGTAAAGAGTAAAGGTACCTAAGCTGTCCGGAACGGTAAAAGTAGCGCTTTTGCCAACCACAGAGTCCGGAATAAAATGTTTCCCCGAAAAAGTATAGATTACGGAATCTTCTCCCGGCGAAGATATTCCTTGAGCTTCTATGTAAAAAGTATCTTTTCTAAAAGAATACGATGGTAAATCAAACTTCAGGGCTCCCAGCAAATAATTGGGATCTGGTTCTTCTTTTTTACATCCGGTAATAAACACAACAAATGCAAAAAAGAGGAGAAAAAGTGACGGTATTATTTTTCTATTCATACGTTTATTGTTCTGCAAATGTAGTTAAAAATTTGTAGCTTTGTGTTAATGACAAAAAAACCATTCCTGCTTTTATCCTTATACATTCTGGCAAGTGTTGCCGGCTGTACCCACTCTTCCGATTTTGTTTTTCTTCAAGGAGGAGCATTAGGTACTACGTATGCCGTAACTTTCAAAAAGCCGCCGGAGGCCTTGCCTGACTTAATACCCTGTATTGAAGAAACAGTTGCATTGTGTTTTGAACAAATCAACAACTCTATGTCTATATACAATATTCATTCCTTACTTTCTAAAATTAACAACAATCTTTCGCAAGAAACAGACAGCCTGTTTCGTGTTGTCTTTTCAAAAGCAATAGAAATTTCAGAAAAAACAAACGGTGCTTTTGATATTTCTGCCGGTCCTTTTTTTGAGTTGTGGGGATTTGGAGAGCAAGAGAAGGAATCTCCCACTTCGGCGTCTTTGGAAGAAATGCATCAATATGTAGGGATGGATAAATTTAGACTGGAAGGGTTTGAACTCCAAAAAAAAGACCCGCGCAGCCGTCTGAATATGAATGCTATCGCCAAAGGCTTTGCCAGTGATCATATAGCTGCTGCATTGCAAGGTTTTGGGATTACAGATTTCCTGGTAGAAATTGGAGGAGAAATAGTATGTAAAGGACTGAACCCTAAAAAGAAACTTTGGAGCATAGGTATTGATAGTCCCATAGACGGCAACGTAAGCCCCGGAGAAAACGTTTACGTAACCGTACGGCTTACAGACAAAGCATTGGCAACCTCGGGCAATTACAGAAACTTTTATATGCAAGACGGGCAAAGAATTGCTCATATCATAGATCCTAAAACAGGCATTCCCGTTACTCATTCTTTGTTAAGTGCCACAGTAATTGCAGACGATTGTATGACAGCAGATGCATATGCTACTGCCTTTATGGTTATGGGGCCCTGTGCTGCTATTGATTTTTTAAAAAACCATCCGGAGCTTGGGGCATACCTGATTTACGAAGACAATCAGGTATATAAAACTTTTGTTACTGACAATATCAATACAGACTTATGAAACGTCATGTGCTTATGGTATTAACCCTTGCAGGAAGCTTTCTCTTCTATACGGGTTGTAGTTCCAAGGAAGGTTATAAAACCATCACAGGGGTGGCGATGGGTCATTCCTTTAAAATTGTTTACAAAGTGCCGCCCTATGCTCCTACGACCTTTTCCTCTGATATAAAGAGAGCGCTAAATAAACATATACAAGAAATAGACAAATCCATTTCTCTCTATTACAAATCGTCTATACTTAATCAAATCAACAGCAACCTTTCTGTAGAAACAGACTCCATTTTTTCTACCGTGTTTTTAAAAGCAAAAGAAGTGGCTGCTCACACAGGAGCTGCTTTAAACATTACGTCTCGTCCTTTACAAGAATTATGGGGCTATAATTTGATCAATTACGAAACCGTTACAGAAGAAGAAATCCAAAACGTGCTTCCTTACATTGGGTTTCATAAAATCCACCTTAAAGATGGGATAATAAGTAAAGAACACCCTCACATTCACATCAACTTCAACACTCTGGGGGTTGGACTTAGTGCAGATCACTTTGCCGATATGCTCCGTTCTTATCACGTGACAAATTTTATGATAGAGATAGGAGAAGTGGTAGTTTGCCAAGGCGTAAATCCTTCCGAGGCTCCTTGGCGTATACAGTTGAAACAAGCTGCTGACAACGTGCTTTACCTTAAAGACAAATCTATATCGGCACACGGGAGTCCTCTTAACTTGAATGTTAAAGGTAAAAAAGTATACAATCACTTGTTCGATACCAAAACAGGTTATCCTGCAGAAGACCCTCTTATTAGTGTTGTTGTCATTTCAGAGAGCAGTCTGATGGCCAGTGCCTACAGCCTGGCATTTTTCTCTATGGGGCTGGATAAAAGCATTCAATTTCTGGAGTCACATAGCAACCTGCAAGCCATTCTTTTTTATTACAAAGACGACAGATTAGAAATTTTTACCACTTCTAATATTACACCGCGTCATGAAACTCTGTATTTCCCTTAAACGGAAATGTTTTTTTTAAGAGTAATATACAACAGATGCCCTTCCACCTGTGAATAGCCCATTCGTTGAAGTGCAGCCACGTATAGATCTATCTGCTCTTGATGCGCAGGATCCGGTCGACCAAATTTGTAATCCAGAACGACTGCCTTTCCCTCTTTTTCCATTACCCTGTCGGGACGTAAGTTTCCCCCCGGTCCGGCTATGGTTGGCTCTGTTCTTACAAGCCAACTTCCGTCAAACCAATCAGATACTCCGGGAGCAGAAAGGGACTTTTCAAGGACCTGTGCCATGTGTTTTACATGTTCAAAATGACCAGAAAGCTCCCCTTCTGTTACTAAGTCTTCCAAGACGGCAGGGATGTCTTTGTAACTGTGTATACGGGAAAGTGCTTTGTGCAACACGATCCCCCATTGACGCCTGGAATCATGGGGCGCATAATTGAAATTGGCTTCTTCTCTGGCCAAAACAAGAGAGGTGGAAAAATCACCCGAGCCATACGTCTGTAGCTTGTACGGCTGTACAGTTGCCTTTCCGTCTTCCTGAACGGCCGGTTGCACAAGGTTTTTCGTACCTACACTCCACTCCTGGTTTTCCGGTGTGCTTTCCTCGGGGAAAAACACTTCTTTTACATGGCCTGAAATGTGGCTAAAAGAAGGTTCCTTTGAAAAAGGAAGAAACACGTATAACTCTTGTTTTGGCCGAGTAGTTGCCACATACAACAGGTTCAGTGCATCTAAAAGCCTTTGGCTGTATTCCAAGTAATAATCTTTGGCAAAATACGTGTGCTTTAACTTGCTGCTGTACCTAACGGGCAGCCATTCAGGCTTGTTAAACGGAATATGTTCTGAACCGGCCCAGATAATTTGGTTGTCTGTCCCGGAGGGATCGAGTGCCCAGTTGCAGAAAGGAACAATAACAACAGGTGCCTCTAACCCTTTGGCCTTATGAATGGTTAGCATACGGACGGCTTGATGTGAAGTGTCCACAGAAAGCAATTTTTCTTTCCCCCGCTCATGCCACCATACAAGGAACGCATAAATACCTCCACTATTTTTCCCCGAAAAGTCTAAAATGGTATCATGAAATTCCTGAAGGTATGGAAATGCTTCTGCTTTATCTGACCATTTCATCTTTTGGATGATGGCCTCGAAAGCATCGGGTAAAGGCAAAAGCTTTAGTTTTTCTAAAAACTCGGTGTCTTTTGCTACGTCTTTATTCCCTATCTCCAAGGCTATGCAAGAGACTGCTTCTGCAGTACAGGTGTCTGCCGGGAACAAGGCAAGTGTAAGCAATGCAACCGTTAGGTTTACGTAAGGCGAGGCTGCCAGATAAAGAGCCTCTTCTGTAAGCACTTGAAGAGAATCACTTACATCTTGTTTGCCTTCCTGCTTTTGTTTTAGGAAATAACTCAACAAGGTGCGCGCTTCTGCATTGGTCCTGACAAGAATCAGAATGTCTGAGGGACAATACCCCCTGGCTAAGAGAGAAAACAGCAGGTCCTGTACTTGCTGCAGCACCCTTTGCTCTGCACTGTCTTCATGGGTAGCATATAAAGTGTTGACTTGTACATATCCTTCTTGAGCGCTCCCACCATTGGGATGGCTACATTCTTTCCGTGGCGGTGTATTGCATTCATACCCCTCATAGGCTCTTTTTAGGAGTTGCCCCAGGTACTCTTTATCTTTTTGTTCCAACAAACTGCTTTCATCCAGTTTGTTTTCCAATTCACGGGTTAACGAGCGGGACACTCCATCTATAAGATGGTTTACAAACTGTACTACCTGCGGACTGCTTCTGTAATTGATATGTAAACGGTAAAAATCCACCCCTTGCTTCCTCAACACAGGATCAAGTGCAATTCTTTCTCCCAAAATCCTCCAATCGCTATTCCTCCACCTATAAATGGATTGTTTTACATCTCCTACCATCAAAGAATCGTACCCTTGAGAAAGACCGTTCAACACCAAAGGATACATATTGATCCATTGCAAAGCAGAGGTGTCCTGAAATTCATCCAGCAAAAAAGAGTCGTATGCAGACCCCATCCGTTCATACACAAAAGGTACGTTTCCCTCACCTACCAACCGACTGAGCAGATAGGTAGAATCTCCCAGATCCAACGTGTTGGATTCTTCCTGTATCTGGCGCATGGTAGTAATAACATCTGCAAGCAGTCCCATTTGAGGGATTTGTTCTTTAACAGCCACAGCCGTAGCATAGGCCCGGTAGTGGTTGTTGAAATACTCCAGTATTTCCTCCAAAACAGATCCGAGCACTTCTTGAAGGTTTTCTAAACCCTCGGGCGATTTTTTATTATACCAAAGGGATTCTTCTCTTTCAGCTGCCGCCAATACCCGTTTACCCGGTATAAAAACTTCCACCGCGGGATGCAAAGCGGTGATTTTCTGAAAATAGGCGGCAAAAGACATGCTCTTATACGGAAAATCGGCTACGGAAAACCCCTGTTCCTTAATTAATCGCAGGGCTTCTTTACCTAGCCCGGCCATATGATTTTCAAAACCGTATATGAGGTTTTGGTACGTTTGCAGGGTTTGTTTTAGAAAGGAACGGTCACCAATATGTTGTGCAAAATCCTCACCCATAATCCTGAAAGATTCCCGGGTCGCCTGCTGCCCTGTTTGTTTTAGCAAACGCAGGGTATCCCAACGATCTGAACGGGACCATTTTTCATGGATTAGTTCTATAAACCATTGTCGTAACGATGTGTCTTTAGAAATTCCGGCAACCATTCTGCGGGCCGTCTTATCTATCAAATAATCAGTATCTGTATCTATAGAATACCCCTGTGCGAGTCCGGCTTCCAAGACAAATGATTGTAAAATGCGTTGGAAAAATGCGTCGAGTGTAGAAACGGAAAAACGGGAATAATTATGTAAAAGAGCCTTGTGAACGATTTTGGCTCTGACAACCAGCTGGTCGTGGGACAACCCCGTTTCCTCGCACAAATCCTCTGTTATACAAGAAGTTTCTCCCTTGGACAACAAGGCAAGCGTATCTAAAATACGCGTTTTCATCTGATTAGTAGCCTTATTGGTAAAGGTTACCGCCAAGATCCTGTAAAAAGCATGCGGATCAAAATGCGTTGGATTACCCAGCAAAAAGGTGAGGTAAGCCAAGGTTAGTTGGTAAGTTTTTCCTGTACCTGCAGAAGCTTTATAAACGCTAAGTGCCATGATGAGCACCTTCCATAAGATAAGCCTGAATAAAGCCCTTTAGATCTCCATCCAGGACGGCTTGTGTATCTGTCATCTCAAATCCGGTACGGTGGTCTTTAACCATTTTGTACGGGTGAAGTGTATAGGACCTGATCTGCGACCCCCATTCAATTTTCTTTTTTTGTCCCTCCAATTCAGATTCTTTTTCCCTTCTTTTTTCCAACTCCATTTCATACAGGTGTGATTTGAGGATGCGCAATGCGCTTTGCCTGTTATCATATTGGCTTCTCGATTCTGTATTTTCAACCACAATTCCTGTGGGAATGTGACGAACACGTACGCCTGTTTCTACTTTGTTGACGTTTTGTCCGCCCGCTCCGCTGGATCGGTACGTATCCCACTCTAAATCTGCCGGATTGATCTCAATCTCTATGGTGTCATCTACTGCCGGATATACAAAAACAGAGGAAAAGGTAGTTTGTCTTTTACCTTGAGCATTGAAAGGAGAAATCCGCACCAGCCTGTGAACTCCGTTTTCTGCTTTTAAGTATCCATAGGCATAGCTCCCTTCAAACTCAAGGATGCAGGATTTTATCCCTGCCTCGTCTCCGTCAATCACATGGTGCACCCTAACTTTATACCCGTTCCTTTCTCCCCATCGCGTATACATCCTCATAAGCATGGCAGACCAGTCGTTGCTTTCCGTACCTCCGGCTCCGGAATTGATTTTTAGAAGGGCACCCATAGCATCACCCTCACCACCAAGCATACTTTTAAGTTCTTCTTCAGTAATCCATTCCTGAACTTTGGCTATTTGCTGGTCCAGTTCTTCTTGCTGTGCCTCTAATTCCGACAATACCTTCAGATCATCCAAACCTTCCCTGATCTTGTAATATCCATCCAGTATCCCCTTAAGCAAAGCTTGTTTTTTTAATAGTATTTCTCCTTCTTTTGGGTTGTCCCAAAAGCCTTCTTGTTGTAGGGTTTTATCAAGCGTTTCTAATTCTTTTTCCTGGGCATCAACGTCAAAGATACCTCCTCAACCGTTGCTCCCGCTGCAACAGGTTTTTATAATTATCTGGCGTGTAGTTCATAGTACTGCAAAGTTAATCATTTAATTTTTTTCTACGGGATTTCCAGTCGGGAAGCTCTTTTGTCAATAGGTCGTAAAAATTTTTATCGTGTGCCTGTTCTATCAGATGACACAATTCATGTACTATCACGTATTCAATACATTCTAAAGGTTTATAGAACAACCTTACATTAAGGGTAATTCTTCCGGTTTTAAAGGAACAACTCCCCCAACGAGTGTCCATTAGCCTTACGGTCCACCTTCGTGGGGCTACGCCGTAGCGTTCCTTAAACCTACGCTCCCAGGGAAGCGACAGTTTCCTGAATTTTTCTACTGCTTGCTTTTTCAATGATTCCCGTTCCGGGCCGGCAGGAGGAAGAGTGGGCTCTCGTTGCAAGACCAGCTGCCGGGCACGAATCCAGTCTGTTTTTTGTTTTACAAAGCGTCCTGCCTGTGAACGGGTCATCCAGTAAGGCGCCCTTACGTGTACAGACCCATCCCTTTTTACGGTTATAGCCACCGATTTGCGGGAAGCCTTATAAAGAATATAAGAAATACCGTTTGTCTCTAGGGTTTTCATACATTAAAAAAGCTGTCTCGTACGAAGACAGCTTTATAATTCAGCGCTGAGAATGTAAATTTTCTTAGAATGTAAAAGTAAATAAGTCCCTGAAGATATTAATAAATCCTACCAAGAACTCACGAATTGGTAATGCCCAATCAAACCCTCCAAGAAGTTTATCCCACATTTCGGCTAACCATTGCCAAAAAGGGCCTAAGTTGTTTGCTAAAAATGTCATGACAATAATATGTTAAGTTAATAATTAAATGGGCGCTTTTATTGCATACAAAGATAAAAAGAATTTTATTCCAACAAAATATTATTCTGTACATTAATTATAGTGATCCTGTTTTAAGACCTTGTAAATCTGTTCGTACGTGTACCCTCTGCCCAGACCAAAACGCACCAATTTTTCTCTTCGTTTAATGGGATGAGGTTCTTTCAACTGAGCAGTTTTCTTTTGTAGAGCAGCCTGCAAGACTTCTATATAGTGCTGATCATCTGCCTCTTTCATAGCCTCTTGTATGCATTTTTCCGGAATGGCTTTATTCCTAAGTCCGGCCATTACCTTAACCGGCCCCCATCCCAGAAGCCGGGTTTTATCTCTTACATATGCTATGGCATACCTCTGTTCGTCAATAAATCCCTCTTTTTCCAAAAGAGTCAAAAGTTCTTCTATTTCTTCTTCCAACAAGTCACTTTTAATCAATTTTCTACGAATGTCCTGCCTACATTTCTCACCTCGGCTACACAAAGCCATCATACGGGACACCTGTTTCTGCCATCTTTCTTTGGCACTCTGTGCCTCTTTTTCTTTATGGTTCTTCTGTTCGCTCATAAGTTCATCCTTGTTTCGTCTTGTATTGTTTTTTTACCGGGGCTTCTTTTGTACACTCAGCATGCCGCAAGCGGCTAGAATGTCCTGCCCCCGTGAGGCACGTAATGTTGTTATAATCCCGCCCCTTTGTAAGCGGTCTTTGAAAGCTTGTATAGCATTTTCCCCCGAGGGGCGCATAGAAAAGCCGGGGATGGGATGAAAGCGAATCAAGTTTACCCGACAATGTATGCCACGGAGCAATTGCAACAAAGCAGCAGCATGTCTTTGCGTATCGTTCCAATCTTCAAAAAGAATGTATTCAAAACTTAAGCGACGTTGCCCTGTAAAATCATAGGTGCGTAATTCCCTGATTATATGACTGATGGGAAAGGCTTTTTGTACAGGCATCAGTTGAGCACGCTCTGCATCAAAAGGACTGTGCAAACTCACTGCTAAATGCACTCTTGTTTTTTCCATAAACTCGCCCAATACCGGCAAAATCCCCGAAGTAGAAACAGTAATGCGGCTCGGACTCCAGGCTAAGCCCCAATCAGAAGTGAATATTTCCAAAGATTTGAGTACTTCCGACCAATTATCCAAGGGTTCTCCCATACCCATATATACCACGTTAGTAAGGCTGTCTGTTTCCGGGATACGCAAGAATTGTCCTACCATCTCTCCGGCAGTCAACTGGCCTAAGAAACCCATACGTGCCGTCATACAAAAAGAACAACCCAGTTTACAGCCTACCTGCGAGGAAAGGCAAAGCGTATTTCTATTACCTTCCGGAATAAGCACCGCCTCTATTCCTGTCCCCTTACTTGCCAAAGCAGGAAAGAGATATTTTTTTGTTCCGTCTGCAGAAACGTCTTCTTGTAACGGGTCCCATCCTCCCACTTGCCGGGTTTCCTCCAGTTTTTCGCGTGCTGCTTTACTCAGGTTGGTCATTTCCCAAATATTTCTCACCTTGTTCTTGTAAAGCCAACGTGCCATCTGTCCTGCAGCATAAGAAGGCATACCGTGAGCAGAAGCTACATCCTGAAGCTCTTGCAAAGTTTTTCCAAGTAACCATGTTTTCACCCCACAAAGATAGGGGTTTTTTGCAGGGGTATTTGTATATTTGTCAACTAATCATTAATCAAATTTATTATGGCAAAAGTAAGTGAAGAAGAAGTAAAAGGAGGAGCTGCCAATCAGCAAAAAATGAAAGCGCTCCAGGCAACCCTGGACAAGATTGAGAAGGACTTTGGGAAAGGGACCATTATGAAATTGGGAGATCAACCTACGTGGGACGTATCGGTTATTCCATCGGGCTCAATAGGTTTAGACCATGCTTTGGGCATTGGCGGTTACCCTAGAGGACGTGTAGTAGAAATTTATGGCCCGGAATCGAGCGGGAAGACCACTTTAGCCATTCACGCCATTGCAGAAGCCCAAAAACTGGGAGGTATTGCTGCCTTCATAGATGCAGAACACGCATTTGATCGCAATTATGCACAACAATTGGGTGTTAACGTAGAAACTCTGCTCATTTCTCAGCCCGATAACGGAGAACAAGCCCTGGAAGTAGCTGACCATCTGATCCGTTCCGGTGCAGTGGACATTGTTGTCATTGACTCTGTAGCAGCCCTTACCCCAAAAGCCGAAATTGAAGGCGAAATGGGGGATTCCAAAATGGGCCTTCAGGCTCGTTTGATGTCACAGGCCCTCAGAAAATTGACAGCCAACATAAGCCGTACCAATACGTGCATTATTTTTATAAATCAGCTAAGGGAAAAAATTGGTATTATGTTTGGCAACCCGGAAACCACTACCGGTGGAAACGCTCTGAAGTTCTACTCTTCTGTAAGGGTAGATGTGCGTCGCACTACGCAGCTTAAAGACGGAGACGAAGCCATGGGGAACCACGTGCGTGTTAGGGTTGTTAAAAACAAAGTGGCTCCGCCGTTTAAAAAAGCCGAGTTTGACATCATCTTTGGCGAAGGCATTTCACTCATTGGAGAGCTGATAGACTTTGGGGTAGATTTTAATATCATTAAAAAGAGCGGATCGTGGTACAGTTACGGAGAAACACGTATTGGCCAAGGCCGTGAGGCTGTCAGACAAATGTTTAAAGACAATCCGGAGCTCAAAGAAGAAGTGGAAGCAAAAGTACGAGCAGCTCTTAAAGAGCAGAGCAATTAATACCTACTTGCATACATCAGGGCTGTAGCGATAAATCTGCCAAGACCACGGCAGTTACTGCCTCTATTACTATAGGAACCCGTAACGCAAAACAAGCATCGTGCCTGCCTTTGCCTCCCACCGTTGCGGTAGGTTTAACGGCTACTCGGAACGTAAGGGGTTCTCCGTTGGTAATACCGCCGGCAATACCTCCCATATGTGGATTGTGGTAGCCGGTAACGTCCGACTCTTCAAACCCTAATCCAAAGGCTATACCTTTAATCCCCGGAATGGCAAACACAACGTGCGAGAGACATGACTCCACAGAATCAAAAAAAGGATTTCCCCAACCGGCCAGTACGCCCGTTACCTGGCAAGTAATTACGCCGCCCAAAGAGTCTCCTTTTTTTATAGCTTGGCGTAACATTTTCTGTACTGCTTGCGGCAACTCCTGCCCTGTTAGAACCGTTCCCATCGGTCCGGGACGTAGTACAGAAAAACCTCCCAACCGGGTAAGGAAAGCCCTGATTTGTAACTGCGGGGAAGTGAGAGTAAGGATTTTTTTGGCTACCACACCGGCAGCTACCAACGGTAGTGTCAGGCGACCGGAAAAATGTCCTCCTCCGCGCGGGTCCTGAAACCCTTTGTATTTAACACTTCCTGTAAAATCGGCTGTCCCCGGTCTAAAAGGAAGGCCTTTCCCGCCTTTGCCGAAATGGTAATCTCGTGGACGCTGGTCATGGTTTTCAAAAGAAATACATAACGGAGTACCGCAAGTAAAGCCATTATATACCCCGCTCAGCAAATGAGGTCTGTCGCTTTCCTTTCTGGCGGTCGTTCCAAGGGCTCCGCTCCTGCGACGGTTGATATCTTCTGTAAAATCACCTTCCTGCAAAGGAATCCCGGCAGGAACTCCGTCTAACAGAGCTCCTACACGGGGGCCGTGTGATTCTCCGTACACAGACACTCTAAAAAGGGTTCCAAAAGAATTCATATTATCGTTTGGTTACTTTTTCCAATTCTACCCAAAAATCGGGAAACGATTTAGCAACCGTATGTTTTCCTTCAATTTCTATAGGCTTGTCAGCTCCAAGGGCTGCTATGGCCAGCGACATGGCTATGCGGTTATCTCCCCGTGCAGAGATGGTGGCGCCGCCCGGAAGTGCTCCTCCTTCAATAACCATATTGTTCCCTTCAAAACAAATGTTGCCCCCTACCTTCTTATACTCCTCCAGCAAAGCAAGTGCTCTGTTGGATTCTTTGTGGAACAGCCGGTCAATCCCGTGTATGCTGGTGGTCCCCTTACAATGAACCGCCAGAGCTACAAGCGGGGGAAACAAATCGGGGCATTTTTGTGCATCAAAGGTAAAGCCCTGCAAATTCTCTCTTTTATACACTTTCAATTGATTTGCCGAGCCCCACGCCCATGAGCCTCCGGCCCTCCCAATGGCTTCCAAAATGGCTTTGTCTGCCTGAAGGCTGTCTGCCCACAACGGTCCAACGCGCAGATCACCAAACAAGGTAGCCCCAACAATGAAATTGGCTCCTCCGCTCCAGTCTCCTTCAATAGCAATCTTTCGAGCCCTGTAAGTCTGCCTGCCCGGGATGTGAAACACTTTGTAATTATCGTGCGTTGCCCTCACTCCAAAAGATTCCATTACGTTTAAGGTAAGGTCTATGTATGGTTGGCTTGCCAAACGTTCTACCTCCAATATGGAGTCTTCTTCTGCTAAAGGAAGGGCCATAAGCAAACCGCTCAGAAATTGCGAACTGCCTCCCGCGTTAACTTTGTACTTTCCGCCACGCAAAGGACCTTGTACTAGGAGTATAGGGCGAGACAAACTCAAAGAAGGATCACCCGATTCCCATCGTCCCGTTTCTTTTAAATTTTCTTTAATAGACAACGCCGGCAGCGTATTCAGGCTTTCAGACCAGCAACCCAACTCCCTCAACCCTTCAATAACAAAGTCTATAGGTCTGGAAATTAGCGTTGTTCGCCCTCTTAAACAATATATATAAGGCGATAAAGCAAGAATGGGAGCAAACATTCTCAACGCCAATGCAGACTCTCCGCAATCCAGTTGACGACGTGAAGAGTCCCTTCCCGGAGGTGCCACATTGGGCCATATGTCTTCTTTTACAAATTGAGATCCCACAGAACGTACCACACGATAGGCTGCCTGAACGTCTTCACACACTTGCCTTCCGTCTTTGGGCCAAGCTCCTTTTAATAAGGTTTCACGGCCGGCCAAAAATATGGCTGCCAAAACCCGAATGCTCATGCTTTTTGATGGTGGCAAAGAAACCTTACCCTTTAATTGACCGTTTGATATTGTAATCATGTTTTATATATAGATAGATATGCAAAGATAACATTTACCTAAAAAAGACTAACTTTGTGAGATAAATTTTGATTTTAACCCTTTATTATGAAAACTGTATTGAGCGGCATACGTTCTACCGGTCACCTGCATTTGGGCAACTATTTTGGTGCACTCAGAAATTTCATAGAGCTGCAGCATAAAGCCCGTTGTTTCTTTTTTATAGCAGACCTTCACTCCCTGACCACGCATCCAAAACCGGAAGACAACCGTTCCAATATAAAAATCATCTTATCGGAATATTTGGCATCCGGCCTGGACCCCGACATTTCTGTTTTGTTCATTCAAAGCAGCGTTCCGGAAGTGAGTGAGTTGTTTGTACTGCTAAACATGTTGGCATACAAGGGAGAGTTGGAACGTACGGCTTCTTTTAAAGACAAGATACGAAAAAACCCAGGGAACATAAATGCCGGACTGCTTACCTATCCGGTCCTGATGGCATCGGACATACTCATTCACAGAGCCCACTGGGTGCCGGTAGGGAAAGATCAGGAACAGCATCTTGAAATTGCGCGTGTACTGGCTCGCAGGTTTAACAACATGTACGGTGTTTCTGTTTTTCCGGAACCCCAAGCCTATAATTTTGGGGAAGACCTGGTAAAAATCCCCGGTTTGGACGGAACGGGAAAAATGGGCAAAAGTGAAGGCAACGGTATTTACTTAATTGATGACGAGAAAACCATCAGAAAAAAAGTGATGAGAGCCGTTACAGACTCGGGGCCTGTGAAACCAAACAGCCCCATGGGACCGGAAATTGCCAACCTGTTTACCCTCCTGTCTGTTGTTTCGGAACCGGATGTGGTAACCCATTTCAAGGAACAATACAACAGTTGTACCATACGCTACGGAGATTTGAAAAAGCAGCTGGCAGCCGATATTTGCAAACACACACTCCCTATAAAAGCGAAAATTGAAGAAATCTACAACAACGAACCCTACCTTAAACAAGTAATGGAACAGGGAGCAGAAAAAGCCCGCACCTCTGCCCGCCAAACCTTGGAATTAGTACGGGAAGCCATGGGAGTCAAACTGTTCTAAATGATTAGCCAGACCACTATAGAGAGCATCCTGAATGCAGCTTCTATTGAAGAGGTTATTGGTGAATACGTTACTTTAAAAAAACGTGGCGCCAACTTGGTGGCTTGTTGCCCTTTCCATAACGAGAAAACACCTTCTTTTACCGTATCTCCTTCCAAGGGTATATTTAAATGTTTTGGATGCGGTAAAGCCGGTAACGTGATCCGTTTTATCATGGAGCACGAACATTTGTCGTATGTTGAAGCTTTGAAATTTTTGGGGAACAAATACAACATCCCCGTTGAAGACAGAGAAGAGACCCCGGAAGAAGCTCAATCACGCATGCGCAGAGACAGCATGCTGGTTGTCAATGAATATGCACAAAAATTTTACAGCCAATACCTCCTGGAAGAACAGAGAGGAAAAGACATAGGATTGAGTTACCTAACCGAACGTGGTTTTACAGAGTCCATTATCAGGCAATTTGGACTGGGGTTTGCCCCTTCGGAAAAAGACACATTCACACAAACGGCAATGGCAGCCGGATACAAACAGGAGTTGTTGATCGCTACCGGGCTAACCATTCACTATCCTGCCGCTGCGGGAAGAGCAGAAGGATGGGCAGACCGATTCCGGGATAGGGTCATGTTTCCTATTCATTCGTTAAGTGGAAGGGTGATTGGCTTTGGTGGAAGGTCTTTGCAAAGCAGTAAACAGACTGCCAAATATGTGAACTCACCCGATAGTGAAGTATACGATAAAAGCCGTTCGCTATACGGGTTGTATTTTGCCAAACAACATATAAGCAGACAACAGGCATGTTACTTGGTAGAAGGATATACAGATGTACTGTCTTTGTATCAAGCCGGGATCATGAACGTAGTTTCTTCTTCCGGAACCTCGCTTACAGAAGAACAAATACGGTTGATCAAACGATTTGCCCGGCAAGTTGTTGTACTGTATGACGGAGATGATGCAGGCATAAAAGCTTCTATCAGGAGTATAGACATGATACTGGCAGAAGGATTACAAGTAAAGGTAGTACGTTTCCCGCAGGGCGAAGACCCCGATTCTTATGCCCGTACGCACAGTTCACAAGAAATACTCCACTTTTTAGAAAATAACCAAGTGGATTTCATTCATTTCAAGATTTCCCTGATGGCAGAAGAAATGAAAGATCCCATAAAACGGTCTTCTCTCATACGCGAAGTAATCAATACCATTGCCATAATCCCTGATGTCATTACCCGTACCGTATATATTGAAGAATGTAGCCGACACTTAGATATAGAGGAATTGATCCTTACACGCGAAGTGTCAAGAATACGCAAGAGAAACTATTCCAAGCAAGTACAAAGAGCAAAAGCAACGCCTGCAAAAGCAGCGGAACAAGATGCGGAAGCTGCTTTCCAAAGAAAACCCTCTGAGGGTTTGCAGGGAAAAAGCGAGGTGAGCCGATGCGAAAGGGAGCTTTTGTATTACTTGCTTAAATTTGGGCAAAGTCCGTTACATGAAGAAACTACGGTAGCAGAATACATCATAGGCGCTTTGGAAGAAGACGAGCTGGAATTTCAGGATCCCCTGTTGTTACATATGTTTCGTGAATACATCCAACTTTCGGGCGATGATTTGACTCGAAGGAGGCATTTTATGAACCATTCCAACCTTGAAATGGCCCAATATGCCTTGGATTTGTTAAACAAGCCGCATCATATAAACCTAAAGGTACTCAAAGACAGCCTGCCCATAGAAGAATCTCTGCTTAAAGAAAACGTTACCAAAGCTGTTTTGGTTTATAAGTTGCGTGTAGTTTCCCATACCTGCAATAAGCTTACGGGAGAATTACGCAGAGCCCAAATGCAAGGGGAAGAAAGTAACATGAAAGAGATCATGCAAAAACTAACAGTCATGATGGAAGTAAGAAATTCATTTGCCAAAGAATTGAACAGACTGAGCTAATAAAATACATACGTGATGAAGCAAAAAGAATACAAACGTTACCTGGTAACCTCGGCATTACCTTATGCCAACGGTCCTATCCATATTGGTCACCTTGCCGGTGTTTATGTTCCGGCAGATATCTATGTACGTTACCTTCGCCTGACAGGACGTGAAGTCTGCTTTATTGGCGGATCAGACGAACACGGCGTTCCTATAACCATCAAAGCCAGACAGCTGGGTGTTACTCCACGGGAAATCGTAGATCAATATCACACGCAAATTAAAGAATCGTTTAGTAAGCTGGGTATTTCTTTTGATATTTACTCCAGAACTACTTCCGAGATTCACCACAAAACCGCCTCGGCTTTTTTTAAAAAATTGTACGACGAAGGAAAGTTTATTGAGAAAGAAACAGAACAGTTCTTTGATCCGGGTACAGGAACCTTTCTGGCAGACCGCTACATTGTAGGTACGTGCCCAAGGTGCAACCACAACCATGCTTACGGAGACCAGTGCGAAAAATGCGGCTCTACCCTTTCTGCAGAGGAACTTATAGACCCGCGTTCCTCGTTGAGTGGAGTGGTACCGGAAAAAAAGAAAACCAAGCATTGGTATCTTCCTTTAAACGAATACGAACCGTGGCTTAAAGAGTGGATTCTGGAAACGCATAAAGAGTGGAAACCCAACGTGTACGGCCAATGCAAATCATGGCTGGACAACGGTTTAAAACCAAGGGCTGTAAGCCGTGATTTAGATTGGGGAGTACCTGTTCCCATAGAAGGAGCAGAAGGAAAAGTGTTGTATGTCTGGTTTGACGCCCCCATAGGATACATTTCCAATACCATTGAATTGTTCCCGGATACGTGGGAAAAATGGTGGAAAGATAAGGATACCAAAATGGTCCACTTTATTGGTAAAGATAACATTGTGTTCCATTGCATTGTGTTCCCGTCTATGCTTAAAGCCCACGGTGAATTTATTGTGCCCGATAACGTACCGGCAAACGAATTCCTAAATCTGGAAGGAGACAAGATATCTACCTCTAACAATTGGGCCGTCTGGTTGCATGAATATTTAGAGCGCTTCCCAAACAAGCAAGACGTATTGCGCTACACGCTATGCGCTACCATGCCGGAAACAAAAGACAACGATTTTACATGGAAAGACTTCCAGGCCCGCAACAATAACGAATTGGTAGCCATACTCGGCAATTTTGTAAACCGTGCCGTAGTGCTTACCCACAAATACTGTGACGGTGTAGTACCCACATGCAATGCGCTCACAGAATACGATAAAGAAATTTTATCTCAAATCCCAAAGACTATAGAATCCTTGGAGTCTCACCTGGAACATTACCACTTTAGGGAAGCTCTGAAAGATGCTATGAGCCTGGCACGGCTGGGCAACAAATACCTGGCCGACACAGAGCCTTGGAAGGTAGCTAAAACAGATATGGAGCGAGTACAAACCATCCTGAACATTGCCTTGCAGATCTGTGCCCGGCTTACTATTGCTCTGGATCCGTTCCTGCCCTTCACCACGGAAAAACTCCGTGGTATCTTGAACATGCCTGCGGCCCTACCTTGGTCGCGTTTTCGGGACGAGGTATTGCTAGCCCCGGGCTTTACACTGAATGACCCGGTATTGCTGTTTGAAAAAATAGAAGACACTACCGTTCAGGCAGAAGTGGACCGCTTAACAAAAGGCTCGGCCGCAACAGAAACCACTGCTGCTGCCGTTACAGAAATTATTGCGGCTTTTCCCGAATGTACTTTTGAAGAATTTAGCAAAATGGATATCCGCGTGGCCACAGTGCTTGCGGCTGAGAGAGTACCCAAAACAGATAAATTGCTAAAAATCACTATAGATACCGGATTGGACACACGTGTTATTGTATCGGGTATCGCAGAACATTATTCGCCGGAAGATCTCATTGGACGTCAGGTGTGCATGCTGGCCAATCTGGCACCCAGAAAAATACGCGGCATTGAATCTAAGGGCATGATCCTCATGGCTCAGGAACCGGACGGTTCTATGAGCATTGTTTCACCTGAAAAAGAAATGAAAAATGGATCCGTTGTCAACTAATAAAAAACAGAAGAGACGAAATAATTCCCTCAGCCGTTTTGTCAGGTATTACTTTTACTTGAGAAAAGACAAGGAAAACGAACTGGAAACAGTAGCCAATATCAGAGCCGGAGTAGAGTTTAAAGGTGCCAGTTTGTGGATCCTTATTTTTGCCATACTCATTGCTTCTCTGGGGTTGAATATTAATTCAACAGCCGTGATCATTGGTGCCATGTTAATCTCACCGCTTATGGGCCCCATTATTGGTATGGGTCTGTCACTGGGAATCAACGATTATGAGTTGTTAAAAAGGTCTATGAAGAGTTATTCGGTAGCCACCGTCATCAGTATCATAACGGCTACGATTTTCTTCTTTGTATCGCCTTTTGACCAACCTCAATCAGAAATTTTGGCCCGTACCTCTCCCACTATTTACGATGTATTTATTGCCTTGCTTGGAGGTTTGGCCGGGTTTATAGCCTTATCTACAAAAGACAAAGGCAATGTAATCCCGGGAGTAGCCATTGCAACAGCCCTTATGCCTCCGCTCTGTACTGCCGGGTACGGCATTGCTATTGGCAGTATGCGGTTCTTCTTGGGTGCTTTCTACCTGTATTTTATCAATACCGTTTTTATTGTGGTGGCTACTTTTCTGGGTACCCGCATACGAGGTTATTCTCCCAAGGTTTTCCAGGAAAAGCGGCGAGAACTGGCCGTGAAACGTTACATTCTGGCTATTGTAATTGTTACTATGGTTCCCTCGTTAATTTTAACCATCAATATCATCAGTACAACCTTCTACGAAAGCGACGCCAACCATTATATTGATAAGGCTTTTTCCTATCCGGGTACTCAAATTATCAGCCGTACCATTTCCTACAAAGACAAATGCATAGACATAATGCTCATAGGAAACGAAGTACCGGAAGAATCCTTGTCTTTGTCCAAGAAACAAATGGAAGAATACAGGCGTCTGCAGGGTTCGCGCCTTACCATTGTACAGGGGGGTGGAGAAAGGCTCAACTTAGATGCCATCCGTTCTTCCGTCATGGAAGATTTCTATAAAAAAAGCGAGCAACAACTGCTTGACCGCCAGGCTGCTATTGATACACTTCAGGATAAACTTGCTTCTTACAAACGTTACGAATGGTTGAGCAACGAGCTTATGCAAGAACTGGTAGTGCTTTATCCGGCAGCCAAGGAATTATCCATCTCACATGCCGTTAATGTAACGGCAGGGAGTACCGGCGGAACAGCAGACACCCTTACTATTGCTGTTATCAAGTTTGATTCCATCCCTGCCGCCAAAGACCTGGCCATCATCAAGGAGTGGATGAAAACACGCACCAACACACAGAAGCTGCGCCTGATCACAGAAGAGTAGCACGGCACTATTTGCCCAATACCCAAGCAAAAATAAGAGGTGCGACAATGGTTGCGTCTGATTCAATAACGTAGCTGGGCGTATCCACATCTAATTTACCCCAGGTTATCTTTTCGTTTGGGATACAGCCCGAGTATGAACCGTAAGAGGTAGTAGAGTCGGTAATCTGACAGTAATACCTCCATTTTAGAATGTTTTCTTTCTCTAAATCTTGTTCAAGCATTGGGGCTACACACATAGAAAAATCTCCTGCTATACCGCCACCAATTTGGAAAAATCCTATACCTTGTCCAATGGCATTTTTTTCATAAAAATCAGCCAACCACACCATGTACTCAATACCATTCTTTACAGTAGATGCTTGTAACTCCCCTTTAATTACGTATGAAGCAAAAATATTGCCCATGGTTGAATCTTCCCATCCGGGAACAACTATGGGTAAGTTACGCTCTGCTGCCGCCAATACCCACGAGTTTTTTGGGTCTATTTCGTAATCGTTTTCTAACACTCCGCTCAACAGAAGCTTGTACATATATTCGTGAGGGAAATAGCGCTCGCCCTTTGCTTGAGCATCTTTCCATATCTTTTCAATATGATGCTGAATCTTACGGAACGCTTCCTCTTCGGGAATACAGGTATCCGTTACACGGTTGTATTTATTTAATAAAAGCTCCAGCTCATCTTGCGGTGTTAAGTCACGGTAGTTTGGTATCCTCTTGTAGTGTGAATGGGCTACTAAATTCATCACGTCCTCCTCTAAGTTGGCTCCGGTACAACTAATAATATCCACTTTCCCTTGACGGATCATTTCGGCCAGAGATATACCCAGTTCAGCCGTACTCATAGCACCGGCAAGCGAGATTAACATTTTTCCCCCTGCCGTCAAATGTGCGTCGTAACCTTTGGCAGCATCCACCACGGTAGCAGCATTGAAATGTAGAAAATTGGTTTCTAAAAACTGAGAAACAGGGCCTTTTTTAATTTCCATTGTTACTATTATTAAGTGTTTAAATTCAATGCAAAGTTAATAATAAGTGCTTAGTGCGACGCACTATAATCATTGAATATAGTTTCCAGCTCCTCCAAGGAGCGATAACGGGTAAGAGCCAGCATAAGGAGGATTCTGGCTTTTTGCGGGCTGAGCATACCGCTAACCAACTGGCCCGCAAAGGGATCTTCTACACCATACGTTACTCCGCCTTGTGACGCACGTGTGGCACGCACCACAAAAACGCCTTGTTCCAGGCAGTTGTAAATACTTGCTTCTATGGGGCGAGAATAATTCCCGTGCCCTACTCCGGCAATCACAATCCCATCTACTCCGCTTGCCAACAAGGCATCCAGCGCCGTAGAAGGAGCATCGGCATATGAAGCTACTATTTCTACTCTGGGGAAAACACCGCGTTGGAGGTCCTGTGCCAGTTGCTTCAGCTGCTCTGTTGTGCATTTTAGAGCTGTTTTCGCTCCCAAAGCCTGCGTTCTAAAGAACTGAACCCGGCCTCCTCTGACGGTACCCATCGGCCCAAAATCCGGGCTTTCAAAGGCATGGGGGTTGACCGTATTCATTTTAGTAAATTCAGAGGCAGCAAAAATATAATCGTTCATAACGGCCAGCACACCCATTGTCCCTGCAGAGGGTTCTGTGGCCAGACAAACGGCATTGTACAGGTTGGCCGGCCCATCTGCTCCCAGATTGTTTGCCGGGCGCATAGATCCGGTAAAGACAACCGGCTTGTTATGCCTTAGAATAAGGTCCAGAAAAAAGGCCGTTTCTTCCATGGTATCCGTACCGTGCGTAATGACTACTCCGTCGCACAGAGAATGGATAAAAAGTGAATCTATTACTTGAGCCATCCGTATCCATAGGTCTACGGTTATATGTTGGCTGGCAATGTTGCACAGTTGTAATCCGGTAATGTGTGCGCGTTCCGTTATTTCAGGAACCTGCGCAATAAGAGTTTCCACGGTAAGCTGCGCCGGATTATAGGCAGCCTCTGTGATAGAAGAAGCCATGCCGGCAATAGTTCCTCCCGTTGCTATGATACAGATCTTGGGTTTGTACATTATCGCATGGGATTTGTGAGCTACAGCATGAGACTCTAATATCCAAAGCATTAGGAAAAGAAAGACGAGAACACGTTTTACAGACATAATCTATTTGTTTATCTTTGTTGACTTTACGCAAAAATAAGGATTTTTTGGATTTGCTGAATCTTGTTCTTCTCTCTATTGGTCTGGCTATGGATGCCTTTGCCGTATCTGTATGCAAAGGAATGGGGCAACCTAAAATGCAATGGACCAATGCCTTTAAAGCCGGTTTGTATTTTGGTTTGTTTCAGGCCGTTATGCCGCTAATAGGATACCATGCCGGGCTTAGCTTCCACCACATGATTCAGGCCATTGACCATTGGATTGCTTTTGGTCTTTTAGGTTTTATTGGAGGAAAGATGGTAGTAGACTCTTTCCGCTGTAACAGAGAAACCAATTGTTCCTTTGGAACCCGCTCCATGCTGGTACTGGCCGTAGCTACCAGTATAGATGCACTAGCCGTAGGTATTACCTTGGGCTTTACAGATGTGAATATAATTACTGCCATACTCCTGATTGGAGCAGTCACTTTCGTTCTTTCGTTTATTGGTGTTCGTCTGGGGTATGTTTTTGGCAAACGTTTTAGCACTTGGGCAGAATTTGCCGGAGGTATTATTTTATTCTTGATAGGTGTGAAAATCTTGATTGAGCACTTGAGCCATCCGCACTAAAAGCCATTTTATTTTTTATTAAGTATAATAAGTGCAGCTATTACACCGGGAACCCATCCGGCCAACGTCAGCAAAAAGACTATTAAAATAGATCCGCAGCCTTTTCCTAAAACAGAAAGAGGCGGACATATAATAGCCAGTAAAGCCCTCCAAAAAGACATAGTACCTACCGTTTAGAAGGTAAAGGTACAAAGAAAAAAGCACTTACAACTTACGTTACAAGCGCTTTTCCAGATACATATTCAAGTTTTTTGAACTGCTCCTCATCAAGGACTTGAACCTTGGACCCCCTGATTAACAGTCAGGTGCTCTAACCAACTGAGCTAATGAGGAATTCTTAAGGAGTGCAAATATAAACGGTTTTTCCTGAAAGAGCAAAATCTTTTCAAAAAAAGTGTAAATTTGTCCAACTTATGGATACATCTCTGCTTTCACTCCATTGTATAGAATTGCTTCGCACAAACAACAGGGTTTCCTTAGGAAACATGGGAAGTTTTATGGCGGAAGATACTCCGGCCACACTCACTCATAATGCACATGTGCTGCTACCACCGGGAAGGCGGATTTTTTTCCGAGAAAGTGAAACCTGGAATGATGGATTGTTAGAGAAAGCCTATGATAATCCGGAAGAGCTAAAGACTTTGCTGTCAGAAGTTTCCAGAAAGCTGACCCGCGAAAAATCGGTTACGCTGGAGGGTTTTGGCAGACTAAGACGTACACGGGAAGGAGATGTCTTTTTTGTAATGGATAAGAGTGTTTCTGTTAATCCCAACGAGTTTGGTCTTGTCCCACTGTCTATGAGTCCACTCTCTACGCCCTCAAAAGTAAAATGTACGCTTTCAGACCCACTGCAGGAAGATACCCGGGAAGAGAAACAAGAAACTGAAAGCAAAGGCGGTACAAAAACCACGGCCGGTGAAGTCAAAACGGATCGCAAAGCAAGCAAAGGAGTAGCCGTATTCCTGACTATCCTTTTACTATTGATTTTATGCCTGCTTTTAGTTTATGTTTTTAAAGATTTTTTAAGACCTGTTTTAGAAAAAATTCTTTACTCTGCAGAAGAACGGCTGTTACTCTAACTCAAAAATATTTCATGATAACGTGAATGGCAAGTCTTTCATCGCGGTTAACCGTAAATGAAAAATGATCAAAATGTGGCCTTCGAAGGCCTTTGAGGGTATAGTTGGAAAAGCCGAAGCCTTCCTTTGGGATACCCAGAAAATTCAAGGTAAGTTTTTCGTTACCGTCTTCATCGTCCAGTACCGTTAACCCATAAGTCCCCGGACAAACAGGAATATCAACCTTCACGGTTGTGCACATAAGGGTATCTTTATCAAGATATCTTGCAGCAAAGGGTTTTTCTTCCCTGTAATTATGATCATTATCAAAAATGGCTATACATAAACGCCCCGACGTATTTTGCACGTTGGATATGGTGATCTCTAAAACCTGAGCTTTAATAGATTGGGAAACACACATGAAAACCATCAAGATAAATAATGATGGAGCAATTCTCATTGCGGTAAAGCGTTAGGTGAAAAAAGGGATTCCCGGTATTTTTGTCCCGTTTCTAATTGGTTTACTATCATCTCGGACACGCGACCGTTTTTGACATTTTCCATAGTCGTATGGTATGCAAAATAAGAGGTTTCTGTAATTTTCTTATAATCAGAAGTAATCCTAATCCTGTGCAACTTATCGGAGAAATCGTAATATTCTGTTTTATAACACAGGTAGTTTTCCTTATCTATATAGCTCACAGACCTGCTGTATCCGTTAGCTCTTTTGATGACCTGATCCTTTCCTTCTGCCTGAACAATCCAACATTCCTTGCCTTCGTATGTATCGGACCCTTTCAGTTCGTAATGAAAGTCAGCATGGTTGGGTTTGCTCATGTCTGCGTTGGTAAATTCCGAGCCCATAAAGCTTTTACCTCTTTCCGCACTAATAATCCGGCGAACTTTCTTTAAAGCCGGCATGTAGATCCACATATCATCCTCTTTCTCTTCGTAATCGTAAATTAACAAGGCTGTCCCTTTTACATCGGACGGCGCCGTAAAGCGAATCAGCGTTTTAGTAACGTCGTTAAACTGGCCGGTTATCATAGTAAGTTGTCTTACCCGCTCGCTACCTCTGCTGTCACGAATGTTTATGGTAAAATCCATAGTCATAGAAGAAAGGTCAATCACATCGGCTGCCTTTTTACTTATCTGATCTGCAGATTGGGCAAAAAGCCCCCAGCCGGAAGAAAGTAGCCATAAAGCGGTTATGAATACACCAACCTTACGTTTTATAAAGAGTCTATTATTTTGACTTGGTTTCATATTTGTATTGTTTTAGTTGTTTTGTTTTCTAAAAATTTAGGTCTAAAGCGGTAACATATAGCGGGAATAAGAACTAAAGCGGAAATCAGACACAAGAAAAGCGAAATGATAATCAGAAAAGCAAATGAGCGGATGAAGGGAAAGGCCGAGAGGAAAAGTACGGCAAAACCCAGCATAACAGAGCTTGCATTAATGATAATCCCCCTGCCAATAGTTTTAAGGGTGGCTATAATGCTACGCTCGTAATTGTTTCCATGCGCCAGCTCCCATTTGATGCGCCAAAAAATATGGATGGTAAAATCTACCCCCAGGCCAATGGATATGGAAGAAAGCAGTGCTGTTACAATGTTCAGTTCAATACCCAGCCATCCCATAAGACCAAAAGTGCACAGTACCGCAAATGCCAAGGGAATACTACCTATAAGACCTGCTTTTACACTCTTGAAAATAAGGCTTAGTAAAATAAGTATAGCTACGAAAGCCACCAGCAGAGAGTAAATCTGACCTGTTTTTACAGACTCGCTAATATCTTTATCTGTCATGGTAAAACCGCCAATAACCGGTTCTAGATTGTCTTCTCCGGCCATTTCCTCAATTTTTTGTACCAGGCTTTGTATTTCTTTTATACTGTTTGCCTTAAATTGAATGGTTAGCAACGTGTGCGTAAAATCAAAGTCAACCATTTGTTCCAGGTCCTCGGGGTCTCCGCTCATGGTGTACAACTCCAGGTATTGAGCAATAGCTTCTCTGCTATCCGGTATGCAGTCATAACCGGCTTCTGTAGAATCGTTCAGGGCTTTGCTGATTTCCCGTATGACAGTCGCAAGCGAACTTACAGCTCCCACACCGGGTGTACTTTTAAGTTCTTGTTCGTACCTGTCCAAGTTGTGCAAGAACACCGGATCTGTCACATCTGCCTCAAACATAATGTTGAACGATTTGCTTCCGCCAAACTGTTCATCCATTACCTGAACAGCCCGATTGAATGGATGGTTTTTTGGTAAAACTTCATTGGAATTAGGGGCCAGTTTAAAGGAAAATAACCCTACAGCACAGAGCAACATAAAGAAGCCAAAGGCAGCAATGATTTTTTTAGAATGACGGACTATATTCGTTCCGGTTCGCTCCAAAAGTCTGGGAAAGAAACCCCGAGATCCGTCTCGCAAGTCTTTGTGAATCTTTCCTTTTTTGAGCAAAGACAATAAGGCCGGTATAAACAGTAAGCTTAAGAGTAGCGCAAAGCCTATACCTAAAGCCGTTACAACACCTGTCTGTTTGGCAGGATGGAACAAATGTGCGACCAACCCCAAAATACCTACAATGGTAGTTAATCCGCACAGCATGACCGGTGTAACTAAGTAGTCGGTTGTATTCACAGCCAGTTCTGATGGAGTAAGCTCCGGGGACGAGGCGCGCAAATCTTGGTAACGGGCTATGAAGTACACCCCGTAATTGTTGGCTATTGCAATCATCATAACAGGAATTAGTATTCCTATCAGGCTCAATTCCCACCCAAAGACAGGGATAAGGGCCAACGATACAACGGTAGAAAAGAGTACTACAGAAAAAGGCAGAAGTACGCTCCTTATTTCTCTGAAAGAAACAAACAGTATCACAAACATTAACAGCAACGCAAGAGGTAATAATAACATTACATCGCGTCCGATTTTTTCCTCAGCCTCGGCTCTTAAATAGGGGTTACCGGTTATATAGGTTATTTCGTCTCCCGGATACTGTTCTAATGTTTCTTTGACCAAAGCCAACTGGTAATCATCCTGTACTGTTTTGTCTGCTCCCAGTATGATGATTGCGTTTTTAAAATCTTCTGAGACTACCACTTTATAAACCAGATCGTTGGAGCGTATAGATTCCCGCAGCGCATCCCGCTCACTTTCCGTTACAGGTATGGTTTCCACTACCGGATTAACCACCATACTGCCGTCTTCCGACCGGATGTCTTTGCTCTGAAACAAAGAATAAACACGATTGAACTCAGGCATATCAGAAAATGCTTCTGATATTTGACTGATCCTGTTCAATGTATTCTCGTGAAGTACATCTGGGGCTTGGAAAACAACAAGCAACAGTTCCTCGTTTCCAAAAATCTCGTTGATCTTCAGGTTGTTTTCCCTGGAAGGCATGGAAGTATTTAAGTACGACTCCAGGTCGGGATTTACTGTGATATTTAGGATAGGAATAATACTAATAAGTACTACAAGTAAGGTAGCAATGACAATGTGCCATCTGTATTTGATTATGAATCTTGATTTTTCCATGTATTAAAAAATAACTTTAAATTCTGCAAAGGCTCCGTTTAATATGGGGGAAGAATAACCGTATAAAGTGCTCTCATCTCCTTTCATGTAGTTACCTCCAACAGCGGCCATCAATGCATCAGAAATCCTCCAAACAACTTTTGGACGGACAAACCATTCGTTAGACGTAAAATTATAATAGGCCGAACATTCTGCTGAAAGTACATCGTAAGCAAAAGAGCGCGTAACGGTAATGAAAGCAGCATGATTTGTTCTTTTCTGCTGATTGAATACCCTGCGGTTAAACATCCTGTTTTCATAGTCTATTTTATCTTCTGCGTATTGAACAAGTTCCATAGCGCCGGCTCCAAAAGGAAGAACAGGATCTATCAGTGGCACATAATTAAAGGTATATTTGCCAATGTATTGAGCAATGAATAAACACCCCCACAAGCCGGTTTCCAGTCCTGCCACATAACTTATATCGGGATTGGGAATAAACATTTCGTTGGTGGGGTTTTTTGTATGGTTGTAGGCTGCCTCGGCCCTTGCAATCATCACATGTCCCAACGGGATGGCCACATCAGCCCCTATGGTGTTTTTTAGGTACGGCCTGGATGCAATACGAATTACAGGCTGGCCTGTTGTCCAGTTTACAGAAACTACCTGAAATCCGTGGTACGGGTCATAACCCCTGAACCAGGAGAGAGAACCGCCCACATAGGAAAAGTCAAAATCTGCCCTTGCCGCATACGATCCGTTGGCTAATTTTTTTTCCGGAAGCATATCGTTTCCAAAATCAATCAAGTTGCTCATATCAAACTGGCCAAACTGATCAAAGCCACCCATGTCAAACTGCCCCATATCAAACAAATCAAACCTGTAACGCGACATTTTGTAGAAAGGAATGGCAATTAGTTCTAACCCTACCCCTGTTACAGGCCTGTAATGCATTTTCAACATAAAGTTGGAAATTTTCTGATCGTTTGGATCGGAAGACAAAAAAAAGTAATCGTTTGGCGTAATGTTGTTTGTAGGATTAAACCCTTCTGTACGTCCCCATGAAACAATCTGATTACCCAGAAACATATCAAATTTTTCTCCCCTGTAGCCTACATACAATTCTTTGAGCTCAAACTCTGTTTTCTTTTCATTAAAGAACATCCCTGTCCTAAACCGAACGTCCGATTCAAAAAAGGCTACGTCTTTTTTAACAGACAGCTGTAAGGATAATTCAGAAAACAAGGAAGACACCGAATATGCCTCTCCTCCCCCAAAAACCGATCCTCTACCGTAACCGTTCAAATTAAAAGTGCTTTCCTGAGCTGTGGCTCCAATGCCTCCAATAAATAATAATAGACAACTAAAAATAATTCGTTTCATGAATATTTTTGATTTTTACAAAAGAAAAGAAAATGAAGCATCTCTGCATCCTGTTTTTAAAAAGATTATAAATGTTGTGGTATGAATTGCAAAAGATGGAGTTTTTTATAGGTTTTACGTGTGGTTTTTGTATTCTAAAGGGGTCACTCCTACTGTTTCTTTAAAGATTCTAAAAAATGAAGACTTGTTTGAAAAACCACACTCGTACCCTACAGCTTCTATAGAATAGAGATTGAAAGGGTCTTTTAACATAGCTTTCACAGCTTCTATACGGTAAGCATTTACAAACTGAAAGAAATTTTTTCCCAACTCTATATTCAACACTTCTGTTAAATGGTGTTTGGGAATTTGCAGCTCGGCCGAAAGAACATCCATACTCAAGCTAGGGTTCAAATACACTTCTTTTTCTTGTACATACTGTAGTACCTTTTCCCCTAATTTCTTTCTATCTTCCTCACTCAATAACGGATTCTTATACCTCCTCTTGCCTTTTGATACTTGTAGAGGTTCCGGGATGTGTTTTTGTCTTAACCCGTAAAAACTTAGCATGTACACCAATATCAAAAGAAAAGAAAAATTGTAGATGGCCGGTCCCATAAATTCCATCTCTCTTACTAGCACCCCCCAAGAAATAAGATAGCCTACCACACAATAGAGTACGTAAAAAGTAGTTACTAACAGCAGCCACCTTATATTCTCATTTTCTTCAATGCTGGATACCTCGTTCTGCAGATTCTTGCGGTAATTGTGTACCATAGTTATGCTCAACGGACTGTAAATCATCCACGACACCAGATTGAGAAGTGCAACAGAATAACTGAACAGGTGGTTCCCGTACAAAGCCAGGTGCGTACCGGTAAGTACGGGTTCTTTGATAGTAAAGCTGAGTATTTCAATGATTATATAAGGAGTCAGATGCAACAGGTATGCGGGTTTTAAACGAAAGCCTGCAACAGTCAAAGACCTCACATATATATACAAAGCCGCATTAAATAGCAGGTGAGTTCCTGTAAGCAACGGTAAGAGATACGGTTGAAAAAAAATACCACGTATGAGAAATTCAATAGCCAGTAAAAGAAGCCAGGTGATCAGCACCTTATCTGAAACACTCCGTTCAGCTTTGCCAAACATCAACAAAGCAGCAAACAGAGCTTGACAAAAACCTATCCAGATGAGCGTGTTCAGATACTGCATACACAAACTTACACATTTTCTACAAAAAATAGCGCGCTACCTTGAAGGTAACGCGCCATTTGTGGAGATAGACGGAGTCGAACCGACGACCCCCTGCTTGCAAAGCAGGTGCTCTAGCCAACTGAGCTATATCCCCGTAGCTTTATGTAGTAGTCCCGAGCGGAGTTGAACCGCTGACCCCTACATTATCAGTGTAGTGCTCTAACCAACTGAGCTACGGGACTGAATAATAAAAAAGATTGGAAGTTAAGAGCATAAAGTAACGGAATTTGCTCCAAAAAGGAGGTGTTCCAGCCACACCTTCCGGTACGGCTACCTTGTTACGACTTAGCCCCAGTTACCTGTTTTGCCCTAGGTCGCTCCTTGCGGTCACGAACTTCAGGCACCCCAAGCTTCCATGGCTTGACGGGCGGTGTGTACAAGGCCCGGGAACGTATTCACCGCGCCATGG
>MTBK01031957.1_pt1 | contig 155289 bp, 163 predicted proteins | sample 1535981 | NCBI WGS metagenome assembly MTBK01 (sample SAMN06109225, study PRJNA356200) | anaerobic digester metagenome | isolation source: biogas reactors fed with pig manure or primary and secondary sludge | place: Spain | collected 2016-06-30
GAGCTGGCCGCCCTCGAGGTGGCCAATGCCGGACATCCGGTGTCGGCTGCGGAGTGGGAGGCCGGGCACGTCCGCGACGTGTTGCAGTTCTACTCGGCCGCACCGGAGCGGTTGTCGGGCAAGCAGATCCCGGTGGCCGGCGGTCTCGATGTGACCTTCAACGAGCCGATCGGCGTCGTCGGGTTGATCACCCCGTGGAACTTCCCGATGCCGATCGCGTCGTGGGGGTTCGCCCCGGCACTGGCGGCTGGCAACGCCGTGCTGCTCAAGCCGGCCGAGTGGACCCCGCTCACCAGCATCCGGCTCGGTGAGCTGGCGCTGGAGGCGGGTCTTCCGCCGGGTCTGTTCCAGGTCATCCCGGGTAAGGGCAGCGTGGTCGGGGAGCGCTTCGTCACGCACCCGGACGTTCGCAAGATCGTCTTCACCGGTTCCACCGAGGTCGGCACCCGGGTGATGGCCGGGGCCGCCCAGCAGGTCAAGAGGGTGACCCTGGAACTCGGCGGCAAGAGCGCCAACATCGTCTTCGCCGACTGCGATCTCGAGAAGGCCGCCGCCACCGCACCGTACGGGGTGTTCGACAACGCCGGGCAGGACTGCTGCGCGCGCAGCCGGATCCTGGTGCAGCGCAGCGTGTTCGACCGGTTCATGGAGATGCTGGAGCCTGCGGTCAAGGGCGTGGTGGTCGGCGACCCGGCCGCCCGCGACACCGAGATGGGCCCGCTGGTCTCCCGTAAACACTTCGAGTCCGTCGCGGCCTACGTGCCCGACGACGCTCCGGTGGCGTTCCGCGGATCGGCCCCCGATGGTCCGGGCTACTGGTTCGCGCCGACGGTTCTGACCCCGGAGCGCACCGACCGGACGGTCACCGAGGAGATCTTCGGACCCGTCGTCGTGGTGCTGCCGTTCGAGGACGAGGCGGACGCCATCGTACTGGCGAACGACACCGAATACGGGCTGTCCGGGTCGATCTGGACCGACGACCTGTCCCGGGCGCTGCGGGTCTCCCGTGCCGTCGAAGCGGGCAACCTCAGCGTCAACTCGCACTCGTCGGTCCGCTACAACACCCCGTTCGGCGGATTCAAACAATCCGGACTGGGCCGTGAACTCGGCCCGGACGCACCCCTGCACTTCACCGAAACCAAGAACGTCTTCTACGCGATCGGAGAGAACAAATGACCGCCCCGAAAATCGACCTCACCCAGCGCCTGGCCGGGAAGGTCGCGGTGATCACCGGTGCGGCCAGTGGCATCGGCCTGGCCACCGCCCGCCGGATGCGGGCCGAGGGAGCCACCATCGTGGTCGGCGACATCGACCCGAAGACCGGCGAGCCGGTGGCCGACGAACTCGACGGACTCTTTGTCTCCGTTGATGTTTCGGATGAAGGTCAGGTCGACAATCTTTTCGACGCCGCAGCGGCCGCCTACGGTTCGGTGGACATCGCTTTCAACAATGCCGGGATCTCACCGCCGGACGACGACCTCATCGAGACCACCGAGCTGCCGGCCTGGCAGCGGGTGCAGGACGTCAACCTCAAGAGCGTCTACCTGTGCTGCCGGGCGGCGCTGCGGCACATGGTGCCGGCCAAGAAGGGCTCGATCATCAACACCGCCTCCTTCGTCGCGGTGATGGGGTCGGCGACCTCGCAGATCTCCTACACCGCGTCCAAGGGCGGCGTGCTGGCGATGAGCCGCGAACTCGGCGTGCAGTTCGCCCGCCAGGGCATCCGGGTCAACGCGCTGTGCCCCGGACCGGTGAACACCCCGCTGCTGCAGGAACTGTTCGCCAAGGATCCTGAGCGGGCGGCCCGGCGTCTGGTGCATGTGCCGATCGGCCGCTTCGCCGAGCCGGAGGAACTCGCCGCCGCGGTGGCCTTCCTGGCCAGCGACGACTCGTCGTTCATCACCGGCTCCACCTTCCTGGTCGACGGCGGCATCAGCGGCCACTACGTCACGCCGCTGTAAGCGCCGACGATGGCTGGCCTGGACTCCGGACCGGGGGACGCGCTGCTCCGGCCGCTCGGTAATCCTTTCGAGGACACCGTCGGCCGGCTGCTGGCGACCATCCGGCTCGGAGTGCTCGCTCCTGGTGACAGCCTGCCGCCGGAGCGCGAACTCGCCGCCAAGCTGGGCGTGAGCCGGGACACCGTGCGCGATGCCATCAAGTCGCTCTCGGATGCCGGCTACCTGGTGTCACGGCGCGGCCGTTACGGCGGCACCTTCCTGGCCGACGAACTGCCCGCGCCCAGCCGCGGCGAGGCGGGCGTAAGCCGGGCCGAGGTCGAGGACGCCCTGCGGCTGCGGGAGATCCTGGAAGTGGGGGCGGCCCGGATGGCGGCCTCCCGGGAGCTGGCCGACGCCGAACGAGACGGGCTGCGGGCCCGGCTGGCCGAACTGCGGGCCGCCAGTCCGGAGGACTACCGACGGCTGGACTCGCGGCTGCACCTGGCGATCGCTGAGGCCGCCGGCTCGCCGTCCCTGGTGCCGCTGGTCGCCGAAAACCGGATGCGGGTCAACGCGCTGCTGGACCGAATCCCGTTGTTGCAGCGCAACATCAGCCATTCCGATGAGCAGCACGAGGCGGTGGTCAACGCCATCCTGGCCGGTGACCCCGATGCCGCGACGGCGGCGATGCTCACCCACGTAGGCGGCTCGTCGGCGCTGCTGCACGGCTTTCTGGCCTAGTCGTCCGTCTCGCCGCGGTAGGGTCAGCGGGTCAAAGTCGGACGGCGCGGAAACCGGTGAGATCCCGGTGCGGTCGCGCCACTGTGTCCGGTCGTCCGCGGCCGGTAGCCAGACCTTCGCCGTCCGGGTCGCTCATGACGGGGACGCGAAATCCCCATGCGGAGGTCTTATGGGTCTGCGACGGGACCGCCGGCAGGTGACCGCGATGATCGCGGTGGTCATGCTGCTTCATGTGCTGGGGTTCGGCGCGCTGGTTCTGCTTGTCGCACCGGGCAACGGCAGCCAAGCGCTCTCGGTCGGCTTGGGGTTCAGCGCCTACATGTTCGGGCTGCGGCATGCTTTCGATGCCGACCACATCGCCGCGATCGACAACGTCACCCGCAAGCTGGCGGCCGACGGTGGCAGGCCCAGGACGGTGGGGTTCTGGTTTGCCCTGGGGCATTCGGGCATGGTGCTCGTTCTGGCTCTCCTCGTGCTCACCGCGACGAAGGCCGCAAACGGTCTACTGGATGACTCATCGCCCGTCAGGCACGTCTTGGGTATGGCGGGGACGCTGGCGTCGGGCGGATTCCTCTACATCATCGCGGTCGTCAATGTGATTGCCTTGGTGGGCATCTGGCGAGCCTTCGCATCGTCGCGCCGCGGTGGCTTCGATGAGAAGAAGCTTGAGGAACAGTTGGACAGCCGTGGGGTGCTGGCCCGCTTCCTGCGCCCGGTCACCCGCCGCATCACCTCGCCGCGTCAGATGTTCGGCGTCGGGGCATTGTTCGGGCTGGGATTCGACACCGCGACGGAGGTGGCGTTGCTGGCGATGGCGGGGACCGGGGCGGCCGCCGGCGCTCCCTGGTACGCGGTGCTCACCCTGCCGGTGCTGTTCGCGGCGGGTATGAGCCTGATGGACAGTGCTGACGGCGTGTTCATGACGGCCGCCTACGACTGGGCCCTCGCCAGCCCCGTCCGCAAGCTCTACTACAACCTGATCATCACGGCTTTGTCGGTCACAGTCGCGCTCCTGATCGGGACCATTGAACTGGTGTCCGTCTTGCACGACGACCTCGGCTGGACTAATCCGTTCAGCGAGTGGCTCAGTTCGATCAGCCTCGATCGGGTCGGATTCGTCATCGTCGGGCTGTTCGCGCTGGTGTGGGCCGCCGCGCTGATCAGCTGGCGCCGTACTCGACTCGAACACTCCCGGTAGATCTGGACAGACGCGGTGTAGCCCGTGGGCTAGATTCCGTCCTGTGGGGCATTCCGAACATCATGCCGACAGCGTCTCGTCGGCCCTGTCCGATGTGGACATCGGGGGATGGACCCAGCGCTTCGATCTGCTGTCCGATCCCAACCGGTTGGAGATCCTGCTCAGCCTGCACCGCGTTCCGGGTATCTGCGTCGGGGATCTGGCCGAGGCGGTGGGGCGTTCGGAGAACTCCGTCTCGCAGGCCCTTCGGGTTCTTCGGCAGCAGGGCTGGGTGAGCTCGACGAGGGTCGGGCGTCAGGTCCAATATCAACTCGACGACCAGACGGTGCACCGTCTGTTGCACTGGATCGGCGCCGCGCATTCGTCCTGACTATCTGAATATCTGAACAGTCAGACAGGTCAGCTGTAGGCTGGCGCCGTGCACATGAGCGACGGCATCGTCTCCGCGCCGACGTCGGTGCTGTTCGGGGTCATCGCAGCCGGTGCCCTGGTGGTGGCGGCGCGCCGAGCCCGCACCGAACTCGACGAGCGCGCCGTGCCGTTGGCCGGGCTGGTGGCGGCCTTCATCTTCGCCATGCAGATGGTGAACTTCCCGATCCTGCCGGGGGTGAGCGGCCATCTTCTCGGTGGGGCACTGGCTGCGATCCTGGTCGGTCCGTACACCGGTGCGCTGTGCATCGCGATCGTGCTGGTGGTGCAATCCCTGCTGTTCGCCGACGGCGGTGTGAGCGCATTGGGAACCAACATCACCAACATGGCGGTGATCAGTGTGGTGGCCGGATACGCGACCGCGCTCGCGGTGGCGGGTCTCCTGCGCCGGGGCGGCGCATTGTCGGTCCGGCAGCTCGGTGCCGTGAGTTTCGTGGCGGCCCTGGTGGGAACTGTCTGCGCAGCAATGGGTTTCGTGCTCGAGTACGCCATCGGCGGGGCGGCGCGGGGATCACTGGGTTCGGTGGCGGCCTACGTGCTGGGAACCCACGTGCTGATCGGCATCGGCGAGGGGGTCATCACCGCGCTGACCGTGATGGCGGTGGGGCGGGCCCGACCCGATCTGGTCTACCTGTTACGCACGCAGAGGGCGCCGGCTCAGGTGGCCGCATGATCGGGCGGGAGCATCGGTTCTGGGTCGGTTTCCTGATCGTTACCCTGCTGATCGCCGGCGGCCTCTCCTATTTTGCCAGCGCCAGTCCGGACGGACTGGATTCTGCGACCCTCCAAGGTTGCGGGGTGCTCGAACGGGACGGGGCCAAGGTGTTGACCGGGCAGTGCATCGCACAGGACGCCCGTGAACATGCGCTTGCCGATTCGCCGCTTGCCGACTATTCGGTTCGAGGCCTCGCCGACAGTGGCGGCGTCGCCGGCGTCATCGGTGTCGTACTCACCCTGGCGATCGCCGGTGGGTTGTTCTGGGTGCTCGGCCGGGCGAAACGCGGAACGGCCAAGCCCGCCGTCGGCGGGGACTGACCGGTGGGCGGCGGTCACTCCCACCCGCTTTACCGCGACCACCTGTCGTCCGTGCACCGGCTTCCGGGAGAGGTCAAGATCGTCGCGCTGGTGGTGTTCGTCCTGGCAGTGGTGGCCACTCCGCGAGAGATGTTCTGGCCCTTCGGGATCTATGCGCTGATCCTGCTGATCGTCTGGAAGCTGGGACGGATTCCGCTGCGGTGGATCCTGCCGCGGATGCTGATCGAGGTACCCTTCATTATCCTGGCGGTGCTGCTGCCGTTCGCCGAGGGTGGGCAACGGATCGATGTCGTCGGACTCTCCTTGTCGGTGTCGGGCCTGTATGCCGCGTGGGGAATCGTCATCAAGGGCACCCTCGGGGTGGCGGCATCGCTGACGCTCGCCGCCACCACCACGGCCCGGGAGTTGCCGTTGGCGCTGTCGCGGCTCGGGATGCCGGCCCTGGTGACTTCGGTCCTGGTGCTGATGGTGCGCTACATCGACGTGCTCAGCGCCGAAGCCGGCCGGATGCGGATGGCACGGATGTCGCGGGGCGACTCGCCGCGCGTCCTGCACCAGGCCGGCGCGATCGCGAAAAGTGTTGGCGCGCTGTTCCTGCGATCGTATGAACGCGGCGAGCGGGTGTATCTCGCCATGCTGTCGCGCGGCTACGACGGCACCGTGCCGCCGCTGGTGCTGGGCCCCGGAGGCACGGTGCGGGCACCGGTCAGGGAGTGGACGGTCGCCATGCTGCCCTCGATCGCCGCCGTTGCGGTCGCCACCTCGGCCTGGGTGCTGCGATGAGGGCCCCGGCGACGAACCCCGCCGTGCGGGTCGAAGGCCTCCGGCACGTCTATCCCGACGGCCATCTCGCCCTCGGCGGTGTCACCCTGAGTGTCGGCGCCGGCGAGCGCGTCGCCGTGCTCGGTCCCAACGGGGCGGGCAAGACCTCATTGATGCTGCACCTCAACGGCGTACTCACCGCCACGTCCGGAACGGTCGAGATCAACGGAGTTGCGATCGCCCGCAACACCCTTCGTCAGATCAGGCAACAGGTCGGTGTGGTCTTCCAGGACCCCGACGATCAGTTGTTCATGCCGACCGTCGCCCAGGATGTGGCCTTCGGGCCCGCGAACTTCGGAGTCCGCGGTGAGGAACTGGCCGAACGAGTCCGCTCAGCACTGGATGCGGTATCGCTGGCCGACCTGGCCGACCGCAGCCCCGCACACCTGTCGATGGGTGAGCGCCGTCGGGCCGCGCTGGCCACCGTGCTGGCCTGCCGGCCGGAGATCCTGGTCCTCGATGAGCCGTCGGCCAACCTCGACCCGGTGGCGCGCCGGGAACTGGCCGAAACACTGGCCGGCTTGAACACCACGATGCTGATCGTCACCCACGACCTGCCCTATGCCGCGCAGTTGTGCGACCGGGCCGTGATCATCGACGCCGGCGTGGTGGTAGCTGACGGCGACATCCGCGTCATCCTCGGCGACGCTGATCTGCTGGCCCGTCACCGCCTGGAACTGCCGTGGGGCTTCGGCATCGCTCATAACTCGCCGGCCAGGTAGCGCTCGCGCACTGCGAGCCGCTGGATTTTCCCGCTGGTCGTCCTGGGTATCCTTCCGCGCGGCACGAGGACGACCTGATCGAGAGTGAAGCCGAACTGTTGTCGCACTGCCGTACCGACGGCCGCTCGCAACTCTGAGTCATCCTCGACGGCCGGTTGGGTTCCGACGACGGCGATCACTTTCTCAGCACCGCTGTGTGGATCGGGCGATGAGAAGACGACCGCGTTGCCCTCGCTCACCACTGGCAGGGTTTCAATGGAGCGTTCGATGTCGTACGGCGGATAATTGCGTCCACGGACGATGACCATTTCCTTGCGCCGTCCGACGACGAATAACTCATCCCCGCGGAGGACTCCGAGATCCCCGGTATGGTGCCAACCGTCAGGAGGCCGGGTCAGGGAGCCGTCTCGGTTGAGATAGCCGAGCATGACCGACGGGCCGCTGATCTGGATCTCACCGTCCACGATGCGGATCGACATGCCGTCGATCGGGGAACCGCAGGACACCATTGGCGCTGCCCCTGGATCCCTTTTCAGCACGCGCACCCGGCCGAAATCTCCCGGGGCGCTCGGTGCGGGTCGGGTGGCCAGCGTGGTGGCCAGCACCGCCTCGGCCATCCCGTAGCACGGAACCAAAGCACCCGGGCGCAGACCGAATGCAGCGAACGTGTCGGTGAAGTCACGCAGCACCGGATAGGGGATCGGCTCGGCGCCGACGAACAAATCGCGTAGTGAGGACAAGTCGATCTTCGGAGTGTCCGATGAGCGCCTGAGTGCCTGCGTCGCCAACCGGTAGGCGAAGGGCGGTCCCGCGCTAACGGTCGAACCGTGAACGCTCATGTGGCGCAACCAGGCCAACGGGTCTCGCAGGAACGCCAGCGGCGACATCAGGGCGATGGGGGACCGGTGAATCAAGGCGCCGAGCACCTGGACGAAACCCATGTCGTGGTACATCGGCAACCAACTGAACATCCGCGCTCCGGCGACGGTCCCGATCGCGTACGAGAGAACGCCGATGTTATGCGCGACGTTGCCGTGCGAGAGCGCCACCGCCTTCGGTGCCGCTGTCGACCCAGAGGTGAGTTGAATGTGGTGGATATCGCCGGGTTCGGGCCGCGCGCGTGGGTTCCATGGGATCGGTTGTGTGGCGGTGAGTTCGCCGTAGTCAAGCAGTACGGAATGCTTGATCGCCACGGTGTGTCGCGGGTCGGCGATCACCAAGCGAGGATCAACAACCTCGATCGCGGCCTGCAGATGGCGCACTCCGGCTGAGTCCGGACGGTCCGGCGTTGGAGGCGGCGCGACCGCACACGGAACCGCGCCGAGGGCGAGGACTGCGAGCAGAGTGGTCAGATAATCGTCGGTGTTGGCCGCCACCATCACGACCCGGTCGCCGGGGCGCAGGCCGTTCACGGTGAGAGCCCCGCCAAGACGGGCGATCCGGTCGACCAATTCAAATCCCCGCACGGTGCCGAGATGGTCGCGGTGGTCGAAGAGGTCGAGATCGCCGAGGCCCTGCCCCAACAGGTGTGGGTAGTCGATCACACCCGCCGCGATCAGCGGGGCGTACGCCGCGACATGCCGTTCCACGGAGGGGGAGAAGACCGTCATGACCCGGCGAGCCGACGGGCCTTCTCGGTGAGCCGCTGCCGGATGTAGTCGGCGACGTCACCGATCGTTTGGAACGCGAATGCCGCTTCCTCGTCGATGAACACCGTGAAGGTGTCTTCCAACTCGGTCATCAAAGCCATCAGCACTGCAGAGTCGACGGGCAGGCCCAGCAGCGGTGTCTGGATGCCCAGCATATCGAGGTCGACGTGTTCGAGGTCCTCGGCAGGCAGCAATTTGACCAGTCCGGTGCGGATGGCATCGACGACCCGGTCGGGCTCGGGGATCGGTATCTGCTTCATGCCAGACCTCAGCGCCGGAAAGCGTCGACGGGATCGATCCGGCGGATCCGACGCAGCGGTATCAGCGAGCCGAGCAGCGCCATGACCGCAGTCGCTGCAGCCATCGCGGCGAGCATCCCCGGGGTGATGGCCACCGTGACGTCACCCATCCGTTCACCGATGAGGAACTGGGCTCCGAACGCGACGGCGGCTCCCAGCAGATACCCCAACGCGGCGATCAGGCCGGCTTGGGCCACCACGATGCGGACCAGTTGCCACGACCGCACCCCCAGCGCCCGCAGCACCCCGAAATCGTGCAACTGCTCGGCGGTGACACTCCACACCGTGAGGCCGACGAGGGCGATGCCGACCAGGGTGGAGATGACGATCATCGTCTTGAGTGGACGCCCGATCATCGAGGTGATGATGTCGCGGCTGTTGGCGGTGAACTGATCCGACGTCAGCGCCTCCAGACCCGGCAGGCGCCCGATCGCCGCCGTCGTCTGCTCGGGGCTGTGCCCCGACTTGGGCTGCACCAGGAAATAGGACACCCGATTGCCGGCCCGAAGCAGCCGAGCGGCGTCCGGCAGTGAGATGAAGGCATAGAAGTTGCCCAGTGCCGCGGTCTGATCGGACAGTCCGACGACAGTGAACCTTCCATCGACGATGTCGACCGTGTCGCCGAGATGGACGTCGTTCTTGCGCGCGAGGATGCGGTCGAGGACCACCTCGCCGGGTGCTGCGATGTTGCGGCCCTCGGTCAGTGACCAGGGCCCGCCGACGCCGGTTGCGGTGTCATATCCGAGCACGAAATACGCGGTCTGCTCGCCGTTGTGCACGAAGTCAGAGGGCTGGCCGAGAATCGGGTCCGCGGAGGCGACTTCAGGAACTGAGAGCAGGCGTTGCCGATCGGCGGCGGGCAGCCACGACACCGCACGGAACATCTGCGAGACGCCGGGTTGGGTCACCCAGACGGCGTTGCGGGAATGACCGATGTAGGTGGTGACCTGATTGAGGGTTCCGACGAAGATTCCGGCAGTGATCAGAACAAGCAACACTGCAAAGCCGACGCCGATGACCGAAATCGCGAACCGGGTGCGCTCGGAAAGCAGATTCTTGACTGCCAGGCTGTGTTGGACCGACCTATGGGCGGATGCCACGGTCACCGATTCCACAGGACCTCCTCAAGGGCATGCTGACGCGACCGCGGCTGTTGCAGCGGATGTATGGATAGTCGGACGACACCGGTGAAAAGTTCCCACCCCAGGACGCCGCTGATCCCGGGTACTCTCCCAGCCGTGGACGACCGCTATCTGAGGGCGACGGCACTGCTCGATTTCGAGGACCCGGAGTTGCGGGGAATCGTCGAACAACAGCGCTGGATGGAGCTGGCGGAGTCGGCCAGGATCGGGGCGGTGTACGACTTCGTCCGGAACGGGATTGCGTTCGGGTACAACGCCTCTGACGACCTTGCAGCCACGGCGATCATGGCCCAGGGCTACGGGCAGTGCAACACGAAGACGACCCTGTTGATGGCGCTGCTGCGAGCCAGCGGAATCGGTTGCCGGCTGCGGGGGGCAACCATCGACAAACGGCTTCAGCACGGTGTGATGGTTGTGCCCTATTACTGGTTCGCGCCCCGCAGAATTCTGCACAGCTGGGCGGAGATTCTCGTCGATGGTCGCTGGGTCGGGTTGGAAGGCGTCATCCTCGACGCCCACTATCTCGATGGACTCCGGGTGATCACCGGCCGGCGTGCGGGGCCATTCCTGGGATACGGGGTGGGCACCGACGATCTGGCTGCTCCGCCTGTCGAATGGTGCGGTACTGATACCTGCATCCAGGCGACGGGTATCGATCAGGACTTCGGAGCATTCGATGACCCCGATGCCTTCTATCGTGCCCACGGCGTGAATGCCGGGGGTGTGAAGGGCTGGTTGTACGCCAACATCATGCGGAAGGTGATGAACCGCAGAGTCGAGCGTATTCGTCGTTGCGGCGTCATGGATTGATCGTCGATTCGCCGATCTGCCGCCCCCACACATAGTCGATGAGGCTTGGTTGGCCGAATTCGAAATGGTTGTAGGGAGCCAGCGAAACCCCGGTGTCCGCGACCAGCATGGGTGCTGGCCAGAAGTCCCGGGTTACGGGCATCCAGCACCCGGGTGCGCCGCCCGGACCGCCCCTGGCATTCACGCGTGGCAGGTTGTCGGGATACACGTAGGGGTTGCCGCCACTGACCAGCATGCCCATGTGCATCCGCATGCCGTATCCGTTGCCACCGAGATGTTCCTTGGCCAACGGCAGTAGGTTGGCGTAGTTGCGGAGCGTGCAGAGGATTTCAGGGCTGTACCGATCGAGCAGCGTCGAGGTGGGTAAAAGATCTGCGTTGCCGCGAATGAAATAGGGCGCGGCGCGCTGGCCGACGTCGGTTGCGGTGCTGGCGAAGCCGAACGCCGCCAGCAGTGCAGCGTCGAGTTCGCCGCGTTGGCGATTCACCGTCTGCGCGGTGATCGATATCTGATCGAGTGAATCGAGCAGATCGGGCGCGGCGCCGGTATAGATCTCAGCCAGGCCGGACAGCGATCGAAGCTGCTCCTGAACCTGTGGCAGCCGCGGGGTGAGCTCATCGAGGATCGCATTCGATTTAGGAATCGACTGCCCGAGGCGAGATCCCAGTCCGGTCAGGGCCTCGGCTGAGGCGGATAGTGTGAGGTTGAGTTTGACCGGGTCGACACTCTCCGTTATCGACAACATCTTTTCGTAGAGCGGATCGAATTCGGTTGTGATGTGAGTGATGTCAATGACGTCGAGCTCTGAGATGCGGGCTTGGCTCGGTTTGGCCGGACTTCGGAACGCGATGAACTTGTTGCCGAACATCGTGCTGGCCTCGACCTCGACAATCGCATTCGCGGGAAGCAGATCCGCGTAACGAGGTTGCACGTCTACCGCGATCTCCGCTCTTGTCCGGCCGTTCCACTCCCGCGGCTGCACGGAGGCGACCCGGCCGACATGAACTCCGTTGAAGGTGACCACCGCATTGGGGTCCATCACCAAACCGGAGCGGTCGCCGATCAGGGTCAGCCTGGTTGCGGCGGTGAAACCGCCGCGGAACTGGACGAGTACGACGGTCAGGACTGAGAGGAGAACCAGCGTCATCGCCAGCGCAGCGGATCTCAGTGGAGGATGAAACCGCCAATATCGTGTTTGTCGGTCCCACCAGCGCGGGAGACCATGCGGTGCAGAAGGCATCAATGAGCTGGCTCAGCGGGTTCCGGTGAGTAGCCGGCCGTCTTCGAGATTGATCACCCGATCGGCGATGTCGCCCACCCTTGAGTCATGGGTGACGATGACCACCGCGGCGTCATTGGCCTTGGCGGCCTGGGTGAGTTGCTCTATGACCCTGCGGCCGGTGCCGGAGTCCAGATTGGCCGTCGGCTCGTCGGCCAGGACGAGATCCGGTCCCATCGCCAAGGCCCGGGCGGTCGCGACCCGCTGTTTCTCCCCGCCGGAGAGTTCGGCGGGCCGATGGCCGGCCCGGTTGGTCAGGCCCAGCGCTTCGAGCAGTTCAGCCGCGCGGGCCAGTGCGTCGGTCTTGCGGACACCGGCGTAGCGCAGGGGGAGCGCGACGTTCTCCAGGCTGTTCAGTGATCCCAGCAGGTTGTAGTCCTGGAACAGGTAGCCCAGGCGCAGCAGGCGCAGGTTGGCGCGCTCGCGTTCGGACAATTCAGCGGTGTCCCGGCCGCCGATCCGGACTGTGCCGGAATCGGGCGTCAGCAACAAGCCCATCACCAACAGTGCCGTGGTCTTACCGCCGCCGGAGGGTCCGACCACCAGAACCACCTCGCCGCGGCGGACTGACATGCTCACGCCCTGCAGTGCCTGTACCGCGGCATCGCCTGTTCCGTAATGGTGCGTGACATCCGCCATTTCCAGCACCGGGTCGCCCGCCTGCTCCGGGGTCGGCTTCCGGCAATGACCGCACCGGGGCGGCGATGCGGTGTGATGACAGACCGGGCAGAGCATGGGGATCCTTTCAGCGGTGGAACGCGGTCGCGGGGTCGATACCGGTGACCCGGCGCAGGGGCAGCAGCGATCCGAGGACAGCCATCGCGGCGGTACCCACGGCCACGGCGGCGAGCACTGGTGGCGTGACGCGCAGCATCACATCGCCCATCCGATCGCCGAGCAGGAACTGGGCTCCGTAGGCGATCGCGGCACCGAGCGCAAAGCCGAGAGTGCCGATGGCCGCTGCCTGGATCAGGACCACCCGGCCGAGTTGTGCCGAGCGCGCGCCGAGGGCCCGCAGGATGCCGAAGTCCGTCATCTGCTCTGCCGTCAGGGCCCACAACGTCAGACCGATCAGCGCCACACCGACTGCTGCCGAGATCGCGATCATGGTTTTCAGCGGGCGACCGATCATTTTCACGATGATGTCGCGGCTGTTGTCGGCGAAGGCGGCTGAGGTCATGGCCGTCACACCGGGCACGTGGTTGCCGATGGCGTCCACGACCTGTTCGGGCGTGTGCCCGGGCTTGGGTTGCACCAGGAAGTAGGACACCCGGCCCGCGGCGCGCATCATCTGGTTGGCGTCGGGTAGCGAGATGAAGGTGTAGTAGTTGGTCGCGGCGGCGGTCTGGTTCGACAATCCGACGACGGTGAAGTTCCTATCGCCGATCGCCACGCTGTCTCCGACTTCAATGCTGTTCTTGCGGGCCAGGATCCGGTCAAGGACGACCTCTCCTGACTGGTTGACGTCGCGGCCCTCCGCGAGCGCCCATGGGCCTCCCACCCCGGTCGCGGTGTCATAGCCGACGACGAAGTACGCGGTGTGGGTGCCGTTGTGCACGAAGTCGGACGGCACGCCCAGGATGGGGTCGGCCGAGGCCACCTCGGGTAGATTCGTCAGCTTCTGTCGATCGTCGGCGGGAAGCCAGGACACCGCCTTGAACATCTGGGACACCCCGGGCTGCATCACCCAGACGGCATTGCCGGAATGGTCGATGTAGGTGGTCACTTGCCGGGTAGTGCCGACGAAGATTCCGGTCATCGCCAGCACGAGCAACACCGAGAAGGCGACGCCGATCAGCGACAGGACGAACCGCGTCCGTTCGGCAAGCAGGTTCTTGATCGCAACGCTCATCGCCGCACCGCCGACTTCCCGGCTGTGCGGCGAAGGCGGTCGACCGCCTGTGCGCTCGCCGCGACGGCCAGGTCGATATCTTCCGCACTGATTTCCGGGCCGAAGGAGAACCGCATTGCTGAACGGGATTCGGTTTCGGTCAACCCCTGGGAGGTGAGGACGTGTGACACCACGTCGTCCATGGCGTGGCAGGCCGAGCCGGTCGACACGTAGACGCCCTGCAGGTCGAGCATGTCGGCCAAGGTGTCGGCGCGAATGCGGTCGAACCGGACACTCACCGTCTCTTCGATCACCGGTTCCGTCGCATTCAGGTGCACCCCGCCGATCTCGTACAGGCCCTCGATCAGTCGTCGACGCAGCGTCGCCATCGCCAGACGGTGCGCTGCTGACATCCGATCGATGCACAGTTCGGCGGCCGCTGCCATCCCCATCGCACCGGGGACGTTCTCGGTTCCGGCCCGGTGGCCGGCCTCCTGGCCGCCGCCGCGGATCAATGGTGCCAGGTTGTGGCCGGTGCGCACGGCCAGCGCCCCCACCCCACGCGGGCCTCCGAACTTGTGCGCGGAGATCGAAACCAGCTGTGCGCCAAGTGCTGCGATGTCGATCTTGCCCGCGGTCTGAACCGCGTCGACGTGAAGGGCGATACCCGTACGACGAGCAGTCTCGGCGATCATGGCTATCGGCTGTATCGCTCCGGTCTCGTTGTTGGCGTGCATCACCGAGATGAGCGCAGTGTCTGGACGCAGGGCCGAGGCGATGTCGGCGGCCGCGATGTGGCCGTCGGGTCCCGGGTCGACGAAGGTCACCTCGACTCCGAGCGACGCCAGAGCGCGCGCGTTCTCCAGGATCGAGGAGTGCTCGATCGACGTCGTCACCATGTGCCCGGTGAAACCCCGCGCGGCGAAAGTTCCCCACAACGCCGTGGTGTTGGACTCGCTGCCACCTGAGGTCAGGATCACCTCGTCGGGAGCGACGCCCAGGAGGCGGGCAACGGATTGCCGGGCTTTGGCCAGAGCCTCGGTGGCCAGCTGCCCGGCGTGATGCGTGCTCGATGGGTTACCGATCAGCGCCTGGCCGCTCAGAACGGCCCGGGCGGCATCGGGATGAAGGGGTGCGGTGGCCGCGTAATCGAGGTAGATCGGCGATGTGTCACTCACCGCAATGCACTCCCTCGTCGATACGCCCGAGCCGGAAGTTCTCCACGAGGCGGCGCGCGACATCGGCGCCGAGTTCGGCGACATGCCGTTGGTCGGGGCTCAGGCCACCGGACCAGTTCAGGACTGTGGCGGCGTCGAGTGCGGTGACGTCGCTGACGGTCATGTCGGTGAGTCGATCAGTGAGTATCGAGGCAATCGCCAGGGCGGGGGAACAGCCGAAAGCCTCGAAGCAGACTTGCGTGATGACGGAGTCGCGGACATATGCGGTGAGCAGGATCTGGTCGCCGCACACCGGATTGCCGATGAATGCCGATACGTCGGGGTGATCCAGACGGCCGCAGTTGCGAGGGTTGCTGAAGTGGTCGATCACAGCAGGACTGAAGCGGGCCATGATCAGCTACCCCCGACGGTGTCGGAGAGTTCGCAGTCGGCTGCGATTTCGTGGGTGTCGATGTACTTCTCGATACTGACCGCGCAACAGCCCAACTCCGCACCCTGGCGGCGTCGGCGGAAACGCACTGTCTGGCCGGTGCGGCCGCACGGGCAGTCGCTGTCGTCGACCTCGCCGACATCGTCGGATAGCAGGAAGCCGGGATAGGCGGTGTTGATGGCGTCCAGGATCGCGATTCCGCCGGTCTTGCCGGACTTGAGTTCGATCGCCGGATCGGTGATGTCGCGGATCGAGACGTAGCACCACGGCGGCACGTGTTTACGCCTGTGCTCGCATTCGATGGCGAGCATGTTCGACTCGATCATCCCGTACATGTCTCGGATGCGGGACGGGTCCACGCCGAGGAACCGCCGGGCCTTGTCGTCGAACTCCGCACGGCTGATCGACCGTCCGGTGTACTGCTTCCATCCGCCCAACATGATGATCATCGAGTCCGGGTCCAGCGCAAGTGGAATCGACTCCAGTTCAAGGAATCTCATGAATCTGGCGATGATGAACGGCGGCCCGATGATGTGCCGCGTCATCCGGCCCTCCCACTTGTTCAGGTAGGCCAGTGCCTCCTCGGGGTCGAACGAGTACTCCTGCACGAGATAGCGGTGATCGTCGAGCATCGCCGTCATCAGGTTGAACACCTTGACCATGCCCATCTCGGGAACCTCGGCCGGTGACGGGCACAGGAACAGCCCGGCCCCGTCGGAGATCCCGAAGAAATCCCGGTAGCCGCCGAGAATTCCGATGGACGCTCGGGTCGTGGTCAGTGCGTCGCGCCGGGCCACCGAGGGAACGCCACTGGTGCCGGTGGAGCGGATCTCGGTCTCGATATCGGCGAGGCCGACCGTGAGCAGCACGTGCGCGCCGGCCTGCTTGAACATGCCCACCGGCAGCAATGGGATTCGATGCAGATCGGCGAAGTCGTCGATGTCGGCCGGCGACACCGCCGCGCACTGGGCGCGATAGAAGTCGTTGTTCGCGTAGTGGTACGCGAACGCCGCACGCACGGCTTCGGTGAGTGAGGCGCGCCACTGGTGCCGCGGCACTCGAAGCGCCTCACCCGGCATGCCGACCATCGCCGCCAGATTCACTACTCGAAACTCCTTCACACCCGAGCAGTCCCCGCGAGGAGATTCCTCGCGGGGACTGGCGTCTCGCATTGGTATCAGCGCACCGCGGCCATCGACATGCCGCCGCCGCCCATCATGCCGCCGCCGCACGAGGGCGATCCGTCCATGCCCATATCGCTGAAGAGCATCCCGCCCATCCCGCCGCTGCCGCCGCAGCCGTTGGTCGTGCCGGCGCCACCGTCACCGCCATTGCCGCCGTTGCCCTTGATCGGGGTGGCGTTGCCGCCGTCGCCGCCGTCGCCGCCGGCGGCTCCGACCGATGCCCCGCCGACACCACCATTGCCCGCGTTGCCCAGGAAAATCGAGTCCCCGCCGTCTCCGCCGGCCCCGCCGTTTCCTGACTGGGCGGCTCCGCCCGCGCCGCCGTTGCCACCAGCGCCGGCCACGCCGCCGACGCCGCCGCGACCGCCCGCGCCGCCGTTGCCCATCACCGCTGCGCCGCCGGCTCCGCCGTTGCCGCCACCGGTCAGCCCGACGCCGTTGCCGCCGCGACCGCCGGCTCCGCCATCGCCCATGCCGAGGCCTGCACCGCCCGCACCGCCGTTGCCGCCCGAACCGAAGAGGAACCAGGCCCCGGTGCCACCGTTGCCGCCGGCGCCGCCGGCCACCGTCGCGGTAACACCTTCGCCGTAACTACCCCCGGCTCCGCCGTTGCCGCCGGGGCTGAAGAACATCATCCCCATCGCGCCGTTTCCGCCGGCCCCGGCCGTTCCGCCGTTGACGCCGTTGACATCGCCGCCACTGCCGCCGTTGCCGCCGGCGCCGGTCAGCCAGCCGGCCATCCCGCCGCTACCGCCTGCGCCGGCGGTGCCGCCGCCCATTCCGGTGATATTGCCGCCGTCACCGCCGGTGCCACCCGCTCCGATGATGGCAGCCATACCGCCGCGGCCGCCTGCTCCGGCAGTGCCCATCACGGCGTCGCCGCCGTTACCGCCGTTGCCGCCGTTTCCGTAGAGGCTGGTAGGCAGCATGAGTTGTCCGATGGTGATCATCGACCCGGCCATACCGCCACGGCCGCCGGCGCCGCCGCTGGCCATGCCGGTCGCGGCCGCGCCCTCGCCGCCCTTGCCGCCGTTGCCGAAGAGGATTCCGCCGCGACCGCCGTTGCCGCCAGCTGCTCCGGCCGCGATCCCGGCACCGCCGTTGCCGCCGTTGCCGAACCAGCCCGCGGCCCCGCCGGAACCGCCGTTGTAACCGCTGCCGCCGTTGCCGATCAGCCCGCCGGTACCGCCGTTACAGGCTGCCGCAGCGGTGCAGTAGGTGTCGTCGAAAGCGGTATAGCTGTACCCGTTGCCGAACAAGAACCCGGCGTTCGGTTGATCGACAGTGCCGTCACCGATGAATGTCCGGATCAGGTCGGCGACCGGGTTGGCCGCGACAGCCGCCGCGGCTGGTGCCGTGACCTTTGCGGCTGCCGCCGGCACTGCGGAGGCGCCCGCGGCCAGGACCGGAACTCGGCGACTTGCGGCCGGCGTGGCAGTGGAACGCGACTTTCCGGCCCTGGTGCCCGCGGCAGCCCGCGGGAAATTCGCGCCACCGCGGGCCGGGCTGGCGGTACGAGGGGATGAGCCGGATCGCGACGGCGAGGCCGTGGCGGAATCACCACTCGAGTCGGCGTACGCAACGGCTGGCGCGGTCAGTGCCGCCATTCCGATCCCGAGTGAGACGGCCAGTGTTCCAACCCGGCCGATACAGGTTCCAGCAATCACTTCTGATGTCCTTTCAGGCGCGGGACGACCGTTCTCATGTCGCGTCCCTACCCAAGAGGTCGGACAGCAGAGCGCAATGGTTCCCGGAGTGGGACTTCCGGATTACTTGCCTTGGCAGCAGGGCGGGGTGCCCTTACCCATCAGTCGGTGCGTCAATCCGAAGAGCCGACGACTCAGGCAGATCCCGAACACCGACCGCATGAAGGCCGCGAAGGTGGCGATGCCGGTGGCAACCTGACCCACTGTCGGCATCCCGAACCAGAAGCCCACGATCCCGAGGATCGCGAAGATCAGCCCGATGCCCTGGGAGAACCTCAGCAACGGCACCGGCTCGAACTTGACCGGAGGACTGAGTCGGGGCGCAATGAATGTGCTGAAGATGCGGCCGTACGGGTGACGTAACGGGCCGGCGCTGGCGCCGATCGCGAAGACGACGCCCTGGGCTGCCAAGATCACTGCTGCTGCCCGAGTATTGAAAGTGGACACAACCAGTGCGGCCGCCAGCACGGTCATCGTCACCGAGGCAGTGAAACGCGGGACCCGAACATCTACTTCGTTGGTTGTCGGTGCGGTTGCGGTTGTCGACATGAAAACTCCTTCTGGTCGTCGAAGGAACTAGTCGGATGCTTACCCGCAAAGGTTCCCGGGCGCGTCATTTATCTATCTGTTCAAGTTGCACGGGTGCAACAACGGCGGTAGCGTCTCGTCGCGCGAAGGGGAGTAGTTCCTCCTGCCCTCGGGCGGTTGCGGATGGTCGACATACTGGCGGTTTCACCGCCCGGTCATCCACCGGGTGACACCCGGCGAGCGAGACCTTCGGACGACGTAGACCACGTCGGCCGAAGCCTCGCTGCCCGCGAAAAGTTTCGGTCGCCCGGCTCGAGAGACTTCACGTGACCACCCTCATACGTTCTGGCCTCATGCGTTCCGGCCTCATCACCGCCGCCTTCATCGCCCCGGCCATGCTGGTTCGGTTTAGCGGCATGCAACCCGATCCGGTCGCCACCATGCTGATCTTCGGCGCTGCGGTGGTCGCCGCCAGCTTCCTGCTCGCCTGGGCGGCTGAGGCCGCCCAGATCGACGTGTCCGGCGGTCTGGCGATCGCGGTGCTCGCTCTGATCGCTGTGCTGCCCGAATACGCGGTCGACCTCTACTACGCCTACACCGCAGGGCATGTGCACGAGTACACCCAGTACGCGGCTGCCAATATGACCGGCTCCAACCGGCTGCTGATGGGGTTGGGCTGGCCACTGGTGGTGATGATCGGACTGGCGGCCGCCCGCAGACTCACCGGTGACAAACTCACCGGTAATGGGGGCACGGTCCTGGAACTGGAACCCGGCAACCGCATCGAACTCGGCTTCCTGCTGATCGCCGGCATCGTCGCCTTCGTCATTCCGGCCACCGCGCAGATCCACCTCGTGCTGGGCGTCGCGCTGCTGGCCTGGTTCGGCTTCTATCTGTTCAAGGTCAGTCAGGGCGAGGTGGAGGAGCCCGATCTGATCGGCACCGCCGCGGCGATCGGTCTGTTGCCGGACCGCGCCCGCCGTCGCATCGTCGTCGCACTCTTCGTCGTTGCCGCGGTGGTGATCCTGCTCTCGGCAAAACCCTTCGCCGACAGCATGATCAGCGCCGGCACCCAACTCGGCATCGACCGATTCCTGCTGGTGCAGTGGCTCGCGCCGCTGGCCTCGGAGGCGCCCGAGTTCATCATCGCCATCATCTTCGCCGCCCGGGGCAACGCCACCGCCGCGATCGCCACCCTGATCTCATCGAAGGTCAACCAGTGGACACTGCTGGTGGGTTCCCTGCCGTTGGCCTACCTGGCCGGCGGTGGCGGGGTCGCCCTGCCCCTCGACCCTCGCCAGGTCGAGGAGACGCTGATCACCGCGGCCCAGACCATGATGGGTGTGGCCCTCATCCTGTCGCTGCGCTTCCATCGCCGCACCGCGTGGATGTTGTTCGGGCTCTTCATCATCCAGTTCGCGGTGACCTCGACGGAGGGCCGGCTGGTGCTGAGTGCGGTCTACGGCGTCCTGGCGTTGACCGGTTTCGTCGTCAACCGGCGTCACATCGCGCCGACCCTGCGCGCACCGTTCGATCAGAGCGTGGCGAGCCAGCCGTCCAGTTCGGCGTAGGCCACCGCGCGCGGTTCCGGCAGCGACAGGAACACGTCGTGCTTGGCGTCGGGCACCGGAACCACGCTCTGCCGGTTGCCTACGCAGCCGGCCCACCGGGCGATGTGGGTGACGTCGAGCACGGCGTCACCGCGCTGGATCACATCGGTGCCGGCGTCCTCGGCCACGCTGTGATCCGAGCGCAGGACGAGGTTCGGCACCCCGACGTCCAGGCCGCGGTGCAACGTCGCCTGCCCGCGCCGGATCGCATTGATCCAGCCGACGGTGATCGGGAAGCCGCCGATCGGCTTCCACTTCAGGTTGTAGTCGAACTCGCCGTGGTAGTCGCGATGCAGGGTCAGGCCGTAGCCACCCTTGCCGGCCGGGCGCGCGACCCGGGTCCTGGCGACCTTCGAGGCCGCACCGATCGCCGTCGCGGTCATTCGGGTGCGCAGCATCGGCGGACCGTTGAGATCCAGGAACGGACTGTTGAGCACCAGGCCGGCAATTCGCATCAGGGCGGTGTCCCCGCGCCGGCGCACCCGGTCCAGCCACAGCGCCACCACCAGGCCGCCGGTGGAATGGCCGTACACCAGCACCCGCGCGCCCGGGTTCTCCGCGTCGATCACCTCGTGAGCCAATTCGAGTTCGCGGTCGTACTGGGTGAGGTCGGTGCTGAAGTGCGGTGTCTGGCCGTCCCGGTGGGACCGGCCGCACTTGCGCAGATCCAGTCCGTAGAACCGGATACCCCGGCCGGCGAAGTGGTCGGCCAGGCCGGTGTTGAAGAAGTAGTCGGTGTAGCCGTGCACGGCGAGCACCGCCGTCGATGCCGGGGGAGCGTCTTTTCGCACGAGCGTGGCGAAGATCTCGCCCTCCCCGTCGGGGTCGGGGCCCAGCGCCGCGGTGGCCTGCCGATAACCGGGCAGGACGTCAGCGGTCCAGTCGGCGCCCCTCCCGTTGCCCCAGAGGCTCCCCGCCGAAGTCACGGACGATAACCTAACCCCATGTCCGCCAAGCCTGCTGCCAAGACCGACGTCGTTCTCGTCGGTTCGGGAATCATGAGCGCCACCCTGGGCGCATTGCTCCGGCTCGTCGAGCCGGACTGGAACATCACCCTGATCGAGCGCCTCGATGCTGCCGCCGCCGAGAGCAGCGACCCGTGGAACAACGCCGGCACCGGCCACTCGGCGCTGTGCGAACTGAACTACACCCCGCAGCTGCCGGACGGCACGATCGAGATCGCGAAGGCGATCAACGTCAACGAGCAGTTCCAGGTCACCCGCCAGTTCTGGGCGTACGCCCACGAGAACGGCATCCTGACCGACGTCCGGAGCTTCCTGAACCCGGTCCCGCACGTCAGTTACGTACAGGGTGCCGACAACGTCGACTATCTGCGCCGCCGGCGCGAAACCCTGGTGCGCAACCCGTTGTTCGCCGGTATGGAGTTCATCGACGACGCCGACGAGTTCGCCCGCCGGCTGCCCCTGATGGCCGAGAACCGCGACTTCGCCGAACCGGTCGGCCTGAACTGGACCGAGGCCGGCACCGACGTCGACTTCGGCGCGCTGTCCAAGCAACTCCTGGCCTTCGGCACCACCCGCGGGATGGACACCCTGTTCGGCCATGAGGTGCGCGATCTGCACCAGGAATCCGACGGCAGCTGGACGGTCAAGGTACTCAACCGTCGCACCGGCGAGAAGTTCAGCCTGGCAAGCAAATTCGTCTTCGTCGGCGCCGGCGGCTGGGCGCTGCCGCTGCTGCAGAAGGCGGGCATCAGGGAGGCCAAGGGCTTCGGCGGATTCCCGGTCAGCGGCCAGTGGCTGCGCACCGACAAGCCCAACCTGACCGGGCGCCACCACGCCAAGGTCTACGGCATGCCCCCGCTGGGCGCTCCGCCGATGTCGGTGCCGCACTTGGACACCCGGGTGATCACCGGCAAAGACTGGCTGCTGTTCGGCCCGTTCGCCGGCTGGTCGCCGAAGTTCCTCAAGACCGGCAAGTTCACCGATCTGCCGCTGTCGGTCAAGCCGGACAACCTGATGTCGATGATCGGCGTCGGCCTCACCGAGATGTCGCTGGTGAAGTATCTCGTCGGTGAGCTGTTGCAGTCCTTCGGCGATCGGATGGACACCCTGCGTCAGTTCGCGCCGAGCGTGGAGGGCAACGACTGGGAGATCGACATCGCCGGGCAACGCGTCCAGGTGATCCGCCGCGACAAGAAGAAGATGGGCGTGCTCGAGTTCGGCACCACCGTGCTGGCCGCCGACGACGGCTCGATCGCCGGCCTGCTGGGCGCCTCGCCGGGCGCCTCCACCGCGGTGCCCGCGATGCTCGACGTGATGTCGCGCTGCTTCAAAGACCGCTACCCGTCCTGGGAGCCCAAGCTCAAGGAGATGGTGCCCTCGTTGGGCACCAAGCTCTCCGACGAGCCGGCGCTCTTCGGGCAGGTGTGGGACCACGGCACTCGGGTTCTGGGTCTGGAAAGCCGCGCGGGAGTCGTGTGACGCATCCGCTGCGGCGCAGCTGGGGCAAGGACCTCGACGCGGCGACCCTCTACGCGCTGCTGAAGCTTCGGGTGGAGGTTTTCGTCATCGAGCAGTCCTGTCCCTACCAGGATCTGGACGGCCGCGACCTGGCCGACGGCACCCGGCACTTCTGGATCGAGCAGGACGGCGAGGTGATCTCGACGCTGCGGCTGATGGAGGAACATCCTGACGGGGAGACCGAGTTCCGGATCGGCCGGGTGTGCACCCGTCCCGACGCCCGCGGACAGGGGCACACCCACCGGCTGATGCAGGCCGCCCTGGCCGACGTCGGGGAGCGGCCCTGCCACCTCAACGCGCAGAGCTACCTGGTCGACATGTACGCCGGGCACGGATTCGCCAAGGCCGGCGAAGAGTTCCTCGAGGACGGCATCCCGCACTTCCCGATGTCGCGGGCACCCCGATGAATGCGACTCGGAACCGGCCGGACTACCCGTTCAGCGCCATCGTCGGCCACGACCGGCTGCGGCTGGCCCTGGTGCTGTGCGCGGTGCGGCCGGAGATCGGCGGGGTGCTGATCCGTGGCGAGAAGGGCACCGCCAAGTCGACCGCGGTGCGGGCACTGGCGGCCGTGCTCGAGCAGGCCGACCCGGAGTCACGGCTCGTCGAACTCCCGATCGGCGCCACCGAGGACCGGGTGGTCGGATCGCTGGACCTGCAGAAGGTACTGCGCGACGGCGAACACGCCTTCTCGCCGGGGCTGCTGGCCCGTGCGCACGGCGGCGTGCTCTACGTCGACGAGGTCAACCTGTTGCCCGACCACCTCGTCGACATCCTGCTCGACGCCGCCGCGATGGGCCGGGTGCACATCGAGCGCGACGGTGTCTCGCACTCCCATGATTCGCGGTTCGTGCTGATCGGCACGATGAATCCCGAAGAGGGCGAACTGCGCCCGCAACTGCTGGACCGGTTCGGCCTGACCGTCGACGTCGCGGCCTCCCGCGACGTGGCGGTCCGCAGCGAGGTGATCCGGGCCCGGCTGGCCTACGAGGCCGACCCGGTCGGGTTCGCACAGCGCCACGCCGACGCCGACGCCGAACTGGGGGAGCGCATCGCCGCCGCCCGCGCTCTGGTGGCCGAGGTGGTGCTGCCGGATGCCGAACTGAATCGGATCGCGGCGCTGTGCGCAGCCTTCGACGTCGACGGGATGCGCGCCGATCTGGTGGTGGCCCGCACCGCGGTGGCACACGCCGCCTGGCGCGGCGCGATCACCGTCGCCGAAGAGGACATCCGGGTGGCGGCCGAACTGGCGCTGCCGCATCGCCGCCGCCGTGACCCGTTCGACGATCCGGGCCTGGATCCGGAGCGGCTCGACGAGGCGATGCGCGAGGCGGCCGCCGCTGCCGGCGACGGGAGTGCCGGCGATCCCGATCCTGATCCGCCCGGAGGGGGCGGTCAGTCTGCCGATGATTCCGCGGAAAGCACTGTGCGCCAGCCGAACTCGGGCTCCGAACCGCGACCTTCGGCGCCGCCGTCGCAACCGTTCCGTACCCGCGCGCTGACGGTCCCCGGGATCGGTGATGGGGCGGCCGGCCGTCGCTCGGCGGCCCGCAACTCCTCCGGTGCGGTGGTGCGCCCGAGTCCCACCCCGGAGCAGGGGTACGGCGTGCACCTGTTCGGCACGGTGCTCGGTGCTGCCGGGCGCTGCGCGGCCGAACGGCCGGGCCGGCTGCGGATCGCGGCCGAGGACATCCGCCGCGCCGAACGGGTCGGCCGGGAGGGCAACCTGGTGATCTTCGTCGTCGACGCCTCCGGGTCGATGGCCGCCCGGGACCGGATGGCCGCCGTCAGCGGCGCGGCACTGTCGTTGTTGCGGGATGCCTATCAGCGCCGCGACAAGGTCGCGGTGATCACCTTCCGGGCCGACGGCGCCCGGTTGCTGCTGCCGCCGACAGCCTCGGCGCACATCGCCTCACGCCGGCTCACCCGGTTCGACACCGGTGGCACCACGCCATTGGCGGAGGGTCTGCTGGCCGCCCGCGATGTGGTGGTGCGCGAACGGGTGAAGGACCGTGCACGGCGGCCGCTGGTGGTGCTGCTCACCGACGGCCGGGCCACCGGTGGGCCGGATCCTCTTGCGCGCAGCCGAATTGCCGCCGTCCGGCTGGCCGCCGAAGGTGCTGCCGCGGTGGTGGTGGACTGTGAGACCTCCTACGTCAAGCTGGGACTGGCCGCCGACCTGGCCGGCCATCTCCGGGCTCCGGTGCTGCGCCTGGAGCATCTGCACGCCGACCATCTGACCGCCGCCGTCCGCCGGGCGGCCTGATGCCTGCCCTGAAGGTCCGATGAAGGGCCTGCCGGAGACCGTTCCCGATGACGGGCTGACCACGCGGCAGCGTCGCAGCCTGCCGATCCTCGCCGTGCACACCGGCGCCGGCAAAGGAAAGTCCACTGCGGCATTCGGGATGGCGCTGCGGGCCTGGAACGCCGGACTGAGCATCGGGGTGTTCCAGTTCGTCAAGAGCGCCAAGTGGAAGGTGGGGGAGGAGAACGCGTTTCGCGAACTCGGCGCCCTGCATACCCGAAGTGGTGTCGGCGCCGCGGTGCAGTGGCACAAGATGGGCAGCGGCTGGTCATGGAGTCGCAAACCCGGATCCGAGGCCGACCACGCCGCCGCGGCGGCGGAGGGCTGGGCCGAGATCGCCCGCCGGCTCGCAGCCCAGGAGCACGACTTCTACGTGCTCGATGAATTCACCTATCCGCTCAAGTGGGGGTGGGTCGATGTCGATCAGGTGGTGTCGACGCTGACCTCGCGGCCCGGCCGTCAGCACGTCGTCATCACCGGCCGGGACGCCCCGCCACAACTGATCGAGGCCGCCGATCTGGTGACCGAGATGACCTGCGTCAAACATCCGATGGATGCCGGGCGCAAAGGCCAGCCGGGAATCGAGTGGTGAACACCACAAACCCCATCGGAACAGTCGGGGCCGTCGTGATCGGCGCACCGTCATCGGGCAGCGGAAAGACCACCGTTGCAACCGGTTTGATGGCCGCGCTGCGCCAAGTGGGCGACCGCGTCGCACCGTTCAAGGTCGGTCCGGACTTCATCGATCCGGGTTACCACGCGCTGGCCACCGGCCGGCCGGGCCGCAACCTCGACCCGGTCATGGTGGGCGAGGATCTGATCGGGCCGCTGTACCGGCACGGTTCGCGGGATGCCGACGTCGCCGTCGTCGAGGGCGTCATGGGACTGTTCGACGGTCGCATCGACGAACAGTTCCTGACCCCGGCCCGCGGATCCACCGCCCAGGTCGCCCGATTGCTGGGCGCGCCGGTGCTGCTGGTGGTCGATGCGCGTGGCCAGAGTCAGAGCATTGCGGCTCTGCTGCACGGCTTTTCGACGCTGGAGCGCGCCGTGCGGGTCGGCGGGGTGATCCTCAACAAGGTCGGGTCGCCGCGGCACGAACAGGTGCTGCGGCAGGCCTGCGAATCGGTCGGGATACCGGTGCTGGGCGCGGTCCCGCGCGATGACCAGTTGGCCGTCCCGTCCCGGCACCTCGGCCTGGTCACCGCCGTCGAACACGGCGTGCAAGCCCGGTCCGCGGTCGCGGCGATGGGCGATCTGGTGGCCCGGCACGTCGATGTCGCGGCGGTGCGTGCGATGGCCCGTTCGTCGGTGACGGCGCCGCCGTGGTCACCGGATGCGGCAGTGGGCGTCCCGGTGAGCGGCCGCCCGGTGGTGGCGGTCGCCGCCGGCCGGGCCTTCAGCTTCGGTTATGCCGAGCACGGCGAGCTGCTGCGGGCGGCCGGGGCCGAGGTGGTGGAGTTCGATCCGCTGACCGACGCACTGCCGCCGGGTACGGCGGCGGCGGTGCTGCCCGGCGGGTTTCCGGAACAGTACTGCCAGGAGCTTTCGGCCAATGCCACGCTGCGTGGGGAGATCGCCGCACTGGCCACCCGGGCCCCGATTCATGCCGAGTGCGGCGGGCTGACCTATCTGATGGACGACCTCGACGGGCACCCGATGTGCGGGGCGCTGGCCGGGTCGGCGCGCTTCACGCCGAAGCTGACCCTGGGTTACCGCGATGCGGTGGCGCCGGTGGACTCGGTGTTGTTCGCCGCGGGGCAGCGGGTGGTGGGCCACGAGTTCCACCGCACCACAGTCGAATTCGCCGAACCCGTGCAGCCGGCCTGGCTGCTGACCCGGGGTGGTGCCGGCACCGGCCGGGACGGCTCAGTCCAGCACGGCGTGCATGCCTCGTATCTGCACACCCACCCGGCGGGCCAGCCGGAGGCGATCCGGCGGTTCGTGTCCAGCGCCGTCGGTTAACTAGGCTGCCCCGGTGACCGAGAACGCCTACCTCGTCGGCCTGAGACTGGCCGGCAAGAAGGTCGTCGTCATCGGTGGGGGAACGGTGGCCCAGCGCCGGATTCCGCTGCTGCTGGCCAACGGGGCCGACGTGCACGTCATCACCCGGGTCGCCACCCCGGCCGTTGAGGCCATGGCCAGACCGGACGGGGCCGGCCAGGTACCCGGCATCACGCTGTCCCTGCGCGACTACCGCGACGGTGACCTCGCGGACGCCTGGTACGCCATCGCCGCCACCGACGACCCGGGCGTGAACGCCGAGATCGTCGCCGAGGCCGAGAGCCGTCGGATCTTCTGTGTGCGGGCCGACGCCGGCCGCGACGGCACCGCCGTCACCCCCGCCTCCTTCAGCTATGAGGGTCTGGAGGTGGGGGTGCTCGCCTCCGGTGCACACCGGCGCTCGGCGGCGGTTCGCTCGGCCATCCGGGAGGCCTTCCTGCAGGGCCGGATCGCCCCGGACATCGTCGCCGCGGCGGCCTCCGATGTGGTGCCCGGCGGGGTCGCCCTGGTCGGCGGCGGCCCCGGGGACCCCGAACTGATCACCGTGCGCGGGCGGCGACTGCTGGCGCACGCCGACGTGGTGGTGGCCGACCGGCTGGCGCCGCCGGAACTGCTGGCTGAACTGGCTCCGCACGTCGAGGTGATCGACGCGGCCAAGATCCCCTACGGCCGGGCGATGGCCCAGGACGCCATCAACGAGGTCCTGATCGACCGGGCCAGGTCAGGCAAGTTCGTGGTGCGCCTCAAGGGCGGTGACCCGTTCGTCTTCGCCCGCGGCTATGAGGAAGTTCTCGCCTGTGCCGAGGCTGGGATCCCGGTCACAGTCGTACCGGGGGTGACCAGTGCGATCGCGGTTCCCGCATTAGCCGGAGTTCCGGTCACCCACCGCGCGGTAAATCATGAATTCGTCGTGGTCAGCGGTCATTTATCGCCCGATCATCCGGAATCCCTGGTGAATTGGGAGGCGCTGGCGCAATTATCCGGAACGTTAGTTCTGCTGATGGCCGTCGAACGCATCGAATTATTCGCCGAAGCACTGCTTAAGGGCGGACGAGCAGCCCAAACCCCGGTATTAGTCGTTCAGCACGGCACCACGTCGGCGGAACGAATTCTGCGCGCCACCCTGTCTGACGTGCCTGAACGAATTCGTTCGGAAGGAATTCGGCCACCCGCGATCATCGTCATCGGTCCGGTCGCCGGATTTGAGACTTTATCGAGACTTTAAAGTCTTCTTAATATTGAGGTAGAGTGGGCGGTTATGACGGCTCTGAACGATGCCGACCGCTCGGCCGCCCCGAAATGGGGACGGTCCGCCGCGGTTCCCGCGAGGATGCCCTCCAACAGTGTGGAGCGGACGTCCTACTACCCGGACTGGCTGCCCTCGCGGCGGTTCCTCTCCGCGGTGATCGCGATCGGCGGCATGCAGCTGCTGGCCACCATGGACAGCACCGTCGCGATCGTGGCGCTGCCGAAGATCCAGGACGAACTGAACCTCTCCGACGCCGGGCGCAGCTGGGTGATCACCGCCTACGTGCTGACCTTCGGCGGACTGATGCTGCTCGGCGGCCGGCTGGGCGACACGATCGGCCGCAAGCGCACCTTCATCGTCGGCGTCACGCTGTTCACCATCGCCTCGATCCTGTGCGGAATGTCCTGGGACCAGACGACTCTGGTGGTCGCGCGGCTGCTGCAGGGCGTCGGTGCGGCGATCGCCTCGCCGACCGGCCTGGCCCTGGTCGCCACCACCTTCCCGAAGGGGCCGGCGCGTAACGCCGCGACCGCGGTGTTCGCCGCGATGACCGGCATCGGCTCGGTGATGGGTCTGGTGGTCGGCGGCGCGCTGACCGAGGTGTCCTGGCGGCTGGCGTTCCTGGTGAACGTGCCGCTCGGCGTACTGATGATCGTGCTGGCCCGCAACACCCTGCGGGAGACGCACAAGGAGCGGATGAAACTGGATGCGGCCGGCGCCCTGCTGGCCACCGTCGCCTGCACCGCTGCGGTGTTCGGCTTCACCCAAGGCCCGGAGAACGGCTGGATGGCGCCGCTGACCCTGCTGTCCGCTGCGGTCGCCGTCGCGGCCTTCGGCGCCTTCCTGCTCGTCGAACGGAACGCGGTCAACCCGGTGGTGCCGTTCAGTCTGTTCCGCGACCGCAATCGGGTGGCCACCTTCGCCGCGGTGTTCCTGGCCGGCGGCGTGATGTTCACCCTGACCGTGCTGATCGGCCTGTATGTGCAGGACATCATGGGCTACAGCGCGCTGCGGGCCGGTATCGGCTTCATCCCGTTCGTCATCGCCCTGGGCATCGGACTGGGTGCCTCGTCGCAACTGGTGAACTACTTCGCCCCGCGCCTGCTGGTGATCGCCGGCGGGATCCTGGTGCTCGGCGCCATGATCTACGGATCGACCCTGGACGCCGGCATCCCGTACTTCCCGAACCTGGTCATCCCGATCACCGTCGGCGGCTTCGGCATCGGCATGATCGTCGTCCCGCTGACCGTGTCGGCCATCGCCGGCGTCGGTTTCGACCAGATCGGTCCGGTCTCGGCCATCGCGCTGATGCTGCAGAACCTCGGCGGCCCGGTGGTGCTGGCCGTCATCCAGGCCGTGATCACCTCCCGCACGCTGTATCTGGGCGGAACCACCGGACCGGTGAAGAACATGAACCCCGCGCAGTTGCACGCGCTCGATCAGGGCTACACCTACGGACTGCTCTGGGTGGCCGCGGTGGCGGTGATCGTCGGAGGCGTCGCGCTGTTCATCGGCTACACCTCCCAGCAGGTCGCGCACGCCCAGGAAGTCAAAGAAGCGATCGACGCCGGAGAGATCTAGTCGGGCGCACATCCAGTCGGGCGCAGATGCCGCCGCCTGTGCGGCGGCGGAGGAGCGCGACAATTCGAGCCCGGTGCTGGGTAGGGTGACTACCCATGGCTGGCGAGAGTATTCCCGAACCGCCCGCCAAACCGCTGGCCTCCAGCGTGCTGGGGATCGCGATCATCGCGATCACCGGCATGCAGCTGATGTCGACGCTGGACGGCACCATCGTGATCGTCGCCCTGCCCCGGATGCAGGCCGACCTCGACCTGTCCGATGCCGCCAAGAGCTGGGTGATCACCGCCTACGTGCTGACCTTCGGCGGTCTGCTGCTGCTCGGCGGCCGGGTCGGCGACGCGATCGGGCATAAACGGGCCTTCATCTCCGGGGTCGGTGTCTTCACCATCGCCTCGATGGCCTGCGGACTCGCCACCGACGGTCCGCTGCTGATCGCCGCGCGCGCGGTCCAGGGCGTCGGCGCTGCGGTGGCCGCGCCGACCGGGCTGGCGCTGATCGCCACCACCTATGCGGCTGGCCACGCCCGCAATCAGGCGATGGCGATGTCGGCGGCCATGCAGGGCCTCGGCTCGGTGCTCGGCCTGGTGGTCGGCGGCGCGCTGACGGTGATCTCCTGGCGGCTGGCCTTTCTGATCAACCTCCCGATCGGGGCGCTGATCATCTGGATCGGGTTGACCCGGCTGGAGGAGACCCGGCACGAACGCCTCCCGATGGACATCACCGGCGCCCTGCTGGCCACCCTGGGGTGCGGGGCGGCGGTGATGGTCTTCACCCAGGGGCCGCCGCGCGGCTGGGTCGACCCGTGGGTGTTCTCCGCCGGAGTGGCGGCGGTCCTGTTCGGTCTGGCGTTCCTGTTCGTCGAACGCCGGGCCGACCATCCGCTGGTGCCGCTCTGGATGTTCCGCGACCGCAACCGGGTGGCCACGTTCACCTCGCTGTTCCTGGCCGGCGGGGTGATGCTGTCGCTGACCGTGATGATCGGGCTGTACGTGCAGGACGTGCTCGGCTACTCGGCCCTGCATGCAGGAATCGGCTTCATCCCGTTCGCGGTGGCGCTGGGCTTCGGGAATCTGCTCACCGCCCGGTTGGCGCCCTACATCGCACCGCGCTGGCTGATCATCGGCGGCGGAGTCTTCGTGCTGGGCGCGATGCTCTACGGGTCGACCCTGACCCGCAAGATCCCGTATTTCCCTGACCTGGTGCTGCCGATCCTGATCGGCGGCTTCGGCATCGGGGTGATCTCGGTGATCCTGCCGCTGTGCGCGCTCACCGACGTCGGCCCGCGCGAGATCGGTCCGGTCAGCGCCGTCACCCTGATGGTCCAGGACCTCGGCGGCCCACTGGTGCTGGTGGTCATCCAGGCCGTGCAGACCTCGCGCACCCTGTACCTGGGCGGCACCACCGGCCCGGTCGCCGAGATGACCCCGGCCCAACTCGACGCCCTCGACGCCGGCTACACCTACTCGCTGCTGTGGATCGCCGCCGTCGCCGTCCTGGTCGGCGTCACCGCCTTCTTCATCGGATATTCGGCCAAGCAGATCGCCTCGGCCCAGCACACCCGCGAGGCGGTCGAGGCGGGCGAGCTCTAGCGCCATGGCAAGACTGATCGTCAGGGCCGCCTCGATCATCACCATGGATGCCGCCGTGCCGCGCGCGGACGCTGTCGCGGTGGACACCGACTCCGGTTGCATCGTCGCGGTCGGCTCCCTCGGACAGTGCCGGGCCGCGGCCCCGGACGCCCCGGTCGAGGACCTCGGCGCGCAGGTCCTGATGCCCGGCTTCATCCAGGCCCACGATCACCCCGTTCCCGCCGCGGTGCTCTGTGAGCAGCCGGCGCACTGGATCGCGCCGTTCGTCGGCTTTCCCACCTGGGCCGACGTCGAGACGCTCTTCCACCGGTTGCGCAGCCAGACGCCGACCGGACAACCGCTGCTGTTCAACGGCCTCGACCGGCTGCTGCTGTCGATCCCGATGCCGGATCGGACGAGTCTGGACCGATACTTCCCGGACCATCCGGTGCTGATCTTCGACATCACCGGCCACGCGCTCTATTTCAATTCCCGGGCGACTCAGTTGTTCGGCTGGACGAACGCGACCCCGCCGGCCGACACCCCCGACGCCCGGTGGACGAGGCGGCCCGACGGCACCGCGGGCGGGGTCGGCTTCGAGACGCAGGCGACCCTGACGGCGATGGCCGCATTCCTGCCCGGCGTCGTCAAGTCCCCGTTGCTCAACCTCGGAGCGTGGTATTCGACGCTGGCGCGCAACGGATTCACCGCGGTGGGGGATCTGGGCTTCATCAGCAAGCTGCGGGCTCCGATGGAGGCGCTGGCGGCGTTGCCCGGATGCCCGGTCCGCTATTCGCTCTACCAGACCACCTACGACCCGGGCGCCCACGGCGAGATGGATTTCGGCGATCTGTCGCCGATGATCCGGCGGGTCGGCTACAAGATCTGGATGGACGGCAGTCCGTCCATCGGCACCGCCTCGATCAGCGTTCCCTACCTGGACTCCGATCGGGCCCGCATCTCCGGCGTCCCGGTCGGCACGGTGCCCGGACTGTCGGTGCTGAACTACACACCGGACCAATTCCTCTCTCTCGTCACGCAATTCGTCGATTCCGACACCCAGATCGCCACCCACATCAATGGAGACGCCGGAATCGATGTGGTTCTGGACGGGTACGAACAGGCACTCGGCCGGCTGGGGTTGACCGGCTCGGACCATCGCTGGCGGGTCGAGCATTTCGCCACCCCGAACCGGCAGCAGTGCATGCGGGCCGGGGCGCTGGGGGTCAGCGCCTCGATGTCGCCCTTTCAGGCGCTCTACTGGGGCGACCTGTACGACGGGGTGATCTTCGAGCCCGCCTACGGCGCCCGGTGGCAGCCGTACCGCGACGCCTATGACGGGGGTGTCCGGCCGACGTTCCACAACGACGGCTACCTGTCACCGCCGTTGCCGTGGCTCAACATCCAGAACGCCGTCACCCGGGCCAGCGCATCGGGGACGGTGCACGGACCCGAGCAGGCACTGACCCTGGACGAGGCCCTGGAGGCGCACACCATCAACGCCGCCTGGCAGCAGAAGCGCGACCGCGAGATCGGCTCGATCGAGGCCGGCAAGCTCGCCGACTTCGTGGCGCTCAACACCGACCCCTACGAGGTCGATCCGTCGCGGCTGCAGGAGACGATGGAGGTTCTCGGGACCTGGGTCTCGGGCCGCCGCGTCGATCTGAACGGCTTCATGGCATCCGTTCGGGAGGTGGCCCACCGTTTCGACTCGGCGCTACTGGCCGGATCCCAGCCCCATCAGTGCTGATTGCGGCGAATCAGGCGGTATCCGCCGTAAAGTGCCGCGGCCACAACGAAATTCACGAAGTAGGCCAGATCGGCGCCGTGCAGCCGTTCGGCCACCGGCCCGACGAACAGGCTGGTGTTCATGAACGGCACCGCGGCGGCGAACGCGAGGACGAAGCTCGCCAGGGCGGCCAGCGCGTCGACCCGTGACGTGGTCTCGGCAGCCGGGTCGATCAGGTCGCGTCCTGCGCTGCGCCGGCGCCAGTCGATGGTGACGATCGCCACGAACGCCGGGACCCAATAGCTGACGAACAGCAGCACACCCTGGAACCGTTCGGTCAGATTCCCGCTGTAGAGCCACATGATCAGGCCGAAGGCGATCACCGCCACGACCGCCGCCGACACCGGGCGGCGCACCTTCACCCCGACGGTCTGCAGCGCCAGCGATCCGCTGTAGTCGTTCATCGCGTTGGAGGCCACCGCCCCGAAGGTGATCGCCACCAGGGCCAGCGCGCCGAGCACCCCGCCGCCCATCACCGAGCGCACACCCTCGGCGCTCTGGTCGGCCACCAACGAACCGGCGGCGATGCCGATGGCCTGCACGGCGACGTAGGCAGACGCCAGCCCGGCGAACGTGTAGCCGAACACCGCCGCCCGCGAGGTCCGCGCCGGAAGATAGCGGCTGTAGTCCGAGGCGTAGCTGGCCCAGGAGATGCTCACGCTCAGCGCGATGGTGACTTCCATGACGAATGCCGCCGCCAGGCCCGGGCCGCTCTCGGTCGGCGGTGTGACGACCTGATGCCCGCCGAGCAGGCGAGCGGTGAACACCGCGAAGGTGATGGTCAGCAGCACCGTCATGACGGCCTGCATCCGGTGGATCACTTCGTATCCGAAGACCCCGACTGCGCCCTGGGCCGCCAGCACGATCAGCACCGCGGCCCAGAACGGGATGCCCAGCAGGGCCGCCAGCGCCTCGCCGCCGAACAGTCCGACCAGTCCGTCCCAGGCGACCGCCGAGAGCCACTGGATGACCGCGACCACCGTCACCGTCGATCCGAAGGCCATCCGTGCGTTGGGAAGCTGTGCGGTTCCGGTGCGCGGGCCCCAGGTGGACAGGTAGGCCACCACCACGCAGCCCAGCACGGTGCCGATCGCCATCGCCAGCAGTCCCAGCCAGAAGCCGAGTCCCAGCGCGAAGGCCAGCGTGCCGGTGAAGAGCACCGTCATGTTGACCTGGGGCGCGAACCACACGGTGAACAGGCGGGCGGCATGGCCGTAACGGTTCGACGGCGGAACCGGGGCGATGCCGTGGGTCTCCACCGCGAGATCGCCGGAGCGGGTGGGCATCCGGCCGGTGAAACTCTCTGAAGTCAACGCGGAACCGCCGGAACGAGCTTGCGCTGCCATGCGGCAACCCTACGGTCCAGCTCGCGCCGGTGCGCGCTCGGCATCGGCGTCGAACGGGCTTAATGGTCCGACTTCTCATCCTCGCGCCGGTGCGCGCTCGGCATCGGCGTCGAACTAGGCTGTCCCGCTGTGATCACCCGGATGTCCGAGCTATTCCTGCGCACGCTGCGTGACGACCCCGCCGACGCCGAAGTGCCCAGCCACAAGTTGCTGATCCGGGCCGGCTACGTCCGGCCGATCGGCCCGGGCCTGTACAGCTGGCTGCCGCTGGGCCTGCGGGTGCTGCGCAAGATCGAGAACATCGTGCGCGAGGAGATGGTCGCCATCGGCGGCCAGGAGATCCTGTTCCCGGCGCTGCTGCCGCGGGCGCCGTACGAGACCACCAACCGCTGGACCGAGTACGGCGACGGGGTGTTCCGGCTCAAGGACCGCCGGGACAACGACTACATGCTGGGGCCCACACATGAGGAACTGTTCACCCTGGCGGTGAAGGGGGAGTACAGCTCCTACAAGGACTTTCCGGTGCTGCTGTTCCAGATCCAGACCAAGTACCGGGACGAGGCCCGGCCGCGGGCCGGCATCCTGCGCGGCCGCGAGTTCATCATGAAGGACTCGTATTCCTTCGACGTCGACGACGACGGCCTGCGCAAGGTGTATCTCGACCACCGCGGGGCCTATCAGAAGGTCTTCACCCGTCTGGGCGTCCGGTACGTGATCGTCTCCGCGGTCTCCGGGGCGATGGGCGGCAGCGCATCCGAGGAGTTCCTGGCCGAGAGCGAGATCGGCGAGGACACCTTCGTGCGCTGCCTGGAGTCCGGCTACGCCGCCAACGTCGAGGCCGTCACCACTCGGGTGCCCGATCCGATTCCGGCCGACGGACTGCCCGAACCGGTGGTGCACGACACCGGTGACACCCCGACCATCGCCTCCCTGGTCGACTGGGCCAACAGCGCCCGACCGGCCGAATGCGGGGGCCGCGAGATCACCGCCGCCGACACCCTGAAGAACGTCCTGCTCAAGGTCCGCAGGCCCGGCGGGGAGTGGGAGCTTCTGGGAATCGGGGTGCCCGGCGACCGCGAAGTCGATGACAAGCGACTCGGCGCGGCACTCGATCCGGCCGAATACGCCATGATCGACGACGCCGACTTCGCCAAGCACCCGTTCCTCAAGAAGGGCTACATCGGCCCGAAGGCATTGCTGGACAACGGTGTTCGCTATCTTGTCGACCCGCGCGTAGTGGACGGAACGGCCTGGATCACCGGCGCCGACGAGACCGGCAAGCATGTCGTCGGACTGGTGGCCGGCCGCGACTTCGTCGCCGACGGCGTCATCGAGGCCGCCGAGGTGCGCGACGGCGATCCGTCCCCGGACGGGGCCGGTGCACTGGTCAGCGCCCGCGGCATCGAGATCGGCCACATCTTCCAGCTGGGCCGCAAGTACACCGACGCCTTCGAGGTCGACGTCCTCGGCGAGAACGGCAAGCCGCTTCGGCTGACGATGGGCTCCTACGGCATCGGCGTCTCGCGCCTGGTTGCGGTGATCGCCGAACAGCACCATGACGAACTCGGCCTGCGCTGGCCGTCCTCGGTGTCGCCGTTCGACGTGCACGTGGTGATCGCGAACAAGGACGCCGAGGCGCGCGCCGGGGCCGAGGCTTTGGCGGCCGAACTCGACGGCCTCGGGCAGGAAGTGCTGCTCGACGACCGGACGGTGTCGCCTGGCGTGAAGTTCAAGGACTCCGAACTGCTCGGCATGCCGTGGATCGTGGTCGTCGGCCGGGGCTGGGCCGACGGCGTGGTCGAGCTCCGCAACCGGTTCAGCGGCGAGAGCCGGGAGATCCCGGTTGAGGGTGCGGCCGCGGAAATCGTTGCAGCGCTGGCGGTTTAAGGCTATTCGCTTCCGCCCGGGAACGCCTCGGTCACCGGCCAGGCGCCGAGCACCTGGCGCCAGCGCGCTGCCATCAGCGCGGACTGGGTGAGCGCGGTGAGCGCGAAACCGCGGTCCTGCTCGGAGCCGGACTGCTCCAGCACCGCCCGCCAGGCCACCGCGCAGTCGCTCTCCATCCGCACGGCCAGCTTCGCGGCGCCGATCGGACCGGTGACCGAGAACGGCAACTGGTAGCCCGCCGCCGGCAGCGGCGCCGTGATCGAGCGCTCCTTGAGCATCCCCATTGCCGCCTCCCGGCGGTCCCGGTGCTGGGCCACAGCCTGGGACACCAGATCGTTCTGGTCCGGCATCACCCGTGCCGACACCACGCCGTAGCCGTAGATCGCGGCGTGCTCGGCGGCCACCGCGTCGAACAGTGCGGCCGCCTCGGCGTCCTCGGGCCGGTTCGGATCCGGGGTCGGTGAAGGAGGGGGTGTGGGCGAGGTCATCGGTGCCGCTCCGTGGAGTTGAACCCGACCGCCAGCGAGGCCGCGCAGGCCGCCGCGATCGAGCCGAGCAGGCCGGCCCGGTATCCGGACAGGGTCGGGGCCAGTTTGGCGGCGCTGTCGGCGGACTCGCGCAACGCCTTGGCCACCGCGTCGACACTCGGCGGCGGGCCCGGTTTGGCCGTGGGCGCTGTCGACCCCGACGGGGCCGAGGATGTCTCCGATGCTGTCGGAATCGGTTTGCCCGCGGCCCGGGACAGTTCCTCGAGCAGCACCTCGGCATGACGGGTCCGCTCGGCGGCGATCACCGTCAGCGCCGCAACGGCGGGCGGGGGAGCGGCCTTGGCCGCGGCGGTGGCCATCTCGCTGTCCCGGCGGGCGGCCTTGAGCTGATCCTCGAGCGGATCGGGTCCGGCCGGACCGCTGCGGCCACATGCCGCTGTGACCGAACCGACAGCGACCGAACTGGCACCGACCAGAGCCAGCGCGAGCATGCGCCGACGGCTCAGGCCGTTGAGGCCCGGGGATTCCGGGGTGGGGCGAAGCACGCCAACATCCTGCCATTGCGGTCCCGCCGGCAGGCGTATCGTGGGGCTCAATTGCACCCGGGTCCCCGCCCGGGCATGAGTGCGTAGCTGTACCGAACAACTCAAGACAGAGGAGTCACCCGTGACTGAGCGGCAAGCGGGTTCTCTGGGGGGTCTGCCGTCGCCGGAACAGGTGACCGAGCTACTCGGCGGCGATTTCGCGAGCGCCGGATACGAGATTGAGAACGTCACGGTCGACACCCGGACCGATCCGCCGCGCATCATCGTCGTCGCAGACGGGGACACCGCACTGGACCTCGACACCGTCGCCGAGTTGTCCCGGTCGGCCTCGGATCGGCTGGACGCCCTCGACATCGGCGTCGCCACCTACGTCCTGGAAGTGACCTCACCCGGGGTGGACCGGCCGCTGACGACGGAGAAGCACTTCCGCCGTGCCCGCGGGCGCAAGGTCGAGATCGAACTCGCCGACGGCGAGGCGCTGGCGGCGCGCATCGGCGCGGTGGCCGACGGGATGGCCGACCTGGTGGTCCGGGATCGAAGTTCCTGGTCGGTGCGCCGGGTCCCGCTGGCCGATATCCGCAAAGCCGTTGTCCAGGTTGAGTTCTCGGCCCCGAGCGCCAAAGAGCGCGAACTAACCGGAATGGAGGTTCAGGGATGAACATCGACATGGGTGCGCTGCACGCGATCGAGGTAGATCGGGGTATCTCGGTCGAGGAACTGCTCGACACCATCAAGTCGGCACTGCTGACCGCCTACCGGCACACCGAGGGTCATCAACCCGACGCGCGGATCGAGATCGACCGTAAGACCGGTGCGGTGCAGGTGATGGCCCGGGAGGTCGACGCCGACGGCAACCTCATCAGCGAGTGGGACGACACCCCGGAGGGCTTCGGCCGGGTGGCGGCGACGACCGCCCGCCAGGTGATGTTGCAGCGCTTCCGCGACGCCGAGAACGAGCGGGTCTTCGGCGAGTTCTCCGCCCGGGAGGGCGACATCGTCGCCGGGGTGGTGCAGCGCGACGCCCGGGAGAACGCCCGCGGCACCATCGTGGTGCACCTGGGCAGCGAGACCAAGGGCTCCGAGGGCACCATCCGCCCCGCCGAGCAGGTTCCCGGGGAGAGCTACGAGCACGGCGACCGGTTGCGGTGCTACGTGGTCGGGGTCACCCGCGGCACCCGCGAGCCTCGGATCGAGCTGTCCCGGACCCATCCCAATCTGGTTCGCAAGCTGTTCTCGCTGGAGGTGCCCGAGATCGCCGACGGTTCGGTGGAGATCGTTGCGGTGGCCCGCGAGGCCGGGCACCGGTCCAAGATCGCGGTGCGCTCGAAGGTCGCCGGGCTCAACGCCAAGGGCGCCTGCATCGGTCCGATGGGCCAGCGGGTGCGCAATGTGATGAGCGAACTCGCCGGCGAGAAGATCGACATCATCGACTTCGACGAGGATCCGGCCCGGTTCGTCGCCAATGCGCTGTCCCCGTCGAAAGTGGTGTCGGTGCAGGTCATCGATGCCGCGACGCGGGCGGCCCGGGTCATCGTGCCGGATTTCCAGCTGTCCCTGGCGATCGGCAAGGAAGGCCAGAACGCCCGGTTGGCCGCCCGGCTCACCGGGTGGCGGATCGACATCCGCAGCGACGCCGCCGCCCCTGATGAGGGTGGTTCGGCGAGTCCACGGGGTGACGTAGACTGAGCCGTGATCCAGCGCGAGGTTCCTGGCGCTCCGGTGCGAACCTGCATCGGGTGCCGGAAACGAGAGTTGGCTGTCGAACTGCTGCGGGTGGTGGCCGTGTCGACGGAGAACGGACACAGCGCCGTCGCCGTCGACGCACAGCGTCGCCTCCCCGGCCGGGGAGCGTGGTTACACCCCGACGACGGCTGTCTGACCGCCGCCATCCGGCGACGGGCGTTCGCCCGAGCGTTACGGATCACCGGTTCACCGGACACCTCCGGGCTGGCCGAGCACTTCGACAAGCGTCGAAGCGAAAGCAGTAGCGAGAACAGGTAGCGAAGAACATGAGCACACCGTGAAGTCCCGATGACCATGCGTCATAGCTAAACCCGAGGCGCGGCCGGCCCGCTGCTGCCTCTAGAGATGGAGATGTAGTGGCAACAGGTAAGGCCCGCGTACACGAGTTAGCCAAGGAACTCGGTGTCACCAGCAAGGAAGTTCTCGCTCGCCTGAGCGAACAGGGCGAGTTCGTCAAGTCCGCCTCGTCGACGGTTGAGGCCCCGGTCGCCCGTCGCCTGCGCGAGGCATTCGGCGGTGGCAAGCCCGCCGAAGAGAAGGCCCCGGCGAAGGCGCCCGCCAAGAAGCCCGCGGCCAAGGTGGCGGAGAGTCCCGCCGCAGCAGCAGCGCCGGCGGCTCCGATTCCCGCGGCCCCGGTTGCCCCCGTGCCGGCAGCGCCGGCCGCGCCTGCTCCGGCAGCCCCCGTCCCGGCCGCTCCGGCCGCTCCCGCTGCCAGTGCCCCGGCCGCGCCCGCCGCCCCGGCTGCCCCTGCCGCACCCGGCGCCCGCCCGGTCCCCGGTGGCCCCAAGCCCGGCGGCCCGCGTCCGCCGCGGGTCGGCAACAACCCGTTCTCATCCCAGCCCGTCGAGCGCCCCGCGCCCCGGCCCCAGGGCCCCGCGGGTCCCGGTGGCCCGCGTCCCGGACCCGGCGGTATGCCGCCCCGTCCCGCTCCTCGTCCCGGCGGCGCCACTCCCGGCAACATGCCGCCCCGCCCGCCCGGCGCCCGTCCCGGTGCGCCCGGTCGTCCCGGCGCCCCCCGGCCCGGCGGCGGCCCCCGTCCCGGCCCCGGTCAGGGTGCCCGTCCCGGCGGCGGTGGCGGTAACTACCGCACCGGCGGACCCGGCGGCGGCGCCGGTGGACCCGCGGGTGCGGGTGCCGGCGGCTTCCGTGGCCGTCCCGGCGGCGGCCCGCCCGGCGGCGGTGGTGGCCGTCCCGGTCAGCGCGGTGGTGCGGCCGGTGCGTTCGGTCGTCCCGGCGGTGCGGTTCGTCGCGGCCGCAAGTCCAAGCGGGCGAAACGCGCCGAGTACGAGAGCATGCAGGCCCCGGTCGTCGGTGGCGTGCGCCTTCCGCACGGCAACGGCGAGACGGTCCGGCTGGCCCGCGGCGCGTCGCTGAGCGATTTCGCCGAGAAGATCGACGCCAACCCGGCAGCCCTGGTGCAGGCGCTGTTCAACCTGGGCGAAATGGTCACGGCCACCCAGTCGGTCTCCGACGACACCCTGGAACTGCTCGGCGGCGAGATGAACTACGTCGTCCAGGTGGTCTCCCCGGAGGACGAGGACCGCGAACTGTTGGAGTCCTTCGACCTCACCTACGGCGAGGACGAGGGCGGCGAGGAAGACCTCGAGCAGCGTCCGCCGGTGGTCACCGTCATGGGTCACGTCGACCACGGCAAGACCCGACTGCTGGACACCATCCGCAAGGCGTCGGTCCGCGAGGGCGAGGCCGGCGGCATCACCCAGCACATCGGCGCCTACCAGGTCGCCGTCGACCATGACGGCGTCGAGCGCCTGATCACCTTCATCGACACCCCGGGCCACGAGGCGTTCACCGCCATGCGCGCCCGCGGTGCGAAGGCCACCGACATCGCCATTCTGGTGGTCGCGGCCGACGACGGCGTGATGCCGCAGACGGTGGAGGCCATCAACCACGCGCAGGCGGCCGACGTGCCGATCGTGGTGGCGGTCAACAAGATCGACAAGGAGGGCGCCGATCCGCAGCGGATCCGCGCTCAGCTCACCGAGTACGGCCTGGTGGCCGAGGACTTCGGTGGCGAGACCATGTTCGTCGACATCTCGGCCAAGAACGGCACCAACATCAAGGCGCTGGAAGAGGCCGTGCTGCTGACCGCCGACGCCTCGCTGGACCTGCGGGCGAACCCCGACATGGAGGCCCAGGGCGTGGCGATCGAGGCGCACCTCGACCGCGGCCGCGGCCCGGTGGCCACCGTGCTCATCCAGCGCGGCACGCTACGGGTCGGCGACTCGGTGGTGGCCGGCGACGCCTACGGCCGGGTGCGCCGGATGGTCGACGAGCACGGCGAGGACGTCACCGAGGCGTACCCGTCGCGGCCCGTTCAGGTCATCGGTTTCACCTCGGTGCCCGGCGCCGGCGACAACTTCCTCGTCGTCGACGAGGACCGCATCGCCCGCCAGATCGCCGACCGCCGCAGCGCCCGCAAGCGCAACGCGATGGCGGCCAAGGCCCGTAAGCGGATCAGCCTGGAGGACCTGGAGTCGGCACTCAAGGAGACCAGCCAGCTCAACCTGATCCTCAAGGGCGACAACTCCGGCACGGTGGAAGCGCTCGAGGAGGCCCTGCTGGGCATCCAGGTCGACGACGAGGTGGAACTGCGGGTCATCGACCGCGGTGTCGGTGGCATCACCGAGACCAACGTCAACCTGGCCTCGGCCTCGGACGCCATCATCATCGGCTTCAACGTGCGCGCCGAAGGCAAGGCCACCGAACTGGCCAACCGCGAGGGTGTGGAGATCCGCTACTACTCGGTGATCTACCAGGCGATCGACGAGATCGAGAAGGCCCTCAAGGGCATGCTCAAGCCGATCTACGAGGAGAAGGAACTCGGCCGCGCCGAGATCCGGGCGATCTTCCGTTCCTCGAAGGTGGGCAACATCGCCGGTTGCCTCGTGCAGTCGGGCATCATGCGGCGCAACGCCAAGGCCCGCCTGCTGCGCGACAACGTCGTCATCGCCGAGAACCTCACCGTGTCCTCGCTCAAGCGGGAGAAGGACGACGCGACCGAGGTGCGCGAGGGTTACGAGTGTGGTCTGACGCTGACGTACAACGACATCAAAGAGGGCGACGTCATCGAGACCTACGAACTGGTCGAGAAGGCACGGGTTTAAACGCTCATGGCTGATCCCGCACGGGCGAAGCGGCTGGCCAAGCGGATCTCCACCATCGTCGCCTCGGCGATCGAGTACGAGATCAAGGATCCGCGGCTGGTCGGGGTGACGATCACCGACGCCAAGGTCTCCGGTGACCTGCACGACGCGACGCTGTACTACACGGTGCTGGGCCCGGCGCTGGACGTCGAGCCGGACTACGCGGGCGTGGCGGCGGCGCTGGAGAGCGCCACCGGCGTACTGCGCAGCAAGGTCGGCGCCGGCACCGGGGTGCGGTTCACCCCGACGCTGGCGTTCATCCGCGACACGGTGCCCGAGGCCGCCGTCCACATGGAGGAACTGCTGGCCCGGGCCCGGGCCGCAGACGCCGACGTGGCCCGGATCCGCGAGGGCGCCAGCCCGGCGGGCGACGCCGATCCCTACCGCGTGGTGGGAGAAGAGGCCAGTGACCCAGAAGCCGACGACTAGGCTCCCGACGACTGACGCCGCCGGCGCTGCCAGGATGCTGGACGCGGCCGGTTCGGTCGTCATCCTCTGTCATGTGCAGCCTGACGCCGACACCGTCGGGGCGGGGCTCGCTCTCGGGCTGACTCTGGCCCGGTCCGGTACGGCGGTTCAGGTCAGCTTCTGCGACACCCTGCCCGAGTCGCTGTGCACGCTGCCCGGCTGCGAACTGGTGGCCGCTCCGGCGCAGGTGCGCCGCGATGCGGACCTGGTGGTGACCGTCGACGTGCCGAGCGCCAATCGGCTCGGGGAACTGGTGACGCTGGTCGACGGCGCCGAGGTGCTCGTCATCGACCACCACAAGTCCAACACCCTGTTCGGGACCGCCAACTTCGTTGACACCCAAGCAGATTCCACCACCATGCTGGTCGCGGGACTGCTCGACGCCTGGGGCAAGGAGATCGACGTCGATGTGGCGCGCTGCCTGTATGCCGGGTTGAGCATCGACACCGGGTCGTTCCGATGGGCTTCGCCGGCGGCGCTGCGACTGGCCGCGCGACTGGTGGACATCGGCGTCGACAACGCGGCATTGAGCCGGTTGCTGCACGACACCCATCCGTTCGGCTGGCTGCCGTTGCTGTCGCGGGTGCTCGCCAGCGCACAGTTGCTCCCGGCCGCGGCCGCCGGCGGGGGACTGGTGCACGTCGTCGTCACCCACGCCGACTGGCTGGAGCACCGGCCGGAGGAGGTGGAGAGCATCGTCGACATCGTGCGCACCGCCCAGGAGGCGGAGATCGCCGCGGTGTTCAAGGAGACCGCGCCGCAGCGATGGTCGGTGTCGTTGCGCTCCAAGGCTTCTGACGTTTCGGTGGTGGCCACCGGATTCGGCGGCGGCGGTCACAGGCTGGCTGCCGGATATTCGGCCGCCGGGCCGATCGAGGACGTGGTGGCGGAACTGACCGCCGCCCTCGGCTGATCTGACGGTGGCGCCTGGCTCGGGGGCATCGGGTTTGGGTCCCTCGGGTTTGGGCCCCTCGGGTTTGGGCCCCTCGGGTTTGGGTCGGAGCATCGCAGCACTGGCGTTTCCCGCCCTCGGCGTGCTCGCCGCCGAACCCCTCTATCTGCTCTTCGACACCGCGATCGTGGGTCGGCTGGGCGCGGTCAGCCTGGCCGGACTGGCTGTCGGCGGACTGATCGTGGCCCTGGTCAGTTCCCAGCTCACCTTCCTGTCCTACGGCACCACCGCACGCTCGGCCCGGTTCTACGGCGCCGGCGATCGGACGGCGGCGGTCCGGGAGGGTGTTCAGGCCACCTGGCTGGCGGTGGCCCTGGGCGTGCTGGCGGTCGTGGTGGTGCAACTGGTCGCCGGTCCGCTGGTCTCGGCCATTGCCGCCGGCGGCGATGTGGCCGGCAACGAGATGGCAGGGGCCGCCGGGCAATGGCTGCGGATCGCGATCCTGGCCGCACCGGCGATTCTGATCTCGATGGCCGGCAACGGCTGGATGCGCGGGGTTCAGGACACCGCCCGGCCGTTGCGCTTCGTGCTGATCGGCTTCGGACTATCGGCGCTGCTGTGCCCGCTGCTGGTCTACGGCTGGCTGGGCCTGCCCCGGTGGGGACTGGCCGGCTCGGCGGTGGCCAACCTGGTGGGGCAGTGGCTGGCCGCGTTGCTGTTCGTGGGTGCGCTGCTCTCGGAGCGGGTGGCCTGGCGGCCGGACTGGCCGGTGCTGCGCCGGCAGATCGTGATGGGCCGCGATCTGGTGGTGCGCACGATGGCGTTCCAGGCCTGCTTCATCTCGGCCGCGGCGGTGGCGGCCCGGTTCGGGGCGGCCGCACTGGCCGCCCACCAGGTGGTGCTGCAGTTGTGGACTTTCCTTGCGCTGGTGCTGGATTCGCTCGCGATCGCCGCACAGTCACTGGTCGGGGAGGCACTCGGCGCCGGGGATCCGGGGCATGCCAAACGGGTGGCCTGGCGGGTGACCGGCTTCTCGCTGGCGGCCGCCGTCGCGCTCGCCGTCGTGCTCGCGGTGGGATCCTCGGCGGTCCCGTCGCTGTTCACCGGTGATCCTGCGGTGCTGACCGCGATCGGGGTGCCGTGGTGGTTCCTGGTTGCCCAACTGCCCGTCGCCGGAGTGGTGTTCGCCCTCGACGGCGTGCTGATGGGCGCCGGTGATGCCGCGTTCATGCGGACCGCCACGGTGTTCAGTGCGGTGGTCGGCTTCCTGCCGCTGACCTGGCTGTCGCTGGTTTTCGGCTGGGGACTGACCGGTATCTGGGCGGGCCTGAGTGCGTTCCTGTTGCTGCGGTTGGGCTTCGGCCTGTGGCGCGCGCTGTCGGATCGCTGGCTGGTGCCGGGGTCCGGCTAGCCTTTACCGCGTGTGCTTCTCGATGACCGCGGATCTGGTGGCAGGTACCGCGCTGCTGCCGGTGGCTGCGTTGTCGCTCCGGGAGGTCAGAAAGCCGAGGGAGTTGCCCTTCGCGCTGCTGCCGGCGATCTTCGCCGCGCACCAGTTCATGGAGGTCTTCGTCTGGGCGGGCCTGGACGGCAACGTGCCGCACTGGCTGGCGCAGTTGGCGATGCGGGCCTACCTGTTCATCGCCTGGCCGTTACTGCCGACCTACGTGCCGTTGGCGGTGATGCTGCTCGAACCGCACGGGTCCCGGCTTCGGGTGGCTCCACTGGTCGGGCTGGGTGCGGTGGTGTCGGCCTATCTCGCCTTCGTGGTGCTGGCCAACCCCGTGCAGGTGATCCGGCACCCGCACGGCCTCGAATACGCCACCGTCGTCGCAGATCCGCTGCTGTGGGCGGTGCTCTACATCCTCGCGGTGATCGGGGCGCCGCTGTTGTCGGGCTACCGATCGGTGGTCGCATTCGGCGCGGCCAACCTCATCGGCCTGGTACTGGTGGCGATCTTCTACGTCCAGGCCTTCGCATCGCTGTGGTGTGTCTTCGCCTCCGCCTCGTCGCTGCTGATCCTGGTGCACATGTACCGGCGGAGCCGGCTGCCCGATTCGGATCGGTTGCGGGGTGACCGTTACGGGGGATCGCCTATCGCTGCCGGGCGATGACCTGACGGAATTTCGCGCTCGTCGGGCTGCGCTGCGGCCCCTCCGCCGCGCGGATCACCGCGACATCGGGCAACCCCTGCGCGGTGAGGTACCGGCTGAGATCGGCACAGGCCTGCGACCACACCTGCTCGGTTACCGCGCCCGGGCTGATGTCCAGGCGCAGCGTCAATTCGCTCGGGCCGGTCTGGACCAACTGGCTGCGCTGCACACCGGGGGTCTCGTCGATCACCGTCCCGACCGCCAGCGGCAGCACGCTGACGGTTCCGCCGTCCGTCGTTCGCAGGTGCAGCACATCGTCGCTGCGACCCTCGACCCTGATCGCCGGCAGCGGACTGCCGCACGGGCAGGCGCGGGTTCGTGCGGTGATCGAGTCACCGAGGTCGTAGCGGATGATCGGCTGTACCCGATTGGCGAGGTTGGTCAGCAGCACGGTGTGCGAGCGCCGGCCCGGCGGGGTGGGGCTGTAGTCGGCTTCGACCGGCTCGAGAATCGCCCAGTCGGCGTTGACGTGCAGCCAGCCTTCGCGGCAGTCGAAGGCGATCAGCAGGCATTCCGAGGCCGCGTACGCGTTGTGCACCACGGTCTCCCCGAAGGCGTCGGCGATGCGGGCTCGGCCGGCCGGATCGATGGACTCTCCGCCGAGTTCGACGATCGCAGGGCGGAGCCGAAGCCGCCCGGCGGACTGCTCGCCCGCCAGCACCTCCAGGGCGCTGGGATAGCTGGTGAGGATGACCGGTCCGAATTCGTTGAGATCGGAAACCAGTTGGGGCAGCGGCATCTGCAGCGAGAACGACCGCCAGCTGCCGTGCCGCCACCAGTGCCGGCGGGCCAGGTAGGCGATCCAGCCCTCGCCGGCGAAGTGCCCGCCGGTTCCGACCACCACCGCCCATCGGGCCCGGCGGTGCAGCATCCGCACCCACTGCCATCCCGACAGCCAGGCCATGTCGATGGGCACGCTCATCGCCTCGTAGACGACGCAGGCGTGGCGGTCGTGGACGAACAGTCCGGGATGCCCGGTGGTACCCGACGTCGAGCAGACGAAATAGCGGCCGAGGAATTCCGTGCCGGCCGGGACCGACCCTGCGACGAAGGCCCGCACCCCGGCCAGCGTGACGGCCGGGTCGCACACCCAGTCGTCGAACGCAGCCATCAGCTGCTGCTTGGTGACCGGGGGCAGGTCCCCAAGCGCCGGCTGGGACGGGAGCCCGGCGTAAAGCCGTTGGTAGAAGGGCGAATTCGTGCGAGCGTGGGAGATCAGTGCGGGCAGTCGTTCGCGCTGACGCCGGGCTATCCCGCTCGCATCCCCGCGCCGCGCGCGCAGCAGGTCGCCGACGACCCGGAGCAGTCCGGGCTCAGTTGACCTGGGAGCGGCCATCTTTGGTCACCGGGCCTGTGCCCGGCCCCTCTCCATCACGCCGGCCCGGCTGGCGGCGATGTCGTCGCCGGTGGCGACGCGCATCCAGGCCCGCGCCGATTCGGCCTCCAGCCACAGCCCGGTGCTGGTCTCGGCCTCGTCGATGCGGTGATACGAACTCAGCAGCGCCCGCACCGATCTCTGGTTGTTGCCCACGATCGAGGCGGCGATCGCCCGCGCGGCGGGTAGTAGCTCCTCGTGCGGCACCACCTCGGTGACCAGCCCGCAGCGCAGCGCATCGGCCGCCGAGAGGTAGTCGCCGGTCATGCTCATCCGCCGCGCCATCCCGACGCCGACCTTCTGCGGCAACCGCACGCTCAGGCCCCAGGTCGGCAGCAGACCCACCCGGGCGTGGGTGTCGGCGAAGGTGGCCCGCTCCGAGGCGATCAGGATGTCGCAGTAGAGCGCCATCTCCAGTCCACCGGTGACCGCCGCCCCGTTGATCGCCCCGATCACCGGCTTGCTCATCGGCGGCCACTTGGGGGAGATGTCGGGCAGTTCGGTGGTGTTGCCGAGCTCCTTGAGGTCAAGTCCGGCGCAGAACACCGGATCGGCGCCGGTGACGATCACCACGTCGACGCCGTCGTCGTCCTCGGCGTCGCGCAGGGCGGCGAAGAACTGTTTGCGCAGGGCCGACGACAGGGCGTTGCGGGACTCGGGCCGGTTGAACGTGATGGTCCGCACCCGATCGGTGGTGTCGGTCAGCAGAATGTCACCCGTGTTCACAAGATGTCTCCAGTGGTCATGAGCCTTTAGGCTAGTGGCCATGCCCGATCGCAAACCCTCGAACCCGCGACTGCTGATGGCCATGGTGGTCATGGCCATGCTGATCTTCTCGGCGATCTCGATTTACGTGGCCGTCAAGGGCTGACCGGCAGCAGCAACCGCGACGTCCCGTCCAGCAGGACGGTGTGGGTGGACGCGACCATCCGGTGGCCACTGACCGCGGGTTCGCCGGTGCCCAGATTGCGGGCGAAACGTGGGTGCGATCCGCCGGCGATCATCACCCGGATCCGCGAACCCGGAGCGAACCGGTGCGCGACGGCGTCGAGTCGCAGCCGGATCGGACCCTGCCGGACCGGGCCGTCGGGCTCGCCGGTGAACCGCTGGAACCCGTCACTGACATTGCGCGATCGCCCACGTTCGTCGACCTCGCTGACCCGGGCGAACACGTCGAAATCCGGAATGTCGCAGGTGTGCTCGAGTTCGAGGACCGGATTGCCGTGGACCGCAAGCTCCTCGTCGAGTGGGTTGCTGGTGAAGCTCAGCACATCGGCTCGCCGGCTCAGTGCGGTGTCGTCGCGATAACCGGCCTTCCGGGACAGTAGGCGTCCGCCCACGCTGGGCGTCGGATCGGCCGGGTCGTAGCGGAAGGTCGAAATCCCCTGTAGCGCAGGGGGTTCGGCACGCAGAACCCCGCCTGGATGCAGATGGAGCGGAGCCTGCCGGGTAGGCGGCGGCCAATCCGGCACCGTCGCCCAGTGGTGCGAGCCGGCACCGGTGACGCAGAGCCGGACGCCTTCGGCGCGCGGCGGCGACGGCCGATCGGACATGTGGGCGGCCAGCCATTCCAGTGTCTGGGCGGCGGTGATCCCGGTCGCCTGGGTGACCATCTGGTCGTGTGTCCAGGGGCCCACCGTCAGCGCGGTCTCGACGCCGCGGCGATGCAGCCGCCGGAACTGCTCCAGGGTCTGGTCCAGGAACACGTCCTGCCAGCCGGTGAGCAACAACACCGGCACGGTGCAGTTCTCCAGGGCCGAGGTCATCCGCATCGGATCCCAGAACGGGTCATCGCGGTCGGGATGGGAGAGCCAGTCCTGGTACCAGCCGGACCGTCCGCCCAGCAGTTCCCGTCCGGCCTCGCCCAGCGGCAGGCCGAGGGTGGCCCGGGCCATCCGCTTGGTCACGTTGAGCTGAAACGACAGCCGGGCCAGTGCGCCCTGTTCCTGATGGGCCATCATGTCCGCCCAGCCGAGGAAGTCGCCGAGGGCGAACGCCCCGGTGCCCCAGGTCGAGTGGTGCATGTCATGCGGGCCCACGGTGATCACGGCCGCGGCCAGTTCCGGCGGCGGGTCCGACATCAGCGCCCACTGGGTGTAGCCCAGGTAGGACAGGCCGATGGTCGCGAAAGTGCCGGTGAACCAGGGCTGTTGGCGCAACCACGTCACGGTGTCCATCGGGTCGACGGCTTCATGGGCCATCGGCGCGAACACCCCGCCGGAGCCGAACGTGCCCCGCACGCTCTGGAACACGACGTGATAGCCGCGGGCGGCGTAGATCCGGGCGTAGATCAGCGAGAACGGGAACGACCGACCATAGGGTCCGCGAACCAGGATGGTGCCCGACGGACGATCGGTCTCCGGTGCGTAGTGGTCGGTGACCAGATGGACGCCGTCCCGCATCGGCACCCGAAGGCCGCGGTGCACGACGTAGGAGGTCGTCGGCGGTGGCAGTCCCAAGAAGCGGCTCACGGCGCGATCGGCCAACCGGGTGCTGGTCACCCGCCCACCTTAAGGAACGCCCACTAGGCTGGGCATCCGTGGCACCCACGCTCTGGGCGATCAGCGACCTGCACACCGGGCACACCGGCAACAAACCGGTGACCGAGTCGCTGTACCCCGCGACCCCCGACGACTGGCTGATCGTGGCCGGCGACGTCGCCGAGCGCACCGACGACATCCGGTGGTCGCTGGATCTGTTGCGGCGCCGCTTCGCCAAGGTGATCTGGGTGCCGGGCAATCACGAACTGTGGACCACCGGCAAGGACCCGATGCAGGTGTTCGGCCGGGCGCGCTACGACTACCTGGTGGAGATGTGCGACCAGATCGGCGTCATCACCCCCGAGCACCCGTTCCCGGTGTGGACCGAGGGGGGCGGACCGGCCACCATCGTGCCGATGTTCCTGCTCTACGACTACTCGTTCCTGCCGGCCGGGGCCACCACCAAGGCCGAGGGTCTGGCCATCGCCAAGCAGAGCAACGTGGTGTGCACCGACGAGTTCCTGCTGTCCTGTGAGCCCTATGCCACCCGCGACGCGTGGTGCCGGGACCGGCTGGCCTACACCAGATCCCGGCTCGAGGACATCGACTGGCTGTGGCCCACCGTTCTGGTCAACCACTTCCCGCTGCGACGCGAACCCTGCGACGTGCTGTTCTACCCGCAGTTCTCACTGTGGTGCGGCACCACCGAGACCGCGGACTGGCACACCCGCTACAACGCGATCTGCTCGGTCTACGGACACCTGCACATCCCGCGCACCACCTGGTACGACGGGGTCAGGTTCGAGGAGGTCTCGGTGGGATACCCGCGGGAGTGGCACCGGCGCAAGCCGTATCGCTGGCTGCGGCAGGTGCTGCCCGATCCGGACTACGCGCCCGGATATCTCAATGAATTCGGCGGCCACTTCGTCATCACCCCCGAGATGCGCGAGCATTCGGAGAAGGTGCGTGACCGGTTGCGGAGCAGGCGCGGATGAGTGAGTTCATCAGGGCGGTGCTTCCCGACGTCGACGGACTGTTCTACGCCGAGTTGTACGACGACCCACCGGACCTGCTGCCGCTGCCCGAGGAGGAGCCGCTGATCGCGCGCTCGGTGGCCAAGCGGCGCAACGAGTTCGTCACCGCGCGGCACTGTGCGCGTCTGGCGATGGAAGAGCTGGGCGTTCCACCGTCGCCGATCCTCAAGGGGGAGAAGGGCGAACCGCAGTGGCCGTCCGGCGTGGTCGGCAGCCTCACCCACACCCACGGCTACCGGGGCGCTGTGGTGGGCCGTGCGTCGGCGGTGCGATCGGTGGGCATCGACGCCGAACCCCATGACGTGCTGCCGGACAAGGTGCTCGAGGCGGTCAGCCTGCCGGTCGAACGCCACGAGATCTCCGCCCTGCCCGGCGGGCTGCACTGGGACCGAATCCTGTTCTGCGCCAAGGAGGCGACCTACAAGGCGTGGTTCCCGCTCACCGGACGCTGGTTGGGTTTCGAGGATGCCCACATCACCTTCGAGGTCGATCCGGCGGGGACCGCCGGACGCTTCGTCTCCCGCATCCTGATCGACCCGGCCGCACGCTCCGGTCCGCCGCTGACCGAACTCGCCGGCCGTTGGTCGGTGGCCGGCGGTTTCGCACTGACGGCGATCGTGCTGTGACCCGGCCCGTCCCCCCGCCCGGCATCGTCGTCGTGGACAAGCCCGCCGGGATGACCAGCCATGACGTGGTGGGCCGGTGCCGGCGGATCTTCGGCACCCGCAAGGTGGGTCACGCCGGCACCCTGGATCCGATGGCCACCGGGGTGCTGGTGATCGGCATCGAGCGCGCGACCAAGATCCTCGGCCTGCTCACCGCGACCTCGAAGTCCTATGCGGCCACCATCCGACTGGGTCGCACCACCACCACCGAGGACGCCGAAGGTGAAGTGCTGCAGGATTTTTCGGCGCGCGCGGTCACCGATGAGGCGATCGAGGCCGGGATCGCAGGGCTGCGTGGCGAGATCTCGCAGCGGCCCTCGTCGGTCAGCGCCGTCAAGATCGGCGGCAAGCGCGCCTATCAGTTGGTGCGCGAAGGCCAGGACGTCCAGCTCGCCGAGCGCAATGTCCGCATCGACCGCTTCGAGGTGCTGGAGACTCGCCGCCCAGATCCTCAAACAGGGGACGGCGACTTCGTCGACGTCGACGTCGAGGTGGACTGCTCGTCGGGAACCTACATCCGCGCCCTGGCCCGCGACCTCGGCGAGACGCTGGCCGTCGGCGGCCACCTGACCGCACTGCGGCGCACCCGGGTCGGTGGCTTCGGACTCGAGCACGCCCGCACCCTGGAGCAACTCGAGGAACACCCCAGGCTGAGTTATGACCTCGATGCGGCCTGCCTGTCGGCGTTCGCGCGCCGCGACATCAGTGCGGCCGAGGCTCAGGATGCCGCCCATGGCCGGCCGCTCGCCGCTACGGGTGCCGAGGGCGTCTACGCGGCGATCGATCCCGACGGCCGGGTGATCGCCCTGCTGGAGGACCGCGGGGAGCGGACGAAATCGGTCGTCGTGATCCGCCCGGCGACGCTCGAATAGGCTTATCGGCGTGCAACGCTGGCGCGGGCAGGACGACGTCCCCTCGGACTGGGGCCGCTGCGTGCTCACCATCGGCGTCTTCGACGGTGTCCACCGCGGCCACGCCGAACTGATCTCGCACGCCGTCAAGGCCGGCCGCGCCCGTGGGGTTCCGACGGTGCTGATGACCTTCGACCCGCACCCGATGGAGGTCGTCTTCCCGGGCAGCCACCCCGCCCAGCTGACCACGCTGACCCGCCGGGCCGAACTGGCCGAGGAACTCGGCATCGACGTCTTCCTGGTCATGCCGTTCACCCCGGACTTCATGAAACTCACCCCGGACCGCTACATCCACGAACTGCTCGTCGAGCGGCTGCACGTGGTCGAGGTGGTGGTGGGGGAGAACTTCACCTTCGGCAAGAAGGCCGCCGGCAACGTCGGCACCCTGCGCAAGGCCGGTGAACGCTTCGGATTCGCGGTCGAGACGGTGTCGCTGGTCGCCGATCACCACCAGAGCGAGGCGGTCACCTTCTCCTCCACCTACATCCGGTCCTGCGTGGACGCCGGAGACGTGGTCGCCGCCGCCGAGGCGCTCGGCCGGCCGCACCGGGTCGAGGGGGTGGTGGTCCGCGGCGACGGGCGTGGCCGCGGCCTGGGCTACCCGACCGCCAACGTGGCCCCGCCGATGCATTCGGCGATTCCCGCCGACGGGGTCTACGCCGCCTGGTTCACCGCGCAGGCCGGCGATCGGCACATGGCGGCGGTGTCGATCGGCACGAATCCGACCTTCTCCGGCCGGACCCGCACCGTGGAGGCGTTCGTCCTGGACACCGACGCCGACCTCTACGGCCAGCACGTCGCGGTCGATTTCGTGGCCCGGCTGCGGGGTCAGGAGAAGTTCGACTCGGTCGACGACCTGATCACGGCGATGGGCAGGGACACCGCGAAGGCCCGTTCGATTTTGGCTGATCAGGCCTGACCCGGTAACCTTCAGCACTGCGTGCGCTGCAGTCCGCGGTGGCCCACGTTTTACTCATCCGGCCTCGCTTTCCTCGCGGCACTGAAACAGATGGAGTCTTCTCATGGCGCTGACCACCGAGCAGAAGAAGGAAATCCTGGGCCAGTACGGCCTGCACGACACCGACACCGGTTCGCCGGAGGCCCAGGTCGCGATGCTGACCAAGCGCATCTCGGACCTGACCGAGCACCTCAAGACCCACAAGCATGACCACCACTCGCGTCGTGGCCTGCTGCTGCTGGTCGGCCGCCGTCGCCGTCTGCTCAAGTACGTCGCCCAGGTCGACGTCGCCCGCTACCGCTCGCTGATCGAGCGGCTCGGCCTGCGCCGCTGATCGCGGCCGGGGCCGACGGGGGTTTTCCTGGCCGGCTCCGTGTAAGATTGATCCCGTTACGAGCCGCGCCGCGGCCTGTGACCTGCGTCTCCCCAGCGAGAACTCGTCCCGATCGGGCGGTCATCGGTAGTGGCTGCCGGGAGGACTTCCACCCGGCAGCTTCGATCGACGGCCGAGCCAATCGTCAGCTGAGATTCTCGAACCACTGTGGGTAGCGCTAAACCAGTGAATCCAGAAAGGCTGTACGGACTACATGTCTGTCGCTGAAATCGACGAAGGTGTCTTCGAAGCCACCGCCACCATCGACAACGGGAGCTTCGGCACCCGCACCATCCGGTTCGAGACCGGCCGGCTGGCCCAGCAGGCCGCCGGCGCCGTGGTCGCCTACCTCGACGACGAGACCATGCTGCTGTCGGCGACCACCGCCAGCAAGGCTCCCAAGGAACATTTCGACTTCTTCCCCCTGACCATCGACGTGGAGGAGCGGATGTACGCCGCGGGCCGTATCCCCGGCTCGTTCTTCCGCCGTGAGGGACGGCCGTCCACCGACGCCATCCTGACCTGCCGCCTGATCGACCGTCCGCTGCGTCCGACGTTCGTCTCGGGCCTGCGCAACGAGATCCAGGTCGTCGTCACCGTGCTGAGCCTGGACCCCCAGGACCTGTACGACGTGCTGGCGATCAACGCCGCGTCGGCCTCCACCCAGATCGCCGGCCTGCCGTTCTCCGGCCCGGTCGGCGGCGTGCGCGTCGCCCTCATCGCAGGCCCTAATTCTGGGAGCCAGTGGGTTGCCTTCCCGACCGTCGAGCAGCTCGAGGATGCCGTCTTCGACATGGTCGTCGCCGGCCGCAAGGCGGGCGATGACGTCGCCATCATGATGGTCGAGGCCGAGGCCACCGACAAGGTCATCGAGCTGATCGCCGGTGGCGCGACCGCTCCCACCGAGGCCGTCGTGGCCGAGGGCCTGGAGGCCGCCAAGCCGTTCATCGCGGCGCTGTGCGACGCCCAGCGTGAGCTGGCCGAGAAGGCCGCCAAGCCGGTCGCCGACTACCCGTTGTTCCCGGAGTACCAGGACGACGTCTACAAGGCCGTCGCCGACGCGGCGACCGAGGACCTGTCCAAGGCGCTGACCATCGCGGGCAAGAACGAGCGCAACGACCGCACCGACGAGATCAAGGCCGAGGTCCTCGGCAAGCTCATCGAGGCGTTCGCGGGTCGCGAGAAGGAGATCGGCGCGGCCTACCGCTCGCTGACCAAGAAGCTGGTCCGCCAGCGCATCCTGACCGACCACTTCCGCATCGACGGTCGCGGCATCACCGACATCCGCGCCCTGAGCGCCGAGGTGGCCGTGATCCCGCGGGCGCACGGCAGCGCGCTGTTCCAGCGTGGCGAGACCCAGATCATGGGCGTCACCACCCTGGACATGGTCAAGATGGCCCAGCAGATCGACTCGCTGGGGCCGGAGAAGTCCAAGCGCTACATGCACCACTACAACTTCCCGCCGTACTCGACCGGTGAGACCGGCCGGGTGGGCTCGCCCAAGCGCCGCGAGATCGGCCACGGCGCGCTCGCCGAGCGGGCGCTGATGCCGGTGCTGCCGAGCGTCGAGGAGTTCCCCTACGCCATCCGTCAGGTGTCGGAAGCGTTGAGCTCCAACGGTTCCACCTCGATGGGTTCGGTGTGCGCCTCGACCCTGTCGCTGCTGAACGCCGGTGTGCCGCTGAAGGCCCCGGTGGCCGGCATCGCGATGGGCCTGGTCTCCGACGAGGTCAACGGTGAGACCCGTTACGTCGCCCTGACCGACATCCTCGGCGCCGAGGACGCATTCGGCGACATGGACTTCAAGGTCGCCGGCACCAAGGCGTTCGTCACCGCCCTGCAGTTGGACACCAAGCTCGACGGCATCCCCTCCCAGGTGCTGGCCGGTGCGCTGTCGCAGGCCAAGGATGCCCGTCTGGCGATCCTCGAGGTGATGGCCGAGGCCATCGACGAGCCCGACGAGATGAGCCCGTACGCCCCGCGCGTCACGGCCATCAAGATCCCGGTCGACAAGATCGGCGAGGTCATCGGGCCCAAGGGCAAGATGATCAACTCGATCACCGAGCAGACCGGCGCCTCGATCTCCATCGAGGACGACGGCACGGTGTTCGTCGGCGCCACCGACGGCCCGTCCGCGCAGGCGGCGATCGACATGATCAACGCGATCGCCAACCCGCAGCTGCCCAAGGTCGGGGAGCGGTTCCTCGGAACCGTCGTCAAGACCACCGACTTCGGTGCCTTCGTCTCGCTGCTGCCCGGCCGCGACGGCCTGGTGCACATCTCGAAGCTGGGCAAGGGCAAGCGGGTCGCCAAGGTCGAGGACGTCGTCAAGATCGGCGACAAGATCCGGGTGGAGATCGCCGATATCGACAACCGCGGCAAGATCTCGCTGGTGCCCGTCGACGAGGATGGTGCCGGGGAGGCCGCGCCGGCTGATGCCGCGACCGCCAGCAGCTAGTTCAGGCGAATTACGCCGCGGCCGGCGCTCCGATAAGGGAGCGCCGGTTGCGGTGCGCCGTACCGTCCTTCCGGGCGGGCTGCGGGTCATCACCGAGCACGTCCCGTCGGTGCGTTCGGCATCGGTCGGGGTCTGGGTCAACGTCGGTTCCCGCGACGAGGGCCCGACCGTCGCCGGTGCCGCGCACTTCCTGGAACACCTGCTGTTCAAGTCGACTCCCACCCGCACCTCGGTGGAGATCGCCCAGGCGGTGGACGCCGTCGGCGGGGAGTTGAACGCTTTCACCTCCCGCGAGCACACCTGCTACTACGCGCATGTGCTCGACGAGGATCTGGAGATGGCGGTCGACCTGGTGGCCGACGTCGTCCTCAACGGCGTCTGTGCGCCCCACGATGTGGAACTCGAACGCGATGTCGTGCTCGAGGAGATCGCGATGCGCGACGACGATCCGGAAGACACCCTCGGGGACCTGTTCCTCTCGGCGATGTTCGGCGACCATCCGGTCGGCCGGCCGGTGATCGGCAGCGTCGAATCTGTCTCAGGGATGACGCGAAATCAGTTGCGCTCCTTCCACGTCCGCCGATACACGCCGGAGCGGATGGTGCTGGCGGTGGCCGGAAACATCGACCACGACCACGTCGTGGCCCTGGCGCGCGAGTATTTCCGTGGGCGTCTGGTGAAGGGCCATCACCCGCAACCGCCCCGCAAGGGCGCCGGCCGTCCGGCCGGTCAGCCCGGGCTGATCCTGGTCAACCGCGATTCCGAGCAGACTCACCTGAGCCTCGGCGTGCGCATCCCCGGCCGGCACTGGCCGCACCGGTGGGCGCTGTCGGTGCTCAACATGGCTCTCGGCGGCGGCCTGAGTTCGCGACTGTTCCAGCAGATCCGCGAGACCCGGGGGCTGGCCTACTCGGTGTACTCGGCGATCGACGCCTTCTCCGACAGCGGGGCGTTCTCGGTCTACGCCGGATGCCTGCCGGAGCGTTTCGACGAGGTGGTCGGACTGACCCGCGACATCCTCGAGACCGTCGCCCGGGACGGCATCACCGCCGACGAGTGTCGCATCGCCAAGGGGTCGCTGCGCGGCGGACTGGTTCTCGGACTTGAGGATTCGGCGTCGAGAATGAACCGGATCGGCCGCAGCGAACTGAACTACGGGGAGTACCGCAGCATCTCCGAGACCCTCCGTCACATCGAGGACGTCACCCTCGACGAGGTCAACGCGGTGGCCCGCAAGGCGCTGCGGGGGACCTTCGGCGCCGCGGTACTCGGGCCGTACCGGTCCAAGCGCGCACTGCCGCAGTCGCTTCGGGGACTTGTGGGCTGACCCGTGTTCAGCCTGGCCGATCTCGCGGTTCCCATCATCGGAGCCCCGATGGCCGGTGGTGCGAGCACGCCCGCCCTGGTGGCCGCGGTGGCCGAGGCCGGGGGACTGGGCGTCCTTCCCGCCGGCTACCTCACCGCCGAGCGATTCGCCGCCTCGATCGCCGCGACGCGGTCGCTGATAGCGGGCCCAATCGGGGTGAATCTCTTTGTGCCGCAACCCTGTGTCGCCTCCGATGCTGAGATCGAGGCGTATCGCGAACTGCTGATGCCGCTGGCCCGGCGCTACGGAGTCGAGCCCGGACGGCCACAGCCCGACGACGACGGCTGGGCGGCCAAACTCGACGTGGTGGCCGAGGCCGCACCAGAGGTGGCCTCATTCACCTTCGGCTGCCCTGCTCCCGAGGAGATCGACCGGTTGCGCGGCCGCGGGGTGTTGACCGTCGTGACGGTGACCAGTCGTGACGAGGCCCGGATCGCGATCGCGGCGGGTGCCGGTGCGGTGGTCGCCCAGGGCCCCGAGGCGGGCGGGCACCGCAGCGTGTTCTCCGCCGACCGCAGGCCGCCGGAGGTTCCCTTGAACGAGTTGCTCAGGGAGACAGTCGGTCTGGGAGTTCCGGTGATCGCCGCCGGTGCTATCGGTGACCGTGAGGCGGTCCGCCGGGTGCTGGGCGCCGGAGCGGTGGCGGCTCAGGTCGGCACCGCACTGCTGCTGAGCGATGAGGCCGGAACCAACGCCGCGCACCGGAGCGCCCTGCGCGATCCGCGGTTCACCGACACGATCGTCACCAACTGCTTCTCCGGCCGTTACGCCCGGAGCTTGGCCAACGACTTCACCGCCCGCTACGACGCGGCGGCACCGCTGGGCTATCCGCAACTGCACCAGATCACCGGACCGATCCGGGCGGCGGCGGTGGCGGCCGGCGACGCCGAGTCGACCAGCCTGTGGGCCGGCACCGCGTGGCGCGACATCTCAGCCGGGCCGGCCGCGCAGATCGTGGCCGCATTAAGCGGCCGGAATCAGGCCAGCAGGCCGGCCGGGTCGGTGTAGTGCAGGTCGAGGTCCTTGGCGACCTCGGCGTTGAGCAGCTTGCCCTCGTGCGTGGACAGTCCCTTGGCCAGTGCCGGATCGCCGAAGCAGGCGCCCTGCCAGCCCTTGTCGGCCAGCTTGAGCACGTACGGCATGGTCGCGTTGGTCAGCGCGTAGGTGGAAGTGCGCGGGACCGCGCCGGGCATGTTGGCCACGCAGTAGAAGACCGAGTCATGGACCTTGAATGTCGGGTCGTCGTGCGTGGTGGGACGGGAGTCCTCGAAGCAGCCGCCCTGGTCGATGGCGATGTCGACGAGTACCGCGCCCGGCTTCATCTGCGCCACCGTGGCATTCGTGACCAGCTTGGGCGCCTTGGCGCCGGGGACCAGGACCGCACCGATGACCAGGTCGGCCTGCTTGACCGCGTTCTCCAGATCCAGCCGCGAGGAGTAGCGGGTCTCGATGGCGCCGCCGTACTCGGCGTCGATCTTGCGCAACGTGTTGATGTTCAGGTCGAAGACGGTGACGTGGGCGCCCATTCCCCAGGCGACAGCCGCGGCGTTATCGCCGGCCATGCCGCCGCCGATCACCACCACCACTGCCGGGGCGACACCGGGGACGCCGCCCATCAGCACGCCGCGACCCCCCTGGGTGCGCATCAGGTGATAGGCGCCCACGTGCGCGGAGAGCCGGCCGGCGACCTCGCTCATCGGGGCCAGCAGAGGCAGCGCGCCGTCGGCGGTCTGCACGGTCTCGTAGGCGATCGACGTGGTGCCCGAGGCCAGCAGCGCGTCGGTGCAGGGCTTGGAAGCGGCCAGGTGCAGATAGGTGAACAGCACCTGTCCCTTGCGCATCTTGGCGTACTCGGGCTCGATCGGTTCCTTGACCTTGAGCAGCAGGTCGGCCTCGGCCCACACCTGGTCGGCGGTGTCGACGATCGTCGCCCCGGCGGCGGTGAAGTCGGGGTCGTGGATGGCCGATCCCTCGCCGGCGCCCTTCTGGATCAGCACCTCATGGCCACGGTGCACCAGTTCGGCGACTCCGGCCGGGGTGATGGCCACGCGGTACTCGTTGTTCTTGATCTCGGTGGGGACGCCGACGCGCACTGGGGCTCCTAGTTAGGCGGATTTCTTGCCACTGATTGTGAAGAAGTTTCGGATCAGAGGCAACGAGGCCGACAAAGATTCACTAAAGTGTGGCAATGGCCGAACGAAAGTCGATGAAAGCCGATCCAGTCCCGGTGAAACCGAAGGATATTCGGCCCGCGGACCTCGATGACGTCGACCGCCGGATTCTCGCCCTGCTCAACGCCGATGCCCGGATGCCCAACAGTGCACTCGCCGAGGCGGTCGGCATCGCTCCGTCGACCTGCCACGGCCGGGTCCGGCGACTGCAGGACATCGGCGTCATCCGTGGCTTTCACGCCGACATCGACCCCGCCGCGATCGGACTGCCGTTGCAGGCGATGATCTCGGTCAGCCTGCAGGCCGGGGCGCGCGGGAAGATCCGCACCTTCGTCCAACAGATCCGCCGACGGCCCCAGGTGATCGACGTGTACTTCCTGGCCGGCGCGGACGACTTCATCATCCACGTGGCGGCACGGGACACCGACGACTTGCGGTCGTTCGTGGTGGACAACCTCAACGCCGACGCCGACGTGGCCGGCACCCAGACCTCGCTGATCTTCGAGCACCTGCGCGGGGCCGCGCCCGTTTAGGGGAGCAGTCGTTCCGGGTGGTGGAAGTCGTTCGTGCCGCCGCTGAACGGCAGGTCGGGCGGTGGCAGCCATTCGGTCATGCCGTCCTTGCGCTTTCGGGTCTTCCATCCGCCGGTGGTGAGGAGTTTGTGGTGCTGCGCGCACCCGAACGTGAGCTCGGTGATATCGGTGCGGCCGCCGCGCGCCCAGTCGTTGTCGTGGTGCACCTCGACGAGATAGCCGGGCATGTCACACCCTGGCGCGGAACAGCCGCGCTGCAGGCCGTGCAACACGATTCGCTGATCGGGCGAAGCGATGCGCTTACTACGCCCGAGGTAAAGCGGTCTGGGGGAGTGTGAGTCGAACACGCACAGGTAATGCCAGGCGTGCGATGCCATCCGGATCAGATCCGACATCGGCAGCAGCGTCCCGCCGGCGGTCACGGCATGCCCGGCGCCGGAGCACAACTGCTCGACGGTGGTGGAGGCAATGACCGTCACCGGTAATCCATTGTGCTGACCCAGTTTCGGGTCGCCGAGTTGGCTGCGCAACAGCGCGGACAGTGCGTCGTGCTGGCGCTGGGCGTGACTGCGGGTGTCGCGAGCGGCGCTGTCCTCGGATGGCTCCCCGTTGACCACCGGAGTCTGGTCGGCCGGATCGCACATGCCCGGCGCTGCGAACTTGGAGAACAGGGCGTCGATCGTCGCCCGCAGTTCGGGATTGGCGAACAGCCGCCCGATGCTCATGCCATCGCTGCGCTGCCCGCACCAGACGAACCCACGCTTACGGGCACGGTCCTCGTCGGAGAACTTCCCGTCCGGGTTCAACGTGATCGCCAGCCGGGCGGCCAGTTTCTCCAACTGGTCGGGTCGCAGTTCGCCCGCCTTCTCCGCCAGGAACGCCTCGGCGGCCTCCACCTCTGGCGCCGGGATATCGGCAGGAAGGTCGCGGATGAAGCTCTGGATCACCCGCAGGTGCTCGATATCAAGTGCTCCGGCTTCCCATGCGGTTGCGGTGGCCGGCAGCACCGGAGGCACCGGCTGGCCGGTGATGGTGATCCGCGGGGCCAGTTGTTCGGCGTCGCGAATCCGGCGTCGGGCCTCCTTACGGCTGATGCGCAAGACATCGGACAGCGCGATCGGCACGGGCGGACAACCCTGCGTCTGTTCCAGTCGGCACACCAGGGATCCGGCCACTGCGATCTGACGGCGCCGGCTGGTCTCCAATCGCTCAAGAACCACGTAGCGTTCGGCCGGCCGCAGGGCGTCCAGATCGGCGCCACCGAGCAACTCGACGGCATGGTCGAGCGCCTCCAAGGCCAGCGTTATCGAACTCATGTTCGAATACTATGTCGGCCTGCCGACGCCGGGGACCCCGTCGTATCGCCGTTGTGGATGAATCCGGGACTGTGGATAGGCTGCCTCCATGCGAGTCGGGGTCCTGGGTTCCAAGGGCAAGGTCGGAATGACGATGTGCGCCGCCGTACGCGACGCCAAGGACCTCGAACTCAGCGCCGAGGTGGACGCCGGCGACCCACTGAGCCTGCTCGCCGACACCGGGACCGAGGCCGTCATCGACTTCACCCACCCCGACGTCGTGATGGACAACCTGAGGTTCCTCATCGACAACGGCATCCACGCGGTGGTCGGGACCACCGGCTTCACCGACGAACGGTTGGACCTGGTCCGGTCGTGGCTCAAGGCCAGCCCGGCCACCGGAGTGCTCATCGCGCCGAACTTCGCGATCGGCGCGGTGTTGTCGATGTACTTCGCCCAGAAGGCCGCCCCCTACTTCGAGTCCGCCGAGGTGATCGAACTGCATCACCCGCAGAAGGCCGACGCCCCGTCGGGCACCGCGACCCGGACCGCGAAACTCATCGCCGAGGCGCGAAAAGGACTGCCGCCCAACCCCGATGCCACCAGCACCGGACTGCCCGGCGCGCGCGGCGCCGACGTCGACGGGATTCCGGTGCACTCAATTCGGCTGACCGGACTGGTCGCCCATCAGGAAGTCCTGTTCGGAACGATGGGCGAGACGATGACCATCCGTCACGACAGCATCGACCGCACCTCTTTCGTACCCGGTGTGCTGCTTGCGATCCGCCAGATCGGCCGGCGGCCCGGCCTGACCATCGGTCTCGAACCCCTGCTTAACCTCTGAGACCGTTCGTTCCATGAGACAGCGCATCGTCATCGCGTTCCTGTGCCTGGCGCTGTTCGTCTACTTCGCGCTGCTGGCCCGCACCGCCGTCACCCTGATCCGCACCGGCACGCTCGAGGCCGTCGCACTCGGCGTCGGCGTGCTGGCCCTGCCGGTGGTCGGACTCTGGGCAGTGCTGGCCACGCTGCGCGCGGGATTCGCGCATCAGAAGCTGGCCCGGCTGGCCGCCGATGACGGGATGGAACTCGATGTCGAGGCTCTGCCCCGGATGCCGTCCGGCCGCATCGAACGTGAGGCCGCCGACGCCCTGTTCGCCAGTGTGAGAACCGAACTCGAGGCCGATCCGGACAACTGGCGGCGCTGGTACCGACTGGCGCGGGCCTACGACTACGCCGGCGATCGGAGCCGGGCGCGGGAGACCATGCGCACCGCAGTTACGTTGCAGGCCCAGGAGGGCCGGGCGTGAAGACGCTGCTGGTCGTTCACCACACGCCGTCACCGCACTGCGCCGAGATGCTGGAGGCGGTGCTGGCCGGGGCGAGTGATCCCGAGATCGTCGGCGTCCGGGTCGTGCGCCGTCCGGCGCTGACGGTGTCGCCGGTGGAGATGCTGGAGGCCGACGGTTACCTGCTCGGCACTCCGGTCAACCTCGGCTACATCAGCGGTGCCCTCAAGCACGCGCTGGACGTTTCCTACTACCCACTCCTCGACAGCAGCCGTGGCCGACCGTTCGGGCTGTGGCTCCACGGCAACGAGGGCACAGAGGGAGCCGAGCGGGCGGTGGACGGCATCACTGCCGGTCTGGGCTGGGTCAAGGCGGCGGAGTACGTCGTGGTCTCGGGCAAGCCGGCAAAAGCCGATCTGGAGGCGTGCCGGAACCTCGGCGCGACGGTCGCAGCGCACCTCATGGGCTGACTGAAAGGCCAGACGATGATCACGCGAGGCTTCGCGGAACGGTTTGCCCAGGAATGGATTTCAGCCTGGAACAGCCATGACCTTGATCAGATTCTTTCGCATTACAGCGACGACTTCACCATGTCCTCGCCGCGGATCGCGGCGCTGACCGAGCAGAGCAGCGGCATCCTGTGCGGCAAGACTGCGGTGGCCGACTACTGGCGTCGTGCGCTGGCGAGTGCGCCGGATCTGCATTTCGCCCTGATAGGCGCGTATCTGGGGGCCGACAGCGTGGCCCTGCACTACGAGGGTCACCGCGGGCCGGTGGTCGAGGTCCTCTTCTTCGATGAGCACGGTCTGGTGAATCGTGCGAGCGCGAACTACCTGGCCCCCTCCGGTACGCTCCGGCGTTAGTTTTGCGGCCGTAGTTTTGCGGCCTTGGTTTCGACGAAGTGAGGTGACATGGCAGGAATCGCTGATCTGGCGCTCGGCGCGGCCCCGATCGCCGGCGGCGCATTGCTCGGCTCGTTGGCGGGCATGTTCAAGGGCCCTGATTTTCGCGCCATCATCAAGTCTGACGTCGAACTGCTCAAGAGCCTGCCGGAGGACAGTGTCGAGGTGCGCAAGGAACTGAAGCGCACCATCGACGAACGGACCACGGAGCTGATCGCCTCCATCGACCGCAATCGCGAATTGCGCATGACCGCAACCTCTTACAAGGGCGACTGGCGGGCCATCGTGGTGTTCCTCTGCGCGGGGCTGTTCACGGTGGTGTGGTGGAACGTCCCGCATACCCGATCCAACTGGATGATCACCTTCGTCGTGCTCGTCGGCGTCTCGGTGATCATCGGCCTCTACGCCGCGCGCGGTGTCGCCCACGTCATCCGGCGGTTCTTCAACCGGGCCTAGGTTGCACGTTCGGCGCCCAGGTGTGCGCCGAAGAACTCCTGCATCGCCTGCCAGTGCTTCTCCGCCGACGGTTCGTCGTAGGGAGCGTTGTCGGTGACGGCGAAGCCGTGCGTCCCCGGATACCACTCCATGACGTGTTCGACGCCGGCGTCGGTCAGCGCCAGGTCCAGGCGCTCCTCATCCTCGACGGTGTAGGACGCGTCGTCCGCGGCGCCGCCGACGTAGACCGCCGCCCGGATGCGGTCGGCGAGCAGGTGTGGGCTGCCGGGGTCCTGGGCGGCCAGGCCGCCGCCGTGGAAGGACATCGCCGCGGCCACCCGTTCCGGCACCCGGCCGGCCACGATCAGCGACGTCCGTCCGCCCATGCAGTAACCGGTCGTCCCGAACCGCTCACCGCGCACCTCCGGACGGGCCGCCAGATAGTCGAAGAACGCCCGGGCGTCGGCCTCCATCACCTCCGGGGTGACGCTGCGCATCAGCCCGAACAGCCGGTTGCGCTCACCCTCGTCGCCGAACGCGGTCTTCATGTCGAAGGGCGCCCAGGACCCGCTCCGGTAGTAGACGTCGGGCAGCAGGACGACGTATCCCAGACCGGCCAGCCGGGCCGCCATCTCGTGAAACGCCGGGCGGACTCCGCCGGCGTCGGGATACATCACCACCCCGGGCCACGGGCCGTCCCCGTCAGGGATTGCCAGGGTGACCGGGCAGGTCCCGTCCGGTGTGGTGATCGTGTCGGTGAGGGTCGGCATGGCTTGTTTCTACTCCGCCAGGGCGGACGTACAGTGATCGACGTGGCGATCCCGACCCCGTACGAGGACCTGCTGCGCCTGGTTCTCGAGCAGGGCACGCACAAGTCCGACCGCACCGGCACCGGTACCCGGAGCCTGTTCGGACATCAGCTGCGCTACGACCTCTCGGCCGGTTTCCCGCTGATCACCACCAAGAAGGTGCACCTGAAGTCGATCGCCTACGAGCTGCTGTGGTTCCTGCGCGGTGACTCCAACGTCGAATGGCTGCAGCGCCACGGCGTCACGATCTGGGATGAATGGGCCAGCGAGACAGGCGATCTGGGGCCGGTGTACGGCGTGCAGTGGCGGTCCTGGCCGACCCCCTCGGGCGAGCACATCGACCAGATCAGCAACGCCCTCGAGCTGATCCGCACCGACCCGGACTCGCGGCGCATCATCGTCTCGGCGTGGAATGTCGCGGAGCTGCCGAAGATGGCACTGGCGCCGTGCCATGCGTTCTTCCAGTTCTACGTCGCCGACGGCAAGCTCAGCTGCCAGCTCTACCAGCGCAGCGCCGACATGTTCCTCGGCGTGCCGTTCAACATCGCCAGTTATGCGCTGCTCACCCACATGATGGCCGCGCAGGCGGGCCTGGCGGTGGGGGACTTCGTCTGGACCGGCGGCGACTGCCACATCTACGACAACCACATCGCGCAGGTGACCGAGCAGCTCAGCCGCGATCCCCGTCCGTATCCGGAACTTGTTCTGGCGCAACGCGATTCGATCTTCGACTACACCTACGACGATATTGAGATCCGCAACTACGATCCGCACCCGGCGATCAAAGCACCCGTCGCGATATGACGGCGCTGATCTGGGCGCAGTCCACCTCCGGGGTGATCGGCCGGGATGGCGCCATCCCGTGGCAGCTGCCCGAGGACCTGGCCCGTTTCAAGGAACTGACCATGGGCCACACCGTGCTGATGGGCCGCCGGACCTGGGAGTCGCTGCCGGCCCGATTCCGGCCGCTACCGGGCCGGCGCAACGTCGTCCTGACCCGCAACCCGCACTACGAGGCCGACGGCGCCGAGGTGATCACCTCCCTCGACGAGGCGCTGAGCCTGCCGGACCTCTGGGTGATCGGCGGATCCGAGATCTACCACCTCGCCCTGCCGGCGGCAGCCCGGTGCGAGGTCACCGAGGTCGACGCCGACCTGCACCTCGACGACGAGGACGCCCTGGCGCCGATGCTCGGCGAGTCCTGGCTCGGCACCGCCGGTGAATGGCAGGACAGCAGTTCGGGGCTGCGCTACCGGTTCATCAGCTACGTGCGCCTTTGACCAGACTGACCGCGGCGACAAGACTGACCGCAGCCCAGGCCCGCCGGGTCGCGGTCGCCGCCCAGGGCTTCGGAGCCGCGCCGGCCGCCATCAACCGGGCTCAGTTGCGTCGGCTGATCGAGCGAATCCAGGTGCTGCAACTGGACTCGGTGTCGGTGGCGGTGCGCGCGCATTACGCGCCGGTGTTCAGCCGGCTCGGTCCCTACGACCGCGACGTTCTGGACCGCGCCGCCTGGAGCCACGCCGGCCGGACACCGCGACTGCTGGTCGAGTACTGGGCACACGAGGCGGCGTTGATGGCCGTCGAGGACTGGCCGCTGCTGCGCTGGCGCATGCGCGAGTACACCCACGGCAGGTGGGGAACGGAGATCGTCCGCGAGAATCCGCGGCTGGCCGACGAAATCGTCGGCGCCATAACCGAACTCGGGCCCGCCACCGCCGGGCAGATCGAGGCGCACCTGACGACGACCACGCACCGCGGCAAGGGTGTCTGGTGGAATCGCAGCGAAACCAAGTGGGTAGCCGAGGCGCTGTTCGCCTCGGGGGTGCTGACCACCGCGCACCGGGCCGGCTTCGCCCGGCACTACGACCTCGTCGAGCGGGCGCTGCCCGCCGAGGTGGTCGGCCGGGAAGTCGACGACGGCGAGGCAGTCCGTGAGTTGACGCTGAAGGCGGCCACCGCTCTGGGCGTGGCCACCGAACCCGATATCCGCGATTACTTCCGGCTGCGGCCCGATCAGTCCAAGCCCGCGGTCGCGGCACTGGTGGCCGCAGGGGAACTCGAACCGGTGGAAGTCGCCGGTTGGACTGCTCCGGGGTATCTGCGCGCCGGGCAGAAGATCCCGCGCAGCGACCGCGGCACCGCGCTGCTGTGCCCGTTCGACCCGCTGATCTTCTTCCGGCCCCGGGTACAACGGCTGTTCGATTTCGAGTACCGCATCGAGATCTACACCCCGGCCGCCAAGCGGAAGTACGGCTACTACGTCTGGCCGTTCCTGCTCGACGGCGAACTGGTCGGCCGGGTCGACCTCAAGGCCGACCGGAACTCTGGGGCGCTGCTGGTGCCGGGGGCGTTCGTCGAGCCGGGCCGGGATCCGGGGCGGGTGGCCGGCGCACTTGCCGGGCAGCTGGCGGCGATGGCGGCCTGGCTGGGACTGGACCGTGTGACGGTCGGAAAGCGCGGCGACCTGGCGTCGGCGTTGAGCGCTACTTGTCGAGTGCTCTGATCAGGAGTTCCTTAATGTCGCTGGTGGTGTCCTCCAGCGAGCGGACGCGGGCATTTGTGTCGTCGAGTTTGGTTTCGACTGACTCCAAGCGGTCCTCGACTCGGTCGAGGCGCTTCTCAACGCGGTCGAATCGCTGAGAGTGCTCCCGCTGGTTTTCGCCGAGCGCATTGACTGCAGCCAACACGGCACGATAGTCCGCCTGGGAGGCCTCCAGCGCGGCCACACGAGCTTCCAGATCGGCAAGGGCGGACACGTCGTTCAGTGTAGGGAGCGCCGACGAGGCTGTCAGTTCACTAGGCTTACGCCCCGTGGCCGAGACCGCCCCGCTGCGCGTGCAACTGATCGCCAGGACCGAGTTCCTGGCGGCGCCCGACGTGCCGTGGGAGACCGACGCCGACGGCGGCGAGGCCCTCGTCGAGTTCGCCGGCCGGGCCTGCTACCAGAGCTGGGACAAGCCCAACCCGCGCACGGCGACCAACGCGTCCTACATCAAGCACATCATCGACGTCGGTCACTTCGCCGTTCTCGAGCACGCCTCGGCGAGCTTCTACATCACCGGCGTCTCCCGGTCCTGCACCCACGAACTGGTCCGGCACCGGCACTTCTCCTATTCACAGCTGTCCCAGCGCTACGTTCCCGAGGACGAGGCCCAAGTCGTCATGCCGCCCGGGCTCAGCGATGACCCGGAACTGCAGCAGATCGTGCTGGCCGCCGCCGACGCCAGCCGCAAGGTCTACGACGAACTGCTGGACAAACTGGAGGCCAAGCTGGCCGACCAGCCGAATGCCGTGCTGCGGCGTAAGCAGGCCCGCCAGGCCGCCCGTGCGGTGCTGCCCAACGACACCGAGACCCGCATCGTGGTGACCGGCAATTACCGCACCTGGCGGCACTTCATCGCGATGCGGGCCAGCGAGCACGCCGACACCGAGATTCGCCGGCTGGCCATCGCCTGCCTGCGTGAACTCGCCCGGGTCGCTCCGGCGGTGTTCGCCGATTTCGAGATCTCCGTGCTGGCCGACGGGTCCGAGGTGGCGACCAGCCCGCTCGCTACGGAGGCCTGACCGACGACGATGCGGGACGCCGGTCCCGAGAAGGAGTCGGGCGAGTGATACCCAGTCGACAACGGGTAACCTAACCTCCCGTGAGTGCCAGCGGATTCGACGTCACCGCCCGGTTGGGCACGGTCCTGACCGCGATGGTGACGCCGTTCAAGACCGACGGCTCGCTGGACACGGACGCCGCCGCGCGGCTGGCGACCCACCTGGTCGACTCGGGCTGTGACGGTCTGGTCGTCTCGGGAACCACCGGCGAGTCACCGACGACCACCGACGCCGAGAAGAGCCTGCTGCTGCGCACGGTGGTCGAGGCGGTCGGGGACCGGGCCCGCATCGTCGCCGGCGTCGGGACCTACGACACCGCGCACAGCGTGCACCTGGCCAAGGCCGCCGCCGCCGAGGGCGCGCACGGTCTGCTGGTCGTCACCCCGTACTACTCGCGTCCACCGCAGTCCGGCCTGGTCGCCCACTTCAGCACCGTCGCCGACGCCACCGACCTGCCGGTGATCCTCTACGACATCCCGCCGCGATCGGTGGTGCCGATCGAATGGGACACCATGCGTACGGTGGCCCGCCATCCCAACATCGTCGCGGTCAAGGACGCCAAGGGCGACCTCCCCGGGGCGGCCCAGATCATGGCCGAGACCGGACTGGCCTACTACTCCGGTGACGACGCGCTGAACCTGCCGTGGCTGGCCATGGGCGCGGTCGGGTTCGTCAGCGTATGGGGTCATGTGGCGGCCGGTCAGTTGCGGGACATGTTGAGCGCCTTCAACTCCGGTGACCTGGCGACTGCCCGCAAGATCGCGGTCACCCTCGCCGTCCTCGATGACGCGCAGGGCCGCCTCGGCGGCGTGACCATGTCCAAGGAAGGGCTGCGTCTGCTGGGCTTCGAGGCCGGTGACCCGAGGTTGCCGCAGATGCCCGCGACCCCCGACCAGATCGACGCCCTGGCCGCCGACATGCGCGCCGCGGCCGTACCGGCGATGATGTCGCCGGCCGAGCGGCTCCAGCGATGACGGTCAACGACCTGATCCCGCCCAAGCCGCTGGCCGCCGGGGCGCTGCGCATGACCCCGCTCGGCGGCGTCAGCGAAATCGGCCGCAACATGATGGTTTACGAGCACCTCGGCCGTCTGCTCATCGTCGACTGCGGGATTCTGTTCCCCGGTCACGACGAGCCTGGCGTCGACCTGATCCTGCCCGACGTCCGTCATATCCAGGACCGCCTCGACGACATCGAGGCGCTGGTGCTCACCCATGCGCACGAGGACCACATCGGGGCGATCCCGTTCCTGCTCAAGATGCGTGCCGACATCCCGATTGTCGGTTCAAGGTTCACCCTGGCACTGGTGGCGGCCAAGTGCCGGGAACACCGGCTCAAACCCGTGCTGTTCGAGGTCTCCGAGGGCCAGCGCAGCACCCACGGTGTGTTCGAGTGCGAATACTTCGCGGTCAACCACTCCATCCCGGACGCGCTGGCGATCGCCATTCACACCGGCGCCGGAACGGTGCTGCAGACCGGCGACATCAAGCTCGACCAGATGCCGCCGGACGGCCGGCCCACCGATCTGCCCGGCATGTCGCGGTTGGGCGATCGGGGCGTCGATCTCCTGCTGTGCGACTCGACCAACTCCGAGATTCCGGGGGTGGGGCCCTCGGAGAGCGAGGTGGGACCCACCCTGCACCGGCTGATCCGCGGCGCCGAAGGCCAGCGGGTGATCGTGGCCTGCTTCGCCTCCAATGTCGATCGCGTGCAACAGATCTGCGACGCGGCGGTGGCACTGGGCCGCCGGGTCTCCTTCGTCGGCCGGTCGATGGTGCGCAATATGGCGATCGCCCGCGAGCTCGGATTCCTGACCATCGAGGACCGCGACGTCGTGGACATCTCCGCGGCCGAGCAGATGGGGCCCGATCAGATCCTGCTCATCACCACCGGGACCCAGGGCGAGCCGCTGTCCGCGCTGTCCCGGATGTCGCGCGGCGAGCACCGCAGCATCAGTATCACCGCCGATGACCTGATCATCCTGTCCTCGTCGCTGATTCCCGGCAACGAAGAGGCCGTCTACGGCGTCATCGACGCGCTGTCCAAGATCGGCGCCCGGGTGGTGACCAATCAGCAACAGCGGGTGCATGTCTCGGGCCACGCCTACAGCGGCGAGTTGCTGTTCCTGTACCGGGGCATCCGGCCGCGCAACGTCATGCCGGTGCACGGGACGTGGCGGCAACTGCGGGCCAACGCCAAACTCGCCGCCTCCGCCGGAGTGCCCGAGGATTCGATCGTGCTGGCGGAGAACGGCGTCAGCGTCGACCTGGTGAACGGTAAGGCGAGCATCGCCGGCGCGGTGCCGGTGGGCAAGATGTTCATCGACGGGTTGGTCAGCGGTGACGTCGGCGACGCGACGCTGGGAGAGCGGCTGATCCTCAGTTCCGGTTTCATCGCGGTGACGGTCGTGGTGCACCGTGGAACCGGCAAGATCGCCGCCCCGCCGCATCTGAGCTCCCGAGGTTTCTCCGAAGACCCCAAGGCGCTGGAGCCGGTTGCCCGCAAGGTGGAGAAGGATCTGGAATCCCTTGCCGCCGAACGCATCACCGATCCGGTCCGGATCGCCCAGGCGGTCCGGCGCACGGTCGGCAAGTGGGTCGGCGAGGTCTACCGGCGCCAGCCGATGATCGTGCCGACGGTCATCGAGGTCTAACGCTTGTTGACGAAGCCCGCGTCGACCGGAAGTGCGACCCCGGTCACGTAACGGGCGGCGTCGGACACCAGCCAGAACACGGCGTTGGCGATGTCCTCGGGTTCCAGCGCCTGCACCGGAAGAGCGTTACTCATATCCGGGCCGCCCTGCTGCTGTTGTGCCATCCCGTCGAGCCAGGACCGGGTGAAGTCGTTGTCGATCATCGGGGTGTTGACGCCGGCCGGGTGCACCGAATTGACCCGGATGCTGTAGGGCGCAAGGAAATTCGCGTAGGTCCGCATCAGGCCGACGATGCCGTGCTTGGCCGCCACATAGCCCAGCGATCCGGCGATCGGCGCTCCGATGCCGACCAGGCCGGCCACCGAACTGGTCAGCACGATCGCGCCGCCCTCGCCCTGCTTGATCAGTGGGCGCATCGCGACGTCGACGGTGTGATAGACCCCGGTGAGGTTGACGTCGATGACGTCCTGCCAGGCGTCCTCTCCGGCCATCGGGGCGATCCCGGCGTTGGCGATCACGATGTCGAGGCGACCGAGTTCCGCGATGCCCTCGGCGAGTGCGGTTTTCAGGGCGCCGCGGTCGCGGACGTCGGCTCGGCGGGCCACGATCCGCGAACCGGCGTCCTCGACGAGTGTGACCGTCGCCGCCAGGTCATCCGGCGTGGCCAGCGGGTAGGGGACGCTGGCGATCTGATCGCACAGGTCGACCGCGATGATGTCGGCTCCCTCGGCGGCGAGTTTCACCGCGTGCGCGCGTCCCTGGCCCCGGGCCGCGCCGGTGATGAACGCGACCTTTCCGTCCAATGCACCCATTTCAGGCGCGCAACTGGCCCTTGGTCGGGTCGCCGGCCGGCAGCGGTTCGAGCATCTTGATGTCGGGTGCGCCGTCGAGGTGTCCGTTGATGGCGCCGAGCAGGGTCGCGAGGCTGGGGGCGGCCATGTGGGCGTTGATCGCGTCCTGGTCGGCCCACTGCTCGATGAACACGAAGGTGTCGCCGGTCTGATGCAGCGAGTACAGCTGGCAGCCCGGCTCGTCGTGTGACTCGGCGATGGCGTTCAGGCAGGCCTGGCGGACGGTGTCGGTGGACTCGGGCTTGGCGGTGAACGACGCAACGATCACAACGGGCATCGACTGGCTCCTTGGTTGGGGGGTGTCGCCTTAGATTGTCACCGACAGGAAGGCTCCGGGTATGGAACGCTCCGATGACCGCAAGTCGCTGTATATGACGGTGTTGATGACGCCGGATATGGCCAACTTCTCCGGCAACGTCCACGGCGGGGCACTGCTCAAGATGCTCGACCAGGTGGCCTACTCGTGCGCGAGCCGCTACGCCGGAACCTATGTGGTGACCCTGTCGGTGGACCGGGTGCTGTTCCGGGACGCCATCAAGGTGGGGGAGTTGGTGTCGTTCTCGGCATCGGTGAACCACACCGGCCGGACCTCACTGGAGGTCGGGATCCGGGTCGAGACGGAGAACATCCAGGACGGCACCCGGCGGCACACCAACAGCTGTTACTTCACCATGGTGGCGGTCGACCATGCCGGTAAACCGGTGCCGGTCCCGGCACTGGTTCCCAGCACCGACCAGGAGCGCCGGTGGTTTTCCGAGGCGGAGGCCCGCAGAGTGGCGCTGAGGTCGGCATTCGCCGATTGATTGCGGTCTGGCAACGACCCGCCGCGGGACCCGTGTTACGGGTGGTGCCAGTGAGGCACGTGCGACTAATCTCTCCGCCATGGCGAATAAGACGGCCGCTCGCTCAAGCGCGCGAACGACCAGTTCAAAGGGCACTTCACGGCCGGCTGCCAAGGCAGCCCAACCCGCCGCCCCGCGCCGCAAGCCTGCCGCCGGATCGGCGGCCAAGTCACCGGCGAAGGCGTCGGCCAAGTCCCAGGCCAAGTCGGGGTCCCGTCCGGCCGCCAAGCCGGCGGCCCGCACTTCGCCCTCAGCGGTGGCCGTCGCGGCCTCCGCCGGCGGCCGTGCGGCCCGGGCGACCTGGCTGATGGCGGCCCGCGGCGCCGGTTCGACCGCCCGATCGGTCGGCCGTGCCCGCGACATCGAACCCGGCCACCGCCGCGACGGCATCGCACTGGGCCTGCTGGCGCTGACCGTCGTGATCGCCGCCGCGTCCTGGTTCGACGCGGCCCGCCCGGTCGGCGCCTGGATCGACTCGGTGCTGCGCAATCTCGTCGGCGGTGCGGTCGTGCTGCTGCCGTTGGCGCTCGCCGCGATCGCCGTTGTGCTGATGCGCACCGAGCCGAACCCGCAGGACCGTCCCCGCCTGGTGCTGGGGAGCGCGCTGATCTGCCTGCCGGTGCTGGGCCTGTGGCACCTGTGGTCCGGCTCGCCGGCCGATCCGGCCGGCCGTCAGCGGGCGGGCGGGTTCGTCGGCTTCGTCCTCGGCGGCCCACTGGCCGACGGACTCACCGCCTGGCTGGCGACTCCGCTGCTGATCGTCGCCGCCGCCTTCGGTGTGCTGCTGATCACCGGCACCACCCTTCGCGAGCTGCCCGAGACGCTCTACACCATGTTCGGCACCCGCTACGGCCGCCGCTACGCCGAGTACTACGACCACGACGGCGAGGACTACGGCGACGAGTACTCCCGCATCGACAAGCCGGCCGACGACGACTTCTCCGACGGCTACTACGACGATCCGCGCGCCTACGAAGAGGAGGCGCAGACCTGGCCCGGAGCCTCCGGTCCGATCGGCACGCCGTACGACAACTATCCGCTCGACGAGGGAGCCGGCGCCACCGCGCCGATCAAGCCCCGCCGCAAGAAGGTCCCGGCCGCCAAACCCGTTGCGGAGCAGAAGGACCCGAAGCAGGAAGCCCGCGAGGCCAAGGCTCTGGACCGGGTGGTGGAGGGCCCCTACCATCTGCCTTCGCTGGAACTGTTGACTCCGGGGGATCCGCCGAAGCGGCGTACCGCGGCCAACGAGCAGATGGCCGAGTCCATCACCTCGGTGCTGGAGCAGTTCAAGGTCGACGCCACCGTCACCGGATGCACCCGCGGTCCGACCGTCACCCGCTATGAGGTCGAACTCGGCCCTGGCGTCAAGGTCGAGAAAATCACTGCGCTGCAACGCAACATCGCCTACGCGGTGGCCACCGAGAGCGTGCGCATGCTGGCGCCGATCCCGGGCAAGTCGGCGGTGGGTATCGAGGTGCCCAACACCGACCGTGAAATGGTCCGTCTCGCAGACGTTCTCACCGCTCCCTCCACCCGGCGCGACCACCATCCGCTGGTGATCGGGCTGGGCAAGGACATCGAGGGCGACTTCATCTCGGCCAATCTCGCCAAGATGCCGCACCTTCTGGTGGCCGGCTCCACCGGTTCAGGCAAGTCCAGCTTCGTCAACTCGATGCTGGTCTCACTGCTGGCCCGGGCCACCCCCGAAGAGGTCCGGATGATCCTCATCGACCCCAAGATGGTGGAACTGACTCCCTACGAAGGCATTCCGCACCTCATCACGCCGATCATCACCCAGCCCAAGAAGGCGGCGGCGGCGTTGGCCTGGTTGGTCGAGGAGATGGAGCAGCGCTACCAGGACATGCAGGCCTCCCGGGTGCGCCATATCGACGACTTCAACGCCAAGGTCCGCTCGGGCGACATCAGCACGCCACTGGGCAGCAAGCGCGAGTACCGGCCCTACCCGTACATCATCGCGATCGTCGACGAGCTGGCCGACCTGATGATGACCGCGCCGCGGGACGTCGAGGACGCGATCGTGCGGATCACCCAGAAGGCCCGCGCGGCCGGCATCCACCTGGTGCTGGCCACCCAGCGTCCGTCCGTCGACGTGGTCACCGGTCTGATCAAGACCAACGTGCCGTCACGGCTGGCGTTCGCGACCTCGTCGCTGACCGACAGCCGCGTCATCCTCGATCAGCCGGGCGCGGAGAAGCTGATCGGCATGGGCGACGGCCTGTTCCTGCCGATGGGCGCGAGCAAGCCCGTCCGTCTGCAGGGCGCCTACATCAGCGATGAGGAGATCCAGGCCGTCGTTCAGGCCTGCAAGGACCAGGCCGAGCCGGATTACACCGACGGTGTCACCAACGCCAAGCCGGCCGGCGAACGCACCGACGTCGATCCCGACATCGGCGACGACATGGACGTCTTCCTGCAGGCCGTCGAACTCGTGGTGTCCAGCCAGTTCGGCTCGACGTCGATGCTGCAGCGCAAGCTGCGGGTCGGCTTCGCCAAGGCCGGCCGGCTGATGGACCTGATGGAGACCCGCGGGATCGTCGGGCCGTCCGAGGGCTCCAAGGCCCGCGAGGTGATGGTCAAGCCCGACGAGCTCGCCGGAACGCTGGCGATGATCCGTGGCGGCGACGCCGGGGGAAGCGACGACGAGGACGAGTACGACGACACCGCAGTCCCCGAGGACTTCTAGGGCTCGAGATCGCTAGAGGACGAGCAGCATCCGGGTGTTGCCGAGGATGTTGGGCTTGACGTAGCTGAGGTCCAGGAATTCGGCGACGCCGACGTCGTAGGACCGGCACATCTCCTCGTAGACCTCGGCGGTCACCGGGGTGCCCTCGATCTCGGTGAACCCGTGCCGGCCGAAGAACTCCGTCTCGAAGGTGAGCACGAAGAGCCGCTGCAGTTGCAACTCGCGCGCCTCGTCGAGCAGGCGGTCGACGATCGCGTGGCCCACCCCGTGCCCCTTGACCCTCGGGTCGACCGCCACGGTGCGCACTTCGCCCAGATCGGCCCACAGCACGTGCAGCGCCCCGCAGCCGACGACCTCGCCGTCGAGTTCGGCCACCCGGAACTCCTGCACGGCCTCGTACAGGGTGACCAGATTCTTCTCCAGCAGGATCTTGCCGGCGTAGGTGTCCACCAGTCGCTTGATCTCGGGAACATCGGAGGTCCGGGCGCGGCGGATCACCAGGCCGGAGGCTGGCTTGAGATCGGAGCCGGTCACGGCGACACCTTATCGGGGACGTTCCGCGGCGGCCAGGCGTTGTCGGGCGAGGGATTTCGGCCGGCAACCGATACTCTGTTTGCTGTGTCGGGCCCACCCCAAACTCAGCCGGCGGCCCGGCACGTGCCGGTGGCCAACCTCGCCAATCTGCTGACCGGTCTGCGGCTGATTCTGGTCCCGGTCTTTCTGCTCTTCCTCTTCGCCGGCGACGGCCACCAGAACACCAGCCGGATCACCGCGTTCGCGGTGTTCGCCGTCGCGGTGATCACCGACCGGCTGGACGGCTGGCTGGCCCGCAGCTACGACATGGTCACCGAGTTCGGGAAACTGGCCGATCCGATCGCCGACAAGATGCTGATCGGCGCCGCGCTGATCGGGTTGTCCATGCTCGGTGACCTGCCGTGGTGGGTGACCGTCGTCATCCTGGTCCGGGAGCTGGGCGTCACCGTGCTGCGCTTCGCCGTGCTGAGCCGCGGGGTGATCCCCGCCAGTCGCGGCGGCAAGCTCAAGACCCTGTTGCAGGCCGTGGCCATCGGGCTGTTCATCCTCCCGCTGCGAAACTGGCCGCCGGCCTGGCACACCGTCGCCTGGGCGGTGATGATCGCGGCGATCGTATTGACCGTGGTCACGGGCATCGACTACCTGCTGTCGGCGACCCGCGGCCGGCGGTCGCAGACTCCTTCCTCAGCTTCATCCTGAGATTTCTTGCTGATTCCGGGAACCAACCCGGGCGCCGAGCCGTTGCACTAATGCTGCGACGACTCAAGGAGGACAGCAATGGCCGTAATGCTGCGTGAAGTGATCGGTGACGTTCTGCGCCATGCGCGCACGTCACAGGGGCGTACGTTGCGTGAGGTCTCCAATTCGGCCCGGGTCAGCCTGGGCTATCTCTCCGAGGTCGAACGCGGCCGCAAGGAAGCCTCCAGCGAGTTGCTCGGCGCCATCTGTGTGGCGTTGGACGTGCCGCTGTCCCGGGTGCTGGCCGACGCCGCCGCCGAGCTGATCTGCCACGAGGACCTGGCCCGCCTGACCACTGTCGGCAGCCAGGTCGTCATCCCGCATCCCGCCGCCATGGCAGTCGCTTAACCGGATTTGCCAGTTTTGACGCGCTGAGTTCGTAACCCGGCTGTGGTTGGGTAGGCCGACCCGATAAATTGGGCACGAACTCCGAATGCGGCACTAATCGAAGGCGGGCACCTAATGGCCAATCCGTTCGTCAAGGCGTGGAAGTACCTGATGGCGCTCTTCAGCTCCAAGGTGGACGAATACGCCGATCCCAAGGTCCAGATCCAGCAGGCGATCGAGGATGCGCAGCGTCAGCACCAGGGGCTCACCCAGCAGGCCGCGCAGGTGATCGGTAACCAGCGTCAGCTGGAGATGCGACTCAACCGCCAGCTCGCCGATATCGAGAAGCTGCAGGCCAACGTGCGTCAGGCGCTGAGCCTGGCCGATCAGGCCACCGCGGCCGGCGACGCCGCCAAGGCTATCGAATACAACAATGCGGCCGAGGCGTTCGCCGCCCAGCTGGTCACCGCCGAGCAGAGCGTCGAGGACCTCAAGGCCCTGCACGACCAGGCGCTGCAGGCTGCTCAGCAGGCCAAGAAGGCCGTCGAGCAGAACGCGATGATGCTGCAGCAGAAGATCGCCGAGCGCACCAAGCTGCTCAGCCAGCTCGAGCAGGCCAAGATGCAGGAGCAGGTCAGCGCCTCGTTGCGGTCGATGAGCGAGATCGCCGCCCCCGGCAACACCCCGAGCCTCGATGAGGTGCGCGACAAGATCGAGCGCCGCTACGCCGACGCCATGGGCTCGGCCGAGCTGGCGCAGAACTCCGTGCAGGGCCGGATGATCGAGATCCAGCAGGCCGGCGTGCAGATGGCCGGACACTCCCGGCTCGAGCAGATCCGTGCCTCGATGCGCGGTGAGGCCCTGCCGACCGGCGGTGCGACCGCGACGCCGGCCACCCCGGCCAGCACCCCCGAGCCCGAGCAGCCGCTCGGCCAGTAGTGGCCTGACGAAATGAGAACTCGATGGCGGTGAAACCCGGGCAGTCCCGCTCGATGCTGCCCCGCTCGATCCTGCAGCGCGGCGTCGACACCGTCAGCGAGTTCGCCGATGTCGCAGCGGCGAGGCTGAGCAACCTGTCCGACCCGCGCGCCCGCCTGCTGCGCAAGCGGCGCTGGGCGTTGCGACTGGGGCTGTTCTTCGGGTTTGCCTCCGCTTTCTGGGTTTTCATCACCGGTTTGCTCGCGCTGTGGAACACCCCGGTGTGGGTTCTGATCATCACCGGGGTGGTCGCCGCCGGCGCCGCCGTGCCGGCGACGCTGAGCCTGCTGCGCTACCGGTGGCTGCAGGGCGAGCCGCTGCCGCCGCAACGCCAGATCAGTGGCCGGCGGCTCCCGCCCCCCGGATCGGTGGCGCGGCCGGCGATGTCGGCACTGGCGGCCTCCGAAAGAGGTCTGCACTCGCTGCTCGGTGTGTTGGACCGCGGGCAGCTGTTGCCCGCCGGCGAGATCCGTGAATTGACCGCTGCCGCAGGGTATTCCGCGGCCACCATGGCGGCTACCGCAGCGGAGGTCGTCTCGATGGAGCGGGCGGCCGCCGACTCGCCGGACGCCCGGGTCCATCTGGCGCCCACCATCAACGCGCTGGTCGCCCAACTCGACGCCGGGACGCGTCAGTACAGCGAGATGGTCACTGCGGCGGCGCATCTGGTGTCTTCGGCCAACGCCGGTGCGCCCACCGGTGCCCTGTCTCAGGGTGCGCTGTCTCAGCAGCGCTACCGCGAAGAACTCACCGGCGCCACCGACCGGCTGATGGGCTGGGCTGCCGCTTTTGAAGAATTGGGTCAGACGACCCGCTATCCGGCTTAGAGCTTGGGTTTGAGCGCGGGGATCACCGCGCCGGCCACTCCGCGCACGATGGCCTTCGTGAAGTCGAACATGTCGAAGTAGTCCCGCCACAGCATGATTCGGCCGTCACGCACCTCGAAGACGCCACACACCCAGAACTGCAACCGCACCGGTCCGATCACCAGGGCGTCGGTGCGTTCGGTGAGAACCGTCGACCCGTTGACTGCGATGCGATGGATCTTCACCTCGAAGCCGGCCCGGCCCTCCATCGCTGCGAACAGCTTCATCGCCCGCGCCCGGCCGCGGATGGTGGGGAAGCCGACGTTCTGGTACACGAGGTTCTCGTCGAGCACCGCCCCGGCGCCGTCGATGTCCTGATCCTGCAGAGCCGCCAGGAACACCTCGACGGTGTGGGCGTTGTCGATGTCGGTCGTCACAGTCATGGTCTCCAGCCTAGGCAGGTCGCTGTGGCAGGGTAGGGCCAATGCGGGTTGGCCCGATACGGGTGGCAGTGGTCGCCGGGCCGGAGGCCGGGCATGTGTTTCCGGCCATCGCGCTGAGCCTGCGACTGCAGGCGGCCGGAGATCATCCGGTGCTGCTGACCGGTGCGGACCGGCTGGACACCGTGCGCGCCGCCGGGATCGAGGCGGCCGAACTGGCCGGACTGGAGCCCGAAGAGACCGACGACGACACCGATGCGGGCGCCAAGATCCATCAGCGTGCGGCCCGGATGGCTGTCCTCAACCGGCCGCTGATCGAGGGGCTGCGCCCTGATCTCGTGGTCTCCGACGTGATCACCGTCTGCGGCGGAATGGCCGCTGAACTGCTCGGGATTCCTTGGGCGGAACTCACTCCGCACCCGCTCTACCTGCCATCGAAAGGGCTGCCGCCGATCGGCAGCGGCCTGGCGCCCGGAACCGGCCTGCGCGGCCGGTTGCGCGACAGCGTCATGCGGGCGTTCACCGCGCGCTCGATCCGGTCCGGAGGCCGTCAGCGTGCCGCCGCCAGGGCAGGCATCGGCCTGCCGGCCGCAGATCCCGGTCCGCGCCGGCGGCTGATCGCGACACTTCCCGCCCTCGAGGTGCCCCGGCCGGACTGGCCGGCGGAGGCCGTCGTGGTCGGGCCGTTGCACTTCGAGCCCACCGACACCGTGCTGGCGTTGCCGCCGGGGGACGGGCCGGTGATCGTGGTCGCCCCGTCGACGGCGTCCACCGGGGTCGCCGGCCTGGCCGAGACGGCACTGGAACACCTGATCCCCGGGCAGACGCTGCCGGCCGGTTCCCGGGTGGTGGTCTCCCGGTTGGGCGGTACGCAGATGGCGGTGCCGCCGTGGGCGGCAGTCGGGTTGGGACGCCAGGACGAACTTCTGGCCCGGGCCGATCTGGTGATCTGCGGCGGCGGGCACGGGATGCTGTCGAAGACGTTGCTGGCCGGGGTGCCGATGGTCGTCGTTCCCGGTGGCGGCGACCAATGGGAGTTGGCCAATCGTGTTGTGCGACAAGGCAGTGCGAGGCTGATCCGGCCGCTGACGCCGGACGTGTTGATGGCTGCGGTGAACGAAGTGCTGTCCTCGCCGTCCTACCGGCGGGCAGCGCGACTGGCGGGGGAGAGCGTGGCCGGCGTCGTCGATCCGGTACGGGTGTGCCACGAGGCCGCTGGGTAGATTAGGGCCGTGCGGCTGACCGAATTCAACGAACTCGTCGAGGCGCAGTTCGGCCCGGTGCGGGGCGCGTCGCTGGTCGTCGACCACGTGCTGACCCGCATCGGCGGCCGGACCGCCGCCCAGGCCATCGAGGCCGGGGTGGAACCCCGGGACGTGTGGCGGGCGCTGTGCGCGGACTTCGACGTGCCCAAAGATCTGTGGTGACCGCCCGGTAGCGACACGCGGGCGCGCCCTACTTGTCATCGAACACATGTTCGTTATTGTTGGTTCCAGTTCGACTGAAGTTCTCACCGGAGCCGTTTTGTCAGAGGTCGTCTCTAACGTCACGGCCAACCGACCGAACACCGGTCAACCGAACACAGGAAACGGAGACATCCATGGCCCCACAGGCTCCCGATCGCGAGAAGGCCCTCGAACTCGCGCTCGCCCAGATCGAGAAGAACCACGGCAAGGGCGCGGTGATGCGTCTCGGCGACGAGGTCCGCCAGCCGATCGCGGTCATCCCGACCGGATCCATCGCCCTCGACGTGGCGCTGGGCATCGGCGGTCTGCCGCGCGGCCGCGTCGTCGAGATCTACGGCCCGGAGTCCTCGGGCAAGACCACCGTCGCACTGCATGCGGTGGCCAACGCCCAGGCTGCCGGCGGTCTCGCGGCGTTCATCGACGCCGAGCACGCGCTCGACCCCGAGTACGCCAAGAGCCTCGGCGTCGACACCGATTCGCTGCTGGTGAGCCAGCCGGACACCGGTGAGCAGGCACTCGAGATCGCCGACATGCTGGTCCGTTCCGGGGCGATCGACATCCTGGTCATCGACTCGGTGGCTGCGCTGGTGCCGCGTGCCGAGATCGAGGGTGAGATGGGCGACAGCCACGTCGGCCTGCAGGCCCGCCTGATGAGCCAGGCGCTGCGCAAGATGACCGGCGCCCTGAGCAACTCGAACACCACCGCGATCTTCATCAACCAGCTGCGCGAGAAGATCGGCGTGATGTTCGGCTCGCCAGAGACCACCACCGGCGGCAAGGCGCTGAAGTTCTACGCCTCGGTGCGCCTCGACGTCCGCCGGATCGAGACCCTCAAGGACGGCACCGACGCGGTCGGTAACCGCACCCGCGTCAAGGTGGTCAAGAACAAGGTGTCCCCGCCGTTCAAGCAGGCCGAGTTCGACATCCTCTACGGCAAGGGCATCAGCCGTGAGGGTTCGCTCATCGACATGGGCGTGGACCAGGGCTTCATCCGCAAGTCCGGCTCGTGGTTCACCTATGAGGGCGAGCAACTCGGTCAGGGCAAGGAGAACGCCCGCAACTACCTCATCGAGAATCCCGACATCGGCAACGAGATCGAGAAGAAGATCAAGGAGAAGCTCGGGATCGGTGCTGTGCTGACCGACGAGTTCGTCGATGACGTCCTTCCCGCACCCGTCGATTTCTGACACCAGCGAGGAGACCTCGGAGACCCGCGAGGAGCAGGCGCACACGGTATGTCTGCGCCTGCTCACCGTGCGGGCCCGCAGTCGCGCCGAACTGGCCGGGAGGCTGGCGAAGCGCGGCTATCCGGACGAGGTCACCGAGACGGTGCTGACCCGGCTGGCAGAGGTTGGCCTCATCGACGACGAGGACTTCGCCGAGCAGTGGGTGCAGTCCCGGCAGCGCAACGCCGGAAAGGGCAAGCGCGCCTTAGCTGCTGAGCTTCGCACCAAGGGTGTCGATGACGAGGTGATCGCCTCGGCGCTCTCTGGCATCGACGCCGGCGTCGAGCGTGTCCGGGCCGAGCAACTCGTCGAGCGCAGGCTGCGGCGGGAGACACTCGGCGACGGCGATGACGCCAAGGTGATGCGACGCCTGGTGGCGATGCTGGCCCGCCGCGGCTATAGCCAGAGCATGGCGGTGGCGGTGGTCAACGACGCGCTGAACGCCGAACGGGAACGTCGCAAGGTCTGAGGCGATTCGCCGGGTTTAGGCTTGGGGCCCATGCGGATCTCGGCCAAGCTCGCTCCCACCTTCAGCTACGCCGAGCTTGAGCAGTTCTGGCGCCACGCCGACGATCTCGGCTTCGAGGCGGTCTGGGACTACGACCATTTCTACGGATTGGTCGAGCACGCCAAACCCACGCTGGAGGGCTGGACCACGCTGGCGGCCATGGCGGTGGTGGTGCGCCGCGCACGGGTCGGCTGCATGGTCACCGGTGTCACCTATCGCAATCCGGCGATCCTGGCCAAGATGGCGGTGACCGTCGACCACATCAGCGGTGGCCGACTGGATTTCGGCATCGGCGCCGGCTGGCATGATGCCGAACACCGCGGCTACGGCATCCCGTTTCCGGGCCCCGGCGCCCGGGTGGCGATGCTCGACGAGGCGCTGACGGTGATCCGCCGGCTGTGGACCGAGGAGTCGGTCAACCATACCGGCCGGTTCTTCACCCTCGAGGATGCGCTGTGTGAGCCCAAACCCGTCCAGCGCCCGCATCCGCCGATCGTGGTCGGCGGATCACAGCCCAAGATGCTGCGGGTGATCGCCCGGCACGCCGACGAGTGGAACATGACCAGCCACCAGGGTCCCGCGGAGTGGGGTGAGGCCAACCTGGCCCTGGATGCGGCGTGCGCCGAGGTGGGTCGCGATCCCAATCAGGTTCGCCGCTCGGTGCAACTGTTCCTGCACCCGCGAAAGCCCGGACAGGTCGACGAACAACTGGCACTGCTGCCGGAGTTCGCCCGGCTGGGCTGTCAGCATGCGGTGCTGTCCTTCTACCAACCGCCCGACGTGGAACTGCTGCAGCGCTGCGCGGCGCTGAGGTATTAGGCGCTGGGGTATTAGGCGCTGAAGATTTAGTCGCCCGGTTCGATCAGGGTGTCAGCAGCGGCGAGCGGTTCCGGCGCCCGCCGGGATCGCCGCAGCCGGCGTTCCAACCTGGTCGCCGCGGCCGACAGCGCGAAGTTCGCGGTGATCATCAGCACCGCGATCACGATCAGGGCCGGTACGTAGTTGCCGTAGGTGGAGCCGATCACGGTGCCTTGGCGGACCATCTCCAGGAAGGTGATCTGGTAGCCGATCGCGGTGTCCTTCAGCGCGACCACCAATTGCGAGATCAGCACCGGCAGCATGGACGTGATCGCCTGGGGCAGCAGGATCGAGCGCATGGTCTGGCCCCAGGTCATGCCCAGTGCGACGGCCGCCTCGTTCTGTCCGCGCGGCAGGGCGCCGACCCCGGAACGCACGATCTCGGCGATCACCGCGCCGTTGTAGAGCGTCAGGCCGGTCACCACGCCCGCCAGCGCCAGCTGACGCGACGGGAAGACGTCGTAGAGGGCGAACAGGAAGTAGGCGAAGATCATCATGATCAGCACCGGCACGGCCCGGAAGAACTCCACGATCACCGCGCACGGCCGGCGGATCGCCGCCACCGGTGACAGCCGGCCGACGCCGAGCAGCAGCCCGAGGATCAGCGCCAGCACGATCGAGACCGCGGCGGCGGTGAGCGTTCCGACGATCCCGGGCAGCACGTAGGTCTGCCACAGGTCGGCGGTGAGGAACGGCTTCCACTTCGCCGCGGTCAGCTGTCCCTTGGCCGCCAGGCGGGAGATCACCGCCCACACCACCAGTGCGGCCAGCGCGATGGTGACCCCAGAGACCACCCGGTTGCGCAGCCGGGCGCGCGGTCCGGGGGCGTCGAAAAGAACTGAGGTGCTCATCGGACCACCGCCCAGCGCTTGCCCAGCCAGCCGAACAGCAATCCGACCGGCAATGTCAGCAGCAGGAATCCCAGCGCGAAGATGCCGCCGACCACCAGCAGCGCGGCGGTGTTCTCGATCATCTCCTTCATCAGCAGCGCGGCTTCGGCCACCCCGATGGCCGAGGCGATGGTGGTGTTCTTGATCAGCGCGATCAACACCGAGCCCAACGGGATGATCACCGCCCGGAATGCCTGGGGCAGCAGGATCGTTCGCAGGTTCTGGCCGAAGCTCAGGCCCAGCGAGCGGGCCGCCTCGGCCTGGCCGAGTGGAACCGTGTTGACTCCCGCACGGACCGTCTCGCAGACGAACGCCGCGGTGTAGGCGGCCAGACCGAGCACGGCCAGCCGGAAGTTGCTGTCGGCGATCGAGGTCGGCGACTTCGGGTCGGCCAGCGTGATGCCCAGAGTCTGTGCCAGGCCGAACGAGGCGAACAAGATGATCAGCGTCAGCGGGGTGTTGCGCACGGTGTTGACGTAGGCCGTGCCGAGCCAGTTGAGCATCGGGACCGGAGACAGCCGCATGGCGGCCAGTGCGGTGCCCAGGATCAGCGCGCCGATCGCTGCGAGAACGGTCAGCTTGATGGTGGTCCAGAACGCTTTGACGATCAGCCCGCCGTACTTGCGAAGGATGCTGATGCTCTCGGTCGAACCGCCCTCGGTGTCGCTGTCGAGTTGAGGGGGTGCCGGTGCCGTGATGCCGGCCGGGCCCAGATTGCGGTCGAAGGCGGCCTTCCAGCTACCGTCGCCCTGCATCTTGATGATCGCGTCGTTGATCTTGGTGCGAAGTTCGCGATCCTCGCGACTGAGCCCGATCCCGTAGTGCTCCACCGAGAACGGCTTGCCGATGATCGCGAAGGCGCCGGGGGACTGGGCGGCGAACCCGGCCAGGATCACCTCATCGGTGCTGACCGCGTCGATCGCGCCGTTGCGCAGTGCCTCGACGCACGCCGAGTAGGTGTCGTACTGCTGCAACTGCACGCCGGGGTACTTGTCCTTGATGCGTTGCGCGGGAGTCGATCCCGAGACCGAGCACAGCTTCTTGCCGTTGGCCAGCGACTCCGGCCCGGTGATGTCGGTGTTGTCCGCCCGCACCAGCAGGCTCTGCCCGGTGTCCAGGTACGGTCCGGCGAAGGCGACCTTCTTCTTGCGCGCGTCGGTGATCGAGTAAGTCGCGACGATGTAATCGACCTGGCCGTTCTGGATCAGCGTTTCGCGCTGTCCCGACGGCGCCTCCTTCCACTCGATGTCGCCGGGGGAGTACCCGAGCTGCTCGGCGACATAGGTTGCGACGTCGACGTCGAAACCGGCCATCGATCCGTCCGGCTTCTTGACCGCCAGGCCGGGCTGGTCGAACTTGGTGCCGATGACGATCCGATGCCCGCCCCCACCGCATCCCGACAGCGCCAGCATCGCCACCGCCAGCAGCAGGCCGGCGAGCAGACGCTGGGGAACGGTTCGCATGGCGTTCAGTGGTTCAGGATCTTGCCGAGGAAGTCACGGGCCCGTTCCGAACGCGGATTGGCGAAGAAGTTCTCCGGGCTGGCGTCCTCGACCACACTGCCGTCGGCCATGAACACGATCCGGTCGGCGGCGCGCCGGGCGAAGCCCATCTCGTGGGTGACCACCATCATCGTCATGCCCTCGGACGCCAGTGACGTCATCACCGACAGCACCTCGTTGACCATCTCCGGATCCAGCGCGCTGGTGGGTTCGTCGAAGAGCATCACCTTGGGCTCCATCGCCAGCGAGCGGGCGATCGCCACCCGCTGCTGCTGGCCGCCGGAGAGCTGGGCCGGGTATTTGTCGGCCTGGCTGGCCACGCCGACCCGCTCCAGCAGCGCCATCGCGCGCGTGCGGGCCTGATCCCGGCCGACCTTGCGGACCATGACCGGCGCCAGGGTGACGTTCTCCAGGATCGTCTTGTGCGCGAAGAGGTTGAACGACTGGAACACCATGCCGACCTCGGAACGCAACTGCGCCAGCTTGCGGCCCTCGGCGGGCAGCACCTCACCGTCGATGGAAATGGTGCCCGAATCGACAGTCTCCAGCCGGTTGATGGTCCGGCACAGCGTCGACTTCCCGGAGCCGGACGGTCCCAGCACCACCACCACCTGGCCGCGATCGACGTCGAGGCTGATGTCGCGCAGCACGTGCAGCGACCCGAAATGCTTGTTGACACCCGTGATCGAGATCATCGGGACCTCGCCGCCGCCCATAAGCCGACCCTAACCGCCGGGTCGGTCTCCCGCCTCCTTTCGTACGATGAACCCATGACCCGGCCGGCCGAACGCACCTACCAGGTCCGGACCTACGGCTGCCAGATGAACGTGCACGACTCGGAACGGCTGGCCGGCCTGCTCGAGGCCGCCGGCTATCTGCCCGCTCCGGAGGGCTCCGACGCCGACGTCGTGGTGTTCAACACCTGCGCGGTCCGGGAGAACGCCGACAACAAGCTCTACGGCAACATCAGCCACCTGGCGCCGCGCAAGCAGGCCGATCCGGACATGCAGATCGCCGTCGGCGGCTGTTTGGCTCAGAAGGACCGGGAGGCCGTACTCAAGCGGGCGCCGTGGGTGGACGTGGTGTTCGGCACCCACAACATCGGCTCGCTGCCCGCACTGCTGGAGCGGGCCCGGCACAACCGTGTCGCGCAGGTCGAGATCGCCGAAGCATTGCAGGAGTTCCCCTCCACATTGCCGGCGACGCGGGACTCCGCCTATGCGGCGTGGGTTTCCATCTCGGTGGGCTGTAACAACACCTGCACGTTCTGCATCGTCCCGTCGTTGCGCGGCAAGGAAACCGACCGCCGGCCCGCCGACGTCCTGGCCGAAGTGCGCTCGCTGGTGGACCAGGGCGTCCTCGAGGTCACCCTGCTGGGACAGAATGTCAACGCCTACGGGGTGTCGTTCGCCGACCCCGACATCCCGCGCGACCGCGGCGCGTTCGCCGCACTGCTGCGCGAGTGCGGCCGCATCGACGGGCTGGAACGGGTCCGGTTCACCTCCCCGCACCCGGCGGAGTTCACCGACGACGTCATCGAGGCGATGGCGGCGACCCCGAACGTGTGCCCGGCGCTGCACATGCCACTTCAGTCCGGTTCGGATCGTCTGTTGCGCGAGATGCGGCGGTCCTACCGCGCGGAGAAATTCCTCGGGATCCTGCAGCGCGTCCGGGCGGCCATGCCGCACGCGGCCATCACCACCGACATCATCGTCGGTTTTCCGGGGGAGACCGAGGAGGACTTCGCCGCCACCCTCGAGGTGGTGCGCCAGGCGCGTTTCTCGGCGGCATTCACCTTCCAGTACTCGCGCCGGCCCGGCACGCCCGCGGCGGACATGGACGGTCAGCTGCCGAAAGAGGTTGTGCAGGAACGCTATATGCGACTGCTCGAACTTCAGGAGGCGATCTCCTTCGAGGAGAACCAGGCGCTGATCGGCAGCACCGTGGAGCTTCTGGTTGCCGTCGGCGAGGGCCGTAAGGACGCCGCCACCGCGCGGATGTCGGGCCGCGCCCGCGACGGCCGGCTGGTGCATTTCGCGGCCGATGCGACCGCTGTGCGCCCGGGTGACGTCGTGACCACGAGGGTGACCGGCGCTGCCCCGCATCACCTGATCGCCGATGCGCCGCTGCTCTCGCACCGCCGGACCCGCGCCGGCGACGCCCACGCCGCCGGAACGCGCCCCCGCACCGTCGGACTCGGACTACCCCCGATCGGCGGGCCGCCGATGAACGAGCCGACGAACGGATGTGAGCGATGAGCAAGCAGGAACCCAAGGGTGACTTCGAGGCCTACAAAGCCGAACTGGAGGCCGCCGAACGACGGGTGGCCGGCGAGATCGACCCGGGAGCGCGGGGCGTCGTGGTGGCGGTCCTGGTGTTCGTTCTGGTGCTGTCCTTCGTGCTGCCGCACACCGGCGGGGCGCGCGGGGTCGACGTCCTGATGGGTGACGACAGGGCGATCAGCGCGGGTATCGCCCTGCCGTCGCGCATCTTCGTCTGGCTGGCGCTGGTGTTCGGGGTCGGTTTCTCGATGCTGGCGCTGCTGACCCGGCGCTGGACGCTGGCCTGGATCGCGGCCGCCGGCACCGCGGTGTCCATCCCGATCGGCATGCTGGCGATCTGGTCGCGTCAGACCGCGACCCACGGCGAACCAGGCCCCGGGATCGGGCTGATCCTGGCCTGGATCACGGTGATCCTGCTGGCATTCCACTGGGTCCGGGTGGTGTGGACGCGTACCGCGGTGCAGATGGCGGCCGAGGCGCAGCGCCGCGAGGAGGCGGCCAAGGGCCAGTCCCGTTCACTGCTCGACGGGATCGACCCGCCGAGCTAGAGCTACCGCTTTTTCGCGACGGCCTGCGCCGCCGCTACCGCTTTTTCGCGACGGCCTGCGCCGCCGCGGAAGCCCACTCACGCCACTGCGCCGCGCTCGCCCTGGCCTCCTCGGCCTCCTTGGTACGCCCGGCGGCCTCGGCCTTCTCCGCCTGACGTTCGAACTGCTCGACCCGGGCGCGGAACTGCTCGGCGCGGGCCTGGGCCTCCGGGTCGACGCGGCCGGCGTCGGCGGCGTCGCGGATCTTCTTCTCCACGGCGCGCAGCCGGCGGTCCAGCTCGGGTCCGCGTTCCCTGGACGCCTTGCCGGTCTCGTCCCACTTGTCGCCGATGGCGCGAAAGGCCGCCAGTGCGGCCTTGGCGTTGGACACGTCGATCTTCTCGGCCTCGGCCAGCAACTTCTCCTTGGCCTCGGTGTTGGCGGTGAACTCGGCGTCGCGCTCCGCGCTGACCGCGTTGCGGGCGGCGAAGAAGGTGTCCTGAGCCTTCTTGAACCGCTGCCACAGCGACTCGTCGAGGTCCTTGGAGGCGCGGCCGGCGGCCTTCCAGTCGTTGAGCAGGTCGCGGAACTTCGCAGCGGTGGGTGCCCAGTCGGTCGACGAGGACAGTTCCTCGGCGCGTTCGCACAACCGTTCCTTGGCTTGCCGCGCGCCGGCCTTCTCCTTGTCGAGTTCGGAGAAGTGCGAGCCGCGCCGCCGGTTGAACGCATCGCGGGCCGCCGAGTAGCGCTTCCACAGCGCGTCGTCGGTCTTGCGGTCCAGTCCGGTGATCGTCCGCCACTCGTCGAGGATGGTTCGCATCCGATCGCCGGCGGTCTTCCACTGGGTGGCGTTGGCGGCCAGATCCTCGGCCTCGGCGGCCAGCGCCTCCTTGAGGGCGGCCTGCGCGGCGCGGTGCTCGTCGCGGCGGGCGCGCTCAGCCTGGGCCGCCTCGTCGGCATGGTCGGCGATCACCGCGAGTCGGGTCGCCAGGGCGTCGACGTCACCGAGAACGCTTGCGGTGGGCAGGGATTCGGCCAGCGCGGCGGCGGCCGCCCGGATCTTGCGGGCGTCACCGTTGCCGGATGCCAGCCGGGACTCCATCAGCGTGATCTCGGTCGCCAGGTCATCGAATCGACGCCCGAAATGAGCGAACGCCGCCTCGGTCTCACCCGCCTGCCACGAACCAACCACGCGTTCACCGGCGGCGGTGATCAGGTACACCGTCCCGTCGTCGGCCACCCGGCCGAACCGGTGCGGATCGCTGACCGGGGGCAGCAGCGGAGCCTGGGTCGGCTGGTTCGGTCGGGCAGCCGGACGCGCAGGACCCGGTCGGGGTCCGGGCAAGGGGCCGGGCCTGGGGGAGTCAGAGGAGTCGGTGGGCCGAGGGGAGTCAGTGGGCCCAGAGGAGTCAGTGGGCCCAGGGGAGTCGCCGGGATTGGGGGAGTCGCCGGTGATCGTGTCGTCGCTCGTCATGGACTCAGCCTTCACATGCCTGCCGCGCGAAGCGGCTCCGTTATTGCGGTGCGGGCCGGACCGGCCCACGGTGGGTATTGAACCAGGCCCGGGTCCGGCTTGGGTCGGGGTTGGGCAGGCAGTGTTGGATGGCTCAGCGTGGCCAAGACCGACATCGCAGTGCTACTCGCTCTCGCAGCGGCCTTCTTCATCGCCATCGGCGATGTGATCCATCAACGGTCCGCTCACGACGTGACGACCGAACCCGTCGGCCATCTGGAACTGTTCCTCCGGCTGCTGCGCGACCGGCAGTGGTGGGTGGGTTCTCTGGTCTCCGCGCTCGGGTTCGGGTGCCAGGCCGCCGCGCTCGGGCTGGGATCGGTGCTGCTGGTTCAGGCGCTGCTGGTCACCTCGCTGCTGTTCGCACTGCCGATCCACGCCCGGACCACCGGGCACCCGGTGACCCGCCCGCAGTGGCTGTGGGCCGCGCTGCTGGCCGCGGCGGTGGCGGTGATCGTGACCGTCGGCAATCCGACCGAAGGGCAGGCTCGCGCCGGCTTCGGGGTCTGGGGCGTGGTCATCGCGGTGATGGTGCCGGCGCTGGTGCTCTGCGTGGTCGGTGCCCGGGTGCTGGCCGGTCAGCCGGCCGCCGCGGTTCTGCTGGGCGTGGTGTCGGGCTCGCTGTGGGGTTTGTTCGCCGTGTTGCTCAAGGGGGTGGTCGAGCGTCTCGACCACGGCATCGGTGCGGTGTTGGAGACCCCGGAGCTCTACGCGGCGGCCGCTGTCTCGGTCGCGGCGACCGCCTGGCAGCAGTCGTCGTTCCGGGCCGGGTCGCTGACGGCGTCACTGCCGACGATGACCGTCGCCGAACCGGCCGTCGGGTCACTCCTGGGCATCGTCGTGCTCGGGGAGGCGGTGCGGCCCGGGAAGGACGGCTGGGCCGTGCTCCTGGTGGCGGTCGTCGCCATGGTGATCGCCACCGCCGCGCTGGCCCGCAGTCAGGCCAGCTCGGAGGCCGACGGCTAGCGTTGGTCCCGTGTTGACCGCCATCGCACTGACGCCCTCTGCCCCGGTCCTGGTTCCCGAACTCGCCGGGGCGGCGGCCGTTGAGGTCGACGGATTCCGGACGGCGGCGATCGAGGCGGCCTCGACGCTGCCCGGGCAGTGGATCGCGATCGGGGTGGGTCCGGCCGACATGGTCATCAGCCGGGTCCGCGGAACCTTCGCCGGGTACGGCGCCGACGTGACCGTGTCACTGGATCCCGATCCGGTTGGTCCGGTCGCCGCGTTGCCGCTGTGCGCGCTGTTCGCCGGGTGGCTGCGCGGGCAGGCCGGCCCCGCGGCCTCGGTGTCGGTCCGGGTCCACCGTGCCGATCTCGACTCCGACGCCGCGCTGGCCCGCGGCCGGACGCTCCGCGAACTCATCGACGCCGAACCTGAGCCCGTGGGAGTGCTCGTCGTGGCCGACGGTCTGGCGACGCTGGGACCCTCGGCGCCCGGCGGTGAGGACCCCCAGGCGCCGGCTGCCCAGGCCGCACTGGACGAGGCGCTGGCGACCGGGGACACCGCGGCGCTGACCCGACTTCCCGACGGCGTCGTGGGCAGGGTGGCCTACCAGGTGCTGGCCGGACTGGCCGGACCCGGACCGCGGTCGGCGAACCAACTCATCAACGGGGCCCCCTACGGGGTCGGGTACTTCGTGGGCACCTGGGTTCCCTGATGCGGCCGATCGCGATCATCGGCCCCACCGGCACCGGCAAGTCCGACCTCGCCGTCGAGGTCGCCGAACGGATCGGCGGTGAGGTGGTCAACGCCGACGCCATGCAGCAGTACCGCGGCATGGATGTCGGCACGGCCAAGCTGACCGCCGCCGAGCGTCGGGGGATCGCGCACCACCAACTCGACGTCCTGGACGTCACCGACACCGCGACCGTCGCGCGCTACCAGCAGGCCGCGGTCGCCGACGTCGAGGCCATCGCCGCGCGCGGGGCGGTGCCGATCATCGTCGGCGGCTCGATGATGTACGTCCAGGCACTGCTGGACGACTGGGAGTTCCCGGCCACCGATCCGGCGACGCGGGAGCGCTGGGAGCAACGCCTGGCCGAAATCGGCGTCGCCGCACTGCATTCCGAATTGGCGCATCGTGACCCGGCTGCCGCCGGTGCCATTCTGGCCACCGATGGGCGCCGGATCGTGCGGGCACTCGAGGTGATCGAGCTCACCGGTCAGCCTTTCGCCGCATCCGCGCCCACCATCGGAACCCCGCGCTGGGACACTGCGATCATCGGATTAGATTGGGAGACAACGGTTCTCGATGACCGGCTGTCCAGGCGGACCTCGCTGATGTTCGACAAGGGACTGGTCGGTGAAGTCGTCGCACTGCTCGACGCCGGCCTACGCGACGGCGTCACCGCCTGCCGGGCGCTCGGTTACGCGCAGGTGCTCGATGCCATCGACGCCGGCGGCGCGGCCGAACAGATCGCCGCGGCGCAGGAACTGACGTTCGTCGGCACCCGGCGTTACGTGCGACGGCAGCGGTCCTGGTTCCGTCGTGACCACCGGATCCGCTGGATCGACGGCGCGGCGGACGGCCTCGCCGACGAGGTGCTCGCGCATTGGCGCGACGTATCCTCGACACCGTGAGATTCGCCAAGGGACACGGCACCGAGAACGACTTCGTCGTGCTGCCCGACCTTCCCGGGCAGTTGGATCTCACACCGGCTGCGGTGGCCGCCCTGTGCGACCGCCGGCGTGGTCTCGGCGCCGACGGCGTGCTGCGGGTGACCACCGCGGCGGCCGCCGTCACCATCGGCGTCCTGGACCGGTTGCCCGACGGGGTCGGCGACGATGACTGGTACATGGACTACCGCAACGCCGACGGGTCCATCGCCCAGATGTGCGGCAACGGGGTGCGGGTGTTCGCGCACTATCTGCGCGCCAGCGGACTGGAGGGCCGCGACGAGTTCGTGGTGGCCACCCTGGCCGGGCCGCGGCCCGTCGTCATCGGCCACGCCGACGCCGTCAACGCGGAAGTGAGCGTCGAGATGGGCAAGGTCAACCAGTTCGGCGCCGGCACCGCGACGGTGGGCGGGCGCGACTTCACCGGGGTGGCCGTCGACGTGGGCAACCCGCACCTGGCCTGCCTGGATCCCGACCTGACCGAGGCCGGACTGGCCGCGCTCGCCGTCGGCGACCCGGTCCGGTTCGACGCCGCCCAGTTCCCCGAAGGGGTGAACATCGAGATCCTCACCGCGCCGGTGGGCGGATCCGTCTCCATGCGGGTGCACGAACGCGGAGTCGGTGAGACCCGGTCCTGCGGCACCGGCACCGTCGCCGCCACCGCCGCCGCGCTGGCCCACCAGGGTCTGCAGAGCGGATCGCTGCGGGTCCGGGTGCCCGGCGGCGAGGTCGCCGTCGAGATCACCGACACCACCAGCTACCTGCGCGGCCCGTCGGTCCTGCTCGCACACGGCGAGATCGCCGATACCTGGTGGTGTGCCCAGAACTGAGCAGGCACGTATTTGAGGTGCGCGACGTTGTACCGGCGTGACACCATCAAGAACAACATATGAGTGATCCTGATCTGACCCGCGCCGTCGCCGAGCCGAGCCTCGGTGAACTCGCCCTGGAAGACCGCGCCGCACTGCGCCGTGTCGCCGGGCTGTCGACCGAACTCGCCGATGTCTCCGAGGTCGAGTACCGGCAGCTGCGACTGGAGCGCGTGGTGCTGGTCGGGGTCTGGACCGAAGGCAGCGCCGCCGACGCCGACGCCAGCCTGGCCGAGCTGGCCGCCCTGGCCGAGACGGCCGGCTCCGAGGTGCTCGAGGGCCTCATCCAGCGTCGCGACAAGCCCGACCCGGCCACCTACATCGGTTCGGGCAAGGCCCAGGAACTGCGCGAGTTGGTGCTCGCCACCGGCGCCGACACCGTGATCTGCGACGGCGAGTTGAGCCCCGCTCAGCTCAACGCGCTGGAGAAGGTGGTCAAGGTCAAGGTCATCGACCGCACCGCGCTGATCCTGGACATCTTCGCCCAGCACGCCAGCAGCAAAGAGGGCAAGGCGCAGGTCGAACTGGCCCAGATGCAGTACATGCTGCCGCGACTGCGCGGCTGGGGCGAGTCGATGTCGCGGCAGGGCGGTGGCGCCGGCGGCAGTGGCGGCGGGGTGGGAACGCGCGGACCCGGCGAGACCAAGATCGAGACCGACCGCCGCCGCATCCGGGAGCGCATGTCGAGGCTTCGCCGCGAGATCAAGGACATGAAGCAGGTCCGCGACACCCAGCGCAGCCGACGGCGGCAAAGCGACGTGCCGTCGATCGCGATCGTCGGGTACACCAACGCCGGTAAGTCCAGCCTGCTCAACGCGCTGACCGGCGCGGGCGTGCTGGTCGAGAACGCGTTGTTCGCCACCCTCGAACCCACCACGCGCCGTGGCGAATTCGACGACGGCAGACCCGTCGTCCTCACCGACACCGTGGGTTTCGTGCGGCACCTGCCCACCCAACTCGTCGAGGCGTTCCGGTCCACCCTCGAAGAAGTGGTCGACGCCGACCTGCTGGTCCACGTGGTCGACGGCTCCGACTCCAACCCGATGGCTCAGATCGAGGCCGTGCACCAGGTCGTCCGTGAGGTGCAGGCTGAGCATCACGCGCCTCCCGCGCCGGAGCTGATCGTGGTCAACAAGATCGACGCGGCCGACGAGTTGACGCTGGCGCAGTTGCGCCGCGCGCTGCCCGGTGCGGTGTTCGTCTCGGCGCACTCCGGTGAAGGGCTGGACCGGTTGCGCGCGAGGATGGGGGAGTTGGTCGAGCCGCGCGAGGTCACCGTCGACGTGACGATTCCCTATCAGCGGGGAGATCTGGTCGCCCGCTTGCATGACGAGGCCCGGGTTGACGCCGTGGAGCACACCGAAGCCGGCACTCGCGTCAAGGCCCGGGTGCCCGCGGCGATGGCCGCGGCGCTGCAGCAGTACGCGACCACCTGACAGCCGCCGTCGGTTGCCTGTGGTCGTTGACCCTGCCGCCGACCGGCCGCTGGGCTAAGCTTCGCCTGGCATGTCGATCGACGAGGAGACGAGCAGCCCATGAGGAACGTGTTGGTGGCGGCCACGGCGGGTCTGACCGCAGCGGCGCTGAGCTTTGGCGTCGTTGGTTGCGCTTCAGGCACCAAGACCGAGTCCAAGTCGTCGGCATCGGAGTCGACGTCGGCCTCGGCCTCGGCTTCCGGAAGCTCATCCGCACTGCAGGCACCGCCCACCAAAGAGGGCGGACTGAAGCAGACGCTGCACGACTACATCCTCGAGCACGACATCGCCGAGACGCCCTACAAGCCGGGCGATCCGGGAACCCCGACCTACGACTTCACCATCCCGGAGGGCTGGGGCGAGATCGACCAGGTTCCGGACTGGGCGTACGGCGGCATCGTCTACGAGAAGGCCACCGATCCCGCCGATCCGCCCACCATCACGGCGGTCGCCGACCGGCTGACCGGTGATGTCGAGGCCGCGGAGGTCCTGCAGTTCGCCCCGGGCCTGCTCGATGATCTCGAGGGCTTCGTCCCGGCGGGTGAGCCGGTGGTCAGCACGTTCTCCGGTTTCGAGTCGATCGAGTACTCGGGCACCTACGTGAACGAGGGCAAGAAGCGCTTCATCGACGAGAAGACCGTCGTGGTGCCGGCCAAGGACGGCAGCTTCTTCGTTCTGCAGCTCAACGGCGATGCGCTCGACACCGAGCAGGCCGTCGTGCAGGACGCCATGAAGGCGATCAACCAAAACACCAAGATCACCGCCCCCTAGCCGCGAACTCACCCGGAGATATCGAGAATGATTCGCTTTCACGCTTCCACGTTGCTCACCGCGGCGATCGCCGGCGTCATCTCCCTGTCGGCTCCCATGCTGCCGGCACCGCTGGCCGGCGCCACCACCACCTGCGCGCCCAACCAGCAGGTCGACGCCCGCACCGGCCTGTGCTGGGGCAAGCAGGACATGAACAACCTCGGCACCGCCCGCGGCATGGGCGGCACCGCCCCGTGCATGCCGGGCCGCCTCGGCCTGTGCATCGGTTCGGTCGCCAACGGCGTCACCCCGGGTGACACGCTGCGGACCAAGCCGCCGGCCGGTCCCGCGCCGCGCAGCACTTGGCCGTCGCGCTAAGCCGGGACGCGCCATCCCCTGGTAGCCGACGACGAAGCTGCCCGCAGGCCAACGCGTTTCGAACTTTGATGTGCGGTGGCGAGTCGTCCCGCAGCGCCGACCCGCTTGTCCGTCGTGGCTGCCGCTGCACGACTCGCGCTTGAGGTCCCCGACGTGCCGCGACGGGCCTGGATGCTCGATGCCGAAGGTTGCCGGGCAGCAATGTTGGAGCCCGTCGCCGGCACCCCGGTCTGTACCGGCACCAAGTCGTTCAGTGCGGCCTGGATGCCCTGGCCCACTGCGTTGACCAGATCGATGGTGAACGTGATCGGGTTGATCAACGGAATCAGGCGGAACGGGGCCGGAGTGCCGTACGGCAGGGTGCGGTCGTAGCCGGTCTCGATCAGCACCCGCAACGCCGGCGACACCAGATCGACGAGGGGTGTGATCACCGCGCTGATTCCGAGCGCGTTGCCGAGGCCGATGAGCGGCTGAAGGATCGGCAATGTCTTATTGGGCACCGTGATGTAGCGGGTATCACCGGTCACCTGGCAATGGGTCGCGGCGGTGCAATCTGCGGTGGCGGCCACCATCATCGCCTCGATCTCGGCCACCGTGTATCCGTACGGCGTCTCGGACGGCGCGTCGCTGCCCTTGGGAGACAGATACGTGGTGTGGATGTAGGCGAACCCGGCGAGGGCATTGAGGTCAGCGAGCAGGTTGATCGGGTAGAGCGGGAAGTCCGGGACGCCGTCGTACTGGAAGGCGATGTCCGTCGTTGCGATACCGGTATCGGTCGGGGCCGGTTGACCGAATGTGGCGTCGAGGATGGGAACGGTGCCCAGTAGCGCCAGTCTCTCGAAAAGGCCGCCGTTGGGCCGGTTCGGGTCACCCGTCAGGACGAATGCGATGTTGGCTTTCTGCTCTGCCGTCAGATCCCCGAGGATTGCTTTGACCTTGGTGGCGACCGTCGATCCCTGGGAGAAACCGAACACGACCACCGGGTCAGTGGGGCTGGGGTTGTAACTGCCCACGAGCTTGCTGTTCAGGTTCGTCACACCGCTGGCCACCGATACGTTCCATTTGGCACCGGTGAGGCCTCCCCATCCCGGCAGCGGGAAGGGCCAGAATTCGGAGATGTACGGGACTGGCGCGTAGGCGCACGTAGGACTGCACAACGCTGTCGTTGTCGACGTGTAGTAATCGACGGCGTTCTGCTCGTAGTTCAGTTTGAGACTGGGATCCTTGGTGCCGGTACCGGGCACGATCAGTGCCGTGGTGCCGGTCAGGTGTACCGCTGCATGGATGACCGAAGCCATGGTCAACGCGATGGCCGCCGCGAGGGACACGATGGCGATGACGAAGGACCTGCCTAGTGATCGCGCCAGGGTTCCCATGGTGACTCGCTTTCTGCGGGTTTCCGACGAATCGTCGAACCGTAACAGGGGAATGGCGCGAGTCGGATGAAACCGGCGGGTCTACCAACCGCCCGGTTGGTCTATCCTCGAGGGGAACGTACCCACTCGCCGGAGGTCACACCCATGGGCAATGCCGTCAAGTACCAGCGCACGCTCTTCGAGCCTGAGCACGACCTGTTCCGGGAGTCCTACCGGGCGTTCCTGGACAAGCACGTCAAGCCCTTCCACGATCAGTGGGAGAAGGACAAGATCGTCGACCGCGGAGTGTGGCTGGAGGCCGGCAAGCAGGGCTACCTCGGGATGGCGGTGCCGGAGGAGTACGGCGGCGGCGGCAACCCGGACTTCCGCTACAACACCATCGTCTGCGAGGAGACCGTGGCCGGCCGCTACAGCGGACTCGGCTTCTCCCTGCACAACGACGTCATCGCACCGTACCTGCTGCACCAGACCAACGACGAGCAGAAGGCGCGCTGGCTGCCGAAGTTCTGCACGGGCGAGATGATCACCGCGATCGCCATGACCGAACCGGGCACCGGCAGCGATCTGCAGGGCATCAAGACCCGGGCGGTCCGCGAGGGCGACCACTACATCCTCAACGGGTCGAAGACCTTCATCACCAACGGCATCAATTCCGACCTGGTGATCGTGGTGGCACAGACCAACCCGGAGAAGGGCGCCCAGGGCTTCTCGCTGCTCGGCGTGGAGCGAGGTATGCCGGGCTTCGAGCGCGGCCGTCACCTCGACAAGGTCGGCCTCGACGCGCAGGACACCGCGGAACTGTCCTTCACCGACGTGCATGTTCCGGTGGAGAACCTGATCGGCGAGGAGGGGATGGGCTTCATCTACCTCATGCAGAACCTCCCGCAGGAACGCCTGTCGATCGCGATCATGGCGGCCGCGGCGATGGAGTCGGTGCTCGAGGAGACCCTGCAATACGTCAAAGAGCGCAAGGCGTTCGGTAAGCCGATCGGCTCATTCCAGAACAGCCGTTTCCTGCTCGCCGAATTGGCGACCGAAGCCACCGCGGTCCGGGTTCTCACCGACGAATTCATCCGGTTGCACCTCGACGAGAAACTGACCGCCGATCAGGCCGCGATGGCCAAGTGGTGGACCACCGAGGCGCAGGTCAAGCTCATCGACCGGTGCGTGCAGTTGCACGGCGGGTACGGCTATATGCGCGAATACAACGTGGCACGGGCCTACCTGGACGCCCGCGTCCAGACCATCTACGGCGGCACCACCGAGATCATGAAGGAGATCATCGGTCGCGGACTGGGCGTCTGAGCGAGCGGAATTCATCGTCCGACGAGGCATTTCAGTTCAATTCGGGTTTTATCTCGATTTGGATTCGCGCGTTAATTTGCCGCGCGTGTCGTGGTTAGCTGGCGCGGAAATTGTGCGACGGTTTGGATCAATTCCAGGGCTAGCCCAAGCATTGGACTGATTGCGGGAGACGGGTAATGACGCGGCTTGTGAACGGATTCATGAGGTACGGAAGGCGTCTGGCGCTCGGCGTGGCCGTCACCGCCACCGCGGCGGCACTGGTCTCCCCGCACGCGTTCGCCTCGCCCGAGAGCGACGCCTCCGGCGCGATCAACGCGGCCTGGGATGCCGCCGGCGGTTCGAGTTCGGCGGTGGGAGCCCAGGACGGCGACGTCTACTCGGTCGGCACCGGTTACGGCCAGAAGTTCACCGACGGGCAGATCTTCTACACCCCCGACACCGGCGCGCACCTGATCTACGGCGAGATCCTGGACAAGTACCAGTCCCTGGGCGGACCGGGCGACAGCGATCTGGGATTCCCCACCATCGACGAGGTCGCCGGTCTGGTCGGGCCGAACAGCCGGGTCAGCACCTTCAGCGCCAGCGACAAGCCCGCCATCTTCTGGACTTCCGACACCGGTGCCTGGGTGGTGCGCGGCGCCCTCAACGCGGCGTGGGACAAGCTCGGCGGTTCGGCCGGCACGCTCGGGGTTCCCACCGAGGATGAGCGCTACGACGGGGACGTCGTGAGCCAGAAGTTCACCGGCGGCGAGCTGTCCTGGAACACCGCCACCAAGACCTTCAGCAGTGATCCCTCCAGCCTGGCCGACGAACTGGTCGGACTCGAGGTGCCTGCGGACGCGACGACTCAGATCAACATGGCCTGGCGGGCCAGCGGCGGACTGGGCGGCCCGCTAGGCGCCCGGCAGGGTACCCAGTCGGCGATCGGTGACCCGGGCCCAGGACAGGGCGCCGAGCAGGGCTACGCCGGCGGCAAGATCTTCTACTCCCCGGACACCGGCGCGCATGCGGTGACCGGCGCGATCCTGTCCAAGTACGAGTCGCTCGGCGGCCCGACCGGCGACTTGGGGTACCCGGTCGGCACCGAGGCCGACGGCGGCGTCCCCAACAGCCGGATCGGTTCCTTCAGCGCACCGGACAAGCCGGTCATCTTCTGGACGCCCGACAACGGCGCGATCGTGGTCCGCGGCTCCATCAACGCGGCCTGGCAGAAGCTGGGCGGCGCGACTGGAACGCTGGGAGCCCCGACCGGCGAGCAGACCGCCAGCGGCGACACCGTCAGCCAGACCTTCAGCGGCGGTCAGATCTCCTGGAACCAGGAGACCAAGGAGTTCACCACCAACCCGGCCGATCTCGCGTCGCAGCTGTCCGGCGTCGAGCTGCCCAGCGTGACCGGTCAGACGCCGGCGACGACCTCGGGCGGATCGTCCGATAAGTCGGCCAAGCAGTGGTGGTGGCTGGCGATCGCCATCCCGTTGCTGCTGCTGCTCGGACTCGTCGGACTGTGGGCGATGCGACGTGGAAGCACGGCCGACCGCGGCTCTGACTTCGACGGCGACGCGGGCCGGTGGCCCGGTGAGAACCTGGGTGGCGCCTCGGAGGCGGAGCGGACGGCTGAATACCGTTGGTCGGCGGGGACTTTCGAAGATGAGGACACGATCGACACCGCGCCCACCCGGATTCCCAGTGAGGCGGAACTCGCGGCAGCAGCCGAGGGCTTCGATGACGAGGGCGATCGCCCCGACGGTGGACGGCACGCGGCCCAGAGTGGTGACGCCGAGTCGCCCTGGCAGCTTGACCTCGGCGAGGCGGGACAGTCACGCCGCCGGCATGCGGCCCAGGACTTCTCCCGGTGGACGCAGCCGTTCGAAAGCCGCTTCGACGACGTCGCCGACGAGCCAGCGGCGGAAGGCGCAGTCGGCGGATTCGACGAGTCCTCGTGGACCGGCTACGCGTTCGAAGACGAGGCCGAGGTAGAGGTCGAGGTCGAGGTCGAGCCCGCCGAGTCGGTCGATGAGGACGACACCTGGCGCCCGGCGATCCATCTGCCACTGGCCGATCCGTACCAGGCGCCTGAGGGATACGTCATCAAGGCCAACACCCATTCCGGCCTGTACTACACCCCGGATTCGGCGATGTACGCCAGCACTGTTCCCGAGGTCTGGTTCGCCAGCGAGGATTTGGCGCAGGCCAACGGCTTCATCAAGGCGCCGAAATAGTTCGGAGTCCCTCGATCTTGCGGAGTCCCTCGATCTTGCGGAGTTTCTAGATCTTGCGGATTACGGTGACGACCTTGCCGAGCACGACGGCGTCGTTGCCCGGGATCGGGTCGAAGACCGGGTTGTGCGGCATCAGCCAGACCTGACCGCCAGTGCGCTTGAAGGTCTTGACGGTGGCTTCGCCGTCGATCATCGCGGCGACGATGTCGCCGTTGTCGGCGACGTTCTGCTGACGCACGACGACCCAGTCGCCGTCGCAGATGGCGGCATCGACCATCGACTCGCCGACGACCTTCAGTAGGAACAGCGAGCCCTCGCCGACCAGCACGCGGGGCAGTGGGAACACGTCCTCGACGGCTTCCTCGGCCAGGATCGGTCCGCCGGCGGCGATCCGGCCGAGCACCGGCACGAACGTGGGTTCCGGCAGCGCATCCGAGCCGCTGACATCGGTGACCACCGGTGTCACCACGTCATCGGAACCTCGCACGTCCACCGCTCGGGGCCGGTTGGGATCCCTGCGCAGAAAGCCCTTGCGCTCCAGGGTGCGCAACTGATGGGCGACCGATGACGTCGAGGTCAGGCCGACGGCATCCCCGATCTCCCGGATGCTGGGCGGATAACCGCGGCTGGTGACCGATGCCCGGATGACGTCCAGGATGGTCCGCTGGCGTTCGGTGAGTCCGGATGCGGCGGAGGCGCCTTTGCTTTCGCTCATAGAGGCGAATGTAACGCGGAAAGCCGACATTATCAAACATGTGTTCGAGCGTGTCGGCCTCGCTTCTGGACGGCGGCCGCAGCTCGTGCGGGAACTTGTCGGAGGGTCTGGCTATCGTCGGCGACACGCTCGTTCAAATGTTCGAAATTCGAACATGCGATCGAGTACAGTTCGAACACAAGAGCGAACAAGTCCGCGGAAAGGGGCGAACATGACAGTCCTCGATGATCGGAATCTGATCGACGAGCAGTTGGCCGAGCAGCTGGCACAGTGGCAGCAGTTATGGCCACGGGAAGCGTCCCGTGCGCCCCAGTCCGTCCAGCGGGCCGCGGTCCGGCAGGGCGTCCGTCCCGCCGCCGGTCGTGCCGGGCGTCCGACTCCCGGGGGCCCGGCGATCGCACCGATGCGTTACCGGGGAACCGGGATCGGCGTGTCCCGCGCGACACACCTGGCGCGCCGGCAGGTCAGCACCACGGTCACCGTCGCACTGGCGGCGCTGGCCGCGTTGATCACGGTGTGGCTGGGATCCATCGCGCATTTCAGCAGCGACGCACCGGCGGCGGCTGCGGCTGTTTCCGAGCAGTTGGCGGTGGTGCAGGTCCAGGCCGGTGAGACGCTGGCACAGTTGGCGGCGCGGGTGGCCCCGGACGCTCCGGCCGGTCAGGTCGTCGATCGCATCCGCGACCTGAACAAGCTCGGGTCGGTGGCTGTCGACGCCGGGCAGACCCTCATCGCCCCGGTCGGCTGACCTTCGCCGATGTCCGGCGAAACCGGATGCCGCGCAACGGGGCTCGGTCGGCTCGTCGGTGATGGTCGGGCCAGGCAGGCGAGGGTAGGCTCTCTTCCGTTCGGTACCCCGGCCGGATTCGGAAGAGAGGAAGCGCTCATGCACTGTCCTTTCTGCCGTCATCCGGACTCGCGGGTGGTTGACTCCCGGGAGGCCGACGAGGGTCAGGCGATCCGCCGCCGCCGGTCCTGCCCGGAGTGCGGCCGCCGGTTCACCACCGTCGAGACTGCCGTGCTCGCGGTCGTCAAGCGCAGTGGTGTCACCGAGCCGTTCAGCCGGGAGAAGGTGATCAGCGGAGTGCGCCGGGCCTGCCAGGGCCGCGATGTCGACGATGACGCCCTCAACCTGCTGGCCCAGCAGGTCGAAGACGCCGTCCGAGCCGGCGGGTCGCCGGAGGTGCCCAGCAATGAGGTCGGGCTGGCGATCCTGGGGCCGCTGCGCGAACTCGACGAGGTGGCCTATTTGAGGTTCGCCTCGGTGTACCGGTCATTCAGTTCGGCCGAGGATTTCGAGCGGGAGATCGAGACGCTGCGTGCCCATCGAACGGTCGGCACGTCCGGCTAGTTCAGGTGCCGGCGCCGGTCGGCCTCATCCGAACTGTCGGACTCCGTCGCTGACCACGCGGCCGGAAACCAGGACCCACCCGTCGGGCTTCCATGCGGTGTGGATCTGCGAACCCTTGCCCTGGGTGATCTCCAGGTCGCGACTGAGATGGTCGGTGATGCGCACCGCTGCCGAACCGGTGGCTTCGTCTTCGGGCACTCCCAGATTGGTGGCGAACATCCGGGACCGAATCCGTCCGGCGTCACGGTCGAGCCAGGTCCACAGGTAGTGCGGCGCGTCGTCGTCGTAGTCGCCCGGTTCGGCAGCGTCCAACTCGGCCGGTGAGGCCACGTCGTGGATGACGAACTCCGGCGCCCACTCCGCCCGGGCGAGGATCCCGGTCAGCTGATCCTCGTATCGGATCTGCACGACTCCGGCCGGCACCTGCAGGGTGTGGACCGGAGTGCCCCGATCGCGCAGCCACCAGGCGGCCCCGACAGTGGGATGCCCGGCGAAAGGGATCTCGGTCGCCGGTGTGAAGATCCGGGCGTGCGCCGTCGTCGACCCCGGGTCGGGAAGATCGATGAAAATCGTTTCGCTGTAACCCAATTCGGTCGCGATGCGCTGCCGGTCGGCCGGGGGAGCGGTGGCGGCGTCGACGACTCCCAACGGGTTGCCGAAGTTGCCGTCGGCGTCGGTGAAGACCCGCAACACCGTGACGTCGATGCCCATATGCCGAGACTACGCCGAGCCGCCGTGTCAGGCCGTTCCGTCCTCGCCGTCCCTGAGATCGTCGGCGTGCTCGGCCAGGAATCGCTCGAATTCCGCGCCGAGCTCCTCGCCGCTGGGCAGTTCCTCGTCGCGCGCGAGCAGTGACCGGTTCTCCTGGGCCTCGACGAAGGTGTCGTACTGCCGTTCCAGCGCGGAGACCACCTGGCTGATCTCGGCGGAGGCGTCCACCTGCTCGTTGATCCTGCGGCGAACCTCGTCCGCGGACTCGGTGAGGGCATCCAGTGGGAACTGCAGCGCAGCGGACTTGGCCACCTGTTCCAGCAGCGCTTCAGCGGCCGCCGGGAAGTCGGTCTGGGCCAGGTAGTGCGGCACATGCACGGTGAAGCCCACCGCGTCGTGGCCGTGCTGCGCCATCCGGTACTCGAGCAGGTTGGAGACGCTGCCGGGGACCTGGACCTCGTTCACCCAGGGCTGGTGGTCGGCGATGAGTTCGCGATTGTTCGAATGCGCGGTCATCGACACCGGTCGGGTGTGCGGGACCGCCATCGGGATCGCACCCAGACCGATGGTCTGGCGGACACCGAGGCGCTCGGCGAGAAGTCGCACGGCGGTGATGAAGCGTTCCCACTTCAGATCCGGCTCAAGGCCGGCCAGTAGCAGGAACGGCGTGCCGACGCTGTCGTGAAGCGCATAGAGGTTCAGTCGCGGGTCTTCGTAGCGGGTGAAGTGGTCGCTCTTGAACGTCATCATCGGCCGTCGCGAGCGGTAATCCAGCAGATCGTCGATGGCGAACGATGCCACCAGTTCGGTGTCCAGGGTGTCGGTCAGGTGTTCGGCGGCCAACCGGATGGCATGACCGGCATCGGAGAAGCCTTCCAGGGCGTGAACGAGCACCGGCCCTCGGCCGTCCGGCGACGAGATCTGTGGCGCCGGTACCTCGAGTTCGTAGATCCGCTCCTGCTGGTTGTCATCCATCGTCGTGCCTCCTCACTGAAACCTCAGTCTGCATAACGCATCGAGGGTGAAGCGCGTTCCCGCCCGCACCGCGGAACGGGTTCATCAGCAGCCTAGGGGCTCTTATCCACAGTTGCGTGTCGGTACACAGGTGCACCGGAATCCGTGCCGCGGCGGTGCGGTGCTGACGGTGGGTCTTGGCACCGTCGCAGCCATGACGCATTCACCGGAGTTCCACATCAACCGGCCCGGCGCCCTGATCGCCGCCCTACCCGCCGTGCTCGGTTTCGTCCCGGAGAAGTCCCTGGTTCTGGTGTCGCTGGAGGACGGCCGGATGGGCGCGGTTCTGCGGGCCGACCTCTCGGACGGACTCGCCGACAACATCGGCCACCTCGCGGAGGTCGCCGCCGCCTCCGGCGCGCAGACCGTGGTGGCGATCGTCGTGGATGCAGACGGGGCCCTGTGCCCGATGTGCGACGACGATCATCGCCGGCTCTGCGCGGCCCTCACCGAAGCGTTGGACGCCCATGACATCGGCGTGTACGCAGCCCATGTGGTCGATCGGGTGGAGGCCGGCGGGGCCTGGCACTGCGTCGACGGCTGCGGGGCGCGCGGCCTGGTGGAGGATCCCAGCGCCTCCCCGTTGGCCGCGGCCGCGGTCCTCGACGGCCGACGGCTCTACGCGCGGCGATCCGACCTGCAAGCCGTCGTCGCGGTGACCGACGAGTCGCGCAGCGCCGGGCTGGCGGACCGGATCCGCGAGTGCGCCCAGCGTCGGGACGCCGACTGGCGGGTCGATCCCGACGAATGCGGCCGGCGCGATGTGGAGACGGTGATCGACGCCGCTGAACGGATCTGCTCCGGTGCCGAACTCCACGATGCGGAGCTGGCGGTGCTGGCCTGCGGCCTCACCGATGTCGCGGTGCGCGACACGCTCTACGCGCTGGCGGTCGGTGCCAGGGCGGGCCAGGCGGAGACTCTCTGGGCGGTGCTGTCGCGGACGCTGCCCGACCCGTGGCGGGTGGAAGCCCTTGTGCTACTGGCCTTCTCGGCGTACTCGCGTGGCGACGGGCCGCTGGCGGGTCTCTCGCTGGAGGCCGCGTTGCGCAGCGCACCCGAACACCGGATGGCCGGAATGCTCGATACCGCGTTGCAGTCGGGAATGCGCCCCGAGCAGATCCGAGAGCTGGCCGGCACCGGCTACCGGCTGGCCAAGCGTCTCGGCGTCAGCCTGCCGCCGCGGCGGGCGTTCGGCCGCCGGGCCGGTTAGCGCCGGTCAGACCTTCTCCACCATGACGGCGTGGGCCATCTCATGCGGCAGTTCGACGTTCTCGTGGCCGCCGACGACGATCGTCACATCGCCGTCCGGGCTGGTCTGCACCAGCACCCGGGCGTTCGGGACGACGCCCGCCTCCTTGAGCCGCCCGATCAGGTCGACGTCGCCCTGGACGTGCTCGGTGAGCTGACGTACCACGACCGCGACCGATGAGCCCATCGGAAGTTGGGTGAGCCGCACCAGGTTCCGGCGCAGCGCTTCGGCCCGGGATGGGTCCAGGCCGAGGTGCATCAGGCCGGGGATCGGATTGCCGAAGGGGGAGATGGTCGGGTCGTCGAGGACCTGCACCAGCCGGCGCTCGACGTCCTCGCTCATCACGTGTTCCCACCGACAGGCTTCGGCGTGCACCTCTTCCCAGGGCAGCCCGATCACGTCGACCAGGAGCCGTTCGGCGAGGCGGTGTTTACGCATCACCGACACCGCGAGCTGGCGACCCTTCTCGGTGAGTTCGAGGTGGCGGTCGCCGGCCACCCGCACCAGGCCGTCGCGTTCCATCCGCGCCACCGTCTGGCTGACCGTCGGACCGCTCTGCTCCAACCGCTCGGCGATGCGCGCGCGCAATGGCACCACGCCCTCTTCCTCGAGGTCGTAGATCGTGCGCAGGTACATCTCCGTGGTATCGACCAGATCGTTCATTAGGTCACCCTTCGTCGTGGCGAGTCTACTTCCCTAGCTGCGACGACGATCGGCAGAACGCGTAGTGGGCCCCACCGGAGTGATCCGGCGGGGCCCACTACTGAACTACAGACGTGGAGCTAGCTGGCGTAAGCCCGCAGCTTCTCGGCGTTATCGCCCTGGCGGAGCTTGGCCATGACGTCACGCTCGATCTGGCGCACGCGCTCCCGGGACAGCCCGAACAGCTTGCCGATCTGATCCAGCGTGCGGGGCTGTCCGTCGTCGAGACCGAACCGCAGCTTGATCACCTGCCGCTCGCGCTCGTCGAGGGTGGCCAGCACGTGCCGGATGTCGGTGTGCAGCAGTTCAGCGATCACCGCGTTCTCCGCCGACATCGCCTCGGCGTCCTCGATGAAGTCGCCCAGCGGGGCCTCCTCGTCGGTGCCGACCGGCATATCCAGGCTGACCGGATCGCGGCTGTGCGCGAGCAGGTCGGTGATCTTCTCCGCCGGGATGCCCGACTCATCGGCCAGCTCCTCATCGGTGGCCTCGCGGCCGAGGGTCTGGTGCATCTCCCGCTTGATCCGCGCCAGCTTGTTGACCTGCTCCACCAGATGGACAGGCAGCCGGATGGTGCGGCTCTGGTCGGCCATGCCGCGGGTGATGGCCTGGCGGATCCACCAGGTGGCGTAGGTGGAGAACTTGAAGCCCTTGGTGTAGTCGAACTTCTCCATCGCGCGGATCAGTCCGAGGTTGCCCTCCTGGATCAGATCCAGCAGCGGCATACCGCGACCGGTGTAGCGCTTTGCCAGCGACACCACGAGGCGCAGGTTGGCCTCCAGCAGATGCCGGCGTGCCGCCTGGCCGTCGCGCACCACGATCCCGAGATCACGCTTGCGGGCCTCGCCGAGCCGCTTGCGGGTGTCCAGCAGGTGCTGGGCGTACAGGCCGGCTTCGATGCGCTTGGCCAGTTCGACCTCGTCCTCAGCGCTCAGCAGAGCGGTCTTACCGATCCCGTTCAGATACACGCGCACGAGGTCGGCGGCTGGGCTCTGGGCGTCCAGATCGCCGTCGAACCTATTGGTGGTGACGTTTGCCATGGTGGCCTCCTGATCGGCTCCGACTGTCAAAAGGTTCAACGACGGAGTTCCGTGGAGAGTTCCCAGAGGCCGGCGATCCCACACGTTCTGACGTGCGCAGATGCAGAAGGTTTTTGAGAATGTATTAAGAAACGGGCCGGTTGGTCTTAATAGGGCCGTTCATCGCCGGTGTGTGTGGCCTGAGATTGCGAGGGTTCCGGGCCCCCGGCTTCCAGCGCGGGCGGCTGGCGGTGCGGAAACAGCGCGGTCTGCCGGGGGGCGTCGGGGTAGCGGCGGGGTTCCTCCGCGCGCCGCGGCGGCCGGTCGTTGGCGATCAGCACCGCCATCCAGGGCAGCGGGATCGAGGCGGCCAGGATCGCCAGCGACAGCAGGCCGTTGTGCCAGATTCCGTAGGCGACCGCAGCCGCGAGGAACGCCGGAATTCGCCAGAACATCAGCTTCAGGTACTTCCGGACGCGCTGACGGTGCTGCTCGTCGTAGGAGTAGGCGGCGCGGGTGATGAGGACGGGCTTACCGTCGTCGTCGAAACCCAGATCGCGCTCCATCCCCTCACTTTTCCACATCGCGGACCGTTCGAACGAGCCGGATTTCTTACAACTGACTTACCGCTGCCGCACTTCTGCGGGCACAATGGCGGAATGGACACTCAGACCATCGAGCGCCCCGACACCGATGAGCGGGTCGATGACGGCAACGACAGCGACCGGCCCAAGGTCTTCCACTATGTGAAGAAGGACAAGATCGCCGAGAGTGCGGTCATGGGCAATCATGTGGTGGCGCTCTGCGGAGAGGTGTTCCCGGTCACCCGCGCTGCCAAGCCCGGCTCGCCGGTCTGCCCGGACTGCAAGCGAATCTACGAGTCCCTCAAGAAGGGCTGATACCGGCCGGTTCCCGATCCGGAGCCTGGTTCGGGTCAGCAGCACCGGTGCGGCGCCCGTTCTGCCAGCGTGCCCGCCAGCGGTGCCAGTGTGGTTCCGGCGCCGGCCATTCCTCCTCGATGGCGGCGTTCAACTCGGCGCCGATCATGATTGAGAAGCCCAGGAAGAACGCGAACAGCAGGAACGCGATCGGGGTGGCCAGCGCCCCGTAGGTGTAGCCGGTGCGGGTGATGTAGCTCAGGTAGACCCGCAGGCCGGCGGTGGCCACCACGAAGAACGCCGTCGCCAGGATCGCCCCCCACACCAGACGATGGGTGGGCAACGGTTTCGGCAGCGATACCCGGTAGAGGATCGTGGCCGCCACCACCAGGCCGAGGACCAGCATCGGGTAGTAACCGAATCGCAGGACGTTGTCCAGGCTGGGGGGGATATGTGCGGCGATCGTGCGGGGGCCCAACGCGAGCAGGGGAGCGGTGGCGATGACGAAGACCAGCATCACGACGTACAACCCGAGGGCGAAGAACCGCTGCCGGACCGGATGGCGCAGCGCGGTCTGACCGTGGGCCTCGACCACCGAGTCGACGTAGGACGAGATCGCCGAGGAGCCCGCCCAGAGGCTGATCACGAATCCCAGCGAGACGACTTCGCCGCGCGCGCCCTGCACGATGTCGCTGACGGTCGGCTCGATGATCTCGTTGACGATGTTCTTCGAGAAGAAGCTGCCCGAGGTGCTGATCAGCTGCTGCTGAATGGTGGCCAGCGTGTCCGGCCCGAACAGCGGGGCCACGTAGGCGAGGCTGCCGAGGATCCCGAGCAGAAGCGGTGGCAGCGACAGCACCGACCAGAATCCGGCCTGGGCCGACTCAGCGAAGATAGAGTCGTCCCAGCTTTTGGACAAGGTGCGTTTCGTAATCCGCCATGCGTGATGGCGGGTGGGTTTTGCCGGCTGGTCGGACATCACCGTCCAGCATTCCTGACGACGGCCGTCGCGCGGGGCAACGTGGCCGTGCGGGCCGTCAGGCTTCGGCGTCCCCGGCTGAGCTGACCTCCAGGACGGCCGCCAACTCGACCAGTCTGGCCTCGTGCTCCTTGGCGTGATGCTGGCAGAACAACAGCTCGGCACCTGAGGGCAGCTTGGCCCGGACCCGCGCCGCCGCACCGCAGCGGTCGCAGCGATCAGCCCTGGTCAACTCCGGACTGGTGATCGTTGCGTTCATGGCTCCTCCGTAGGTGCTCAACGTTTTCTGAGCGCTCTGGGCGCCGGCGCCGAGGTGCCGCTGGCGTGTATCTACTGTGTCAGACGTTTCGGCCCGAGCGGTTGTTCCCGGGCCGTGCAGATGTGGCGTGTCTCACGCTCCGCGCTGCGTCGGGTTTCGTGCGAGTGTGGCGGGGTGCACCGGAATCCGCAACTGCTGGTCCATCTGTGCGACCGGGCGCAGTGGGAGATCGCCTGCCGCCGGACTGAGATCCGTCCGGCTCCGGACGTTGGGTTCGTTCATCTCTCCACCCAGGCCCAGGTCCATCTGCCGGCCAATCGCCTGTTCGCCGGGCGCACCGATCTGGTGCTGCTCTATCTCGATCCGGACCTGCTGGGCTCGCCGCTGCGGTGGGAACCCGGCGTGCCGGGCGACCCGGAGTCCATGGTGTTCCCGCACCTGTACGGGCCGCTGCCGGCCGCCGCCGTCGTGGACGTCGGGGAGTATCGGCCCGGCCCGGACGGGACCTTTCCGCAGTTGTCCACAGGCGGCTGCTGAGCCGAATACCTGTTCCGCGGGCGATCGCTACTTTTCGCAGTGGAACCCGCGCCCGTTGTCCCTCCCCCGAGAACCGGCGGGGTTTCCGCTGATGGTGGCCGGGCGAGGCTGCCACGCGGGGTACCCCCCATCCCGCGATCGCCGCGCCCGGCCACCTGGTGGCACTTACAGTGCTCGGGTGGCCAAACCGCCGAAACTCAACGTTCGCGACACCGCCGATGTGCCATTGCGGGAGGTCTCCGGACTGGCCCTGAACGGCTCGCAATTGCTGGCCGTCGGTGACCACGATCCGGTCGTGTTCACCGCGACGGTGGGCCAGTGGCCGTTGCGCTGGCAGGGGATCGACCTGGACGGCATCGCACTGCCTGACGGCGGCACGCAGTTCGAGGCGGTGGTGTCCACCGGCGATGGCACGGTGCTGGTGCTCCAGGAGCAGCCGGCCCGGGTGCTGCAACTCGACCTCGCCACACCCGCACTGCTCGGAGAACTGCACCTCGAGGTCCCGGAGGGGCACCCGTTGCGACAGGCCTGGCTCGGTGACCGCTCGTCGCGGGGGGAGGCACTGGTACTGACCGGCCGGGGCCATCTGATCGTGGTGAAGGAAAAGGACCCGGCCACGATGCTGGAGTTCGGTCCGCCGGGTGAGGCACCGGTCGGCTGGCGCCGGGGTGCTGCCACGGAAGCTCCGGCCATCGGCGACGCGGCGCTGACCGTGCTGGCGACATGGTCGCTGGGCGAGCAGTTGGCCGAGTGGATGCCCGACATCAGCGACGCCACCATCGGACCCGACGGACGGATGTACCTGGTGTCCGACCAGGGTTCCACCATCGCGCGACTGCCCGACTCCCTGGATCCCGCCGGCGGCACGGTCGAGGCGGCTGCGATCTGGCGCATCGCGGGCAGCCCGGAGAACGCCGAGGGTTTGGTGATTCTGGACGACGGCACCCCGTTGGTGGCACTGGACACCAAGTCGCCGAAGAAGAACCTGCTGCGACTGGAACCGCTACCGCTGGACTGATAACGCTCAGACTGAAAAGTCTTGTGCAAGAAGGCTTTTAGTCGAGATAGTCGCGCAGCACCTGGGAGCGGCTCGGGTGGCGCAGCTTCGACATGGTCTTGGACTCGATCTGCCGGATCCGCTCACGGGTGACCCCGTAGACCTGGCCGATCTCGTCGAGGGTGCGCGGCTGACCGTCGGTCAGGCCGAACCGCAGCCGCACCACGCCGGCCTCGCGCTCGGACAGCGTCTCGAGCACCGACTGCAACTGATCCTGCAGCAGTGTGAAGGACACCGCGTCGACGGCCACGACCGCCTCGGAGTCCTCGATGAAGTCGCCGAGCTGGCTGTCGCCCTCGTCGCCGATGGTCTGGTCCAGCGAGATCGGCTCCCGGGCGTACTGCTGGATCTCCAGCACCTTCTCCGGGGTGATGTCCATCTCCTTGGCGAGCTCCTCCGGAGTGGCCTCGCGGCCGAGATCCTGGAGCAGCTCACGCTGGATGCGGCCGAGTTTGTTGATGACCTCGACCATGTGCACCGGGATACGGATGGTGCGGGCCTGGTCGGCCATCGCGCGGGTGATGGCCTGGCGGATCCACCAGGTGGCGTAGGTGGAGAACTTGTAGCCCTTGGTGTAGTCGAACTTCTCCACCGCGCGGATCAGGCCGAGGTTGCCTTCCTGAATGAGGTCCAGGAAGGCCATACCGCGACCGGTGTAGCGCTTGGCCAACGACACCACCAGACGCAGGTTGGCCTCAAGCAGATGGTTCTTGGCGCGGTCGCCGTCACGGCAGATCCACTGCATGTCGCGGCGCTGCTGCACCGGCAGCTTGGTGCCGCCCTCGGCCAGTTCGCCCATCTTCTGGGTCGCGTAGAGCCCGGCCTCGATGCGCTTGGCCAGCTCCACCTCCTCCTCGGCATTGAGCAGCGCGACCTTGCCGATCTGCTTGAGGTAGGCCCGCACCGAGTCGGCAGAGGCCGTCAGTTCGGCGTCCTTGCGGGCCTGCCGCAGTGCCTCGGATTCCTCCTCGTCCCAGACGAAGTCGCCGGAAGCCTTGTCCTTGTCGGACGGCTCCGGCAGTTCCTCGTCCTCGGCGGCCTCACCGGCGGGCGCGGCCTCGGCGGCGGCCTCCCCGGCCACCTCCTCGAGGTCCTCGAGGTCGATCACCTCGGCGTCGATCTCGGGCTCGAGTTCGTCGAGGACGACCTCTTCGTCCTTGCCGGCCGGAGCCTCAGCGGCCGCGGTGGCCTTCTTGGCCCGGCCGCGCGGCGCCTTCACCGGCTCGGACGTGGCGGGGGCGGCCTTGGCGGCTTTGGCCGGTGCGGCCTTGGCGACCTTTGCCGGTGCCTTGGCGGGGGCAGCTTTGGCGGCTTTCGCCGGTGCGGCTTTCGCTGCCGCCTTGGCCGGTGCTGCCTTGGCAGCCTTGGCCGGTGCCGCCTTGGCGGGGGCCTTGGCGGCCTTGGCCGGTGCGGCTTTGGCCGCTGCCTTGGCCGGTGCTGCCTTGGCAGCCTTGGCGGGTGCGGCCTTGGCCGGTGCTTTGGTGGTCTTGGCGGGTGTGGCTTTGGCCGCTGCCTTGGCGGGTGCCGCCTTGGCGGGCGCCTTCGCGGCCTTCGCCGGTGCCGCCTTCGCAGACGCCTTGGCCGCCTTCGCGGGTTCGGCCGCAGCCTTCTTGGCGGGGGTCTTGGTGGCGGTGCGCTTCACCGGCTTGTCGGTTGCCGGGCTGGCTTTGGTCGCTGCCACGTACACCCTTTCGGTCATGCAGGCTCTGCGAGTTGGCGCGGGCCTGCCTCGCCGAGAGCGTTAGCTATGTGGAATGTCGGCGCGATCTGCAGGGATACTCACCGCTGTCTTCGGCGGCCGCCGCTGCCCATTGTAACGACTCGCAGGGGGTCAGCGCGCCGCCTGCGCCTCGGCCGCCGCCATCGCGGCCCCCACGATGCCCGCGGTGTTGAGCAATTCCGCCGCCACGACCGGGGTCCGGTTCGTCAGCAACGGGATCCATTTCTCGGCTTTTCTGCTGATTCCGCCGCCGGCGATGAACAGATCGGGCCAGATCGCGTTCTCCACCGCGACGAGGACCTTGCTCACCTGTTTGGCCCACCGCCGGAAGTTCCAGCCCTTGGTTTCCTTGACCGAGGACGCCGCCCGGTGCTCGGCTTCCTTGCCGCCGACCTCGATGTGCCCGAACTCGGTGTTGGGCAGCAGCATTCCGTTGTGGATCACCGCTGAGCCGATCCCGGTGCCGAAGGTGAGCAGAACGACGACGCCCTTGTGGTTGCGGCCGGCGCCGTAGCGCTGTTCGGCCAGACCTGCGGCGTCGGCGTCGTTGAGGACGGTGACCGGACGTCCGCCCAGTGCCCGGCTGTACTCGTCGGCGGCGTTGGTGCCGATCCAGGCGCGGTCGACGTTGGCCGCGGTGTACACCACGCCGTCGACCACCACGCCGGGATAGGTGACCCCCAGCGGCCCGGAGAAGTCGAAATGCCGGACCACCTCGGCGACCGCCTCGGTCACCGCTTCCGGCGTCGCAGGCTGAGGGGTTTCCACCCGGAACCGCTCACCCACGAGTTGCCCGGTGGCCAGGTCGACGATGCCGCCCTTGATCCCGCTGCCTCCGACGTCGACGCCGAGGGACTGGCCGGCGTGGCTGGTTTCGGTCATGGCCGAACACTATCGGGTGGCCGGTTCGGCCCGGTGACGATTTTGCCGGGGACGATTTTGAGGGTGGCGATTTTGCCGGCGACGACTGTGCTGCGATAGCGGGGTGACCGACCACCATCCCGCCGAACTCCGCGACGTGGCCGAGCAGGTGGCAGCCGAGGCGGCCGACTTCGTCCGCCGGCGGCGCGGTGACCTGTTCGGAGCCGGTGCGGCCGACCCGGCCGGGGACGGGGCCGCCGTGCGCACCAAGAGTGGCCCGACCGACCCCGTCACGATCGCCGACACCGAGACCGAGCAACTCGTGCGGGACCGGCTGGCGGCCCTGCGCCCCGGCGAACCGATCCTCGGCGAGGAGAGCGGCGGAGGGGCGGCCGGCGCGGGTGCGGTGCGCTGGGTGGTCGATCCCATCGACGGCACGGTGAACTTCGTCTACGGCATCCCGGCCTACGGGGTCTCGATCGCAGCTCAGGTGGACGGGGTCTCGGTGGCCGGAGCAGTCGCCGATGTGTGCAGCGGCGAGGTGTATTCGGCGGCGATCGGCGGGGGAGCGCACGTCAGGTCCGCGCCCTTCAGTTCCGCGCCCTTCAGTTCCGGCGGCGAGCGCCGGGCGCTGCGGTGCAGCGGCGTGACCGATTTGTCAATGACGTTGTTGGGCACCGGATTCGGCTATGACCCGCGGCGGCGCGCCGCGCAGGCCGCCCTCGCGGCGCGGATGATCCCGGTGGTGCGGGACGTCCGCCGGATGGGTTCGGCGGCCCTGGATCTGTGCGCGGTCGCAGCCGGACGACTCGACGCCCATTACGAACACGGTCTCAGCGTGTGGGACTGGGCGGCCGGTGCGCTGATCGCCGCCGAGGCCGGCGCTGTGGTCGTGTTACCCGACCCGGCCGCCGCCGGTGCGCAGTTGCTGGTGGCCGCGGCTCCCGGCGTCGCCGCCGAACTGCTTGCTGCGCTTGAAGATTTCTCCGGGCTGGATCCGCTGCCGTGACAGGTCTCGGTCAGCAGGTTCCGTTGTGGATCTTGGCCAGCAGGGCCGAATCGGCCGGCTCGTTGGCCCCCGGGCGCAGGCCGGACAACACCGCGGAGATGTCGTCGCTGTTGGCCAGGGAGTTGAAGTCGCTGCCGATCACCAGATCGACCGAATCGTCCTTGCGGTCGTCCTGGTAGAGCTCGACGCAGGGGGCGACCAGCCAGGCGGCCGCCGCGCCGTGCTTGCCGCCCTCGCCGAACCTGATCTGGCCCTGGCAGGACAGCCGGGCGCCGGCGTAGACCGGGTCGTTGGCGGCAGTCGGAGCGGCGAAGCCCAGATCGCGCAGCGCCCCGGCGACCTCGCCGGCCTGCCCGCCCTGGCCGCTGGCGTTGAGAACCCGGATCTTGGTTTCGGCCAGCTTGGCCGGGGACACATCGACCAGTGCCGAACCCGACACCCGCTCACCCAATCGGGGAGCGCCGGAATCGGCCGGCGCCGGCGGCGCCGGGCATGCCGCCGCCTCGCGGACGTCGACCGGCCGGGTCAGCACCAGCGCCCACACCAGAGCAGTGAGCGCGAAAAGGACGGTCACCGCGATGATTCCGGGCCGATAGTTGCGACGCCGGAACGGATTCCCGTCTTTGTCGTAGGCTGTGCCTTCGGTGATGTGAGCGACCACGAGTGCACTGTAGTGGGCCACACCACACCGCGGTTCAACACCGCGAACGGCCAGAATCGGCGACTGTGATACAAATCACAGTCCGATTCGCCGATTCCCGGGCAGGAATGGTTTTGCTCATGCGTTCGACGCTGATACAAAGCATCGCGCATGTTTGACGGCGCGACGACTACGACGAAGGGGAGTGGCAATGGCTACTGATTACGACGCTCCACGTCGTACCGAGACCGATGAGGTTGCCGAGGATTCGCTCGAGGAACTCACCGCGCGCCGTAACGAGGCGCAGTCCGCCGTCGTCGACGTCGACGAAACCGAGTCAGCCGAATCGTTCGAGCTGCCCGGTGCGGACCTCTCCGGCGAGGAACTCTCGGTCCGGGTGGTCCCGAAGCAGGCCGACGAATTCACCTGTTCGAGCTGTTTCCTGGTGCATCACCGCAGCCGGCTCGCCAGTGAGAAGAACGGCCAGATGATCTGCACCGACTGCGCCGCGTGACGATGCAGGCCCAGTAGGAACGCAGGGCCGTTCAGAGCGCAGGGCCGCTCAGAACGCAGGGCCGCTCAGGCGCGGAGAGCGGCCAGCACCAGATCGGGGTGCCTGGAGCTCACCAGCCAGTAGGGCGTCGGGTCATCCGGGTCGTCGAGTACGACCAGGACCATCGGGCCCACCCATGACCGGTGCACGACGTAGGCGGCGGGGTCCAACTGGCGTCCCAGCGCAGCGGATTTGGCCGATTTCGGCACGGCCGCGCAGCGCAGCACCACCGAGGCGGGCAGATGCGCCTGACCGGCCCACAATTCGGCCTCGGGTCCTTCGCCGACCACCCGCACCTCGAAGCGGCTGAGCCACAGCAACACGCCCGCTGCGGCCACTCCGAGCACCGCGTAGGCCGTCCAGAGCGGCAGCTTGAGGACGCTCATGTTGACTTCGGCGGCGAACAGGGCCGCCAGGCCCAGGCCGATGGGCCACCACCACCACGGCACCCACAGCCTCTCCCGGTACTTGCACGTTTGCTGGGTCACACGCGAGCCGGACACTCGGCCAAGGGTAGTCTTGCCGATCGTGCCCACCAGTCTTGCGGTGGTTCGTCTGGACCGCGATCTCCCGCTACCGAGCCGTGCTCATGACGGCGACGCCGGCGTTGACCTGTACAGCGCCGAGGACGTCGACCTGGCGCCCGGACAGCGCAGCCTGGTTCCGACCGGGATCGCGGTGGCGATCCCGCACGGCATGGTGGGTCTGATCCATCCGCGTTCCGGTCTGGCTGCGCGCGTGGGGCTTTCGATCGTGAACAGTCCCGGCACCGTCGACGCCGGATACCGGGGCGAGATCAAGGTGTCGTTGGTGAACCTCGATCCGACCGAGCCGATCTCGATCCGGCGCGGCGACCGGATCGCCCAACTCCTGGTTCAGCAGGTCGAGTTACCCGAGCTGGTCGAGGTGGACTCCTTCGAGGAGGCCGGCCTGGCCGACACCACCCGTGGCGATGGCGGCCATGGTTCCTCCGGCGGACATGCGAGTTTGTGATGGCATTCGGCAGACGTAAGCGCGACAAGGACACCGGCGGAGCCTCGGACTCCGTCGCGGAGTCCCAGGAGGCCGTCGAAGAGACGGTCACCGAGGTGGTCGAGGAGATCGAGACCGTCTCGGTCGTGCAGTTCGACGATGACGACGATCGCGGCCCGTTCGACCTCGAAGACTTCGACAACCCGGACGACGCCGCGCTGGCGCGTCTGGACCTCGGATCGGTGCTCATCCCGATGCCTCCGGGCGGCCAGGTCCAGGTCGAGATGCAGCCGACCGGCCTGCCCAACGCGATCTGGGTGGTGACCCCCAACGGGCGGTTCACCATCGCGGCCTATGCCGCCCCCAAATCGCCCGGCCTGTGGCGGGAGATCGCAGGAGAGTTGGCCGAGGCGCTGCGTAACGACAACGCCGCGGTCAGCATTCAGGACGGCCCCTGGGGCCGGGAGGTCATCGGGACCGGTGCCGGCGTGGTGCGGTTCATCGGCGTCGACGGGTACCGGTGGATGATCCGCTGTGTTGCCAACGGCACCGCCGAATCCATCGACGCGGTGGCGGCCGAGGCTCGGGAAGCCCTGGCGGACACCGTGGTTCGTCGTGGCGAGACACCGCTGCCGGTGCGCACTCCGCTGCCCGTGCAACTGCCCGAGGAGATGGCCGCGCAACTGCGCGCGGCAGCGGCCCAGCAGGCGCAACAGGCGATGTTCGCCGCCCAGCAGGCGATGCTGCAGCAGCAGCAGATCGCGGCGGAGCAGGAGGTCCAGCGCCAGCAGCAGGAGGCCCAGCGCCAGCAGGAGTTGGAGGCTGCGCGGCTGGAATCCGAGCGCCAGGAGGCGGCGCGCCGCGCGGCCGAGGGGGCGGCCCTGCCCCAGTCCAGCGAGGGCTGAGTCCAGCGAGGGCTAACAGTCCTGCAGCGCGGCCAGGCAGGCCGCGCCGAGGGCCTCCGGATGCGGCCCGAATTCCTCGAAGGTGACGGTGCGCAGCGCCGCCCGCGGGGCCGACTTCGCCCAGTGCTCGGCGACCTCCAGCGGATGCACCGCATCGTCGGGGGAGCCCACGACACCCATCGGCGCGGACAGCCGCCGCAATGCCGCGGTGTCGGGTGCCGGGTAGCCGGCTGCCGCCTCCATCGCGTCGGGCAACCCCGGCCACTGGCGTCGCCAGGATCGTTCGAGTTCGTCGGCCAGCCAGCCCGGACTGGACGCCCGCATCGCGGCGGTCACCGCGTCCAGGCCGTCCCGTCGCAATGCGGTGGCGGTGTGCCGGGCCGAGAGCGCGGCCGGCGCGTCCTGGGGCGGCCCCGTCCAGGGCGGCAGGGCGGCCAGCACGGCGACCGTGCGGGCGGGATTCGCCAACGCCCAGGTGGCTCCGAACGCCGCTCCGAGCGACACGCCGCCGACCGCGATCGGCCCCTCGGCCGCCGCGGCCTCCACAGCGTCGGCATATCCGGCCAGCAGGTCGTCGGGAACCGGGCGGACCGCGACCAGGATCGCCCCGGCCCGGCGCAGCGGCCCGGCGAAGGCTCTGCGCAGGTAGTCGTCGTCGGAGCCGGTCCCGGGCAGCAGGACCGTCACCACGCCCCGCAGATCGACCGCCATCCCATGATCGTGCCCGGCGTCCCCTGCCGGTCGGTGCAGGGGGCTGTTCCGCGCACGGGTAGGCCTCGTGGCGCCGGAGGGCGGCAAGGTCTACGGTGGCGGTGGCAGTGAGAACGAACATGCAGGAGAGACCATGGCCGCGGCCGAAGGTTTTGTACGCCGCATGACCCGTCGTCTGACGGAGCATCCGGAGCGGCGCGACGCCGAGGAACTGAGCGGCGAGGCGGTCAACACCGGTGCGCAGCGCGCCATTGATTGCCAGCGCGGCCAGGAAGTCACCATGGTGGGCGAACTGCGCAGTGTGGAGACCAACGGCAAGGGCTGCGCCGGCGGTGTGCGCGCGGAACTGTTCGACGGCACCGACAGCGTGATGCTGGTCTGGTTGGGGCAGCGCCGGATTCCCGGCATCGACTGTGGCCGCACGCTGCGGGTGCACGGCCGGATCGGCATGCTGGACAACGGCAGCAAGGCGATCTACAACCCGCACTACGAAATTCAGCGGTGACCGCCCCTCTCGACGAAGCCCCCGACGCGGCCGCTGACAGAGCACCCGACGCGGCCCCTGACGAAGCCCCCGACGGCAAGCCGGACCGCAGTCCCGGACAGGCGCTGCTCGATCAGATGGGCGGCGTCTCCGGCCTGATCTACTCCGGTCTTCCGGTGGCCGTGCTGGTCCCGGTGAACACCGCCTTCGGTCTGGTCCCGGCGATCTGCGCGGCCCTCGGCGTGGCGGTGCTGATCCTGGCCTGGCGGCTGTACCGGCACGACTCCCTGCAGCCGGCGTTGTCGGGCTTCTTCGGGGTCGGAATCAGCGCGTTGATCGCCTGGCTGGTCGGCGCGTCCAAGGGCTACTTCCTGCTCGGGATCTGGACGTCTCTGGTCTGGGCCGCGGTGTTCGCGGTCTCGGTGCTGATCCGCCGTCCCGTGGTGGGTTACGTGTGGAGTTGGGTCAACGGCCACGACCGGGCCTGGCGTAAAACTCGGCGCGCGGTGCTGGCGTTCGACCTGGCGACCCTGACCTGGGTGGCGGTGTTCGGTGCCCGGTTCCTGGTACAGCACCACCTCTACGACGCCGACAAGACCGGCTGGCTCGGGGTGGCCCGGATCGCGATGGGCTGGCCGTTGACCGCGGTCGCCGCGCTGGCCACCTACCTGGCCATCCGGGCGGCGCAACGGGCCATCCACGCCGGGCACGCCGCCGGCGGTTCAGCCGGCGCCTCGGGTTCGGTCGCTTAGGACCCGGCGCCGCCGAGCAGGCTGCGCAGTTCGGCCTCGACGTCGGGCGAGGTGACGAACAACAGTTCGTCCCCACCCTCGAGCGGCTCGTCGGGCTCGGGCACGATGACCCGCTGCCCGCGCAGGATGGTGACCAGTGCGGCGTCCCGCGGCAGGGTCAGCTTGCGCACCGGACGGCCGCCCCACGGGGTGTCCTCGGGCAGGGTGATCTCGACCAGATTCGCGTTGCCCTTGCGAAACTCCATGAGCCGCACCACATCCCCGACGGTGAACGCCTCCTCCACCAGTGAGGCGAGCATCCGCGGTGTGGAGACGGCATGATCCACGCCCCAGGCGCTGTCGAAGAGCCACTCGTTGCGGGGATCGTTGACCCGGGCGACCACACGCGGGGCGGCGAACTCGGTCTTGGCCAGCAGCGAGAGCACGACGTTGGCCTTGTCGTCGCCGGTTGCGGCGATCACCACGTCGAACTCCTCGAGGTGTACCGACTCCAGCAGGCTCAGCTCGCAGGCGTCGCCGAGCAGCCAGTGCGCCGCCGGGATGACGTCGGGCTCGACATGGTCGGCGTTGCGGTCGATGAGCGTCACGGCATGCCCGTTCTCGACCAGTTCACGGGCGATCGAGCGGCCCACGGCGCCGGCTCCGGCGATGGCGACCTTCATTCCCCGACCCCTTCCGCGGGCGGCTGAGCGGCGATGGCCAGGGCCTCGGCGGCGTGGCCGGACACTGCAGCGAGGTAGACCTGATCGCCGGCCTGGATGACCGTCCGGGGTTCGGGCAGCACCCCGGTGCCGAACCGGATCACGAAGGCCACCCTGGCACCGGTGGTCTCCTCCAACGTGGTCACCCGGTGACCGACCCAGCTCTCGTTCAGTTCGGCTTCGCAGACCGCGACGGTGCCGGTGGGGTCACGCCACTTTGTGGTTTCCGTCTCATGAGTCAAGGTGTTGAGCAAACGGTCGGTGGTCCAGGGGACGGTGGCCACGGTGGGGATGCCCAGACGCTCGTAGACCGCTGCGCGCTTGGCGTCGTAGATGCGGGCCACCACCCGCCGTACCCCGAACATCTCCCGGGCCACCCGGGCGGCGATGATGTTGGAGTTGTCGCCCGAGGACACCGCGGCGAGGGCGTCGGCACGCTCAATTCCGGCTCGCAGCAACACTTCCCGGTCGAAGCCCATCCCGAGCACCCGCTCGCCGGTGAACTCCGGGGAGAGCCGGTTGAACGCGGTTGCGTCGCGGTCGATGATCGCCACTTCATGCCCGATCCGGGACAGCGCGTCGGCCAGCGAGGCGCCGACACGGCCGCACCCCATCACCACAACCCGCACCTGAGGTCCTTTCGGCTACGCGGTGGGCGGCCCGGCGAGGGCCGCCACAGTACGGGGAACGCTACCGCCATCGCGGCGAAGGCCTACCCTTGGCTCTCGTGTCGAAGCTTTCCAGCGGCCTGCGCCGGGTGTTGATCGGACAGCCGTTCCGTAGCGACAAGCTGGCCCACACCCTGTTGCCCAAGCGGATCGCCCTGCCGGTGTTCGCCTCCGACGCCATGTCCTCGGTGGCCTACGCCCCCGAGGAGATCTTCCTGGTGCTGTCGGTGGCCGGTCTGTCGGCTTACGCGATGTCGCCCTGGATCGGCGTGGCCGTCGCCTTCGTGATGCTGGTCGTGGTCGCCTCCTACCGGCAGAACGTGCACGCCTATCCCTCCGGCGGCGGCGACTACGAGGTGGTGACCACCAACCTGGGCCCGACCGCCGGGCTGACGGTGGCCAGCGCGCTGATGGTGGACTACGTCCTCACCGTTGCGGTCTCGACCGCGTCGGCGATGGCCAACATCGGCTCGGCGGTGCCGTTCATCGCCCAGCACAAGGTGGTCTTCGGCGTCGTGGCGATCGTGTTGCTGACGGCGGTCAATCTGCGCGGGATCCGGGAGTCCGGCACTGCATTCGCGATCCCCACCTACGCGTTCATCATCGGTATGTTCCTGATGATCGTCTGGGGGTTCTTCCAGATCCACGTGCTGGGCCACCACCTGCAGGCTGAATCGGCCGGTTTCGAACTGCACTCCGAGCACGGCGACATTCTGGGTTTCGCCATGGTGTTCCTGGTCGCCCGGGCGTTCTCGTCGGGCTGTGCGGCATTGACCGGTGTGGAGGCCATCAGCAACGGCGTGCCGGCCTTCCGCAAGCCCAAGTCCAAGAACGCCGCCACCACCCTGGCGATGCTCGGCGGTCTCGCGGTGGCCATGTTCATGGGCATGATCGTCCTGGCCAACGAGACCGGCGTGAAGATGGCCGAGCGGCCCGCGGAGCAGTTGGTCGGGGCCCCGGCCAACTACCACCAGAAGACCCTGGTCGCCCAGTTGGCTGAGAGTGTCTTCCATGACTTCCCGCTCGGGCTCTACCTGATCACCGGCGTCACCGCGCTGATCCTGGTGCTGGCCGCCAACACCGCGTTCAACGGTTTCCCGGTGCTCGGTTCGATCCTCGCCCAGGATCGCTACCTGCCCCGCCAGTTGCACACCCGCGGGGACCGGCTGGCCTTCTCCAACGGAATCGTGTTCCTGGCGCTGGCCGCCATCGTGCTGTTCGTCGCATTCGGTGGCGAGGTCACCCACCTGATCCAGCTCTACATCGTCGGGGTGTTCGTCTCGTTCACGCTCAGCCAGATCGGCATGGTCCGGCACTGGACCCGGCTGCTGCGCACCGAGGACGATCCGCAGGAACGCCGACGGATGATCCGCTCCCGCGTCGTCAACACCGTCGGGTTGATCTGCACCGGAACCGTGCTGATCATCGTCCTGGTCACCAAGTTCATGGCCGGGGCCTGGATCGCGATCGTCGCGATGACGGCGCTGTTCGTCCTCATGAAGGGGATCAACCGGCACTACGCCGCGGTGTCGCGCGAGCTCACCCCCGACGAGGACGAAGCCGGTTCGATCGTTCTGCCCAGCCGCAACCACGCCGTGGTGCTGGTGTCCAACATGCACCTGCCGACCTTGCGGGCGCTGGCCTATGCCCGGGCAACCCGTCCGGACGCGCTGGAGGCGATCACCGTCAACGTCGAGGACGGCGACACCAAGAAGCTGGTGCACGAATGGGAGGACAGCGACATCACGGTGCCGCTGAAGGTTCTCGCCTCGCCGTATCGGGAAGTCACCGGGCCGGTGGTCGACTACGTCAAGCGGATCAGCAATGAGTCGGCCCGCACCGTGGTCACGGTGTTCATTCCCGAATACGTGGTGGGGCACTGGTGGGAGCACTTCCTGCACAACCAGAGCGCGCTGCGGCTCAAGGCCCGGCTGCTGTTCCTGCCCAACGTGATGATGACGTCGGTGCCCTGGCAGCTGACGTCGTCGGAACGGGTCCGCCAACTCGAGGGACAGAGCGCCGCGGGTGACGTGCGCCGGGGCTTCGTGGAGTGACGGACTCGACCCAGAAGAATTCGGCACCGAACGAACTGGTGCTGACCACCGGTCCCGCTGCCAACGGCGGCAGCTGCGTGGCCCGCCACGACGGCCGGGTGGTGTTCGTCCGTTACGCGCTGCCGGGGGAGCGGGTGCGGGTCCGGATCACCTCCGAGCGCGGCTCGTACTGGCATGCCGACGCGGTCGAGGTGCTTGACGCATCGCCGGACCGGGTTGAGCCGCTGTGTCCGATCGCCGGCCCGGATGGTGCGGGCTGTTGCGATCTGGCCTTCGCCGATCCGGCGGCGGCGCAGGTGCTCAAGGGTCAGGTCGTCGCGAATCAGCTTGCGCGACTGGGGAATTACCAGTGGGACGGCCCCGCCGAGCCGATCGGCGACGGCGGCGCGCAGGGCTGGCGGACCCGGGTCCGGCTGGCAGTCGGTCCGGACGGGCGGGCCGGTTTCCACCGCTACCACAGCGATGAGGTCGTCACCGACCTGCGCTGCGGACAGCTGCCGGACGGGATGCTGGCCGGGCTGGACGGGCCGCGCTGGCGGCCCGGTGACGAGGTGCACGTGGTGCTCGACGACGACGGTCACCGGCACGTCGCCACGACGCGCAAAACGAAAGAGCGCCGAAGCCTCACCGTGGTCGAGGGCGATCCGGAGTGTGTGCAACGGGTCGGCGACGTGCAGTGGCGGGTGCCGATCACCGGGTTCTGGCAGTCCCACCGCGACGCGTCCCGGGTGTACAGCGATCTGGTGACGCAGTGGGTATCCGGGCAGGGGGCGAGCGGGACGGCGCCCGGCGCGCAGGCCTGGGATCTCTACGGCGGAGCCGGCCTGTTCGCCGCGGTCCTGGCCGAGGCGGTCGGCGAGCGCGGTCTGGTGCTGAGCGTGGACACCTCGCGCCCGGCGGCGGAGGCGGCGCGGACCGCGCTGGCGGACCGCGGCCAGGTGCACGTCGTCTCGGAGTCGGTGCGACGGTTCCTGGCTGCCCGCAATGACGGCGCCGATCTCGCCGTGCTCGACCCGCCGCGGGCCGGTGCGGGCAAGGAGATCATCGAACTGCTGGCCGGCGTCGGTGTTCCGAAGGTGATCCACATCGGTTGTGAGGCAGCGTCGTTCGCCCGCGACATCGGGCTGTATCAACGTAATGGCTACCACGTGGAGACCATCCGGGTGTTCGATGCGTTTCCGCTGACACATCACGTCGAGTGTTTCGCCCTGCTGAGCCGATAGGGTCCTTCAGTGCCGTTGCGGTTGTTCAGTCGAGGCTCCTGGTCGGAGACCCGTCGCGTCATCGGAATCCTGCACAAGGAGACCGTCGGCGGCGCGATCCTGCTGGCCGCCGCCACCATCGCACTGGTGTGGGCCAACTCGCCGTGGTCGGAGTCCTATCACGCACTCACGCATTTCAGGGTCGGCACCGACGACCTGGGCCTGCATCTGAAACTGTCGCTGGGCGGCTGGGCCGCCGACGGCCTGCTGGCGATCTTCTTCTTCGTGGTGGGTCTGGAACTCAAGCGTGAGTTCGTCGCCGGCGATCTGCGTCAACCGGCCCGGGCCGCGTTGCCGATCGCCGCGGCGATCGGCGGCATGATCGCGCCGGCGCTGGTCTTCATGGCCTTCGCCCGCAACGGCGGTGACGGGGCGCTGGACGGGTCGGCGATCCCGACGGCCACCGACATCGCGTTCGCGGTCGCCGTACTGGCCGTCATCTCCACCCATCTGCCGGCGGCGCTGCGTACCTTCCTGCTGACCCTGGCGGTGGTCGACGACCTGCTGGCGATCACGGTGATCGCGGTTTTCTACACCGCCAAGATCAACGTCGGCGCGCTGCTGCTGGCCCTGATCCCGCTGACCCTGTTCGCGGTCCTGGTGCAACGAAGGGTCCGAACCTGGTGGCTGCTGATCCCGCTGGCGGTGCTCACCTGGGCGTTCGTCCACGAGTCCGGGATTCACGCCACCGTCGCCGGGGTGCTGCTCGGATTCACCGTGCCGGTGCTGCGCAGCGAGGCCAACGGCGGCCCGGACGCCGGACCCGGTCTGGCCGAACATTTCGAGCACCGGATGCGCCCGATCTCGGCCGGGTTCGCCATCCCGGTGTTCGCCTTCTTCGCCGCCGGGGTGACCTTCGGGGGCTATGACGGATTGGTGACGGCGCTGCGCGATCCGATCGCGATGGGCGTCGTCGCCGGGTTGGTGATCGGCAAGACCCTGGGGGTGTTCGGCACCACCCGGGCACTTGCCGCGTTCACCCACGCCGGCCTGGACCCGTCGCTGCGGTGGGTCGACGTCTTCGGTGTCTCGCTGCTGGCCGGCATCGGATTCACGGTGTCGCTGCTGATAGGGGAGTTGGCCTACGCCGGCGATCCGGCCCGCCAGGACATCGTGAAAGTGGCCGTGCTCACCGGTTCGCTGCTGGCCGCCGTGCTGGCGGCCACCCTGCTGCGCATCCGCAACCGGCACTACCGGCTGGTCCACGAACTGGAGACCGCCGATCGGGACCACGACGGTGTGCCGGACGTCTATCTCGCGCCGCAGGACGCCACCGGTCCGAATGCGTAGACTGACGTGATGCTCGAACAGGTCCGCGGCCCCGCTGATCTGCAACACCTGTCGCAGGCTGAGCTGACCGAACTGGCCGAGGAGATCCGGCAGTTCCTCATTCACAAGGTCGCCGCCACCGGTGGTCACCTGGGGCCCAATCTCGGTGTGGTGGAACTCACCCTCGCGCTGCACCGGGTCTTCGACTCCCCGCACGACCCGATCATCTTCGACACCGGGCATCAGGCCTACGTGCACAAGATGCTGACCGGGCGCGCCGCCGACTTCGACACCCTGCGGATGAAGGGCGGCCTGTCGGGCTACCCGTCGCGGGCCGAGAGCGACCACGACTGGGTCGAATCAAGCCACGCCTCGGCCGCGCTGTCCTACGCCGACGGCCTGTCCAAGGCCTTCGAACTCTCGGGTCAACGCAACCGGCATGTGGTGGCCGTCGTCGGCGACGGTGCGCTCACCGGCGGCATGTGCTGGGAGGCGCTCAACAACATCGCCGCGGGCAAGCGCCCGGTGGTGATCGTGGTCAACGACAACGGCCGCAGCTACGCCCCGACCATCGGCGGCCTGGCCGAGCATCTGGCCGGGTTGCGCCTGCAACCCGGCTACGAGAAGTTCCTGGAACGCGGACGCAGTGCCGTGCGGGCCATCCCGGTGATCGGTGAGGCCTGCTTCCAGGCCATGCACAGCATCAAGGCGGGCATCAAGGACGCGGTGTCGCCGCAGGCCATGTTCACCGATCTGGGCCTGAAGTACGTCGGCCCGATCGACGGCCATGACGAACACGCGGTCGAGGCCGCACTGCGGGCCGCCCGCGGCTACAACCGGCCGGTGATCGTGCACGTGGCCACCCGCAAGGGGATGGGTTACCCGCCGGCCGAGAACGACGATGCCGAGCAGATGCACGCCTGCGGCGTGATCGACCCCAAGACCGGTCTGGCCACCAAGGTGGCCGCTCCCGGTTGGACCTCGGTGTTCTCCGACGCGCTGATCGCCTATGCCGGCGCCCGTCGCGACATCGTGGCCATCACCGCGGCCATGCCCGGTCCGACCGGGCTCGCCGAATTCGGTGAGAAGTTCCCCGACCGGCTCTTCGACGTCGGCATCGCCGAACAGCACGCGGTGACCTCTGCGGCCGGGCTGGCGATGGGCGGCATGCACCCGGTGGTGGCGATCTATTCGACCTTCCTCAACCGGGCCTTCGATCAGGTCATGATGGACGTGGCGCTGCACAAGCTGCCGGTCACCCTGGTGCTGGACCGGGCCGGGGTCACCGGAAACGACGGCGCCAGCCACAACGGCATGTGGGACATGTCGATCCTCAACGTCATTCCGGGGATTCGGGTGGCCGCGCCGCGCGACGGTGCCCGGCTGCGTGAAGAACTCGGCGAGGCGCTCGACGTCAACGACGGACCGACCGCCATCCGCTTCCCGAAAGGCGAAGTGGGGCAGGACATTCCGGCGCTCGAGCGGCTTTCCGGCATCGACGTTCTGGCCCGCCCGCCTGACGGTCTCGGCGACGACGTGCTGCTGGTCGCGGTCGGTGCGTTCGCGCCGATGGCGCTGAACGTGGCCCAACGGCTGCGCACACAGGGCATCGGAGTGACCGTGGTGGATCCGCGTTGGGTGCTGCCGGTCCCCGCCGCGCTGGTTCCACTGGCCCGTTCACACAAGCTCGTGGTCACCTGCGAGGACAGCGGCGTCGCCGGCGGTGTCGGCTCCTCGGTCTCGGCAGCGCTGCGCGCGGCCGACGTCGACGTCCCGTGCCGCGATCTCGGTGTGCCGCAACGGTTCCTGGACCACGCATCCCGGGCCGAGGTGCTCGCCGAGGTGGGGCTCACCGAGCAGAACATCGCCCGTCGGGTCACCGGCTGGGTCGCCGCACTGGGTGCCGACGACTCGGTCACCGAGCGGGTCGATTAGCCCTTACCGGTGACCAGCGCGCGGGCCAGTGCCGGCACCACCAGTTCGCGCTGCCAGTTGCGGGCCCCACAGGTGAGTAGGTAACTCTCCACCGCGGCCGTGTCCGGGCCGGCGGATTCCTGCCAGTCCCAGCACAGCCGGCGCACCGTGTCCGGCGCCAACAGGTTCTCCGTCGGCACGCCCACCTGCCCGGACAACTCGGACAGCGTCGCTCTGGCCACCTCGAGGCGCGCGGCGGCCTCGGGCTTGCGCTTGGCCCACCGCACCGGCGGTGGCGGCCCGGTGGTGGGCTCCTCGGCGTCCAACGGTTCGGTGCTGGCGCGCGCCGATTCCAGGGCGTCGAGCCACACCTTCGCCGACTTGCGCTGGTTCTGGCCACCGAACACCGGCAGGGCGATCAATTCCTCGGCGGTCTTCGGGTCGGCCATCGCGGCGGCGACGATGGCCGCGTCGGGCAGGATGCGCCCCGGCGCGATGTCGCGCCGGCGGGCGATCTGATCACGCGCGGTCCACAGTTCACGCACGGCCGCAAGGCCCTTGCCGGTCCGCACCTTGTGAATGCCGGAGGTCCGCCGCCAGCGGTCACGCCGGGTGGGCGAACTCTCGGCCTGGCGCAGGAACTCGAATTCCTCTGCGGCCCAGGTGTTCTTGCCCTGCTCGACCAAGATGCCCTCGATCGCGGCACGTAATTCGATGAGCACTTCCACGTCCAGTGCCGCGTAGTTGAGCCAGGCGTCGGGCAGTGGACGCTTGGACCAGTCGGCGGCGCCGTGCCCCTTGGCCAGTCCCAGACCTAGCAGCCGTTGCACCATCGCGGCCAGGTTGACCCGGTCGAATCCGGCCAGCCGGCCGGCCAGTTCGGTGTCGTAGAGCGCCGGGGGCCGCAGCCCGACCTCGGCCAGGCAGGGCAGATCCTGGTCGGCGGCGTGCAGGATCCACTCGTCTTGCGCCAAGACCTCAGCCAGCGACGCCAGCGTGTCGATCGGGCTGCCGCCGTGGTTGACCGGGTCGATCAGCACGGTCCCGGCGCCGCTGCGCCGGATCTGGATCAGGTAGGCCCGGTTGGAGTAGCGGAAGCCCGAGGCACGTTCGGCGTCGACGGCGAACGGCCCGGTCCCCGAAGCGAGCTGCCGGGCGGCGTCGGCGATCTCGGTGGCGCTGATCGCCACCGGCGGCACGCCATCGGCGGGGGACAGCAGCGGGACCGCCTCGGGACCCTCGGCCTCTTCCGGTGTGTCGGTCGACATCAGGCCCGCGAGCGCGAGCTCAGGTCGGTGACGCCCGCCGGCGGGAGGCCGGCCGCGTGCTCGAGCACCTCGCAGAACGCCTGCACGTGGGTGCCGAGCTCCAGGGTGGTGGCGGTCCAGGAGGCCCGCATCTCGAGCTGGTGGGCGCGCGGCGGTCCGGAGATGTCGCCGTAGCGGACCGAGGTGGTGGCGGTGACCGTCCCGCCCAGCGCGGTGACCTGATCGCCGCGGGACTCCAGGGCGTCGACCAGCCAGCTCCAGGCCACCTCGGGCAGCAGCGGGTCGACGGCCTCGCTGGGATCCAGGTCGGCCTGGATGAAGGCGACCAGCCGCATGGTTCCGTCCCAGGCGTCGGCGCCGTCGGGATCGTGCAGCAGGATCAGCCGGCCGAAGGCGTCGCCCTCGGAGTTCTCCGGAAGCGGCACACCCTCCTCGCGCTTGACCTCGGCGCCCAGCGCATAGCTGTACGGCGCGAGACGCTGCGGCGGGCGGATCGGCCCGAGTTCGATCTCCGGTCGCACCACGGCGGCGTTCATTGCGGCCACGGCCTCACGAAACTGCGCCGGTTCCGCACTAGTCACGTCGATTGACGCTAGCCCCATCGGTCAGACGGCGCAGGCAGGCGCGCCGTGCCCGGGCACGCCGTGACAGCATGTGTCGGTGAGTTCCCGTCGTCAGCTTCCCGCGTCGCCGTACCTGGCGGCCGCCACCGGCCGCACGCCCGCCCGGACCCCGGTGTGGTTCATGCGGCAGGCCGGCCGGTCGCTGCCCGAGTACCGCGAACTGCGGGCCAAGAACACCATGATGGAAGCCTGTTTCGACCCGGAGCTGATCTGCGAGATCACTCTGCAGCCGGTCCGCCGGCACGGTGTCGACGCGGCGATCCTGTTCTCCGACATCGTCGTCCCGTTGCGTGGCGCCGGGATCGACCTCGACATCGTCCCCGACGTCGGGCCGGTGATCGCCCATCCGATCCGCACCGAGGCCGATGTCCGGGGTCTGCGGGGCCTGGAACTGCAGCGGGTCGGCGCGGTGGCCGAGGCCGTCGGACTGCTGACCGCTGCGCTCGGGGAGGTGCCGCTGATCGGCTTCGCCGGAGCGCCGTTCACGCTGGCCTCGTACCTGGTGGAGGGCGGCCCGAGCAAGCTGCACGAGCGCACCAAGGCGATGATGCTGGCCGAGCCGTCGACCTGGCATGCGCTGATGGAGGCGCTCACCGAGGTCACCATCGACTTCCTGCGGCTGCAGCTCGATGCCGGCGTGGACGCCGTCCAGTTGTTCGACTCCTGGGCCGGCACCCTGTCACAGGCCGACTACCGGACCTATGTGTTGCCGCACAGCAGCCGGGTGTTCGCCGCGGTGGCCGGCTACGGCGTGCCGATGACGCATTTCGGGGTCGGCACGGCCGAACTGCTGACGGCGATGGGGGAGGCCGGCGCCACCGTTGTGGGCGTGGACTGGCGGACCTCGCTGGCCGACGCGGCGGTGCGGGTCGGGCCCGGAAAGGCGTTGCAGGGCAATCTCGATCCGGTGGTGCTGCTGGCCGGCTGGCCGGTGGTCGAGAAGGCGGCCACCGCTGTTGTCGCCGACGGCCGGCGGGCGATCGCCGCCGGGGCGGCCGGGCACATCTTCAACCTGGGCCACGGTGTGTTGCCGCCCACCGATCCGCAGTTGCTGACAGACCTGGTGGCACTGGTGCATTCGTTGTGAGTCGCACGTATTGCGTTGTCGGCGGCGGCATTTCGGGTCTGGTCGCCGCCTACCGCATTCGTGTGCTGGCCGGGCCGCAGGCCGTTATCCGGGTTTTCGACCCGGCCGACCGGCTCGGCGGCGTGCTGCGCACCGAGAGGCTAGCCGGCCAGATCATGGACATCGGCGCCGAGGCCTTCATCGTCCGCCGCCCCGAGGTGCCTGCGCTGCTGGCCGAGCTGGGCCTGGCCGACCGGATCATCAGTCCGACCGGGGTGCGGACCACGATCTACAGCCAGGGACGCCTGCACCCGCTGCCGGCCGGCAGCGTCAACGGCATTCCCGGATCGGCGGCCGCGCTGGCCGGACTGGTCGACGCGGCCACGATCGCCCGGATCGCTGCCGAGCCCGATCAGCCTTTGCACTGGCGACCCGGCTCGGACCCGGCAGTCGGGGACCTGGTCGCCGACCGCTTCGGCGAACAGGTCGTCACCCGCTCACTGGACCCGATGCTGTCCGGGGTCTACGCCGGCTCGGCGAGGACCATCGGAATCCGCGCCGCAGTGCCGACCATCGCGGCGGCGCTGGATGCCGGGGCCACCAGCCTTACCGAGGCGGTTCGCGGTGCCCTCCCGACGGCGACGGCGGGCCCGGTGTTCGGCGCGATCGAGGGCGGCTATCAGGTGCTGCTCGATGAATTGATCGCCCGATCGGGGCTGGAGTGGGTGCAGGCCGCGGTAACCCGGATCGCTTCGGAGGACGGCGGCTGGGCGCTGACTGACGGGACTTCGCGGTGGCATGCCGATGCGGTGGTGGTGGCGGTGGCGGCCCCGCAAGTGCCCGCCCTGCTCGCCGACATCGCGCCCCGTTCTGCGGCCGCCGCCGGCCGGGTGCCGATCGCCTCGGCCGCGGTGCTGGCCCTGGCGCTGCCGCCCGGAACTCCGTTCCCGCCGCAGTCCGGGGTGCTGGTGGCCACCGGGGAAGACCTGCACTGCAAGGCCATCACATTGTCGACCCGCAAATGGGGCGGTCAGTCGGGCGGGAGCGGCGAGGCGGAACTGCTGCGACTGTCGTTCGGCCGGTTCGGCGACACCCTGGCCCGCGACGTCAGCGACACCGATCTGCTGGCCTGGGCGCTCGAGGATCTGGACACGGTGTTCGGCATCCGCGCCGAACCCGTCGGCATGCTGGTGCACCGGTGGATCGACGCGCTGCCGCAGTACGGCCCGGGTCACGGCGAACTCGCCGCCGAACTGCGCGCCGGGTTGCCGGACACCCTGGCGATCGCCGGCAACTACCTCGACGGCGTCGGGGTTCCGGCCTGCGTGACCGCTGCGGGGGCTGCGGCCACCCGCGTGGCACGATAGAACCATGGCGAAACTGAACTACGACGAGATCAACGCCGCCGTCCGCTATGTGATGTTCTCGGTGTTCACCGCCCGTCCCGGGGTGCTCGGCTACGACCAGGAATCCCGCGCCGCGGTGATCGACGAGACCGCCGCCTTCCTCAAGCAGCAGGAGGAGAACGGCGTCGTCGTCCGCGGCATCTACGACATCGCCGGGACACGCGCCGACTCGGACTTCATGATCTGGACGCACGCCGAACGGCTGGAGTCGTTGCAGCAGACCTACAGCGACTTCCGCCGCACCACCGCGCTGGGGCGGGCCACCACCCCGTTCTGGAGCAGCGTGGGCCTGCACCGTCCCGCCGAGTTCAACAAGAGTCACGTGCCGGCGTTCATGGCCGACGAGGAACCCGGTGACTACATCTGCGTGTACCCGTTCGTGCGGTCGCTGGACTGGTACCTGCTGCCCGAGGAGGAGCGGCGCAAGATGCTCGCCGACCACGGGATGGCCGCCCGCGGTTACAAGGACGTGCGGGCCAACACGGTGCCGGCCTTCGCACTGGGCGACTACGAGTGGATCCTGGCGTTCGAGGCGCCGGAGTTGTACCGGATCGTCGACCTGATGCGTGATCTGCGCGCCACCGAGGCCCGCCGTCACGTCCGCGAGGAGATCCCGTTCTTCACCGGCCCGCGTGTCGGTGTCGAGGAGCTGGTCAGCAGACTGCCGTGATGGCCCGAACCCGGATGCTCTCGGCGGCCGCTGCGGCGGCCGCGGTGTTCTTCGGGTTCACGTTCTGGTTACTCGGCGGGTTCGCGCACGGTCAGACGCTCAAAGTCATCGATGATGTCGTGCTGGTCGCGGTGTCGGTGGTGGCGTTTGTCTCGGCAGTCTTCGCGGCCCGTGTGTCGCGTGGCCGGTTGCGCAACGCCTGGACGGCCCTGGCGCTCGGCCTGCTGGCCTGGACGGTGGGAGAGATCCTCTGGGCCTACCAGGAGATCATCCTGGGCCAGATCGCCTTCCCCTCGATCGCCGACGCGTTCTTCCTGATCTTCCCGGTCGGTGCGGGTGTCGCGCTGCTGCTGTTCAGAAGTCGTCGCAGCGACTGGTCCGACATCCGGGTGGTGCTCGACGGTCTGATCGTGGCGGGATCTCTGTTCGTCGTGTCCTGGCTGCTTGTGATGTCGCGGGTCTACGAAGCCGGTGCGGCGACGAACTTCGAATTCGTTCTGCTGCTTGCCTATCCGGTGTCGGACCTGGTGCTGCTCACCATCGCGACGATGGTGCTGGTGGGTTCGCGGTCCGAACAGCGGGTTCCGATCACCCTCATCACGCTCGGCCTGGCCGCAATGGCATTGGCCGACAGTGGATATGCCTATCTGGCGACACAGGAGGAGTACTCCAGCGGCGACGTGGTGGACATCGGCTGGGTGGCGGGGCTCCTGCTCCTGGCCCTCGCCGCGACGGGGGGCCAGCGCACGCTGGCCGACGAACAGATCATCGACGACAGGCCGGGGCTGGCCTCGGTGTGGCTGCCGTACCTGCCGCTGCTGCTCGCCGGACTCACGGTGCTCACCGCACCGCCGGTGTCCCGAACCTCCGGTCCGGTGATCGTCGTCGCCGTACTGCTCGCGGTGACGGTACTGGCTCGACAGTTCTTCGCCGTCCAGGAGAACCGGACGCTGATCGCCGCGGTCGCCGATCAGGCACTGCGGGACCCGTTGACCCGGCTGCCCAATCGTGCGCTGTTCCAAGATCGCCTTACCCATGCCATGCAGCTGCGCCGGCGCTACGGCACGTCGGTCGGTGTGATGGTGTTGGACCTCAACGACTTCAAGCTCGTCAATGACACCCTCGGCCATCCGGCCGGGGACGAACTGCTCAACAGGGTGGGTGAGCGGATCGCCGGCAGCGTCTGGAACGGAGAGACCGTCGCGCGGCTCGGCGGTGACGAATTCGCGGTGATGGTGGAGGGCGACGCCGACCAGTCGGGGGTGGTTGCCCGGCAGATCATGTCAGCTTTCGACCAGCCGATGATCATCGACGGCCGGCAGATGATGGTGCGGCCCAGTGCGGGCCTGGCGGTCGCCGGCGCGGGCGACGACGTCTCGGCGGAGGATCTGCTCAAGCGCGCCGACCTGGCGATGTACACGGCCAAGCGGTCGCAGACCGGTGAGGTGCTGGTTTTCAGCCCGGATCTTCAATTCGCCGGCCTTCTCGGCGGTGGGCCGGCCGAAGACCATCTGCTCAGCGAATTACGCAGTGCCATAGAGGATTCCACACTCGCGCTGGTCTATCAGCCGAAGGTCGACCTGCGCACCGGGGACATCGTCGGTGTCGAGGCACTGCTGCGCTGGACCCATCCGCAGCGCGGCCCGATCGGCCCGGACGAGTTCCTGCCGCTGGTTCGCCGGAATGGTCTGATCGGCCCGGTCAGCGAGTTTGTGGTCAATCGCGCGCTCGACGATGCTCAGTGCTGGCGCGCGGCCGGTATCTCGGTGCCCGTCGCGGTCAATCTCTTCGCCCCGACGCTGGCCGAACTGAGCTTGCCGGACCGGATCGAGCGGGCGCTGAGTGCGCGCGGACTGGACGGTTCGGCGCTGACCGTCGAGATCACCGAAGACCTCTTTCCGAACAACATCGAGCGTATGGGTTCGGTGGTCCGCGAGTTGCGGGCCCGTGGGATACAGGTCGCCATCGACGACTTCGGCAGCGGGTACTCGGCCCTGTGGTGCCTACGGGAACTGCCGGTCGGCGAGGTCAAACTGGACCGCAGTCTCGTCGCCCCGATCACCAGTGACCCGCGGGCCGCCGCGGTGGTGCGAACCGTGACCGAGTTGGCTCGCGTGCTCGGCCTCACGACGGTCGCCGAAGGGGTCGAGGACGCCGCCACCGTCGAGCGGCTGCGCGAGTTCGGTTGCGACGTGGGCCAGGGCTATTACTTCAGCGTGCCGGTCACCGCCGATCAGGTGCTCGAATTGGTCAGGCTGAACGCGTCGCCCATGCCAGCAGGATAAGAATGGCCGATGCCGAGCCCGGGTGCCTATGCCGCCTTCCTGCTGGGTGGGTCGGCAGATGGTCAGACGGTCGAGTGGTGGCGGTTGCGGCTGAGGCGGGCCGATATGGCGATGTGCGTCAGCAAACGATCCGCTGAACGGCTCAGTGGTTCGCCGGAACCAACGTCAACGAGATCGAATTGATGCAGTAGCGCTGATCGGTCGGCGTCGGATAGCCCTCGCCTTCGAACACGTGCCCCAGGTGGCTGTGGCAGTTGGCGCACACCACCTCCACCCGGCGCATGCCCAGTGAGTCATCGGCGCGCAGGATCACCGCTTGCGCGTCGGCCGGGTCGAAGAACGACGGCCAACCGCAGTGCGATTCGAATTTCTCTGTGCTGCGGAACAATTCGGTGCCGCAGGCCCGGCACTGGTACACGCCTTCGGTCTTGGTGTCGGTGTATTCGCCGGTGAACGGGCGCTCGGTGCCGGCCTCTCGCAGCACGTGGTACTCCTCAGGCCGCAACCGCTGCCGCCACTCGGAGTCGGTCAGCTTCAGCTTGGGGGCGGGATCAGAACTCATGCAGCAACGCTAGCGCGTTCGCGCGCGGCCTCGGCCATCCACGGCGGATCGATTCCGGCCCCGTCGTCGCCGTCCAGCCGGCCCGCGGCCTTGGCGTCGAGGTACCGGTAGTAGAGCACGCAGAACACCACGACGAGCATCAGCGACCAGCCGTAGGTGATCTTCATGTACTCCAGGAACCGCCCGGTGGTGGGCCAGCGCCACATCAGCCAGCGATCCAAGGTGAGGAACCCGTAGGTCGCCAGCCACGCCGGCCAGTTGCGCAGCACCGAGTTGGGCAGCACCACCGTCATCAGGAACGGGAACAGCATCATCGAGTAGTACCCCTGGGCCAGGGAGAGCACCAGCCAGGACGCGATCAGCAGCACACCCGATGAGGTCAGCATCCAGAACAGCGTGTCGCGTTCGCGGTAGTAGCGGTACAGCAGCCACAGGCTGGCGGCGGCCAAGACGATGAAGCCCAGCCGCAGCACGGTGATCAACCAGGTCGGAAGGCCGTAGTACACCCCGTTGCCCAGCACCGAGGAGTTGAAGTAGTCGCGGGTGGAGAAGATGTAGGGCAGCGTGCGCTCGACGAAGTTGCGCCGGTCTACCACCAGCGGCCAGGCGGCCGCGTTGAAGAGGATCGGGACCGCGATCCCGGCGGCCACGGTCCGCCACTGCCGGTTGAGCAGGGGGATCAGCAGTAGGACGCCGAGGACCGGTTTCACCACCAGGGACAGTCCGATGACGATGCCGGCCAGCCATTGCCGGTTGGCCCCGGCCTGCCCTCCGGCAGGAAGCAGCCACCAGAAGAACAGCACCTCGGCCAGCAGGATGCAGCCGTTGATATTGGTGAACACCAGGGTGTTGGTCACCGACTCGGTGACGAAGATTGCCGTCAGCAGGGCCGGCAGCGCCACCGAGGTCAGCGGGAACTTGAACATCCGTACCAGCAGGCAGGCCGCGCCGATGATCGCCAGGGTGTTGACGACGATGAACCAGTTGCGCGCGGCGAACTCGCTGTCGATGTAGCCGAACGGCGCCATCAACAGCGTGCCGCCGGGCGGATACAGATAGTGCGGGTCCACCTGATCGAAGTGCTCGTTGTAGATGTCGACGCCGGCCCGGAAGTTGCGCACCGCCCGGTACACCGGGGCCCAGTCATCGGTGATGTAGCCGTTGGAGGTCAGCACGTAGCTGCGGTGGATGATCGACATGATCGCGATCGGCCAGAGCGCCGTGCGCACGACCGCCGCGGTGCTCGGTGGGCTGGTACGCGGACGAAATGCGTTGCGAATCAGGTCGGAAAAGGCCACGTCAGCACCGTACTACCTGCCGCGGTGCGAGCCCGTCAGGCAGGGCCCGCTGGCTTGACCCGGTCAGGCAGGGCAGAAGATGTCGGTCGACGGCAGGTTGGCGGTGTTGAGGTAGTCCAGCAGTGGCGGTAGCGCGCAGGACGTGTAGATGCTCGCGCCGTGCCCGATGCCCTGCCACATCACCCGCTTACTGGTGGCCCCGGCGTTGATCATGATGGCCGCGGTGGCCGGCACGCCCTGCGAGCCGACGATCGGATCGTTCTGCACGCCCAGCAGCAGGGTGTTGAGCTTGAAGTTCTTCGGATCCTTGGGGGCGGCACCGCTGGGCCAGCTGAGGCACTTCGCCAGGTTCAGCGCCGCGACGGCGCCGAACTGCGGGTATTGCTTGCCCCAGGCGACGACGAGTTCGCGAACCCGGTCCGGGGTCGGCCGGCTCAGCGCGTCGCCGCACCGGTTGACGAACTGCCCGTCGGTCTCGCGCAGGGCTTCGGAGGCATTGATCAGGTTGTTCAACTGGTTGACGTCGCCACCGCGGGCGGCCGCCAGGGTGTTGGCCAGCCTGACGGTGCTGGCGACACGGTCACCGTTGGGATAACCCAGCGCGGTGGTGATCGCCGTGGCCAGTGCGGCGACCGATGCCCCGCCGGGACCCTTGCCGGCTCGGGCGGCGGACAGCAGGGCGTCGACGGCGCCCTTCGGATCGGGTCCCAGCGCACAGTTGGCGGCCACGCACTGCGCGGCGAAGGCATCCAAGGCCGCCTGCTGGGCCTTGGCCTGGTCCTCGGCGGCGGACTCGGCAGCCACGCCCGGCGGGATGGGGGAGTCCAGCACCAGCCGGGCCACCTTCTCCGGGTGCGAGCCGGCGTAGGCCACCGCGATCTGCGCGCCGTTGCCGATCCCCATGATCGCCAGGCCCGGCACGTCCCAGGTGCTGCGCAGCCGTTCGAGATCCTCTGCGGCACGGGCATTGTCGTAGGAGGAGTCGCCGGGCGAGAGTGCGTCGGTGCATCCGGTGGTCGCGGTGGTGGTGATCGCGCCGAGATTGGCCACCACGTCGTCGCCGGACTGGAATTGCGCCTGCTCACGCATCTGCTGTCGGTCGAATGCGTCGCGGCAGTCGATCGGGCTGGACATCCCCATCCCGCGCCGGTCCACCGCGACGATGGGGCGGCTCTTGAGGGCGTCGCCGCCGGAGCGCGACAACCAGACCGGAAGCTGCAGTGAGGACGGCAGGTCCGAACCGGTGGTGAACACCATCGGTCCGGCGTCGGGCGGGGTCTGCACCGATCGGGCCCGCATGGCGCCGATGTTCAAGGTGCCGGTCGCCCCGCCGACCGGGTCGAGGTCGGCGTCGTAGTCGGCGCATTCGAACACCACTCCGGGCATCGGGGGCACTCCGGCGTCCCCGATCGCCTTGGCCGTGCAGTCACGCCAGGCCAGGTCGTTCTTCGGGACGGCGATATCGGCAGGTCCGGCCGCCGAGGTGCTGGTCACCGGGCCGCCGGCGGCGGGGTTGCGGGCTCCGTCGGTGGCGAACTGCGGATTGGCGGCCAGCCACGGGGCACAACCGGTGACGGTGATACTCAGGGCGGCCACGGCGCTCAGGCACACCGCAGCCCGGACCCGACCCAGCCGACGCATGGACACCACCCTAGCGATCCGGTTTTGGCGCGCCCTGGTTCAGGCCGTTCGGGTGTAGCGCAGGTAGAGGTAGCCGTCGGTGTCGGTGATGACGTGCGCGCGCCGCAGCCGGGTCAGGACCGCCCCCGCGCCGGTGGCGATGCGCACGGCCGGTCCGCCGACCAGTACCGGAGCCGCGGTCAGGCACAGTTCGTCGAGCAGATCCGCTTCGATCAGCGCGCCCAACAGGCTGGGTCCGCCCTCGGCGAGCACCCGCGGCATTCCGCGGCCGGCCAGTGCGTTCAGCGCGACGCCGAGGTCCACCGTGCTCGCGTCGGTGCCGGAGCAGTCGATCACCTCGGCCGTCGATCCGAGCCGGGCGCGGGCTGCGGCGGTCGCCTCCGAACAGGTCAGCACCAGCGGCGGCACCTCGGTCTCGGCCAGCACCGGCAGCGCCGGGTCGAGCACACCGGTGCGGGTGACCAGGGCGATCGGTGGAACCTCAGGCTGGCCGCGGTCCCGGCGCCGATGTCGCTGCGCGACGGTCATCCTGGCACCGGAGTACCCCTCGGCGCGGGCGGTGCCGGCGCCCACCAGGATCACATCGGCCAACTCGCGCAACAGCGCGAACAGCGCCCGGTCGCCGGGACCGCCGAGGCCGCCGGAGGTGCCGTCGGTGGTGGCCCCGCCGTCGAGGCTGCTGACGGCGTTGCCGCGGACGGTCAGGCCGGCCGGGTAGGAGTAGGCGGCCGCGAGCTGCTCGTCGGCCATCGGCTCGCCGCTCCCGAGCGCCGAGAACCGCACCGACCCATCGCCCTCCGGGAAAGAGTCCGCCATGCCACGATTGCAGCATGCGCGGGCGCCTGGTTGACCGTCACCCCACGGCGACACCGGAGCGACTGATCGCCCAACTCGTCCCGCCGCCCACCTTCGCCGGGGTCAGCTTCGACAGCTACCGCCCCGATCCGGCCGAGCCGAGCCAGACCGCGGCGGTGACGGCCTGCCGGCAGTTCGCCGAGGAAGCGGTGCGCCGGCGCGGCGGCCGCAAGAAGATGTTCGGCCGCCGTGAGTCGCTTCCCGGGGTCGGCATCTACCTCGACGGCGGCTTCGGAGTCGGCAAGACCCACCTGCTGGCATCGGCCTACCACCAGATGCCCGTCTCCCAGCAGAATCCGAAGGCGTTCGCCGCGTTCGGTGAACTCACCCAACTGGCCGGGGTGTTCGGATTCACCGAATGCGTGGATCTGCTCGGCGATTACACCGTGGTGTGCATAGACGAGTTCGAACTCGACGACCCGGGCAACACCACGTTGATCTCCCGGCTGCTGTCCCAATTGGTCGAACGCGGCGTCTCGATCGCCGCGACGTCGAACACCCTTCCCGAGCAACTCGGCGAGGGACGATTCGCCGCGCAGGATTTCCTGCGCGAAATCAACACGCTGGCAGGTATTTTCACCACGGTCCGCATCGAAGGGCCGGACTACCGCCATCGAGGTCTGCCCGAGGCGCCCCAGCCGCCGTCCGACGATGACGTGATCGCCCACGCCGAGGCGACCCCGGGCACCACCCTGGACGACTTCGACGCGCTGTGCGCGCACCTGGCCACCATGCATCCGTCCCGCTACCTCACCCTGATCGAGGGGGTGACGGCGGTGCACATCACCGGAGTCCATCCCCTCGACGATCAGGCCGTCGCGCTGCGACTGGTGTCGCTGACCGACCGGCTCTACGACGCCGGCATCCCGGTGATCGCCTCGGGATCGAAGCTGGACACTCTCTTCTCCGAGGAGATGCTCGCCGGCGGCTATCGCAAGAAGTATCTGCGCGCCACCTCGCGACTGCTGGCGCTGAGCCAGTCGTAGAGACCTACAACGGTCTGGTCATCACGAAGTCGCGCTGCGTGCTGGAGCCGACCTCGAACGTGCGGATGCCGGTCACCGCGAATCCTTGCTTGCGGTAAAACGCTTGCGCGCGTTGGTTATCGCTGTTCACGCCGAGCCAGATCCGCTGCGCCCCGGCGTCGATCGCCCAGTCGACCGCGGTCTGCATCAGCGCCGCGGCAACCTCGCTGCCGTGGTGAGAGGCCAGCACATAGAATTTCGACAGTTCGACATCCGGTCCGTCGTCCGGGCGGATCAGCATGGCGTACCCGATGATCCGACGGCCGTCGCGGACCGCCAGCATCTGCCGGGCCGGATCCGCCAGATATTCCGCGAACCGCTGCTCGGAAAGGTTGGCGTCGATGAAGGCGATGACGTCACCGGGCAGAATCGAGGGTGGGCAGGCCAACGGGAACGTCAGGCCCGCCACCTCGGCCAATTCCGCGGCGTCGGCCGGGGTCGCGGTGCTGATCTGCAGTCCCACACGTCAGATCATGCCGGTTTGGCCAATCCGCTGACTCGACCCGGCCCGGGTTCCCTAGACTCCAGCCCATGGCAGGCCCGAATAAGAGTCAAGAACGCGTCGACCTCAGCAAGATCGAGAATCGACCCGCGTCCGTACCCAAGATGTTCTTCAACCGCGTCGCGGCCTCTCCGGCCAGCGAGGCGTTCCGGTATCCGGAGAACGGCGGGTGGACGAGCGTCACCTGGAAGCAGGTCGGCGAGCAGGTCGAGCTGATGGCCGCGGGTCTGATCGCGCTGGGCATCCAGCCCGAGGAGCGGGTCGCGCTGGCCTCGGGGACGCGCTACGAGTGGATCGTCGCCGACTTCGCCATCCTGGCGGCCGGCGGTGCCACCACCACGGTCTACCCGACCACCAACGCCGAGGATGTGGCCTTCATCGTGGCCAACTCGGGCAGCAAGATCGTCATCGCCGAGGACCAGAAGCAGGTCGACAAGCTGGTGGCCAACAAGGCCCAGCTGGGCGCGGTGGAGAAGGTCGTGCTCATCGACGGCTCCGGCGACGGCGACTGGGTGATCAGCCTCGACGAGCTCAAGGCGCTCGGCAAGCAGAAGCTGGCCGATACGCCCAACGTGGTGACTGAGCGCGTCGACGCGATCCGGCCCGAGCAGCTGGCCACCCTGATCTACACGTCCGGCACCACCGGCAAGCCCAAGGGCGTGCGGCTGACCCAGGATTCGTGGACCTACACCGCCGCCGCGATGGACGGCATGGGCGTGTTGTCGGACAAGGACCTCAACTACCTGTGGCTGCCGCTGGCGCACGCGTTCGGCAAGGTGATGCTGGCCCTGCCGCTGGCGATCGGCTTCCCGACGGTCGTCGACGGCCGGGTGGACAAGATCGTGGAGAACCTCGCGATCATCAAGCCGACCATCATGGGCGCCGTCCCGCGCATCTTCGAGAAGGTGCACGCCCGGATCAACGAGATGATGACCAAGGAGGGCGGCGCCAAGAAGGCGCTGTTCGACTGGGCCATCGGCGTCGGTCTGCAGGTGTCGCGCGCCAAGCAGGCCGGCGAGCGGGTCTCGCCGCTGCTGGCCGTTCAGCATCGGTTGGCCGACAAGCTGGTGCTCAACACCATCCGCGATCGTTTCGGCGGTCGGCTGCGGTTCTTCATCAGCGGTTCGGCTGCACTGGACCGTGAGATCGCGCAGTGGTTCGACGCCGTCGGTATCGCCGTGCTGGAGGGCTACGGCCTCACCGAGACCTCGGCGGCCTCCTCGCTGAACCGTCCGCACGCCTACCGCTTCGGCACCGTGGGGTGGACGCTGCCGCAGACCGAGGTCAAGATCGCCGAGGACGGCGAGATCCTGCTGCGGGGTCCCGGCATCATGAACGGCTACCACGACCTGCCCGAGGCCACCGCGGAGGCACTCGAGGCGGACGGCTGGTTCCACACCGGTGACATCGGCGAGCTCGACGCCGAGGGCTTCCTGCGGATCACCGACCGTAAGAAGGACATGTTCAAGACGTCGCAGGGCAAATACGTTGCGCCCTCGGCGATCTCGGCACAGTTCAAGGGCATCTGCCCGTTCGCCAGCGAGATCATCGTCTACGGCGAGAACCAGCCCTACTGCGTCGCGCTGGTGAGCCTGGACGCCGAAGGTCTCAAGGAGTTCGCCAAGGCCAACGGCATGGCCGACAAGTCGTTCACCGAGGTCGCCCGCGATCCCAAGACGCTCGCGGCGGTCGAGGGCTACGTTGAGGAACTCAACAAGCACCTCAACCGCTGGGAGACGGTCAAGAAGGTCGCGATCATCGACCGCGAACTCACCGTGGAGAACGGCGACCTGACACCCAGCCTCAAGCTCAAGCGCAAGGTCGTGGTGGACAACTTCCACGACAAGATCGACGCGCTGTACGGCTGAGCCGGGAGCACACGGTCGTGGGGTAGTGGCCGACATCGGGCGCTGGGACCCCGCGCTGACCAAGCGTGTGGTCGATGCGCTGCGGCCATTGGTCAAGCTCTATCACCGCTCGGAAGTCCGCGGCCTGGAACACATTCCGGCCGGACGCTGTCTTCTGGTCGGCAACCACTCCGGTGGGCTGACCACGCCGGACTTCGTGATCTTCGCCGTCGACTACTACGCGAAGTTCGGCTATGACCGGCCTCTCTACGCGCTGGCCCACGACACCGTGGCCAACGGTCCGGCCCGCTCGGTGCTGCCGCGACTGGGAGTCGTGCGGGCGTGCGAGGAGAACGCCGCCGCTGCACTGGCCGAGGATGCGCCGGTGATGGTGTTTCCGGGCGGAGACTATGAGGTCTACCGGTCGACCCTGCACGAGAACGTGATCGACTTCGGCGGGCACACCGGCTACGTCGACGCCGCCGTCGCCGCCCAGGCGCCTATCGTGCCGGTGGTGTCGATCGGGGGACAGGAGACCCAGTTCTTCCTGGCCCGCGGCCGGCGGCTGTCGCGGGCACTCGGCCTGAGCAAGTGGGAACGCCGGAAGTTCCACACCGACATCCTGCCGGTGTCCATCGGATTCCCGTTCGGGCTCAGCGTGCTGTTACCGGTCAACATGCCGCTGCCGTCGAAGATCGTCAACGAGGTGCTCGAGCCCATCGACGTGATCGGGCAGTGGGGCGAGCATCCGGATGCGGCCAAGGTGGACGGCCGGGTGCGCCGGGTCATGCAGGCTGCGCTGGACCGGTTGGCCCGTGCCCGCCGTTTCCCCATCATCGGGTGAAACACACCGCTGTCAGGCGACGATAATCGGGTTGTGAGTCGATACCGGACCATCGCCGCAGTCGTCGCGGCCCTGGCTGCGCTGTCCTGCGGGGCGGCCCGTGCCGACACCCAGGCACCCCGGGCGGGCGCGGTCTGCCCGGCTGACCTGGCGGATGTGATGACCCTGCTGCCCGACGGTCAGACCTACGCCATCTGTCAGCAGTCAGGCCCGGATAGCTTTGGGTGGGCTCCGGTGCAGACCCCGTTCGAACCCAACGACACCTGGCTGAGCTACGGGCCGGTGATCACCCTGCACGGCCAGGGCATGCGCAACCCCAACCTGACGTCGGGCAACTGGACGGCCACCCCGAGGGAGCCCGAGGCCGCCTGCCGGGCCGAGGAGCAGACCGTGGTGGAGGCCGGGGTGTTGTCGGCGCCGGAGGTGTTCCAGGGCGAGGCGGGCAAGCCGATGACGCTGCCGATGCTGCCGAAACTGTTCTACCTGCAGCTCAGCGGGCACTGCCTGTGGGGCAAGAACTGACCCGCTACTGCGGGTGGTCGGCCAGGTAGGACTCGACCGGGATCCGCGTCGACGCGTCATAGCCGATGGGCAGAAGCACGTCGCCGGCGGTCGTGAAGTAGTAGACGTCCCATCGGTAGAAGTCGCCGAACGAGGCGGGGTCGGCGCCCAGCACCGCGGCGTAGTCGCTGACCGCGCGCACGTACTCGTCGGCGTGGTTGTAGGCGAAGATCGCCCGATCCGGGCTGGAGGCGAAGCCGCTGGCCGCCAGCAACCGCCCCGCCGCCATGATCGAGTCGTGCGGGGAGTGCACGTCGCCGCCGCGGCCGTAGCCGGCGAAGGTCGAGGGCAGGAACTGCATCGGACCCTGCGCCCCGGCCGTGCTGTCGCCCACGATGCTGCCCAGGCGGGTCTCGACGAGGTTGATCGCGGCCAGGTAGTTCCAGCCGACGCCGGTGGCGGCCTCAGCCTCGCGGTAGTAGCCCAGGAGTTCGCCGGCAGGGGCGGGCGGGGCAATTCGCCACGCGGGCAACGTGTTTCGCACTGTCGCCATCGCATTCAGCTGGCGGCGGGCGTCGATGTTGCGGTCGTAGAAGGCCAGCATCGTCTGCGGGATTTTCGGCCGGATGATGCCGTCCCATTCGGGATGGCGGCCGATGGCGCGATAGGCCGCCTGCTGGCGCCGTGCCGCCGCGGCGAGCACCGCCTCCGGGGTGGACGGGTCACGCAGGGCCAGTTGATCGGCGACGAGGTCGTCGGCGATCTGGGCCGGGTCCGACGCCAGCCGCGGCTGTGCGCCGCCGGGGGTTGCGGCGACGGCCTGCGTGGTCGGCGAGGGCTGGTCGGCAGGAGCGGCGGCTGCCTGGTTGCAGCCCGTCAGCCCGATCGTCATCATCGCGCAGACCAGCGGGGCGAGGTACTTGGTGCTCATGGTCTCCAGCCAGTCGTCAGGATCCGGAGGCCAGGCTCTCGTCGAGCCAGGCCCGCAGGGCGGACACCGGTGCGGCACCGGCACGCCGGGCAAGGATTTTGCCACCTCTGCTGATCAGCAGGGTCGGAACGGCCTGGACAGCAAGGCGCTGTGAGGTCTGGGGGGCGTTGTCCACGTTGACTTTCACCAGTTTCAGCCGCCCCGCGTATTCGCCGGCCAACTGCTCCAGAGCAGGTGAGACCGTGCGGCACGGCCCACACCACGGGGCCCACAGGTCGACCAGGACGGGTACTGACGCCTGGTCTACGACGGCCGCGTAATCGCCGTCACCGGCGTCGACGATCCACGGCAGCCAGGTCTGGCATTGCCCGCAGCGCGGCTTGCCGGTGGAGGCCGCCGGAACCCGGTTGCGTCGGCCGCACTGCGGACAGGCCAGGACATCGCTCATGTCGGTGGCGGTGAATCGGGCGGGTCAGCCGGGCGCGCCCGGAACCGTCGTGGCGGGTGCGCCCGGTGCACCGTCGGCGCCGTTGGCGCCATCTGCTCCGTCGGCACCGTCGGCGCCGTCCTGTCCGGCGATGCCGCCCTTGCCGCCCTGGCCGCCTTTACCGCCCTGACCGCCCTGGCCACCGGCGCCGCCCTGGCCACCGGCGCCGCCCTGGCCGCCGATACCGCCGGCGCCACCCTTGCCGCCCTGGCCGCCCTGTCCGCCGTTACTTCCGGTCACTGGTTGCTCCTGTTGGATCGACGGGGTGGTGGTCACCTCGGCCGGGGTGCCGGTCTTGGTGTTCGTGCAGGCCGACGTCGCCGTCGCCATACCGACGACCGCCGCGGCTCCGAACAGGACCGTGGCCCAGCGGGGTGCGTGGCCAAAATTCATGGGATTTCCCTCCATATCGGGCCGCAAGGCGGCCGCAGCCCAGCATAGGCTCAGGCGCCGAGGGGGCCGGCTACGCCGGCCCTCAGGCCTGCTCAGGGCAGGTTTGGAGGGAAGGCGGCTTACTGACCTGTGTAAGCGAGCATGACCGGAGCCAACTGAGTCGTCAGCAGCCACTGTTGGCCGGCCTGGTACTGCAGCGCTCCCACGGTCTGGGCCGACCACAGATCAACCTTGCCGAGATTGCTCGGGACCACGTTGGCGACTTTGGTGACGTTGGCGACGATGCGAGACGTGCGCGCGCCGGTCGTGGTGGTCTTGCCCGCGGTAGCCGAGGTCTTCACAGCAGCCGCGCTGTGCGGGGTCGCCGGTGTCGGCGCCGCCTGGCCAGGTTGAGCTGTGCACACCGGGCTGAGGGCGATGGCGGCCGCTACCGCGATGCCAGGTAGCAGCAATGCACGAATCGACGCGATCATCGGATTTCCTCTTCTGTTGCCGTCTTGCCTGAACCCAGCCTACGTCCAAAACGGCCGGTGAGGTCGAGGTTTGTTTCGCTGGCAACCAGTTGCGGTGCTTCGGAGAAGGTAGGACGTGGTGCGCGATACTGGGATTGAACCAGTGACCTCTTCCGTGTCAGGGAAGCGCTCTCCCGCTGAGCTAATCGCGCCGGGAAGTTCGTTTCTGAGGTGGAGACGGGAATCGAACCCGTGTGCACGGCTTTGCAGGCCGTTGCCTCACCACTCGGCCACTCCACCGTTGGGTCTTACGACGCCCCCGAGCGGATGACGGGATTCGAACCCGCGACCCTCACCTTGGCAAGGTGATGCGCTACCAACTGCGCTACATCCGCAAAGCTTCGGGCTGGTTGCCCGCTGCGATGCACGACATTAGTGCACCGGTGCGAGAGGGCACAAATCGCCCTGGCTGTCGGCCCGCGGTCCAAGGGCGTTCCTGGGGCCGGACCTGCCCGTGTTAATCTTTCGGCCTCGGAAAGGACGCCGTTCGAGGCGGTCCGACACTCCGGTCCCGTGGCTCAGTGGGAGAGCGTCCGCTTCACACGCGGAAGGTCGCTGGTTCGATCCCAGCCGGGACCACCACGTCAAAACAAGTTTGCCGCGGCTTGTGCGGCCGGCCCGCAATCGCCGGGACCGAGGATCTAGTCCTCACATCGCTCCCAGGATTCATTCCGCTTCGGGCGCAGCCCCGCAACGATTGACTGACGGGTGAGTCATTACCCGTTCAGGCCCCGCGCTGAGGGGTCAGGGAGGACGCACGATGATTGGTTTCACATAGCTGAGTGTTCTTGTGGCACCGGCGCTTTGGATCTTTCTTGTCGACCGTCAGCCGCATCGCACCCGGCATTTGGAGCCGATCGTGACCCCGAGTCCGTTCACGGCGGCGGAACCGGTCGCCACCGTCCGCCCGATTCCGGTGGTCCCGGTGCAGGCCCGGCGGGAGTCGCCTCCCATCGCGGCCTGAATCGGCTCCCCGACGGGTTCGCCAAGTTAGGCTAACCTGATTAGGTCGCGCAGTAGTTACGCGCAGTTGCGTCGCAAGAAGGTCGACGTTGCATCAGCAAAATTCCTTGCCGGTTTCAGACGGAAGCCTTGCAGGAAATACGGCGCCCCCTGGGGGCGTGAAACCAATGAGGTGTGGATCTTGGAACCACGAATTCCCGCGACGCGCGGCGTCGCTACAGCGCCCAATGTCGGCTGTGTCATCAGCGAGGAGTGGGTCGACCGCGCGGTGGTCATCCGCGTCGCCGGAGTACTGGACATGCTGACCTCACCGCAACTCGAGGTCGCTGTCGCCGCATCGCTGCTGAAGATGCCGTCGGCGATCATCGTCGATCTCACCGATGTGGACTTCTTGGCCTCGGCCGGGATGGGGGTCCTGGTGGCCGCTCGCGACCAGGCGGCCTCGACTGCGAAGTTCGGGGTCGTCGCCGACGGCCCGGCCACCAGCCGGCCTCTGACGATGGTGGGTTTGGCCGACCTGCTCGGTTTGCACCGGACCCTGGACGAGGCCCGCGCCGCATTGGGCGAGTAACGAGCCGACGGTGCGGGTATACGCATCAGGCGATGACCTCACCACTTGATCGGGATCCGGGTACCCGGTTCGTCCGCCGCGATCTGCCTGCGGATGCGCCGAACGTTGCGGTGGCACGCGCCGATTTCACGCGCTGGCTCCGTAGTGTCAGCGTGGGGGAGGCCCGGCTGTGCGATGTGGTGCTCGCGGTCAATGAGGCGATGGCAAACATTGCTGAATTCGCCTATCTCGGCACGACGGGCGGCACCTGTGACGTGGAAGCCGCCTATGACAGGGCCGCCCGGGTGCTGACGGTGACGGTCAGTGATCAGGGTCAGTGGCGCGAACCCGACCCGACCTGTCCGCAGCGTCATCGCGGCAGGGGAATTCCGCTGATGCGGACCCTGTCCGACGCATTCATCATCGACACGTCGGCGCTGGGCACCAGCGTCTGCATGCGATTCGATCACGTGGAGGCCCGCATGCGCATTGGGGCCGGGGCCTGTTGATCAGGCCGGCCGATACTGCAGCAGGGTCACGCCGTCCTCGGGGCAGTCGAGGAACACCGGGCGCACGCGCATGCCGACCGAAAGCTGTGCCGGCTCGGCATTGACGATCTCAGTCGCGAACCGCGGCCCCTCATCCCACTGCACGACCGCCAGCAGCTGCGGGACGTGTTCGGCGAAATGGGCGGCCACCGGCCGGTAGGCCACCGTGAAGGTGTAGATCGAACCTGCTCCGGAGATCTCCCGCCACTCCAGATCATCGGCGAGCGTTCCCGGTGCCAGCACCCGCGGGTAGAACACGTAACGTCCCGACGAAGGGGAGTACTGGATGCGAATCCTGTGCTCTGCCAACGCATCCCAGAACGGCTGCGTGGTCGGAGTGGGAATCGGCATCGGCCTGCTCAGGGCGCCCATATCAGTCGCCCTCCAGGACGAGGGTGGTCTGCTCGGACAGGATTCCGCCGTTGCCGGAGACGAACGCCCGGTTGCAGTCCGCCACCTGGGTCGCACCGGCGCGCCCCATGATCTGGCGGGTGGCGTCGCACACGTGGTGCATGCCGCCGGCCAGGCCGGCCTGGCCGTACCCCAACTGCCCGCCGGCGGTGTTCATCGGGAAGTCGCCGCGGAAGGTCAGGTCGTGGCCGGCGACGAATTCCATCCCCTTGCCCTTCTCGCAGAACCCGGCGTCCTCCAGGCTGAGCAGGGCGGTGATCGTGTAGCAGTCGTAGATCGAGGCCATGTCCATATCGGCCGGTGTCATACCGGCCATCGAGAACGCCGAGTGCGCCGCTTTGATCATCGGGGTCGCCAGCAGGTCCTCGGCGTAGGTGGACATCTTGTAAGGCACCCGCTCGCCGAATCCCTTGACCCACACCGGCCGTCGTTGTGACTTGCGGGCCAACTCGGCGCTGGTCACCAGCACACCGGCCCCGCCCATCACCGGCATCACGATCTCCAGCATGTGCAACGGGGAGGCGATCACCGGGCTGCTGAGGACGTCGTCGACGGTGATCGGGGTGTCCTTGAACACCGCTCCAGGGGTGTGGTTGGCATTGACCCGCTGATCGACGGCGATCTTGGCCATCGCCCGCTCGTCGTAACCGTAGGTCGCGCCGTAGAGGGTGGCCACCTGGCCGTAGGGGCCGTTCTGGCCGAGGTTGCCGTAGGGGATCTCGAATTCGGCCTGCGGCGAGCCGTACCGGTTGCTCGAGGCGCCGAAGTGCAGCATGTCGCCGAAGTCCGGTGGTCTCTTCTCGGTCATCGGGGTCAGCGGTGTGCCCGGGATCACGCACAGCACGGCGTTGCACAGGCCCAGTTCGATCGCGGCGGCCGCCCGCCACACCATGGCCGCCGCGCTGGCTCCGCCGAGGTCGACCATCTCCGCGAAGTTGGCCCGCACGCCGAGGTACTCGATGATCGTCGAGGGGACGAAGATCTGGGATTCCTGCAGGTAACTGGTGCAGATACCGTCGACCTCGGTGGCCGGCAGCCCGGCGTCCTCGCAGACCGCGGCCGCCAGCCGGGCCCACTGCTCGAGGGTGAACTCAGGTGGCCCGGTGGGACGGCGGGTGGCGGGCAGTTCGACGAACCCGACGATTGCCGCTTCGCCCCTAAGGCCCATGGTCAATTCCCATAGCGCACATTGTGCAGGCCGACGCCGCGCAGCCCCGGCAGTTCAACATTCACGCCTGGTGATTCACGAATTGTTTTTATGTCTTCTCTATGAAGTTCTCGAAGTCACCCGGGTTCGCTCCTAGCCTCGGAAGTACCAACCGAAAGGAGCGACACCATGACGATCTCCCTGCTCACCCCGGCCGTTCTCGCCGGAGCCCTGGCGGCGGCAGCCATCGCCCTCGCACCCGCCGCCGCCGCGGACAACCCCTCGCGTGGTTGCGCCAAGGGGGCGAGTTGCTCGCAACCGGTGGCCCCGCAGAAGTCGGCCAAACAAACCGACGTGCCGAAGGGCTGGAGCAACGAGGCGCAGTTCTCGCGACCGGGCGTCAACCCGTTCGGCGCGGGCCCGAAGCCGCCCCTGCTGGCGCTGGAATAGCGCCGGCAGGCGCGGCGCAACCGGTCACACCGCGTTGAGGTAGCGGCGCGTCACCGCCTGCTGCGCCAGTCGCAGCACCGGCGCTCCGAGCCGGCTCCACCACACCGCCGGCACTGAGAACGCGGCGACCTCTGCGTAGACGCCGTCATCGGCGGGGTCGTAGCGCACCGCGAACAACTCCTCACCGCGGACCGCGTGCCCGGGCAGGCTGCCGTAGGCGAAGCCCCGATGGTTCGGCTGGTCGATGACGTAGACCACCCGGCACGGCGCCGGGAACGGCCCGAGCCGGCCCAGCACGTCGACACCTTCCCCGGCCACCTCGCTGGTCGCCGCCACCCGTACCCCTGCGCCGCGCAGCATCCCGTAGCGCATGACGGACTCGGCGGCCCGCTCGAAGCGCGCACGTCCACTGCCGATCCGCTTGGTCGCCGTCAACTGCCGGTATCCGGCGGGCATCGCCCCGGCGGTCGCGCCGACTTCGGGATAGGTCAGCGCCGATCCGGCCAAGTCGGAGAGTCTCACGTGCCCACCCTGCCACGTAATGTCGGCCTCATGGCCCGCCTCACGCAGCACCTTGCACACCGCAGGGAGCGGTTGCGCGGCCGCCCGGTGGCCGACTTCATCTACCGGGTGGCCGTCGGCATCGTCGGCTTCGGGGTGCTGGCCACCGGTATCGCCGCCATCCCGTACCCGGGCCCGGGGTGGGCCATCGTGTTCGTCGGGCTGGCCATCCTGGCTTCGGAGTTCTACTGGGCGCACCGCACGCTGGCCTTCACCCGGCGCCGCTACGACAGCGCCATGAGCTGGTATCGCCGTCAGGCGTGGTGGGTCCAAGCGCTCGGCGCGCTGTTCACCGCTGCGGTCATGGTGGCCACGTTGTGGATGTTCGGTGCACTGGCTTGGGTTGCGAAGCTGGTCGGTCTGTATCACCCGGCTCTGGACAGCCCGATCGGCCTCGGGGCCTGATCTGCCGCCCCGATAGCATTAGCCCGACCGTTCACCTACCGAAAGAGACCGCTGATGAGCGCCGCCGTCGAACCCGTCTCAGTGGCCCCGGTGCGGGTCCCGGCCGGGACCACCGCGGGTGCCGCTGTGCGCGAGGCCGGTCTGCCCAATCGCGGGGAGCCGGACGCGATCGTCGTGGTCCGCGACGCCGAGGGCAAACTGCGTGACCTGAGCTGGGTTCCGGACTCCGACGCCGAGGTGGTCCCGGTTGCCGCCGACACCGAGGACGGCCGCAGCGTCATCCGGCACTCGGCCGCCCACGTGCTCGCCCAGGCCGTCCAGGAACTGTTCCCGGCCGCCAAGCTCGGCATCGGACCGCCCATCACCGACGGTTTCTACTACGACTTCGACGTGCCGGCGGCCTTCACCCCCGAGGACCTCGAAAAGCTCGAGAAGCGGATGAAGGCCATCGTCAAGGACGGTCAGCTATTCTCGCGCCGGGTCTACGAGTCCAAGGATCAGGCCCGCGCCGAACTCGCGAGTGAGCCCTACAAGCTCGAACTGATCGACGACAAGTCCGGCGACGCCGACGTGATGGAGGTCGGCGGCGACGAACTGACCGCCTACGACAACCTCAATCCGCGCACCCGCGAACGGGTTTGGGGCGATCTGTGCCGCGGCCCGCACTGCCCGACCACCAAATACATCCCGGCCTTCAAGCTGACCCGCAGTTCGGCCGCGTACTGGCGCGGCAACCAGGCCAACGCCAGCCTGCAGCGCATCTACGGCACCGCCTGGGAATCCCAGGAGGCCCTGGACCGTCATCTCGAACTCATCGAGGAGGCGCAGCGCCGCGACCACCGCAAGCTCGGTGTCGAACTGGATCTGTTCAGCTTCCCCGACGAATTGGGTTCGGGCCTACCGGTTTTCCACCCCAAGGGCGGAATCGTGCGCCGGGAGTTGGAGGAGTACTCGCGGCAGAAGCACATCCAGGCCGGCTACGAGTTCGTCAACACCCCCCACATCACCAAGGAACAGCTCTACATCACCTCGGGCCACCTGGAGTGGTACGCCGACGGCATGTTCCCGCCGATGCACATCGACGCCGAATTCGACGAGAACGGCGCGCTGCGCAAACCCGGCCAGGACTACTACCTCAAGCCGATGAACTGCCCGATGCACCATCTGATCTTCCGGTCCCGGGGCCGTTCCTACCGTGAACTTCCGTTGCGGCTCTTCGAATTCGGCACCGTCTACCGCTACGAGAAGTCCGGCGTGATCCACGGCCTGACCCGGGTGCGAGGTATGACCCAGGACGACTCGCACATCTACTGCACCCGTGAGCAGATGCGCGACGAGTTGGCCTCGCTGCTGCAATTCGTGCTCGACCTGCTGGGGGACTACGGGCTCAACGACTTCTATCTGGAACTGTCCACCAAGGACCCGCAGAAGTACGTCGGCTCCGACGACCTGTGGGAGGAGGCCACCGAGACTTTGCGCGAGGTCGCCGAGTCCAGCGGCCTGACCCTGGTTCCGGATCCGGGCGGTGCGGCGTTCTACGGCCCGAAGATCTCGGTGCAGGTGCGCGACGCGCTGGGCCGAAGCTGGCAGATGTCGACCATCCAGCTGGACTTCAACATGCCGGAGCGGTTCGAACTGGAGTACACCGCCTCGGATGGGTCGCGCCAACAGCCCGTTTTGATCCACCGTGCCTTGTTCGGATCGATCGAGCGGTTCTTCGGCATCCTCACCGAGCATTACGCCGGGGCGTTCCCGGCCTGGCTGGCCCCCGTCCAGGTGGTCGGCATCCCGGTCGCCGAAGGTCACGTCGCCTACCTGGAAGGCCTTGTCGCCGAACTGAAGTCGCACGGCGTGCGCGCCGAGGTCGACGCCAGTGACGATCGGATGGCCAAGAAGATCGTCAACGCGACCAACCAGAAGGTGCCGTTCATGCTGCTGGCGGGGGACAAGGACGTCGAGGCCGGCGCGGTCAGCTTCCGGTTCGGCGACCGCACCCAGATCAACGGCGTGCCCCGGGAGAAGGCCGTCGCCGCGATCCGGGCCTGGATCGCCGACCGCGAGAATGACACTCCCACAGCCGAATCGGTGAAGGTCAGCGGTGACTGACGAGATTCGGGACACGGGAGTGGGGGTCCCGGATCGGCTGGCGCGGCTGTGGACGCCGTACCGGATGAACTACATCGTCGAGTCGCCCAAGTTCGGCGGCACGAAAGGGTCGTCACAGCCGTTCACCGACATCCCCACCATGTCCGATGAGGACGGTCTGGTGGTGGCCCGCGGCGAACTGGTCTACGCGGTGCTCAACCTCTACCCGTACAACCCCGGCCACCTGATGGTGGTGCCCTACCGGCAGGTCGCCGAACTCGAGGACCTCACGCCCGAGGAGAGCGCGGAGTTGATGGCGTTCACCCAGAGGGCGATCCGGGTGATCAAGGCGGTGTCGCGGCCCGACGCGTTCAACGTCGGCCTCAACCTGGGTAAGACCGCCGGCGGCTCGCTGGCCGATCATCTGCACATGCATGTGGTTCCGCGCTGGTCCGGCGACGCGAACTTCATCACCGTGGTGGGCCAGACCAAGATGATCCCGCAACTGCTGCGCGACACCAGGACCCTGCTCGCCGACGAGTGGGCCAACCAGCCGTGAGTGACTTCTACCTGATGACCCGGGCGGCCTACGCCAAGATCAGCGGGCCGCTCGCCAAGGCCGCACTGCGGGCCGGGCTGACCCCGGACACCGTGACGATCATCGGGACCGCCGGTTCGGTGCTGGCCTCTCTGACCCTCTTCCCGATCGGTCAGCTGTGGTGGGGCGCGGTCGCGGTGACATTCTTCGTGCTGGCCGACATGCTCGACGGTGCGATGGCCCGGGAACGTGGCGGCGGAACGCGATTCGGCGCCGTCCTCGACGCCACCTGTGACCGGATCAGCGACGGTGCGGTGTTCTGTGGACTGCTGTGGTGGGCCGCCTTCGGACTGGACAGCCCGTCGCTGATGGTCGCGACCCTCATCTGTCTGGTCACCTCCCAGGTGATCTCCTACATCAAGGCCCGCGCCGAGGCCACCGGGCTGGACGGCGGCGGCGGGCTGATCGAGCGCCC